>Ga0209536_100000454_pt1 | contig 66468 bp, 65 predicted proteins | sample DeeMarSeWOR28_12_FD_187461 | JGI IMG/M metagenome (GOLD analysis project Ga0209536, IMG submission 187461) | Marine sediment microbial communities from White Oak River estuary, North Carolina - WOR-2-8_12 (SPAdes) (version 2) | ecosystem: Environmental > Aquatic > Marine > Intertidal zone >...
TGATTCGTTGTGTTGTGTAACGCTGATTGGGCAGGGTTTGCCGGTGGGTGTTGCTGAGGGGCTTGCCTCTATGCCCAAAGAATTCGCCTTGCGGCGACCCCTGCCTAATCCCTGCAAATCGCTTGCCAGAATTCAATTTGACCTCCCGAGAGCGAGCGCGGTAAGTCTTTCAATGTATGACGTAACCGGACGGCTGATCACGATTTCGATCAATGGTCTGTACGATGCGGGGACATACGAGGCAATATTGGATATGTCAGGGTTGAGCGCTGGCGTGTATTTCTGTCGCCTTAAAGCTACAGGATACACCGCAATCAGAAAGATCATTGTAACGAGGTGACACGCAGCGCGAGTATCAAAGGATTTCAGAATCTTTTTTAGTACCGACAACTACATGTTGCTTTCTTCGCGAATTTCAGCAATTTGACGATCTTTTTCTCATCAATGCCTGCTATTGAATATATCTTTATATGACGCATTGTCTTACCTTTTCCTTCAAAAAGAGCCAATTCTTTCCTAGACAACCCTTTGATTGGGAAACCTAAATTGATGTGGTCTTTGAGGGCGACGATATAATATCTACTTCCAAACCAGGGCACACCCACCCACATTTTTTCCTCGATGCCCGGAAATGTTTTCTTAATTATTTTTCGTAGTTTCTGACAAATCTCTTTCTGTGGTGATTTTTGTTTCTTTATGTAGTCTATAACTTCTTTACTCATATCCAAACCCCCAATGCAAGGTCATTAGACCAATCCCTTACTGCTAATCTCGAATACTCAATTTCTGTTTGTCTCTTAATCACAAATGCTTTATCCGCATCCGTAGTATAATAGAAATATGCAAATGATGTCAATAGCAAAAATCGCAAGGGAATGTTGTACGATAGTTATTGCCTGTACAACATGCATGAACATCGCTCTTATTTGCCTTCTTCAATATCACAATTTGGTTGATCAACTGACCAAGTACTCCTCAATAGCTGTTGATTTTTGCTCGATTATGATTAAAATTACTAAAAAGAGTGCAAAAGACTAGTAGTGCTTATATTTCAATCATTAGAATAGAACAAATGCCACTGTAGGAGGAATGAAATGAATACACACAGGAGGACCGCAATAATTGTAGGTATATTGCTCATTGCCTGCACGGCCACAACCATACTCAGTCTTTCATTGCTAAATCCTATCTTGGATGATCCAGAATATCTAACCAAAGTAGCAGAAAATGATATCCAAATAATAATAGGAGCGATTCTTGAATTTATCTGGGCGGCAACAGCTATGGGGATTGCAATTTGGTTGTATCCTGTGTTAAGAGAGCATAATGAGGCATTGACTCTTGGCTCTGTTGTTTTCAGGGCTGTCGAGGGCGTGTTCGTCTTTATTGGAACGCTCAGTCTGCTATCACTGTTGACATTGAGTCAGGAATTTGTGAGAGCCGGGCTTCAAGAGATACTTTCTTTTCAGTCCATAGGTCTCATGTTGTTAGCAGTACGCCATTGGACGATCGATGGCATCGTATTGATCACTTTTTGTCTGGGTGCGCTGCTTTACTACTGGGTATTCTATCAGTCAAAACTCGTTCCTCGATGGTTGTCAGGTTGGGGTTTTCTTGGAGCCGCACTATCCCTGGGTGTCACTCTATTCTCCTTATTCAATCCGGAATTTGTCGTGTCGTGGAAGCACACCCTTCTGAATGCCCCAATAGCTTTTCAAGAAATGGTCTTCGCGATTTGGCTAATAGCCAGGGGATTCGATCCATCTGCAATCAAGGCATGAGGATATGAAAGCGATTGTATACGAAGAATACGGACCTCCAGATGTTCTTCAGCCAAAAGAGGTTGCCAAACCTTCTCCCAAGGACAATGAAGTATTGGTAGAAGTCCACGCAGCCTCTATAAATGACTGGGACTGGGGTCTCCTGACAGGAAGGCCGTTCATGAACCGCCTGTTTTTCGGCCTTCTAAAACCAAAGATAAAAATACTCGGCGGTGACATCGCAGGGCAGGTTGAAGCGGTTGGCAGAAACGTAAAGCATTTCCAACCAGGTGATGAGGCATTCGGGGACCTATCCGGGTGTGGCTTTGGAGGCTTTGCCGAATATGTATGTGCACCTGAAAATTCATTGGTACTGAAGCCGGCCAGCATGACATTCGAAGAAGCAGCAGCCATACCTCAAGCGGCAGTGCTCGCTCTGCAGGGTCTTCGTGATAAAAGACAGATTCAGCCAGGACAAAAAGTTTTGATTAATGGTGCGGGTGGCGGTGCAGGTACATTTGCGGTGCAGATTGCAAAATCATTTGGAGCTGAAGTGACCGGTGTGGACAGCACGAGGAAATTGGACATAATGCGCTCGATTGGTGCAGACCACGTCATTGATTACACTGTAGAAGATTTCACCAAGAGTGGTCAGCGTTATGATTGGATTCTTGATTTTGCGGCACATCATTCGATTTTCGATTACTATCGCGCATTAGGTCCTAGGGGAATTTACGTCATGGCTGGAGGTTCGACAGCTCGATTATTCCAAGCTTTGTTTCTGGCACCACTAATTTCAATAGCCACGAGTAAAAAAATGGGCATCCTGATGCACAAATCAAACAAGGATTTGGCTCTTATTAAAGAGCTTTTTAAAGCCGGTAAGGTAAAACCTGTTATAGATAAACGTTACCCATTAGGCGAGGTTGCTGAAGCTCTTCGGTATTTTGGGAAAGGGCATGCCCGAGGAAAAGTAGTAATAACCATGGAGCATAATGACAAAACCTGACTGGTCAGTATTAGAGAAAAGTATAACATTTGAAAGAAAAAGGAGGAAAACAGAATGAATAAACCTGACAAAAAAAACGAAAAAAGTGGGTGGATTATTGGCGGGACAACGTGTATAGGTATTGGTGTAGGATTTATCTTCCTTCATACATCAGCCCTGTTGTTTGTTGCCTGCATTATGATAGGCATAGGCGCAGGTCTTGTGCTAGCTTCCATATTTTCGGGCAAAAAAGACTGAAGGACAATGCATAATATCTAGTAAGAGGAGGTCATAAATGGCACAAAAAAAGAAACTATATCCAGTATCTATCAGGGGCGAACTCACTGCACCACCGTCTCGCGGATGGTGGCTCCTTAAGTGGTTGCTGGCGATCCCCCACTATATTATCCTGGCATTCTTGTGGATAGCGTTTGTCGTGGTGTGTATCATATCCTTTTTTGCTATCTTGTTCACGTCGAAATACCCAAAAGGTTTATTTAACTTTAACTTAGGGGTCTTACGCTGGACGTGGCGCGTGGGCTTTTACAGCTACTCGGCTTTGGCTACTGACAAGTATCCACCGTTCAGCCTCGATCCTGACGATAATTACCCAGCTGACCTGAAGATAGAATATCCTGAGAAACTATCTCGAGGATTAGTACTGGTGAAATGGTGGTTACTTGCTATTCCCCACTACATAGTCGTCGCATTCATACAGGGAGGCGCGGGAGAAGGCAGAGGGGGTTTGGCTACCATTCTAGCCATCTTCGCTGGAGTAGCCCTACTATTCACTGGTAAATATCCCGAAGATATTTTCAAACTTGTTATCGGTATGAATCGCTGGACATACCGTGTTGCCGCTTATGCATCGTTAATGACTGACGAATATCCACCCTTCCGGCTCTGGGATGAGTGAAGCTTCTGGGAACAGACACCAACTTCTAAACTTTTGCCAGCATTTCCGATAGCTTTTTAACATCCCTGACCTGGATGTATGCTCTTAAATCATAGATGACATTATGGGAGCTGGAATTGAATGATTCGTTTTATCAAGAGAAATAAGCATCAAAAGTTTAGAAGTTGGTGCCTGTCTCCGAGGTATAAAATTAGGAGGAACTGAAGTGACGAATTCTATCGCCAATATGTCACCACGCAAAGCTGCAATAATCGTGGGGGTTGCGATAATAGCAATGTTTTTCCTCGCTATCGCCGTTGACAATTTTATTCTCTCAAATTTTATCGGGCCAGGAGATACAGCAACATTAGCCAGTAATATTGAGGCCAGTCAAATGCGGTTCGGCCTCGGTGTTGCTGGCTATCTGATCATCCTTATGCTTGACGCGGCTATCGCTCTGGCACTTTATGTTATACTCAAGCCAGTAAGCAAGATTCTCGCGTCACTCACGTCATTTTTCAGGTTGCTGTATACCGCGATTATGGTGATTAGTGTACTTGCTGTGGTGGTTCAGCTTATTAGCGTATACAGCTATGGAACCATAAAACTCATTGGATATATGTTCTTCACTGCACATATATTCTTTCTCGGCTATACAGTGCTCAAGTCTGACTATATTCCGAAAAGTCTGGGTATCTTACTGATAATTGCATTCTTTAGCTATATTGTCCTACTATACGGAAAGTTTCTTATACCAGAGCAACTATTACCGATTTTTGTAGTGCCGGCAGCTATCGCGGAACTCTTGCTGGGTATTTGGCTTCTGTGGAAACGTGATAAATTACCAGCTGCTAATGTCAACGCTGATTAGCAGCTATCCGGGGACAGGCATAGACTTCTAAACTTCTGCCATCATCTGCGATCAGTCTTTCATGCGGAAGGATGGAAGTCTATTTCTATCCCCAAGTCATTCAATGAAACCCGAAGGGGGCAAAAATGCGCAAAAATTCCTTGTTTCTATCATTATCAATAACATTCATCTATTGCACAGCATTCATCAATTGCGGTGCAAAGGATAAGGACATCGTACCCAGTGCACAGTATCCTGTTGACAAGAGTGACACAGTAATTGTAGTATTAGAAGAAATCACGGATACGAAAGCAGTTGTGTATAACACTGAGCACGCCAGCATAGTCCTAAGCTATTCGCGTTTTATGGAGAATCTGCGGGGTTTTATCGCTCAATATAATGTCGCTGATGATATTGTATTGAGTGAAAAGATGGAAATTCTGATGTCAGCGGCTGACTCTGTTAATATCGCGGAGTTTGAGCAGGAAAGCAGGTTGATTGAACGGTTCCATTACCGTTTGGCCGATATGCTTGAAAAAGGCACAGTAGCAGTTTATCCTAAAGGGTCAGGTATCCCGGCAAAAAGCATATTAGTTGAGCACTTTGAGTTCATTGTACATAAGACGGCCGGCCGCGGAGGAAGACGTTTCTACTTGCCTGATCACACCTTCTTTCTTGAAGTCCTCGATTGGATATCGTAGCAACCATCCGGGGACAGGCATAGGCTTTGATAGTGCTTCTATCTTATCAACATGAACTTGCGTAAACCAGGGGTCTAGACGAGGTTATTTACAATTTTGATCATGGCTTGAAATGCGATGTTCGGCCTTGCTTGCTGATTTACGGTCCCTGTCATGTAGATATCTCGATCCGGAACATAAAAAGCAACCGCACCGACAGAACCACTATGTCCGATCATGTCAGGTACTGGCTTGAAAGGTGATAATATGCGAGGCAAGTAAAACTTTTGTATGCCAATGCCGTATTTAAAGGGAAAGAAAACACTATTCCAATGCTCTAGTTCGTGCAATCTCTCCCTTGGAAAGAAATAACCGCTGAAAAATGCCTTGAGGAATATCATCTGGTCCTTTGCGGTTGAAATAATATCATTCTTTGTTGATGTAAGAAAAAGGGGAAGATGCCTTATTCCAGCTCTGTACCTGATTGGAACGAAATTCCTGTCGCTCACATCATCACATACATACGTATTGGTCAGATTCAGCTCTCTAAATAAATCTTTCAAAACAACATTTATCGGTTTACCCACTATATTTTCTATAACCAAGCTCAGAATTTGGTGATTTGTGTCAATGTATTTTGCCCTGCCGCTTTCTCCGGGTGCGAAGTGCGGTTGCATTCTTTTTACAGTATCGATTACCTTATCAATGGGCCAGGCCTGGTCGCTCCCTGCTTCAAGCTCAGCCATCGCTTTCCTCCCGTTGGGTTGCTTGTCGATTAAATATCCGGGGAGTCCAGACGTTTGTGACATCAGGTGAAGAACAGAAAGCTCCTTAGAATAATCCTTTCCTTTGAATATGTGCAAGCCGCTGATCACTTCTTCGGGAAGGTATTTGACGATTTTATCCTGCAAATCCAGCTTTTGTTCTGTAGACAATTTCAGGATAACGGCAGACACAAAGAATTTGTTTATACTGGCAATGTAGTATTGACTGTCCTCTGTGATATTACCAGCAGCGCCGATCAGATCGACGGCACCATCACCTGAGGAAATATAGAAAACTGCTCCGTAAATGTGTTTTTTCGTAACAAGACCGTGTAAAAATTGATCCAGAAATTCTCTGTTCATTTATCCTACCTTTCAACGTAATTGACGGGGTTAGTGTTTGCGGTCAATAATGTAATCGATTAATTCATACAAAGCCTGCCGGCTTTTGCCCGCAGGCATTAGCGATAGAGCAGCTTTGCTCTTATCTGCATGCGCTTTCGCTTCGTCCAGCGCGGCATCGATCGCGCCGGATTTGCGGATCAATCCGATTGTCGTTTTCACATCTCTTGCTGTTCCTTTCCCAGAAAGAATTTTCCTTATAGTCTTCTCATCATTGCCCCGCTCTAAATAGACTATTACAGGTAATGTAACAACACCTTGTGCCAGGTCACTGCCTACGGGTTTACCAAGCCTTTTTTCAGTACTAACCAGATCTAATATATCATCAACGATCTGATAGGTAATGCCAAATTCGTAGCCAAACTCCCTCAATCTATTAGCCGTGCTTCTGCCTGCCCGGGCCAGCACACCAACCATTTCCATGGCCCCGGCAAACAGCGATGCGGTCTTGGCGCTGATACTCTTAAAATACACTTCACGCTTTATCCTTTCTTTTCGCGCATAATGATAGACAATTTCACCGGCGGACATCGTGTACAGGCTTTCAGCTAATATTCTCAAGACAGCCGGATCATCGAGTTGCGCCACTAGAGAGACTGATTGTGCAAGCAGGTAGTCTCCGGCTAAAACCGTAGCCCCAACCGGCCATACCGCATGAACAGTCTTGCGCCCCCGGCGTAAGACGGCGTTATCGACAAGGTCATCATGGATCAATGTTGCACTATGTAATACCTCCACGGCAGCGGCAAGGATATGAATTCTCTTTCTTGGGATCTTGAATAGACGACCGCATAGTATCACCGTTGCCGGGCGTAAACGCTTGCCGCCACGCAGCGATGTCTTGAGCACTTTGCTCAGCGGTTCTTCCATCTGAGCTATAATACTGCGGAAAATTGCTTCTACACTTCTAATATCTACATCGATAATCCTTATCAACTTGGCCAACGAATCTTTCGGCATACTCATTTATTCACTCAATCATGTATGAAACAGCATGGATCCTCAGTAAGATAATCTCCGGTCGCAGTCCAGGCCCGTCCCCGGCATCCACCACACAACCTTCGGTATTCGCATTCACCACATTGCCCTTTTAATGACCATTCACGGTTTCGCAACTGCTTTAGAATATCCGATTTCAACCATATGTCCATGAATGATTTATCCCTCACATTGCCACAGCTAACCTCGACAAAGGGACACGGCCAGACCGCACCATTGGGCTTGATATAGATGAACCCACGGCCCGCCGCACATCCATGAAATACTTTCTCGGCAAACCAGCGCGGCATACCACTGGAAATCCTCGCCTTTTTCAGCAGAAATGGCCAGTACTGGGGTCCAGCGACCGGTTCAATGATCGCATTTGTCTGCCGCTGCGCATGCGCCATGAATCTCGCTAGCCATTCGTTATCGCTCTTATCCAGAACTGCTTCACCGATCCTGCGCCCCCTGCCCACAGGCACCAGCTGGTAGATCAATAAGATGCCTGTATCCAGATCGTCGACAAGAGCAATTAACCTCTCAAGCTGATCCATGTTGTATTCCATTGCCGTGATATTAATATGCAGCACAATATCTGCTTTGCGCAGCGCACGCATGCCCGCAACTGCCTTTTCAAACGATCCGGCAATGCCGCGCACTTTGTCATGCGCCGCAGCCGTGAACCCGTCAAGACTGACCGCGGCGATAACTACACCATTATCCCTTAGTCGCCTTGCTACTGTAGTATCGATCAAGGTAGCATTGGTAGCAATTGTGTTCGTAAAACCCAGTGCCTTGGAATAGGCGAGCAGTTCATAAAGATCAGACCGCACTAACGGCTCCCCGCCGGTGAAAGCCATCATGCGGAAATTTTTGACCTGTGCCAGTTCATTGAGCAAGTTCTTTGCCTCGTCAGTACTCAGTTCATCTGCCCCAGGCTCGCCGCCTGCAGTATGACAGTGCACGCAATTCAAATTACAGCCGGTCGTCATTTCCCAGACCGGGTGGTCTGGAAAGCCGATACAACCCATGCCTTTTGAACCGCCTGCTCCAGGTAAACACTTGAAGCCATAGTCAAAAAACCACCGGGGCATCCTGCGCCAGCGCGTCAGCACTCCAATGAGCATGGCACTTGCCGCCTGCCGTGCGATCAATGTTGGCGGCCACCAGTAAGGTTTAACTCGGCGCCTTGGCTTTTCCCTAAGAATCCCTGGCATACATCAGAATACAAAACCCAAAATATAAGCTGTGGTCGTGCCCAGATTTACCAGAATGTTCAGACCGCACAATCGTTCCAGAGTTCTTTGGTCTTGCCAGCGTCCGGCCAAAATCATCACCATAAGAAAGACTGAAACGAAGAACACAGGTATGTAGAACCATATGGTCTGCATAGGGACTCCCTGATGAAGCGAAACAACAAAGAAAATCCAGCTGGCCGAACTCAAGTATGCATAGAGATAAGTTCCTCTCTTGGTCCCGTATCTTACAAGAATATTCTTCTTGCCGGCTGTTCGATCTGCCTCGTAATCAGGGAATTCGTTCAAAAGTATGACATTGAAGATCGTGAATCCGACTGGCACGGACATCCAGTGCACGAGGGTTGAAATATAACCGGTCTGCAAGTAGAAACTCACGGCAATGGGCAACCACCCATAGCAAAAAGCGATCAAGATCTCGCCAGCCCCGGTGCTCACCCACCTGATTGGACGGGCCGAATAGAAGAACCCGCACAACAACCCTGATACACCCAGCGGCAATGTCCACAAGCCTGTCCGGTAATAAAACTGTAGTGTAACACCGACCCCGAGTGCGAGTGCAATGCAGGCAAATGAAGCATTACGCGCGAATATTCTTGGTAGAATCCCTTTACTAATCATCCCCGAGCCGCCAGCAAACCTGCTAGGATGCAGCTTTCCGGATAGTTCATCTTCCTTGTAATCCCAGTATTCACCGGCAAAATAAGTCGCCAGCATGATCAATACAACACCGGCAATACCCCAGACAAGCACGGGAAGATTGAAAATACGCTCCTGATACCAGGCGAGTATTGTACCCAGTACAAAGGGCAACACACCCACCGCATGAAACGGCGGCCGCGCAAGCATGAACCAAGATTGGATTTTTGTCATATCATATCAAAAGAAATATCCCCACGAGTTTGTTCACTGGTGGGGATATTTGCATCGAAGCTTGATCTTATTTCAGCAATACTATTGCCTTTTGCATAATCTGACCGTTAAGTTCAGAACGCAGTACATAAGTTCCACTGCTCAATTCCCGGCCGTGGTCATCCCGTGCATCCCAGACTACTGCATGATCACCCTGATTCAATTCAGTATTGATGAGATTTCTCACGAACTGGCCCGCTGAATTGTAGATCACGATATTCAATCGTCCCGGTTCGGTCAAACTAAAGCTGATTACTGTATTGCCCCTTGTTGGATTCGGAGCCATCGCAAGATTATGGACTGATGCGCCCGCATATTCTTCGATTCCGATCAATTCGGTCAGATAATCCATATACTCAGTCATCAATTCCGTCTTTGAATGCGCCCCGTCGCGCAAGGCCCCGAAGATGACCGAGGAATGGATGGCCCGGTAATTACCACCGGCACCATTGTAGAATATTGCGCGGCCGTTATTGTCTTGCGATCGATATATCATCATGCCGCCTGCAACGCCTATATAATCGACATAACTATCCGGGCCTTGCCCGTACAAGTAGTCGTAGTTCATGCCTTGTACGAATGTCCCGGTCTGGCCGGTCACGGACTGCACGTTATTCGAAGAGCTGCCGTCCCCCAAATAGCTGCAGCCGAACATCGGATAGATCGCCGTAGTGCTATTATTGTAACCAAAATCACCGCCTTCAAGATAGACGGATTTACCTGAGTTGAGGAAATTTATTAGAGTAGTCTGCTCACCCGGAGCAACTGTGCAGTTGTCCCCTCAGCACCGGAACCAACCAAGCAATGCAAAAACAGCATCGTAGCCTGTTAGGTCGGCTGGTAAGAGCGTGTCAGTTACATATGTGTGGCCGCAGCTGTCAAGGGTCTGCTCGACCCAATAAGCACAGTCCACTGAGTCCATTACTGCCGGTTCGTAGAATCTATCGAGCGGGTCGTAATTCCAGATGAAAACATTGGCCGCGGCAGCCAGGATTGGAATGAACACAGTCATTATGACGAATGATTTTCTCATTTGACCTCCTTGTCCGCCATTGAACTCCCTTACACATCCATAATACTCATTATAATTAAGATGTCAACTGCCCATTCCCTGCACAAAAGAAAAATCCCCCTGACTCGCGGGACAGGACAGGAGGATAATTCTCAATAGAACATTAAGCTAGCGCAGAATCACTATCGGTCTGCTGAGTACGTCCCCATCAACTTTCATGGTCAAGAGATAGGTACCATTCGACAATCTCCGACCATTACTGTCAATAGCATGCCACACGAGCACGTGGTCGCCAGTACCTATTTCTTGGTCAGCGACCCTTGTAACAAGCTGTCCAGCAGTATTGTACACACTTAGCACGACGTGCGCCGGTCGCAGCAAACTGAAACTGATACTCGTATTGGTCGCTACAGGATTCGGGAATACAGAAAAGGCATTTCTGGTCTGCTGCGCACTGTATTCATTAACCCCGGTCAGTTGCAGCATGTAATTCATGTAAATAGCCATCAAATCTGCTTTGGTGTTTGCGCCGTTTGTCAGCGCCCCAAAGATAACGGTCGAATGGATCGCACGGTAATTATCGAGCGGTCCTCCATAGCACACACCCCGGCCTTTACCGTCCTGGGATTTGACGAACAAGGTTCCACTGTTTGCTCCAATCTCATCGACATAATTATCTGGACCCTGCTGGTAAAGATAAGCATAGCTCATACCCTCGGCAATTGTACCATCCTGACCTTCAAGCGACAAAACATTGCCCACAAAAGAAGGCTGGCCGTAATCGATGAAATCACAGCCGAACATCCCATATAGTGGTTCCATTGCGTTATAAGCGCCGAAATCAGTGCCTTCAATGTACACGCTCTTGCCGTCCTGCAAGAAATCAACGAGTCGAGATTGCTCAGCCTGAGCAATCAATGAATTATCCCCTCAGCACCGGTACCAGCCAAGGGTGACAAAAACTACATCATAGCCATTCAAATTAAGCGGAAGATTAACATCGGTATAGTAAGTATGTCCATTTGCCGCCAGGGTCTGCTCGAGCCAGTACACACAATTTACAGAATCTCCAACTTCAGTATCATAGAATCGGTCCAATGGATCAAAATTCCATATGAAAACGTTGGCGGCAAAGGCAGTTATGGGGAGAAATATCAAGGAAAAGATTAGCTTTCTCACTGTACCTCCTATGCTATTTATTTGACAATTATACGCCGTAGAAGTTCAATGTCAAGAAACGGAAGGCCAGGAGCCCGATGAATATCCATAGAGCTTTACTCTCTGTGAGCAGGCGGGAAACTACTCCAGACGGAGCACATCAGATGATCAGAGTATCAGGAAGCAGCATACCAGATCACCAGATGACCATGTGACGACAAACAATTCGTAGCCTGATGTCCCTATATTCTGATACCCCGCCCTCTGATTTCCTGATTCCCTGATATGAGTTATTTCGCGTGGAGGGCTATGAGTTCTTTATTTTTTGGAGAACTATGCTTGTTTCAATACCGTTAATATTCAAGGATTCTGTAACTTCGCCCGAAATCTGACCCTCTTTGACTTCGACAGCGAGTGTTTCGTTCTTTAGATAATCAAGATTCCGCTCGATCGCTTTCTTAAGCTTAGCACCGGTCTGGAAGTGGATGTTGATCCGGTCGGTTAAATTGAAATCCGCTTCCTTACGCATCAACTGAATTTTATGTATCAGTTCCCTGACCAGGCCTTCGCTCTCCAAATCCTCGGTTATCACTGTGTTCACACCTACACCAAGTTCATCCTCAGCTGCGATTGCCCAACCGGGTTTTTCGCTACGCTTGACATTGACATCCTCCGCAGTGATCTCATAGACATCACCATCGAATTCTTTTTTCAGAGACTTGAACTGGATGAACTGCTGTATTTCTTTCTGGCTGAATGCTTTTATTGCTTGAGCAATCTTGTTCGCCTTTTCGCCGAACCTAGGTCCTAATTGCGCAAAGTCGGGATCTATACGATATTCAAATATTTCATCCAAGATATGATCGCCGATCTTCTCCAGTTTCTTGATATTCAGTTCTTCAAGAATTGTCTTCTCATCTTCTTCGGTAAGATCAACATCGTCCTCTGGTTTGTTCACGACAATTTCACTCAATGGTTGCCGAATCTTGATATTTACTTTGTTGCGCGCCGCGCGCCCCAATGAAACAATCGTTCTGGTCACAGCTACCTTTTTCTCGAGTACTTCATCAATAAGCACGGCGTCAGAGATAGGAAAATCGCACAGGTGGACGCTCTGCGGCGCATCACCATCGACCTGTACCACCAGATTCTGGTACATTTCTTCGGTCAAAAAAGGCATGATCGGTGAGATCAATTTTGTCAATTTCACCAGGCATTCATAGAGAACGAGATATGCGGTTAGCTTGTCCTCATCATTCTCTGATTTCCAGAAACGACGGCGGTTGCGCCGCACATACCAGTTCGAAAGATCATCGAAGAATTCTTCCACCAGCTTTACGATCGCCGCCAGCTCATATTCATTATAGAATTCATCGCTTTGCGCAATAATTGAGTGCAGGCGGGAAAGGATCCAGTGGTCAAGCGTGGTCAATCTCTCTCTATCTATTGTCTTGCCCTGTGGATTGAACTCGTCGATATTCGCATAAGATATGAAGAATGAATAGACATTCCATAAGGTAAGCAGGGTGCGCTTAATATCGCCCGTTGCCCCGTAACCAAAATTCAGATTGAGAACCGGGTTGTGCCGGGCAAAAAGCCAGCGCATAACATCGGCCCCGACTTTATCTGCGGCATCATCCGACCATATCGCATTACCCTTGCTCTTGTGCATTTCCTGACCATGCTCATCGCGAAACAGAGCATAGCTGTGCAACACCTTGAAAGGTGGCTTGTTCTCCAGCACGGTACTCATTGTCAGGATCGCATAGAACCAATTTCTGAATTGCCCAGGAAAGCTCTCCGTGATCAGATCTGCCGGGAACCACTGCTTCCAGTATGTCTTATCAAATGGATATCCGTTCTTGAGATCATACATGTTGTCTGGCGGCCGGATCGTCGAATACGGCACGATCCCCGCATCAAGCCATGGGTTACCAACATCAGGGATGCGCGAAACTGGTTTGCCGCATTTTTCACACTCGATCTTTACCCTATCGATCCAAGGCCGGTGCGGCGTATGACCTTCGAATCCATCCCAGCCGGCAATGGCTTTTTCCTTCAGCTCATCGCGGCCACCAATGATCATGAAATGGCCGCACTCGCATTTCCATATCGGCAAGGCAAGTCCCCAGTATCGTTTCTTTGAAATGCACCAGTCAGACATGTTCTTCAACCAGTCGAGCTCCCGCGCCAGACCGAATTCCGGGATCCACCGCTCAACGCCCTTGGCGACTTCCGCGATCTCGCTGCGCAGCGTATCCATGGAAATGAACCATTCATCAACCATACGGAATATCAATTCGCTATCGCAACGCCAGCATACTGGATAGCGATGTGAATAATCCTCCACGTGATATAGTATGCCGCGTTTCTGTAAATCCTCAATGATCGGCCTTGCCACATCCCTGACGTCCTTACCGCTGAGCCAGTCAAATTCATCAACATAAACACCAAGTTCATCAAGGGGCGCAATGGTCGTCAGGCCGAATTCTCTGCCAAGTGCGAAATCTTCTTTACCGCAACCCGGAGCGATGTGGACAAGACCCGTGCCTTCTGTCTCGCTCACTTCATCCCACGGAATGATCTTGTGAACAACATTTTTCTGCGCCGGAAGATAATCAAACGGACCTTCATAGGTCAGATCAATTAACTTCTTGCCGGGCAATTCCTCGATCACTTCGTATTTACCCTTTAAAACACTTACCAGGTTCTTGGCAAGGTAGTAGATGTTTCCATTCTGTTTTGTTTTGACATAGGTGAGATCCGGATGCACGGCCACACCCGTATTCGATGTAAGGGTCCATGGCGTTGTCGTCCAGACCAGAAGGTATTCGTTTTCCCGACCGATGATCTTGAAGCGCACAGTGACTGCTTTGTGACACAGCTCCTGATAACCTTCAGTCGCGATTTCCATATCACTGATGGCTGTACCGCAGCGACCGCACCACGGCATGACATCCACGCCCTCGTAGATTATACCATGCTCATGGCATTTCTTCAGGAAATGCCATATCGTGTAGTTGTTAACCTCGCTCATCGTATAATAAGAATGACTCTTCTTGAGCCAATCCTTATCATCCATGGATGTGTTCCAGTCACCCCAGTCCATCCACATGCCAATGCGAACAGATGATTGGGTCTGCATCATTGAGTACTTATGCACCCTCTCCTTGCATTTCTCAACAAAGCGGTCAATGCCATAAGCCTCGATATCCTTTTTAGATTTGAAACCGAGTTCCTTTTCTACTTCGACTTCGACCCAGAGCCCCTGGCAGTCAAAACCGTTCTGAAAGCGCTGTTCATAGCCTTTCATGTTCCTGTAGCGCTGGAACATATCCTTGTAGCTGCGACCCCATGCGTGGTGTACGCCCATGGGATTATTCGACGTGATCGGCCCGTCCTGGAATGACCATTTCTTTTTGCCCCTGTTCTTGTCCCTGTACTGGGCAAAAATGTTCCTATCTTCCCAGAATCTGAGTATCCTGTGCTCAAGCTCAGGAAAATCAAGTTGTTTCGCGACTTCTTTGAAAACCATGGGTGTATTATACGGGTTTTTCAGTAATTGTCAATAAATCGGCATATTTTAGTACAAACCGTATACCGAATTTTTCAGCTAACATCACAACTTACACCCCATGTTACCAATCACTTAGGAACTTAGCCAATTGACGTATTCTCTGACTAGTATTCGCGTGTTCTTATACGGATGACCAACCACTCAATCTCGCGCATAACCTCCGATATCTTTACATCTTTTATGAAATAGAACTTACCATCCTTGCGCGTCTCGTAGCGGACAAGATCGAGCTGACGCAGAGAACGTAGAGTATCGCAGATTGTTGGCAGCGACAAACCAAATAGGGATGCGATCTCTGTAGGCTTCATCTCAGCATTCTTTAAAAGCTTGAGTATCTCATATGCTGTCGGATTTCCTAAAACTCGACATATCCGTGAACTTCGGTAGTGCAGCTCTGGTATTTTTTTCCTCATCGCACTATTCATACAATTTCTGCCCCATGATTTACAACCATCCGTATGAGATGCACATAGGAAATTCGCCAATTGGCTAATTGCCTAAGTCCATAGAGGAGGAATGTCCTTTGGCATCGAGATAGGTAGCTGTTGTATTATTTAAGCTTAGTTTAGCCTAAACGTGATTTCGTTTGGCAACGTTTTCCAATTGATTATCAGTATTGTGCGTAATACACACGATAAATGCCATCCGACTTTCTGAAGAATGCACGTACCGAAGCCGGATGCACAATACCACCAAAGGCAAGCACCCGCTCACCCTCAAAACGAGCCAGGACACGCAGTCCAAGGCTGCAACTTGCGAAAATCTCATCCATCTCGCTGGTGGAATCTATGCTCGGTTTCAATCCACTCAACTGAACCGTTATCGATTCAACCTGTGTAAAAAACTGTTCAATCGCATAGCTGATCTCATCATAATTCATACCGTTCAAGTCCGTATATGCCCCATCAAGGTATTCGGCCACTTCATCAGTATTCTCAGCCTCAAAGGCTTTCGCGAGCGCTTTTATATCCCGCTTCAATTTTCGCTCTTCGGTCGGGTATATGCGCCAGATAATGACAACGATAATAATGATGACAACAACGAGTCCGATCTTCTTCACGCTGATATAATTAACAGAAACCCGAGGACAAAAAAGAGTATTGCGGTCAGCAATTTGATGGTCGGAATCCTTGCACTCAAGGATTTCGCGATCTTGTCTGTCGAGAAAAGAAGAGTCAGCATCGAGATCAAAACAAGGGGTACGACAAACATTGTATTATAGATCAGCAGCAAGAGTACTGGCTTCAGACTCCACCCAACCATGGATATCATAAATGTAATCGTCGGAAGATAAATCTGGCCAGTACACCCAAACTCGAGAAACGACACGATCAGTCCGGCGATAAAAGAACCGACGACGATACCGCCGACTGCAGTTCTCTCTTTGATATCACGGTGAATACGCTGCTTGATCCCCAGGGGCAATTGCAGGATCATCCGATCATAGTCACCCTTGCGAGCAACAATGAAGTCACGCAGACTCAACAGGCCAAGCACCAGGGCAATAATACCAAAACACAAGAAGATTATTCGCGCAACGATATTGTATCCGGTAAGATAATTCAAAAGGTTGTATGCACCAACGCCGATCAGAAAATAAGCAATGAAAACCGCAGCAATAAAGGATCCAGCCATGAATATAACATCCCGGCGCCGGCGTCCCAAAAAGAGCAGGTAACTAACAAAGAAGATGATCGTGGCAAAAGCACACGGGTTTACACCATCGAGCAACCCCGCAAAAATGATACCAAAGAACGAGAACCGTTCAAACCGGGCGCGAATACTTTCTTCGGCTCCCTGCATATCAACATCAATGGCCCCCTCTCCTATTTTCTGCCCGCTCAGGAGTTTATGAATATTCTCTGATGTTATGTCTTCCTTTAACAAATAGCCTTTACCAGAAATGACAACCGGCACAAGTAATCGTTGCTCCTCAGGCATACCTACTTGGCCGGACAGCGCCTCGAGCATGATCTTACTCGTATCTTCGAAAATATTATGCCGGAGTATGACAACACCAGCGGCCTTTTCCAGTCCATTGAACAAAGCATCCAGCCGGTCGCATTCCTCACAGCCGGGCTGGAAAAAGTAGTGAAGCTCGGCCTTTTGCTGCACAGGCAGTATTGTATCCAGTCGTAACCCGGGTTCACTGGGTTTCTTCTGTTGCCTCCTGACAATGGATTTGAGGACCGCATCCATGCGTCTATGAATATCTTCTGGCCCGTAAAAAACCGAGTCACCGACGAAGATCACCGGAAGTTCCTCGCCTGTCACACCGCGATCTCGCTCCTTTTTTTCGAGGAGCTGGTAATTGGAGAGCAGATCGATATCGTATTTCTTCAGGGTGAAAGTATATTTCGCCCTTAACCCGGGAATATCGCCAAGCAGAATGTCCATGCAGTGACCGCACGACGGACGGTAGAAAAAATCGATGGTCGGACCGCTGACGTTCTGGCTAAGCAAGAGCGAAACTGATACGAGGAGCATAAATAGCTAAGAGAAAGGTATTCGGTTATTTTCACGGGTTGAAGTAGGAATTGAAAAGCTCAGATAGACTGCTCGCGTTTTCATAATCAGAAGTGGGTCGTGCAGGATTCGAACCTGCGGCCACCGGATTAAAAATCCGATGCTCTACCAACTGAGCTAACGACCCGCTCTTCATTATAGCTATCGGGATAGAAGTGTCAACATTAACAATCTGGGAAATAGGTTGGGGTTAGGATGCTGGACTTCTACAGCGTCCAATGTGTGCTGCGAAACATAGCATCCAACTTCATCGACACTTCTCGAGGCGCCCGCCTCAGGCGGACTCGCTCGAAGTTTAAACGCAAATAATGTTCGAGCGTAGTCGAAAACTATAGCAAAGCATGCGGCAATGGTGAGATACCCAATGCTTCTAGCATCTCAACCTTAGCCCAAGTACTATATGTTAGTGAGTCCTAGCTTGGAGTAGTATTTCTTATAGAAACTACGATAAGCACCGGTCTGGGTGTTCCTTAACCATTCTGTATTGTTCTGATACCAGCGAATGGTTTCTGCCATGCCCTTTTCAAAGGATATGGCTGGCCTCCAACCAAGCTCCCTGCTAATCTTAGCAATGGACAAGGCATAGCGGCGATCGTGCCCTGGCCGGTCTTTGACATGCACAACGAGATTCTTTGGTTTTCTTAGGACACGTAGTATCTTCTGTGCCACATAAGTATTTGTCCGATCGTACTGCCCGCCAATGTTGTATATCTCCCCTACCCTGCCCTTATGGAACACTGAATCTATCGCCCTGCAGTTATCTTCTACATGGATCCAATCCCGGACATGCATCCCATCGCCATAGAGCGGTATCTTCTTATTGTTTAGACCATTGAAGATAACCAGGGGAATGAACTTCTCGGGGAACTGGTAAGGACCGTAATTGTTCGAAGAACGCGTAATAAGAACCGGAAGTCTGTATGTCCTGTAGTAAGCGACAGCCAGCACGTCAGCGGCAGCCTTGCTAGCCGAGTACGGACTGGACGGATCAAGAACGCTCGTTTCCCGGAATCTCCCCCGCAGGATCGAACCGTAAACCTCATCTGTGGATATCTGGAGAAATTTCTTCACTCCATACTCAAGTGCGCAATTGAGCAGAATACCAACACCCTGAAAATTTGTTCTCATGAAAGGCGCCGGCGAAGAAATGCTGCGGTCTACATGACTCTCAGCTGCGAAATTGATGACCGCATCAGGCTGGATGCGCCTGAACGTTTTCTTCATGTGCGCGGCATTACTTATATCGGCCTTCACAAACCGGTAATTCTTCTTATTTTCAAAACCCTTCAGGTTCTCAAGATTGCCGGCATAGGTCAATTTATCAATGTTTATTATCTTATAGGTTGGATGATGCTTGGAAAAATACCGAATGAAATTGGAGCCGATGAAACCGCAACCGCCGGTTACCACTACTTTCATTTTCGTGTTTTATTGATCAGGAACTACCCGTCCTTGCGCGCCCAATCATAAGGAATATCCGAACCATGAGGCGGTTTGCGATACTCATCCGGGTTATCGTAGTTGTAGCATTCAGTTACTACATTGACGATCATCGCTTCCTGATCGCTTATGCATTTGAATCCATGCCACACGTATTTGGGGATATGGAGTAAAATATGATTGTGGTCGCCGATAAAAAATTCATTGCTCACGCCCTTGGTCGGGCTATCTTTACGGTCATCGTAGAGCACGATCTTGACCATACCTCTGAGCGCGGTCATGTTATCATCCTGGAGTTTATGGCAATGCCATGCCTTAACAACACCCGGATAGGCAGTAGTAACGTAGACCTGTCCGAATTTTGAGAATTCCTTGTCATCGGAACGCAGTATCTCCATTAGATTGCCCCGCTCATCAGATATTAACCTGAGGTTCTTTACAGTCACGCCGTGAATCATATTTTTCTTTGTCATCTTGTTTGCTATTTTATTATCTCGACATAGCTTTGGTCACCGAGGATGAATTTATGCGTTCGCGGCGATTCATCGATCTGGTTTATGACGACGTTCTTACCAAGGATCGAGCGGTCAATGCGCTTTTCGAGATTCTGAATGATCGCTCCATCCATGATGACACTGCATTCCACCTCGGAATTCTCGATCCGGACACCATTGCCGATCGAAGAAAAGGGACCGATGTACGACCTTATGATCCTTGCATTCTCGCCGATTATGGCCGGCCCGCGGATAATGCTCTTTTCGACAAGCGCACCTTTCTCGATCTTGACGCGACCATTGATGTTCGAGTCAACAACCTTGCCCTGATTATCAGTCTCAATGTCTTCTAAAATCAGGAGGTTCGCCTCGATGATATCCTCGGGCTTGCCCGTGTCCTTCCACCATCCCTTAACGGTTTGGGATTCAACGCGGTAGCCATTATCCAAAAGCCATTGTATGGCATCTGTTATTTCCAATTCGTTGCGCCAGGAAGGCCTGATATTCTCAATCGCCTTGAAAATCTCTTTATCAAAAAGATAGATGCCGACCAGCGCCAGGTTTGATGGGGGTTCTTTAGGCTTCTCGATCAACTTTTTGACATTGCCCTTCCCGTCGACTACCGCCACTCCAAATTCCTGAGGATTATCAACCTCGGTAAGCAATATCAATGCATTCGGCTTGGTCTCCTGGAACTGCTTGACCAGGTGACTGAGGTTATCCTTAAGGATATTATCACCCAGGTACATCACAAAAGGTTCGTCACCAATGAATTCACGTGAGATCTTTATGGCGTGTGCGAGGCCTAACGGTGCCTCCTGCGGCAAGTAAGCGATCTCGGCCTTCCATCGTTCGCCAGCACCGACAGTATCCTGTACTTCCTGCCTGGTATCTCCAACAACAATGCCTATTTTGTGAATTCCCACCTTGGTCAGCGCTTCAATGCCGTAGAAGATGATCGGTTTGTTGGCAATCGGGATCAGCTGCTTGGCGCCAGTATAGGTTAGGGGCCTGAGACGCGTCCCAAAGCCGCCGGAGAGAATTAAGCCTTTCATAAACCAGAGTATAGCGCGCTTTGCCTCAATGTCAAGGCTGCCCCCCAGCGAACGAGGTAAGCGCATCTTCCCAGCTTCTCATGGTTTGATTGGTCACGGCTTCATAATTGTCCGATCTTAAGGGTGAATACTTTGGCCTCGGTGCCGGCAGATTAAGACTTTCCGCCTTGATGGATTTGATTTCGGTCTCGAATCCCATTATTTCTTTTGCTTTTTGCAGGAAACCCTTGAATGAAGCGACCCCATTGTTCACAACATGAAATATTCCATACTTCTCAGCCCGGATGATCAAAAGCAGGGCCTCAGCCAGATCCAGGGTATAGGTAAAAGACGCGAACCGGTCGCATACGGCATCAATCGCCCCTGGCTTTTCCCTGCGGTTCAAGAACCGGGAGATGAAGTTCTTTGAATACCTGCCGAACAACCAGGACGTTCGCACGATAAAGTGCCGGGCACACACGTCTCGGATGTAATTCTCACCAAGCAATTTCGTTCTGCCATAAGCATTTATTGGATTAGGCTCATCTTGCTCTCCGTAGGGCTTTTGTTCACTACCATCAAAGACGAAGTTGGTACTTGTGTACAGCAACCTTGCCCTGATCTTGCTGGCAATTATGCCAAGCGAAAGGCTGCTCAGCGAATTCACGCGTAGTGCATTCTCTGGATCTTCCTCACAGCGATCGACATCGCTGACCGCGGCAAAATGCAGGATTACATCGGGTTTATAATCAATAAGAACATCACGAGTTGTCTTGAAGTCAGTTATGTCAAACCGGTCGATATCAACCGCCAAGAAGGCCAGACCTTCGCGCGTCAAAACATCCGTCATTTCCCGCCCCAGGGCACCGTTGGCGCCACTGACAAAAATTTTCATCCACCCATTATAGTTTCAGGCAAAACGCTTGTCAATCCACATGTTTTCCTTGACTTCCCGATGATTTTGGATAATATTGCTTCGGTATTTGCATTTGTTTCGAAGGCGCAGGAAGATCGGCATTTCGACACACAATGTGCAAGACAATTAGAAAACAAATATCAATGAACATTGAAAAGGAGGAAAAATATGGCGGATAAGAAAGCAGATCTGGCTGGCCCCGGCATCAGCACCTACGCTGAAGTTGAGAAGATCTTGCCAAATGATTACAAGCCAATATTGCCACCGCTCGAAAGAATGAACGCATTATATGCGATCAAGGATTATATCGAGAAGAATCTCTGCAAAGAACTGAACCTGAACATGGTCCAGGTACCGCTCATCGTCACGGTCGAGAGCGGGGTTAATGATATGCTGGATCGCGACGGTTCAAGGACGCCGATCGAATTCAACTGCGGACTGGGTCTTGATAAGCCAATACGTGCTTCGATCGTTCAGGCCGCGACCAAGTGGAAGAGACCGGCACTCCGTCAATTCGGCTGTAAGGTCGGCGAAGGTATCTGTACTGATATGAGAGCAGTGCGCAAAGACTATTTTCTCGATCACGATCACAGTTCCTATGTTGACCAATGGGACTGGGAACGCGTGATGACAATGGAACAACGCAATCTGGATTTTCTCAAGGATATCGTGAAAAAGATCTGGAAGGTCATCTACGGCGCTAATAAACACGCCCAGGAACTTTTCCCTCAGCTCAAGACCGATAAATACCCACCCATTCCGGAAGAACTTACTTTTCTCCATGCCGAAGAAATTCTCGATATGTTCCCTGACCTGCCCCGCAAGCAGCGCGAAACCCAGATCCTGCAAAAATACCCCGCGATTTTCATCATTGGCGTTGGACATCTACTGAAGGACGGATACCCGCACGAAATGAGGGCGGCGGATTATGACGACTGGATCACCGAGGTAAGACACAAAGACGGAAAGATCACCCACGGACTCAACGGTGATATTCTCGTGTGGAATCCGGTTACTAAAAGACGTCACGAACTCACTTCAATGGGCATCCGCGTTACCAAAGAAACACTCAAGCTCCAGCTCGAAATGGCCGGGCAAATGGATTTTCTCGAGCTACCCTACCACCAAGCAATACTCAACGACCAAATACCCTTGAGTATTGGTGGCGGCATTGGCCAATCACGGACTTACATGTATATACTACGGACAGCGCATCTGGGTGAGGTGAGCGTTACGGTCTGGCCCAAGGTGCTCAAGGACATTTGCGCCAAACGGAATATCCACGTGCTCGAGTAAACAACAAGACGTATTCAAGAAATAAAAAAGGGGCGCATAAAGCGCCCCTTTTTCTTAACTATCTGCTGATTACTTCATGACCACGAATTCCACACGTCGATTCCGCGCTCTTCCAGCCTCGGTCTTATTACTATCTATTGACCTTGACTCACCATAACCGCGGGCCATGAGGCGATCCGCGTTAATACGATGATTGGCTACAAGATAGTCTTTTACCGAACTGGCACGTGCGTTCGACAGTTTTAGATTGTATGCTTCACTGCCGATGCTGTCCGTATGACCCTGGACTTCGATCTTCACCGTAGGATTGCCAGCAAAAACGGTCTTGATCGTTTCCGCAGCACCATCCAGGACACCATAGGACTCGGGTTTGATATCCGACTTGTTGAATTCGAAATAGACCTCAGGAAGCACGATCTTGAATTCCCTTTTGACCAGCGCTACCTCGATCTCAAGCGTCTTGGCCGCCACGATATTGACAACTCTCTCATACGGTAAGTATGTCGTGTCCTCAGCTGTCACTTTCAGCGTAAAGGCGCCAGCCGCCAGCGTTTTCTTAAACATACCCGTGATCTTCTCGGGAGTCATGGTACCAACAGCCACCTTTGCGATCACTGGTTTCTTGGTTTCAATATCCACGATCTTGACGATAAGATCACCCTGTTTCGGTATGGCCTTCAAGGCGACGGTTATTGGCGTCACCTCGCCGGCTTTGACGAGCAGCCCAACCTCATAAGGCTGATAATCAACTGCCTTTACCTGCATCTTGTAGGCACCAGGGGCTAGAGCCATGAACTCAAACTGCCCCATCTCATCGCTATCCATGGATTTAACCAGCATGCCCTCTTCGAACAAGCTTACATTGGCGACGAGGTTCTTCCCTGTCGCATCATCGAGCACCTTACCCGCAATGTCGCCAACGACCGGTTCGGGCATGAAGTCGGCTGTGTATGAAAAGCCGAAAATCGCGGCCCATGGCGGCGCCGTACCCCAACCAGTGGTGATATTGAAACTATCGGACTGCGCGGTAGGAAATGCGCGATCGTTCTCACCTTCCCAGGCCCGGATATCACATGCGAAGTTGATATGGAAATTCTTGCTCGGCCGGAAACTCACTCCCGGTGTGATATAAACCGCATTCGGACCCCATAATGAATCATCAAAGAAGGTGAAGAACTGGTCTTTGCCACTATAGTCAATACCGCTGAGTTCAACGAATGGGATTATGCCCGGGGTGTGAATACTCAATGCCGCATTATATATGCTCGCGTTGTTGCGAAACCCGCCGTCTGTAGCATTCCGGAAGACATAGCCAAGGTTCACGTCCAGTTGCAGCAAGCCTGTCCTTGCCGTGAAAAGACCGACTGCACCAACGTCGAATGCGTCACTGGAAAAATATCGGAACAGACCACCTGGGTTCGTGTAGGCTTCATTGAAGATCGGATAATCATTGATTTCGCTGCCGACTGCTGAGACATCTCGATCATCACCCGTGGGGATCGAACCAAAGCCATACAATCCGAATTTGATATTCTTCGGGCCAAAGCTGAACTTCAGACCGACCTTGGTGTCGCCAAAACCGATGCTGGCGCGATTGGTATCAGTACCTGAATAGTCAATGCCGTCGCCATGGTATGATCCTGCAACATTGAATGACAACCAGTCAGTCACGGCATAGCCGAGAAACAGGCCGACATCACCACCGCCATAACGTGCGGTGTCGCCAACCAAAGCATCACCGATCGTGTCACCGGTTGTGGTTGCAGGGCGCTGCTCCTGAAACCCTCGAGCGTAGAAACCTAGGCCAAAGGTACCGGCCGATCCGTTGTCCGCGGAAATGGTGCGGAATAGCCCAAGGGTACCTTCATAATTGGGCATTGCAAACGCAACCGCTGCAATGGCCAATACCAACACATATCTTTTTGTATGCATAGCTCCTCCTCTTGTTGTCTTTTGCTAGCTATTATTATACTCTCTTTTATCCAAATGTCAATAATCAATTTCCCGCTCATACTCATGACCGGAGCAGCTCGGTATCTACTTTACTATTACAACGTGTGCTGAACAGGATAATGGCGAAGCTACGACAAAGACCTCATATCTGGTGGTCAGTATTGTGGTACCCAGGCACGTTTTCAAAAACCAATTGTTGAATACTATCGAATATCATCCTGAGGCATCATTAAGTCGTCATTTTGTCAATTGCTTAAGTGATTAAATGATATCAGAACTGCTTTTCGATAACCGCGACCAGACGCTCCAGCTCCCGCATGACCTGCTTCACGAAATCGGATTTGAGCCAATAAAGGTGCTGGCGCCACTTGACCTCGTACCTCACCAGATCCAGATTCCTGAGCACCCGCAATACCTGGGACACAGTGGCAATATGCAAACCCAAGATGTTCGCGATCTCTTCAGGGGTTCGCTGCTTATCCCGAAGCAGAGTCAGCACTTCATAAGCGGTTGGATTACCCAACGCACGGCAGATCCTTGATGCCCGGTATCTGTTTTCTGGCATCTTTTTCTTCATGCTGTATTGTATATCATTATGTCATTTTGTCAATTGCCTAAATGACATAATGACAAATGCCTTACCAAAAAAATCGTGGAGTTATGCAGCTATTTTAAGAGGCTTTTATTCATGCAGTAAACAGAGTGTATGGATATTCACTCTTGAATCTACTTAATATTGATTCGGGGGGGACTCGATTCAGGATACTACGAATTCAAGCTCAGGTTTCTCGTTCAAGGTGCTAACTACGGAGCAGTATTTATCCCGCGACAATTCAAATGAACGAAGCAGATCCTCTTTTTTAAAATCACCCTCGCATTTTATTTTTACCGTGATCTTTGTAAAACGGCGGGGATGATCCTCAGCCCGAACACCAACGGCTTCAATTGAGAAAGAATCGATCTTGCCGCCTTTTTTCTGGAGAATACCGACAATATCCATACCCATACATCCAGCAAGGGACACAAGAAAGAGCTCCATTGGCTTGAACCCCTGTTCATAGCCGCCGAATTCCTTAAGCGTGTCGACCGTGATCTTATGACCTTGACCATCTTCAGCCTCGAACTGCAAGCCCTTGGTGCGAGTGATTTTCACCATAGCCCTAACCCTTGAAGAGGATATTATTCCTTGAGCAATTGATCAACCAGTTGATCAAACTGCACCTCAAGTTCCGGAGCAAAACCGACTTGTGTTTTTCTGACTTCACCTTTCTTGTCCAGAAATAATGTCTTAGGAATTCCAGAGACCTGATAGGCTTTTGCAATATCATTATTGCCGATCAGAACCGGATAAGGGATCTTCATTTGTGCGCTGTATTGCCTCAAGGCTCCCTCGTCATTATCCAGGCTGACGCCTAGTATGGTGAATCCTTGCTCATGGTATTTTTCATACAAAGCAATGAATGCCGGAATGCTATTTCTGCAGGGCGGGCACCAGGTAGCCCAGAAATCTATGATGACAACTTGACCCTTGAAATCTGAAAGTTTATATTCGCCGCCATCAATCGAAGGCAGAGTAAAATCAACCAAGGCTGATTGCTTTGCACCTTCTCGCGAACCACAGGCAACAAAAGCTATTCCGATGACAAACACGGTCCTCAAGATTCTATTGAACATTATATCTCCTTTATGCCGAGGTATGTTTTTCCATCTTCTTAACGATCTGTTCTTTGGGCAATGCGCCGACAATTCGCTCCACTTCCTTACCCGCTTTGAACACGATCATGGTTGGGATATTCTGTATCACATACTCATTAGCCGTTTTGATCTCATTATCGACATTTACCTTCCCGATCTTGATCTTACCATCGTACTCCTTGGCGATCTCTTCCAGAACCGGAGCGACCATTGCGCAGGGCGGGCACCATATTGCCCAGAAATCAACCAGATAAGGAATATCAGATTTATCGACTTCCTGGTGGAAATCATTGTCCGTCAGTTCCTTTACCATACAAACCTCCTTGATTCATTAATCATCTTTTCGGACCCATATGATCCGGCAGTCTGAACAAGCAATGTTTCACGTGAAACATTCAGAAACTCTGTTCAAATCCCAATTTTATCATACGGTTAAACTGCTCATCATTTGGGCTATTACCAAGCAAATCCCGCAGGCCCAATTCAAAGAACATTTCACCATAGAAGATAATTCGCAATCCAACATTCAAGTAGCCTTTATCTTCATCTACCGGGTCGTTGAAGTTCGGTGAGTATTCCACGAGCAATGCGCTCAAAGTCCCGAATTGCACCTTTATTCCGCCAAACATATCAAAATTATTATCCTGTTCCAAACAATAATTCAAGCCGATACTGGGGACAATTTCGAGGTTGCTCAGGCCAAAACTCTTATATATTTGACAATAAAGACCTTTTGACCGTATATCGTAACGTTCATTATAGTCACCATAACCCTGGTTGTCAAAGCCAAATTGCACTCCAGGATAGAAAAAACCCTGGGCCAAAGCCAAGAGCCTTATCTGGACTCCAGGTATCTCATAGAATTCAGGGTTACCCGCACCCAGAAGATTGGAACCACCGTAGCTCAAACCTAATCCCAGCCTATCCCAAATGCCGACACTGAAATAACCAGTGATTGCACCTTCGGGGCCAAAGCGCAATTCAATGTTGAACATCCCGTGTTCCGGCGCTTTAGGATAGGGTTGATCGACATAATAAAGGCTCATAAGCGTGAGAATAATGCCCATATACCTCCCTCAGCTAACCATGCAACGGAGCGCGCAGTTCAAATCTTCCCATAAATCTTGAGCCCTTGATCGCCCAGGATGTCCTTTATCTTACCCAGGACCTCAGAATCAGGGTGGATCTTCATGGTTCGGGACCGGAATTTCTTGGACTCCTTATCATTATTTATCTTTATCCAGACCTCACATTCACCTTTGTTACCGTTTATCAGATCACACAAGCGCTTCATCACATTTTCGTCAACGTCATGGTTGTTCAGATTTAAGAAGACCTTTTTGTAATATTTCCAGGCATCTTTTAATGATATTATCTCATCTGCTCTTAGGCTCTTCCGATCCTCTTCACCCGATATTCTACCCTTTATGATCAACGGATTGTCAACCTTGAGCAGGCTCGAGTAGCGCTCGAAATAGTCTGAAAAAATAAAGACGTCGATCGCACTCTCCAGGTCAGCCAGGTTCACGATCGCGTAATTCCGGCCGTTCTTATCCCGTTTTATCTTCTTGGAATTCAAAATCCCGCCGATGGCAATGACTTCTCCGTTTTCAACAGTATTCAGCTGGCTGATCGGCCTCAAACCAAGGGCTGAGAATTCCTCCTGGAATCTTTCCAGAGGATGTTCGGAGAAATAGAAACCAAACGCCTCTTTCTCGTGGATCACCTTTTCCTGGGAAGCCTTGGCCGAATCAGTCTTTTCTTCCTCTTCATCGCCTCCAAAAAGGCTGGTTTGGGTGCCCACAGTAGCTTCTTTCTTCTGCGCAACACTCAGAAGCTTGTCAACATCAGGTTCGAAATCCTTGAATGCACCGGCTTTTATGAGTGATTCAATGGACTTCTTGTTCAGACCCTTGGTCCGCGCCTGGAAATCAAAGAATGATTTGAATGGGCCGCGCTTCCTTTCACTGGTTATTGCCTCAACAATTGGACGGCCTAAGTTTTTCAACGCACCCAACCCGTACCTGACTCCATTGCCCTCTTTGGTGAACTCGAAGCTGCTGGCATTGATATCAGGCGGCAGTATTTCCAGCTCCATACGCCGAGCTTCACGTATCAACACCCACAACCTATTGGTGTCATTGATCTCACTGTTCATGGACGCGACAATGAAATCCAAGGGGTAATGGCACTTCAAATAGGCAGTCTGGTTGGCGAGCGCCGCATAGGCTGCCGCGTGCGATTTATTAAAGCCATAACCAGCAAAAGGCACGATTTTTTTGAAGATCTTGTCAGCCAGGTCACTTGAAACCCCGTTTTTCTCTGCTCCGGCAATGAATTTCTCGCGGTTTTCAACCATGAGTTCGGCTATTTTCTTACCCATTGCCCGGCGCAGCAGATCAGCCTCGGCCAGGGAGAAACCGGCGATACGGGAAGCAATCTGAATAACCTGCTCCTGATAGACGATCATTCCGTAGGTGTCCTTGAGTATTGGCTCGAGCCAGGGGTGCATGTACTCTATTTTGGTTGGATTCTTCTTATTCTCGATCATCTGCTGAAGATTGACGTTCGCCATCGGACCAGGCCGGTACAGGGCAATGACCGCAATTATGTCCTCAAAACGCTCAGGCTGGAAATTCCTCAGGATATCTTTCATACCCTGGCTTTCCAGCTGGAACACGCCGACCGTCTCCGCCCGCTTGAGCATATCGAATGTTTCTTTATCATTGATCGGGATATCACTTAGCTGACGCCCGATCATTTTCAAAGTCTCGTCAATGACAGTCAGGGTGCGCAAACCCAAAATATCCATTTTAATGACACCGATGTCCTCGAGCGAATTCTTTGCGTATTGCGTGGAAATCTCACCCCGTTCCGGGCTCTTGAACAACGGCACATACTCAACCAGCTCTTTTGGAGTTATGACGACACCGGCCGCATGGGTTGCTGGATGGCGGGCCAAGCCCTCAAGTTTCCTGGCCACATCGAACAATTCTTTGTATTCTTCTTTGGATTCTACGAGATTGCTCAACTCCTGAATACTGGCAAGCGCTTCATCAATGCTTGAGTGGAAAGGTATCATTTTTGCCAGGCGGTCGATCTCATTATAAGGTATGCCCATTACTCGGCCGACATCCCTGAGCACGGCTCTCGCCTGCATCGTCCCGAATGTAATAACCTGGGTAACGTTCTTTTCACCGTACCGTTTCTTTATGAAATTAATGATCTCATCCCGTCGCGTATCACCAAAATCCGCATCTACGTCAGGCAGACTCACTCTCTCTGGATTTAGAAAACGCTCAAAGATCAGATTGTACTCGAGCGGGTCAATATCAGTTATGCCTAATGAGTAGAGTACCAGACTTCCCACGGCTGAACCACGGCCCGGCCCGACCGGGATCGTTTGTTGCCGGGCGAATTCGACGATCTCCCGGACAATAAGGAAGTAGCCGGACAAACCCATTCTCTTAATTATGTTCAGTTCGTAGTTCAACCTGTCTTCCATGCCCGGCGTAGTTCTGGGAAAACGTTTGCTCATGCCCTCGCTGGTCAGGTATTTCAGATAGTCAAAGTCCGTTTCGAAATTTGGCGGCCTGGGAAAGCTTGGTAATTTAACGTCCTTGCCCGAAGTGTCGATCATCAGATTGCACCGCTCTGCGATCAATGCAGTATTGGAAACTGCCTCAGGTAGATCTTCGAATATCCTGGCCATCTCCTGCGGTGATCTGAAATAGACCTGGTGACTCTCGAATTTCAGGCGCTCGCGATCACTCAGGGTTTTCTTGGTGCCGATACACAGCAGTACATCATGTGCCTTGTGGTCATCCAGGTCAAGATAGTGGCAGTCATTCGTGGCCACGATCGGCACATCGAACTCATGGGCCAGGCGGATCAATTCGCTGTTGACCGCACCCTCAGTGCGCAGACCAAGCCGCATCAGTTCCAGATTGAAATTCTCCGTGCCGAATATCTCAATGTATTGGGCGAGCGCCCTTCGTGCGCCGTCCATATCACCCATGGCGATCCGGTACGGAATCTCACCTTTGAAGCAACCAGAGAGCCCGATCAGCCCCTTGCTATGCTGAGCAAGAAGTTCCTTATCGATCCGGGGTTTGTAGTAGAAACCCTCCAAGTACGCAGATGAGGATAGCTTGATCAAATTCTTGTACCCGTTCTCATTCTCGCAGAGCAGAGTGAGGTGGAACGAACTCTCAGGCACGCGCACGTCTCTTGACTGATCAGTGCGGGATTTGGGCGCCACGTAGGTCTCGATACCAATGATCGGTTTGATCCCGGCTTTGTGGCAGCTCTTATAAAACTCAATTGCGCCGAATAGATTACCATGATCAGTTATCGCCAGGGCCGGCATTTCGTACTTTGCCGCACGTTCTGTGAGACGGTCGATCCTCATTGCACCATCAAGCAGTGAATACTCGGTGTGATTATGTAAATGTATGAAATTCATAATGTTTTCATGAGACTTAAGCCTTATATATTTTCATGCTCATTTTTCAAGATTGGTTCGGCCTAATGGTATACTAAGGGGATTGGCGCAATAGATCTCCTTGCACCTGGGGCAGAGGACAAACTGGAATTCCTTGTACACCTCTTCGTTCAGTAGATCTTCTGGATAAGATTTCAATTTTTCGAATTCCTCAGACCAGTTAGGTTTTTTCTCCTTAATATTTATGATACCGTCAAAATCAGCAGAGACTTTGATCAATAGACTGTAGAATAAATCACCGGGTTGTATGGCTCGGCCGCACCGACTGCAGATCTGGGAAGACACTGCTATTTCCTGGAGAGCCAGTTTCCGTACATTCTAAGCTAAGGCCTTAAGGACCTGTTTACAGATCTCCTTCAATGTCTCAAAGACACCAATCCCCTGGGTCGAGACTGCTTCGAAAAAGCAATATTCGTTCCTCGGGTTCAAGATATTCTGCAATTCCTCAACTGATGTGATATTTGGCAAATCTCTCTTGTTGTATTGCAGGACAAGCGGTACTCTATCCAGAGAAAGATTATGTGCCTTCAGGTTATCCTGGAGGTTATCAAAAGACTCGATGTTCTCGTCAAACCGTTCAATCTGTGAATCAGCCACGAAAACAATACCATCCACGCCCTTCAATATTAGTTTCCGGGAGGCATTATAAAACACCTGGCCGGGAACAGTATAAAGATGAAATCTCGTATTGAACCCCTTGATCGTACCGAGATCAACCGGCAAGAAGTCAAAGAAAAGGGTACGGTCAAGCTCGGTGGCCAGACTTATCAACTTACCTTTTATCGTCGGGTTCAGTTTTGAATAGACGTATTTTATATTCGTTGTTTTCCCGCCCAGACCAGGGCCATAGTATACGATCTTTGAGTTTATCTCGCGTGAAGCATAATTGATGAGTGCCATATTCCTTTATCCCGATATCATAAATTCAATGCCTGAAAAACATCCTTTAAACCCCAAAGAGCCGGTCGATCTCTTCCTCGGCCATGCGCGTGAATTCATCATCGATCTCCTTCTTCGGCTCGGTCTCTTTGTCAACCTTACTGAAAATACCCTGGAAGGTCCGCTCGAGTTCTGCAACGGTGTTCTTGGTCTTGACCCGGACCAACCCCAAAGTCGTTCTATTATCAAATATCACGGCCAGAATAATACGGCCTGCGATCAAGCTGACGTAGAGATTCTCTTTTTCCCCTTGATGAAAGAGTGTAGAAAATTCTCTCTCGCCGATCAGGGATGCAAGCTGACTCGTTGCCGCAAAATCAGCGGCTGAAAGGGTCGCGAACGACGAAGTATCTATCTTGTTCGTATCTCCGGTCGAAGTAATCAACTGGCCTTCCCGATCGATCAGCAATATTGTCTTGGCATGGGTACCCTGCAGGAGTCTATTGAGGGTATCATTTATGGACCAAAAATCTTCCTCAAAGATATTTATCTCGTCCTGCATTGAGGTATTATAGATAGTATTCGGTCAAAGTCAAGAAGATAGATGCCCATAATATTCTTGACTCAAGTGAGTGATGGAAGCAACCTATCGCCATTCTCTTACTACAATAGGCATGCTTTGCAGAAATCCTATAGGCTGTCTTAGATTTCCTTTCTCCTTGCGCATGCTGCATGCCCATAATTCTATTTCGATAACACTGAGCAAGGCAAATGCAATCACCCTTTACGCTCAGTGGATATTGACTTAGTTTTTGATTTGTTTATAATTACCACAATGAAAACAGCGGAATATTGGATGATCGTATTCAAACATCGCCGCATCCTTATAATGAACACTCTGGCGGTAACGATCATTGCAATAATTATCAGCTTGCTGCTGACCCAGAAATACACAGCAACCGCCACGATCTTACCACCAACTGCAGACCAAACAACAATGCTTGGGATGTTTGCAGCTGGCCCTACATCAGGTATTGCCAATTTGTCAAGATTAACGAGCGGATTACCCGGCCTGTTCAGTCCTTCCGATCTGTATGCAGCACTCATAGAAAGTAGCCGCATCACGGGTATCATTATCGATAGGTACGATTTGAAAAAAGAATTCACGGTAAAAACAAAGACCGATGCAGCAAGGGCGCTTGAGGATATAACGAACATTGAGGTGACTCCTGAAGGCATCATATCCGTGAGCGTCACTTATAAGAAGAAGCAGCTTGCCGTCGACATCGCAAACTCCTATATTGAAGAACTCGATACATTCAACAAAGAGGTCGCGATGACTGCAGGTAAGAAGTATCGAATATTCGTCGAGCAAAGACTGGAAGAATCCAGGGATAGCCTGACACAAGCTGAAGAGTCACTCAGAAATTTTCAGGAGAATAATCTCACAGTTGCTTTAGAAGAGGAAATGGTAAGTGTTATCAAGACGGTTGCCGAACTGAAAAGCCGGATTATTATGCTCGAAACAAAGAGAGGTGCGCTCGCCGCGTCGGCACAATCAGACAACCCGTACTTAAGGGAAATTGACAGAGAGCTGGCGCAACTCAAGTCTCAGCTATCCAAGATAGAGTTTGGAGAACAGAAAACCACCAAGAAAGAATTCGGTGCAGGGTTCTCTGTGCCGCTTGCCGAACTGCCTGAAGTCTACCTTGAATACGCTCGACTTTACCGTGAGGTCAAAATACAGGAAGCAATCTATCAGCTTTTAACTGAGCAGTATGAACAGGCAAGAATCATGGAATCAAAGGACACTCCAACGGTACAATTTCTGGATCGGGCATCGCCGCCTGAAAAAAGAAGCTGGCCACGCCGAACATTAATAGTAATATTTGCCTTCGTTTTGTCGATAGTCTTCAACGTCCTGCTCGCATTCATCATTGAGTATGTCCATGACATCAAAGAAGATCCAAAATCTCATAAGACAATTATCAAGGTTGTGAACGATTTGTCAGAGGATATTAAGCTGCTTAAGAAAACTATTGCCGGACGGTTTAAGCGCACTTAATACAACACTTCTTTAAATTCAACATCATCGAAGCGTACAATTCCACCCTTAGCCTCACAGAATATCCGCGCCGAAATCGTCCCCGACGGCGCTCTAATATCCCGAAAGTAGAAGAACCAATCATCCGTATCCTTTTGCGCATTGTAGTAGAATACGGTATCTGAAGCAATTGCTCGATCAGCGTACCAAATCACGCGAAAAATACCGGTACTTCCCTTTTCCGGCCTCAACCACACCTTCAACCTGTATTTGGCACCTTCAAGTCCTTCCACCCTCTGCTCCACATAGCTATTACCACTGATTTGCACGCTGGCTGCTCCGCTTTTTGAAATCCTATTATCGATGAATACATTACCTGAAGCAAACCAACCATCCAGTCCTCTCTCAAATCCCCGGTTAAATAAACGTGAAGATCCAGTATCTGAGGCTTCATAATATGCTTTGATAAGATCCATCATCACGTCCTGTCTAACGTAAGCAACGCTATCGCCGTACATACTATTCAAGATATCGACAATGCTGTCGAGTTTGTCGAACAGAGTATTATAGATAGTATAGCTGGGATTATAAATATTATAAATTACCGGGACGAACAGCGGTCTGTCCATACTTTGGCTTACGAATTGCTTGATTGCATCCACGACCGTGCTCACACCATGCCTGTCGCCGAACGCTACGATGGGTTTGTTAATCGCAAGACGGATCGAAGGATACTCCTCACCGACCATCATAAAACCACCTTGTTTAGGCGGCCAATATCCTTCTATGAAGCCTCCGAGTTGGGGATACGTTTTGATGACTTTCTGAAGGTAGTCGACATCAACAAGATCAGCGTTGCGGTCAGCCATGAGTTTAATAACCCTGATGTCAAGAGCTTTCAAGTATTTAGCCGTAACATTCAACATCGTCGGATAGTCACTGAAATCGAAATGATTCGTCAAATGCCAGGCAAGTCCGCTCACATCGGCGATTATGCAATCGTTGATCGTCTTTGTTTCATAGTAGTATTGCAATATGGACGGAGCAAGATCGCGCATCTTAGGTGGAAAACCCCAGGACACAGGGATACTGCCGCGCCGAGGGGAATCCCAGTCCTTGCGAAAGTGTTTCAAAAGCAGAACAGGGTTATCCCCGTCCATTGACAGAAACGATATGTATATCTTTCTATCGAGTCGGGGCGCCACAGGTGAGAATTGCCGACATTCTGCATCTGTTTTCATCCCTGCAAAGAATGAGAGATTATGAATTCTGTTCATATCGCCGATCCATAACTTACCTGCTTCGCTTGCCATCTTGATGTGCTCGTATTCCTTGTTGTAATACTTGGCATCCTCTCCGACCCCTTCATCACAATAGCCCATTAAATAATGAATCGAACCTATCGCGTTATTCTCCAAGAAAGAATTATTCAGCCCATCTCTCAAATCCGCATAGAAGCTCCACTGCTTGTTCTGGATCGCGTAGTCGGTAAGTTTCTCCGCGGCATTCCGCAATGGACTCATACTCATATACGGGAACAGCTTGAATGCCAGTTCTTTATTGAAATTGCGCGTCCCGAACAACCGCAGATTGTAGTCAGATGCCTGCCTACCGGTCGAATCATTAAGAAATGCAAATCTCCTACGATTTGTCAAATCGTACTTCACCGGGAACAGGTTCGTGTCTATATCGACTATCGTCTTCGGAGTTACGATGAGCAGTGATTCAAGAACTGCCAGGTTTGTTGCGATAGCCTTAATATGAAAAAGTAATTTCTGCTTCTCGGGTGGATCTTTGATCGCAGACGAATCAAGCTCACCAGGGTCAAAGAGAACACACCCTTTGAAATATCTCTTCTCAACGAGTTTACCAATACATTCATGATAATCCAGTTGCACATAAGGAACATCAAATGAATAGAGCCATCGATATATCCCCTGACCTTCATAATCTTCATCGTTATGCAATAAAACAAACCGCGGACCAGTTCTATTTACTGCACCCTGCACAGATGCGAGGAGTATACGGCGGTCAGCCATGCGTAAATCGAATACGTCCGTTTGCAGATCAAAATTCATATCCTGAAGGTTTACTGCATACACAAGACTCTCTGGATCCAAATTATGGGTAACATCTACGTAGTCAATATACAGATCCACACTGTCGAGCCATTCCACACGAAGTTGAAAGCAATCGACCGTATCGTTCAGATGAAAACCTATCTTGAAATCTTGCCATTCTCCGACGGTTCTAAAAAAGGATGCGTGTATGTTTCTCAACGCGTGGTATTTCAATGGATAAGTCCGGCGGCTCGTGATGTCTATGACACATATAGGGTTGATGCCGCGATATTGACCACTAATCTTCATCCTGAAGGTAGCAGTATAATAGCCCGGCGGGAAGATTATGTTTGGACCATACTGCATATGGCCTTTACTATCACGGTTGACATAAGCAACCCTGCAACTATCGTTGCTTGCCGTACTATCTCTAACAACTTCATTGCATACGTCCCGTGCGTAGAGGTGTTCAGCCTCATAACGGGCTGCCTTACCAAAAAGGAATAGAGATAGAATAACAAATCCTGCAGCCTTAACTGCTTGGTATTGTGCGATGGTTCCTCTTTTCAAGTTTTTTAGCCTCCTCCGGCGCCCAATCTTTGCTTAAAGTATAGCTTAGGATGCAAATACGTCAAGACATGCTTGTTGCGTGCTGTTGACTTTACACGCGCAACACGTATAATGTCGTGTCTACTGGTGACTAATGCTGTCGAAATACTTCGTGAACAGTCAATTATGATTATCTCCCACCCAAAGAATCCTGCCATACACATGGCAATTGAATTGGTGCATGCATATCACTGACATGTCATCGAGAAAGATCTTCATAGACGCAACCGGCATCGGAGTCACGCCAACCGGGTTAGGTAAATATTGCAGCTGTCTGCTCAAAGCGATTGCAGAAAATAAGGATTACCATTTTCACATGACCATTCTCCATCAAAGAAGTCTCCCGAGCAACCATGATCTGTTTTCTCTCCCGGGCAAGAGAATGACATTTCTCCCGTGCGACATGCCTGTTGTCGGTCCAAAGCGTGATGTATTGGTATTCACTGCGCTCAGACACGCCATAAACAAACACGATATATATCACTGCCTGAGTTCTTACCTGCCCGCATTTGGCATCGGAATTCCCTCTATCGTCACAATCCATGATTTGAAGTATATCATGTTTCCAGAGTTGTTTGATAATTGGTTCAAAGCAAATTATTATGAATGGATAATAAGGAGAGGTGCTGCCAGGGCAACTCGGATCATTGCGGTTTCAGCTGCCACCAGGAATGATCTCATGTCGCTAGGTATTTCTCCAGAAAAGATATCTGTGATCCATGAGGCAAGTACGATTTCTCAGAAACGTTCGCCTCTATGCGAACTTCCAGCATTTCCAGTTCGCGAACCATTTTTCCTGTATGTGGGTGACAGCAGGCCGCATAAGAATATCCTCAAAATTCTACAGGCATACCGCTCACTCCTCCTGAAAATGGACAATAAATGCCCACCTTTCGTTTTCGTCGGGTCTAATATCGAAACTTCGTACCGTAGCCAAGCTGACCTGCCTACGCACAAGGTGTTTTTTCTTGGACCAGCTAGTGATGATCAGCTAGTATATTTGTACAAAAATGCACTAGCTCTTGTGTATCCTTCTTTATATGAAGGTTTTGGATTACCGATCTTGGAAGCAATGTCGGTAGGAACCCCGGTCATTACTTCCAATCGCTCCGCAATGTCCGAGGTCGCTGGCAAGGCTGCGCTATTAGTTGATCCTTCCAGCCCAGGAGAAATTAGCGAGGCAATGAACCGTCTCAAAGAAGATAGCTTTCTTAGAAAGCGACTGCGAACATTGGGCATGCGGCGAGCGCATGATTACTCTTGGAAAAAAACTGCAGCACAAACTCTAATGCTTTATCAAATCACTTCAGCATAGACCTCCACATCAGGATATGAAGAGACTGGTAATCGTCCATAGAGCTTTATCAAACCTAAGAACAGGTGGCGCCTACTACTTGGCAAATACGATATCCTACTTACAGAGCAGAAAGATCAACATGGAGGTTGTAGACATCGGGAATCTGCCTACTAGCATACGAAGACATCGCTTATTGATCGTTATATACCTTTGTAAACACTACTGGAAGTATCATCAGGGTATGTTCCATTTTACAAATCACAATCTCTATTTCTACCTGCTTGTGCCGTATTTCCTGAGCAGAATGAGAGGAAGCAAATACGGCTGCGCGTGCCATTTGGCTCAATATCCGCTCAGGAAGAACCTCATCATGAGATGGTTTGAATTCCTATGTGAATACCTATTTCTCAAAGGCGCCTCACTCCTCATTATTCCGAGTGAAGCGGCAACACAACAATTCAAGATATTCCATTTGAAAAAAGATAAGTGCATCATAATAAACCCTGCTCCCAACGTTGTTGACACGAGCAAACCAAGGTTTCGCGGACACGTAAGGACACTGCTGTTTGTCGGGCACATCACCTGGAGAAAGGGATTAGATACAATCGTTAAAGCTATGGCATTGTTAAAGGATCTCAAGCTACATCTGGAAGTCGTTGGCATCATCGATAAAAACACACCATATTGGAAAGAGCTTGCCAGGACAATAGAACACTATGATCTTGGTAAAAAAATCCAGTTTCGTGGTGGCCTTCAACCCGAGGAGCTAAAGCGCCTATATAGAAAGGCAGATATTTTCGTATTCCCCTCGCGCCATGAGACATATGGTATGGTCCTTATGGAAGCAATGTCCTTCGGGTTACCCGTCGTTGCATCTACTATACCGACCACTAGCGAGGTCATTAGAGACAATATCAATGGCATTCTATACCCACCCGAGGATATCAAAGCACTCGCCAGTGCAATACGCCGGATAGCCTCAGACCCTAAGCTCAGGAGCAGGATCATCTGGAACAATAAGGAAAGAACAAAAAGTACCAGAACGTGGGAAGACGTCGGTGAGGAAAATCTATCTGCTATCGCATATTTCTTGAAAGACTGAATCCAAGATAATGCATTTCAAGCAAAACACTGCTTGAGGCGATCAACTACTAACCGGTTGTTCTCTTTAGCCACGGCAGCAATTCTTAACCTACACGCCTCAGCAATGTCAGTTCTCAGTCTCTGATCGCACGAAATGTTCCTGATGGCTCCAGCGATAGCGGAAGGAGTATCTGGAGCTTCAACACACAAATGTTTCGCCAGAAAATGATCTTCAGCAATCAGATATATATCCTTCGTAGTGAGTACGGGCACGCCCAATCCCATTCTTTCGCATACCGCATAGTTGAAACTCTCGCCAATCGTCACCTGCAAGGACAGCCTCATTCCCGCTATCAACCTTAGGTACTCACCTTCAGGGATCCATTTATGCTGAATGACATCTGAGGCGATCTCTTCAACAATGCCACGGAATTGCTTTATATCGAAATTAATGTGGAGCCTCCCGCCCACATCAGCCATCTTAAAACCAGCGATTTGACTAAGAATATTCTTGCCGGGCCTGGGACGGCAGAAAAGGTCAACATTAAAGCCATCCATTTCCAATTTCTGCAAATCCTTGTAGGGAACGAGGTCAATGCTGTGGGGCAGCAAATGTACCTCCTTGACAAAATGGCCTATCGAATTGAAAAGCCTGCGATGAAGGAATAAATGTTTTATGTTTCCTCTTTTCACCAGTTCAACCAAACGCATGAAGAGTTGCATCTCCAGGGGTGTCAATTCCATTTGACCGAATGTACTGCACCACATAAAGGAAGGTCGAATATTCAACCGATTTAGTTTCTTGACTATGCTTTCGTGCACTGGATGAAACGTACCGAATATTACGTTATCGCCATACGGTGCTATCTCATCAACAGATAACACAAACCTTGCCCTCTTGCACACCTTGTACAGAAGCGTTCTGTATGCTTTTGCTTGCAGATATGTTGGTAAAACTAGATCCTCAAGAGGAATAAGATCTACGTCAAAATGGGATGCCAAAATCGACTGATGATTCCTCAGGGCGGTCATTGGTCCAGGCGCTCCAGTAGGAGATGATAGAAGAAGTTTTTTCTTCATGGCTTCCTTCCCTTCAAGAGTTTAAAATACTCGGTCAGTTTTATGATCTCACCGAATCTAGGAGTCAGGGCAGTCACTATATTGACCCGTCCAATCCTCGAAAAAATGACAAGACCTACAACCGAAGATGAAATGTAAGAAATAGAGGAAGCAATGGCTGCACCTAATGCTCCAAGTCTTGGTATCAATAGCAGATCAAGAATTATTGTCTCAACAAAGGAAAAGGACACCATCAAAGTTCCTAATTCTGGCCTACCGATACCCTGAAAATAGCCTCCTAGAATACGGGTTATACCCAGCGCGAGAATACCGGGCAGCAATACATACAACAGCAACACCGATTCCTTGAACGCACTCCCGAACAGTATCGATATGACGAGCCTGCCCGACAGGGCAAGAATGACGACAAGTACAAAGGTAACGAATATTGTGTTCCGCAAGACATACGCAGTTAGCCTAGTCGCATCCTCCTTTTTCATGTCTGCGATCCACGGAAAAAGGACAGTAGCAACAGCTGATGGAAGATGCCACGGTAGTTCGCCAACCGCAACAGCAATTGCGTATATCCCCACATGATAGGGATTCAGAAAATAATTCACAAAAAAGAGATCCAAACGTTGATTAAGAAAGCTAAAAATGATTCCTAATTGTGACCGGACACCAAAACTATAGGACTTCTTCAGAAGCGAGAAGTCAATGGACATTCCAGGTCCGCCATAACCCAGGAGGAAGGTCAACCCTAATACGGCCAAAACGGCAGCGCTAATAACGATCGCCAACACGCCGCCCAGTATTCCATACATCGGTACTAGCAATAGATATCCCAAAAAGAGGATCACAAATTGCGTTATCACAAAGATGTTGTACTTGTATATCGCACGATGCCCAAGCAATATGCTCTTCGCATGCTGATTCACAAAAAAGAGTGGTACAAGTGCGACAACCATGTAATAATATTTGACATCGATACTCTTCAAAGGGTGTGTAACAAACCAGTTCGAAAAAACCAAAAAGGCGGCAATACAGATACCTGAAACAATAATTGCATGGAAAATGCCGTTCACAAAAACGTGTTTGTGAGAAGCTTTCTTGCTGCTTATGTAATATACATTTGCCTCATCTACGCCAAACATTCCGATCATCAAGGTCATGGCCAGAAAGCTCATGATTAATGACAGCACTCCTTTTCCCGAGGGGCCAAGAAAACGTGCGATTACCACATTACTTGCTGCGAGCAGCATTAGGCGCACGAGCTGACTAGCATAGGTTACCATAGATTTCTTTAAATATTCACTCATACTTTCTCGCAATAGCCTCTACTAATCCAATACTTGCCGCCCAGATCAAGATGAAGCGATAATGTACAATACAAACGTTCGTCAGGGCTACAATAAAGAGGCCAACGAAATTCAGTAGCGTGGTGATAGTGAGTATTCGGTCATTCGTGGCGACAGGCAATTTCAATAATCTCAAACCTCTGATAAAGAAATAGATGTAGAAGCCGAAAAACCCGATAAGCCCGAATATCCCCATCTTCCAGTACAGGTAAGCGTAGCTGTTATCAACCGTTGCGTGTTCCATGAACCGCCATCGGGTCATAACAGAGGCACCTATGCCTTTGCCAAAAAGAAAATCTCCTTTAACTGTCCTGAGCGCCTCGACTGTTTCATTGGCGCGAATCACGTAGGACTCATCTGCCAGAATCTGCTCAAGATTCAGTAAAATGCTTCCTCGTGTCACTACTGTGTTGTGAAAAGTACCTCTGGTAAGCAAGTTAACGAAGATATAAGATAAGAAGAGCACAAGAGCGATACCTCCAATTGTGGCAAGGATAGTAGATATTTTATCACGCCGGTGATAAATATACACCAAAAAAGCCAGAATCAGCACTATCAAAGTTGCACCCCACATTCCCCGCTGCTGTGAAATAGCCACGCTCACTAGGATCAAAGGCAAAGCCGCACCTATCAATATTTTTCTTCTCCGGTTAGTCGAGAAGATCAAAGTTGTACAAATATAGGCAGTTGCAAAAAGCGTAACATGGATATGCATTGAAACCACACGTACCAGGAAGATACGTCCTCCAAACCTAAAGAGTGAATCAACGAATTCCAGCGCAATGATTACTGAGCACAAAAGAATAATATCATAGAACCGTTTGGGATTGTCCTTCAACGGTGAATGCAGAAAGATAAAGTAAGTCAAGTAGAGGGATAATGGCATTATTTCCAACCTGAAAAAAACAAAATCATGTCCGCGCAAGATACCTAACACGGCGCTGATCAACACCGACGTCATAAATAAAAGCCACATCCTGTCGAGTATCTTGAAGGAGAATTTTGTACTGTGCTGCAATAGATAGATTATCCAGAAGAAACAAAGCACCAGAAAAAGCAAATAGCCAACTATCCACAAGAAATCTACTGGTACACCAGGGAAAAAGGCACTGTAGAATTTATCCGGGAATATCAAGAAATAGGCCGCAAACAAATAGAAAGAATATTGCAATGAGAACGCGATCGCGACTATAACTACCGGCAATAACACTACTGCAATGACGGGTATCAGACCCTCATAAGCGAAGAGTACAGCCAACAATATCTGCATTATGACGGCCAGCAAAAGCAAGAGATTGTGGAATGTCTTGCTATCAGAATCTAGCAGTTTAGCTAGTGACTGTTCCATCACAGAACCCGAGGTGATTTTGAAATATTCTATATGTTGGCACTATTTATCGGCCCTTTTATCATAATTGCAATTATACTGCAAACGCTTTCTATGTCAATAATCGCACCGAAACTGAATTTGCATGAGCAAGGTATTGCATGGAGAGCCTATTCGGATCATAAACAAAGAAAGTAGTTCTTGACTGAATTACGTAGGCTCATATAATACCCCATATGTATCAGCAAATTAGAATACTGGTTGTGGCAAATACCTCCTGGTATCTGTACAATTTTCGCCTTCCACTACTTAAGGAATTACTAATGCGTACCCACGAGGTTTACGCGCTAGCACCTTACGATCGTTACGCAGTAAAACTTGCGGAGAACAAGGTGAAACACATATCAATCAGGATCGCCCGCAGCGGGCTCAATCCTTTTGCTGATCTCAATCTCTTATCGAAATTCGTCAAAATCTACAAACGCTATAGGCCTGATGTTGTTCAACATTTCACTGTTAAACCAATGATCTACGGCACTCTCGCTGCCCGATTATCTAATGTCCCTTTCATTTTTAACATGGTCCCCGGACTGGGATACGTTTTCACTGGTAGTAGCTTCAAGAAATCTTTGGTGCAGAGAATAGTCCGCGGGCTTTACAAAAATTCACTCAGATACTCCACCCACGTATTTTTCCAGAATAATGAAGACCGGGATTATTTTATCCAGCACGGACTCGTTGATCAGAAAAAGACAAGTATCGTGCCCGGTACTGGCGTAGATACCCAAAAATTCACACCGACCAGAAAAGCAAGGCAGAAGGTAATAACGTTCATCATGGCTGCCCGCTTGCTATGGGATAAGGGCATCGGCGAGTACGTAGAAGCAGCTGAGAACCTACTATCGCGCTACAAAAACATTCGATTCTGGCTGCTGGGCCCGGTGGACCTTGAAAACCCAAAGGGGATCAAGCCTGAGCAGCTTGAGCGCTGGCAAACAGAAGGAGTAATTCAGTATCTTGGAATGACTGATAACATTCGATCCTATCTTCAAAAAGCAGATGTTATTGTGCTGCCTTCCTACTACAGGGAAGGTATCCCCTTATCCTTGCTAGAGGGTGCAGCTATGGGTATGCCCATTATAACGACAGATTCCACGGGCTGCCGGGAAGTGGTCGATGATGGCAAGAATGGGTTTCTTGTTCCGATAAAGAATACACATGCCCTTGCGGCTGCTATGGAAAAGTTTATCAATAACCCTACCCTCATACCGCGAATGGGTAACGTAAGTAGAAATATCGCATTTAAAAAGTTCGATTCAGGGGCTGTTGTAAAAGAAATATTGAAATATTACCCATTATAGTTATAATAGCCCCATGCGCATTCTCGTGATCGGTTCTGCTGGTTTCATCGGCCAGTTCCTGGTCAGTAAATTAGCGGCCGCGAAATATGAAGTGGTAGGATTGGACGTTAACCCTCATCCAGCAGAGATGAAAGACATCTGTACTTGTCTCTCGGGTGACCTGGGCTCATACCAAGATGTAACAAATGCCGCACAAGGTGCAGACATGGTAATCACCCTTGCGGCAAAGCACCATGATTTCGGCGTTTCCCGCGAAGAATTCTTCGAGGTTAACGAAGCTGGAACCCAAACATTACTTGATGCCGTGCAAGCTCTTGGCATCAAGAAATTGATATTCTACAGCACAGTCGCAGTATATGGCTCACGAGAAGAGCCCTCGTCTGAAAAGATGGAACCGCGACCAGATAGTGATTACGGCGAATCAAAACATGCTGGCGAGAAGCTGATTTATCGCTGGTGTGATGTGGATAAGTCTAGAACAGCCATTATCATAAGACCGACTGTCATATTCGGACCGAAGAACTATGCAAATGTCTATAACTTGATCGATCAGATATATAGGAAAAGATTCGTTTTCGTTGGCAAAGGCAATAATATCAAGTCAGTAGCATATGTTGAGAACTTGGTGGACGCCACATTCTTTCTTATGGAATTGATGACATCTGGCGTCCACATCTTCAATTATTCTGATGAACCCCAGATGACCATTAAGCAGATTGTCGATACCATAGCAGGATTCCTACCGCACGGCGTACCAAGAAAAAAGCTGCCTTTATGGATCGCAACTTCTTTCGGTGGCGTCTTTGATTTCATGGGTAAAATCACCGGGCATAACTATACGATTACCGCGGCAAGAATGAAGAAATTCGCTACCGCGACGCATCATCGAGCAGACAAAATCCGTGAACTTGGATTCAAGCAGAAAGTCGAAACTAAAGAGGGTTTCAGGCGTATGGTTGAGTGGTATTTAGCCACTCAGGTTACCAAGTAGCTCCTTTTAATCCTTAACTTTTATTTCCTGTATTCGCCAAAACAGACTATTTTAATATTACCACCTTGTATTTCTGATCGCCCACAAAAACGTGATATATACCTGCACTTTTCGGCTGGTAAACTAGTTCAGCTGCATGTGTCTCGTACACCTGGCGGCCGGTTATGTCATAGACCTTGATAAGACCCGGTACGCTCAGATTCAAGTTGATCGCCCGGCCAATTGTTTGAATCTTCTGGACGAACAAATCGCCCTCTGTAACTAGCTCATCAGCGCCAGTCACCGTGTTTTGCTGGATTACCCAGGTCTCCGGGTCCACAACGATCCCAGTCGGTTCAAAAGGCAACACGCATTCGTGATGCCAGGGAGCGCCCTGAATCGGAATGGTCAAAATTGTATCACCACCTGCATATTCGACCCCGATCGGCAAGGGCATGTGGAAAACAGATGGTCCAATGGTCTGGATCTGGTCTATGTCCATGATCAACCGCCAATTCGGCGTTTCGTACACTTTGCTCCACAAAATATCATATCGCGGATAGCCCATGCCGTACACCCATTCATCCACGAACCACTCATAATTACCGCCCAGTAACTGATCCATCAGATTATTGATATCATCGGTCGACGCATTGCCGTACGCAAAAGAATCGCGGTATGTTGCCATAAAGTTGAGCCAAGTCGCATCATCTTCACAAAGATACCGTATCATGTGCAGAACCCATGATGCCTTGTAATACGTATGCGACCAGGTGAAGAGGAGGTTTGGCGGTGGATTATACATGGAATGAGGGTTGGCGTTCTCGTTCGCAATATATATCGCTCTCCTCAATAACATGGTATCGATAAAGGCCTGGTGACCCTGTATTCGACCGAGATAGAGCGCGTCGCTATATGTAGCAAATCCTTCATTCAACCAAACATTCTCCCAACCAAAACAGGTGACCATGTCGCCCCACCACATATGCGATAACTCATGCGCCATGCCAAAATAGTCGGGCGGAGAACCCGCGAGCCAGCTGCGGTCTATCGTAGCCAGAGTCTGGTGCTCCATGCCGCCGTAATAATAGTTGAATATGAAATCCATGCCATAACGCTCGAATGGGTATTCACCATACAGGGAATCATAGAAGTACATCATATCGGTCATCAATGAAAAGGCATTGGCCGCATAAACTGTGTCCGATGGCCAGAGAAAGTAGAGGATCTCAATGCTGTCCGTGGGTGAAGCATGATACCAGTCATTAAGGGTCACGTAATTACTGGCGGCAAAATGAATTAGGTAAGGCGATATTGGGTAGCTGTGTTTCCAGTGATAGGTTGCGTAGCCGCCCGCGACCTGCACTCCCAAATATGCACCGGTTGCGCAGACAGTATACTCTTCGGGCACTTTGATATAGAACTCAACACCGTAATCTGCCTTGTCCCATAACCGGTCCCAGCAAGGAAGCCACCTTCTTGCCGAATAGGGACAACCCAACGTATGGGCTGTATTATGGATGGCCGAAGACCAGAGAAAACCCAGGGTTCCAGTGGCAGTACCACTATAGCCAACCTGGATATCAAATGAGTCATTGAGATTGAAAGGCTGGGGCAGATTAACATTCAGAGTTTCACCTGCATGATTATAAGTTGCAACAACACCGTTCACCTTAACTGAATCGACATTCAGTCCAAGCAGTTGGAGATCGACTTCAGTCAGATTGTCCTGGTTACTGCGCGCCGAAATCGTCACCGCGCCCTCAAGGTAACGCGACGTCATCGGAAGGTCCAGGTCGATCAAATAATGCAACACATCATAAGAATGCACGGAATCGGCTCTGGATGTTTCATATAAAGGTGGTTCTTTGTATTCCGGGGCAAAAAATGAATTCGATAGTAAGAACAATGCTATTACTGTCATAACGCCTCCTTCTTCATTTGATTATAAGAATGTGGGGGTGAATGTCAATCTCTAAAAGATGGTCAGTGGGTCTGGGTTGGGATGCTTGAAAGGAATGGTCTAGCGGTCAGGCTGAGGATGCTAGATAGGGATTGTGCTGGTGATTCGTATTTCGTACTAGTAAACTAAAGGATTGATCAGCTTCGAGAGACGTTTCGATTCAACGATATTCTTCGAGAAAGTCGGCCTTTTATGGCGGACGCATCGAGAGGCATATTGCTAAAGTTCTCGATTCATCTCTCGACAGGCTCGATCTTCACTCGAACTGTAAGCGATGGTTTAGCCCCAGAAAGTTGAAGTTTGGACGGATTCAAGCTCAGGCAGCCATCACCAGGATCAACTCGCGCATGGTTTCTGCCGCGGTCGAGCCTGATGCATAGGGCGATGCAGCGAGCGGGTTATATTCAACAATATCAGCACCGACGATCTCTTTGTCTTTGAACAACAAAAGAGAGTCGACCAACTCCCGGTACGCTATCCCACCGGGTTCCGGCGTGGAAACCGCAGGCATTACACCAGGGTCGAGCACATCGATGTCAATCGAGATATAGATCGGCCCTTTTATGCCATTAATGGCTTTTTGCAGCGGTTCAAAGGCATTGTATTTATACAAATTCCTGCCCGATTCGAATTCCTCCCTTGTTCCCGAGCGGATCCCGAACTGGTATATACGGTCCGCGCCCAAAATATCGATCGCCCTGCGCATCGCTGTGGCATGGCAGTTTTTTTCACCCAGATATTCATCACGCAGATCGCAATGGGCGTCAAATTGTACCAGAGAGAATTGATCATACGCCTTCTTTATGGCTCTGACTATCGGCGGCGTGATTGTATGCTCGCCGCCGAGGAATATATATTTCCTTTCTTTTTCGTATATTCGGCTAACTTCCTTTTCGATTTGACCCAACCAATCCTCACCATGAAACTGAATATCGCCCAGATCGCAAATCTTGAGATCGAGCAGACTCTTATCCTGATACGGAGAATAGTCTTCAATGTTGTCCGAACACTGCCGGATATACTGCGGGCCAAAACGCGAACCAGGAATGAAGGAAGACGTACGGTCATAGGGGAGACCGAATACCAATACTTGTGCATCCGCTAACGACGAATTAGCATAATATAATTTCACTCTTTCACCCTCACCTTAATCCTCTCCCATCAAGGGAGAGGAAACCCGGGCTCCAAATTAGCGTAGTAAATTTTCATAAATTCGAAATCCTAAATTCAAAACTCGAGTTTTGAACATTTGAACTTTGGGTTCCGTGATTGTCTCGTAATTCGAATTGCGGAATTTCTAAGCTGTAATCTGTCATCCGTCATCTGTTATCGGGTTCAAGCTGCTTCGGCATAGCCCAGGGCGCCGATCATGGTGATGACTTTGATAGGACAGACTTCAAAACAACGGCCACAACCAATACAATTCTCTTTGATGACCGCGTGCTTTTTACCGGGCTCGCCTTCAATTGCCTTAAATTGACATACCTTCACACACTCTCCACAGCCATCGCACTGCTGCGAAATGGTCGCGTAGGGCCGTGCCTTGGCACGGTCGATGAATGATTTAGTCGGACATTTGTTATGGCAAATACCGCATGAAGTACACTTCTCATAATTCATGACGGGCAAATTGCCATCCATGGCAATCGCGCCTTCATATGGGCACGCTTTGACGCATATGGTACAGGCAATGCAGCCCACCTTGCATACATTCTTGACCGCCTTGCCCTTGTCCAGGGATTTACAGGCAAGATATACCAGCTGCGAGCGCGGTATCAGTTCCAGCACCTGCCTCGGGCATTCTTTGACACAGATACCGCATGCCGTGCATTTATTAGTGTCGATAATCGGCAGGTGATCCGGCCCCATTTTTATTGCCCCAAAGGGGCAGACAGTCACGCAATGCCCGCCACCGAGACATCCGTAAGAACAAGCCTTGTTCCCGCCGAGCAGGATATAATTGCTGCGGCAGTCACCAGGACCAATGTACTCAAAACGCTCCAGCGCTTCTTCTCTGCCGCCCTTGCAGCGCAGAACACAAACCTTTGGCTCGGCTTCCTCAACTTCCACGCCGAGTATCTTCCCTATCTCTCTGGCTGTTTCCGAGCCGCCAACCGTGCATAGGTCCGGCGGATATTCACCTGTTTTCTCAGCCAAGGCCTTGGCATATGCTTCACATCCAGGAAATCCGCAGGCACCGCAATTAGCTCCGGGCAGAAGTTCTCTTATTTTCCGTTCTTCCTCGCTGATCTTCACGGCAAGCTTCCTGAACGCAACCGCGAGTATTATGCCAAACATCAGGCTCAAACCACCTAGGCCAGCGATCGATTTCAAAATCTCAACAACATTCATGACGCGTCAATTATACAAATTTCCTTTCTCATGTCAACATCACGCCGTCCTATTCAGAATTACACGACGCACGCAAATCCTTTCTGTGTTGACTTGTCGAGCCGACCATGTATAATAAACGTGCAAATTCAAATCTCGAGGAGGTGCATATATGAATAAACGGTACGTCGCAATCGGGCTTGTCCTGATCCTTATTCTTATCGCCATGAATTGCGCTCCAGGCAATGAACGCTGGGCTTATGAAAGCCGAGCTAATTTCTGGGCTGGTTTGTGGCATGGTTTTATCGTTATCATCACCTTCGTCGTCAGCCTCTTCACCAGGGATGTCGGTATCTATGAATTGAACAACAATGGCTGGCCCTATAATCTTGGATTCCTGCTCGGCCTATGCTTTTCGATCGGCGCACCGTGGCGCTGGAAACCATGGAAAGCCGGCAAGAAACACCCCTTCAAAAAGAAGGAATGGGAAGAGATCGGTGCCAAGATCGAAGAGAAGGTGCGCGCCGGCATGAAAGATTGGATGGATGAAACAAAGAAGACTGACCGCGAAAAGGAATGGGAGGAGATCGCCAAGAAGATAGAAGAAAAGATCAAGAAAGCTCTCAAGGAGTGGGCGGAAAAATAGTCAGAGCAAAATAGCTGCAAGTCGTAAGGAGGGAAAACCGTGGTAGATCGTAGAATAAGGTACTACACGATAGTCAATTGTTCAATTATCTGTTTGCTGGCGATATTCATTGCCTGCGGCGAGGTGGAGACAAAGTGGATCCGCAAGTTCGAGGCAGCCGGACCAGGCGATTATCGCATCAACAGCATGGTCTGCTCAAGAGAAGATATTTACTTGACCGGGAAATACGTCGGCCCAGATGATCGCACAGCATGTTTTGTGGCAAGGTATGATAAGGCAGGCTCACTGGTCTGGCACCAAACCTATGAAGCGCCAGAAAATCTACAAGCTGCAGGTAGAGAAATCCTGATCACAATAACCCAGAAAGAGCTCATCAGCGCGCATATAGACATCTATGTGCTCACTGAAACGCAGGATGCAGAAGGAGTAAAAGGTGCTGTTCTTTTGAAATACGACACCCTGGGCAATATCAAGTGGGAAAGAACGGCCACCTCGAATAAAGGATCATTAATGAGTACACTGCTCAGCGACTTTGAAGGGAATCTATATCTTGCAGGATGGGAAGCACCCAGCGAGGCAGAACCGACCATTAGCATAACGAAATTCAGCGAGTCTGGCGAGATCTTGTGGTTCACAAAATACTACAACAAGGAGCTCGACTTCAGTGATCTAAGATTCCATATCATGGAACCTGAAGTCTTTGTGGTTGCCGGCATGTTGAAGAGCACGAATGAAATATTCTACATGAAATACGACGGGTCCGGGCATTTGCGGGGAATTACTAAATACGCAGCCGGAACGCAGGTAAAAGCACTCTCGGGCATGCTTACCGCCCACACCGGACATGTATTCATGACCGCAAACATTGCGAATGCAGAAACCGGCGACGATTTCTTGACTCTGGCTTATGATAATACAGATAGCCTGCTCTGGGCAAACGAATACGATGGCGAAGCACGTCTCGCGGACATGAGCTCAGCCATATCAGTCGACGAATCACTGAATGTATACGTGACCGGCACTACGGAGAACGCAGAAGGGGTCCCCAATATTGTGACTGCAAAATATAACAAATCAGGTAACAGGCTCTGGGTTCAGAGCCTACGGCAGAACAAGAGAACACAATCCCTGCTCATGGAACCCCGGTACATACGGACGGCACAAAGGAGACCGCACCTGAGCTATCTATATATAGCAGGAACCATCGGAGATGATGGCTTGATACTACGATGCAATACCAATGGTGTTTACTCTTTTCAAGCGCATTATGGCGAGAAGGGAAGCAAGACCATACCCACTGTCCTGACCGAAAAATGCTTAGCGCTCCAGCGCACGCGCAATAACCGCTCCGAAGCACTGATCACAAAACTCGGTCCGTCTGCGATACTGGGCATTGCACGCTGGGATTAGGAAAAAAGCAAAAACTGCGCACCACTGATAAGACGCCCCGCAATACGGCAAAAATTCTAAAGTGAGTTCAACAAGAACGTAATCCCAACCGACAAAACCAACTACGACACTACGACAATTCTCGTAGTGTCGGACTACTAGTTCTTAAATCTTGCCCGCCGGACAAATCGTTCGATATCCTCGAGAATGTCTACTATCTTTTCGTCCTTAAGGAAATACACCTTGTTCTTATTGATGGTCTCATAACGGATAACATCGATATTGCGCAAATTCCTAAGAGTGTCACAGATCGTCTGCAGCGAAAGACCGATGTCTTCGACGATTCCTGAAGGGGTGGACCTTCGTCTCTTGATCAGGCAACGAATAATCTGGTAAGCAGTAGGATTACCCATTATCCTGCAGAAACGTGATGCCCGGTATTGGGTCTCTGGCATTGTTCTTCTCATAGCAATAATCTATCGATAATATCCACTACGTCAATACGAGAATTGTCGTGGTGACTTTCGTTTCGAACGAGAAGAGGTCTAGTATTGAAAAAGAATTATTATGGAATGGGAGAGGGTGGAGTGCGATTATTCTTTGAATGCCCGAGAATTGATTTTTCTAAAGATCAACCTATTCTCTCACGAACGAGCCGTTTGGGTTCAATCCTTTCGCGTCTTATTTTATATTGCCTCTTCAAATCTGAGCACGCGGTTTGCGCCCGCGGTTCGCGGTTACTGAAGACCTCAGCCAGAGGCTCTTCTTTGTCAACATGATCACCCATCTTCTTGTGTGTCTTGAAGCCACAACCTGGGTCGATATCGTCTTCCTTTCTCAAACGCCCCCCGCCAAGCGCTACCAGCGACATGCCAATGGCGTAGGTATCAATTGCGTGAATGTAGCCGGTCTTGTTGGCGAATATCTTCAGGGATTTCATTGCCCGGGGCAGAAGGGAATAATCTTCAATAACCAGAGGATTACCACCTTGGGCTTCAATTAATTCCCCAAACCTAAGCAGCGCCTGGCCACTTTCTATTTTCTGCCGGAGCAGCTTGATCCCGCCGCTGATCTTTGCCATCTTCAGCATCTCAACACCCAGCGCAAAGGTGACTTCCATCAAATCAGCTGGACCATTACCCTTAAGGGCCTCAATTGCTTCAATAACCTCGAGTGAGTTGCCGATATTTTCACCCAAAGGATTGTCCATACCCGTCAGGATCGCCACGGTCTTCACATTCGAACGCCGGCCGATCTGGACCATGGTCTGCGCGAGCAGCTTTGCCTTTTTATGGTCGCTCATGAACGCACCGCTGCCGAATTTGACATCCAGAACCAGCCCATCGAGATCTTCGGCAAGTTTCTTGGACATGATGCTCGCTGCGATCAGAGGGATCGAATCGACGGTCGCGGTAACGTCGCGCAACGCATATATCTTTCTATCAGCCGGCGCGATCTCGGCGGTCTGCCCAACCATGGCAACGCCGATCTTCTCCAGCTGTTTCTTGAGTTCGTGTGCGCTCAGGTTTGTCCGGAATCCGGGGATTGATTCCAATTTGTCCAGAGTTCCGCCAGTATGGCCCAGACCCCTGCCCGAGATCATGGGCACGCATACTCCACAGGCAGCAACGAGCGGTGCCAGCACCAGTGAAACTTTGTCGCCCACACCACCGGTGGAATGCTTATCGATCTTCGGCATCTTGATATCAGATAGATCGAGCATTTTGCCGGAGTGCATCATTGAGTGCATCAGGGACATGGTTTCGTCAGGATCCATTCCCTGAAAATAGATGGCCATCAAGAATGCCGACATTTGATAATCCGGGATGTTGTCATTTGTGTATTCAGAGATCATATATTCAATCTCTGCCTGTCTTAGTTTTCCGCCGTCGCGCTTTTTGCGGATGAGGTGCAGGGCAGAGAGAGGAGGGTTAGCTTTTTTCACCTTACCTCTTTCGCTCGACTGAGCAACGTCGAAGTCCTATCCCCTCAAGGGAGAGGAGAATGTGGTAGTGCCCACTTTCTTCAAGGGAAAGTAGAACGGTGTATGGAAATCCCAAAAGGAGAGAAAAAGAGGAGGGAACTTTGGCAATTCTCTTTATCACTTTTTGGCCGCCCTGAGCCTTTTGCACGAGGCACATTTACCGCACATTTTCTTGCCACCCATGTAGCACGAATAGACATGGCCCAGCGGTGCTTTGTGTTTCAGCCCCAGTTGATAGATTTGTTTCTTTGTATATCCGGAAACATAGCTTCTTACTTTGACTTTGCTGAGAGTACTGTAACCTAATGCTCTGTTCATCGCCCGCACGAACTTCTCTGAATTATCCGGGAATTCGCGTGCTTCCTCGCGGTTGAACCCGGTTACAACCAATTTCGCGCCGTAATACTCGGCATAACAGGCGGCAACACTGATGAATAAACCATTACGGTTAGGCACCCATACGTCCTTTAATTTGCCTAAACTCTTTGCCTTCGACCTCTTGCCGCTATTCAACATGGCGATCCTGTCGAATTCCACGAAAAAGGGGAGCCGAATGATCTTGTGCTTTATTTTCAACGCCTGACATATCTTATACGACGCTGCGACCTCCATGTCTGCGGCGCGCTGGCCGTAATCAAACGTCAACGCAAAGAGCGGAACGGTACGTTGCCTGGCAATGGCTGCGCTGACCGTGGAATCCAGACCACCAGAAAGAAGAATAATACTTTCAGGCTTCATCCGGGGAATAGGTCACTGAGTAGTTAGGTCCTTCCCAGACCGTTACTGCTGACACGGCGTCTATTTTTTTCTTAATTCTATCAAAAATATACTTGGCAACATATTCGGCGGTCGCATTATGTTTTTCGAAATAGGGGATCGTATTCAGATTCTTGTGATCCAATCCACATAATAATTCGTCCAATTCATTCTTGATCATGCGGAAATCAACTGCCATACCAATTCTGTCCAGCTTCCCAACCCTAACCCTGACCTTTACTCTGTAAGTATGACCATGTACATCAGCGCAGTCCCCTTCATAACCCTTCACCTGATGGGCGGCTGAGAAATGTCCCTCGACTGACAATTCAAACATGTTCACTCCCTTGTTTCCCTGCCCGGCACGCTCAATTTTTCTTTCAGTACTGCGCGCACCCGGCTAAAAAATTCAAGCGTCGAAGCTTCTTCGTAATCAGGATATGTCCACTCCAGTGGATTGAACTGCTGGTTTCTGTATATCAGCGTAACCTCGGCATATATTCCCTGCCCCAGGTATATACGGTGCGAGTAATTCTTTGTCGACGCAAGAACCAGATTGCTCATTGATATCAACCCCGGGTCAATATTCACTTCTCGACCACCATTTTTATTGACATATCTCTTTTCGATCTCGTTCGTTCTTATCTTGATCTCTGCCAGCACATCAGGCGTAACCAGCTTATCAAAACCATACCATTGCCTCAACAAATCGTCTCCCATTTCTTTATTATAGTAGGTAGTGTGCTTGAATGGAATTGCGTCTGACTTTAGCACAACATCTCCGATGTCTGCCCTCAGCTCCTGCAAAAAATCGAATTCGAACCCGGGGATACATATAAACCCTATGACCGGCAATACTCGTTGCGGTTCTTTAATGATGGCCATCGCATGCCTTTACACAAACACCACAGATATACTGGCCGATGCCGCGTATCTTTGAGAATTCCTTCAGCTGTTGCAGACATTTCGTTAAATCGACGCCATCATCACCTATTGCACCGGCAGGACATATTGCTATGCACTTGTGACAACGGCCACACGTCGCTTGAGTGCTGGGATCAGATGTGAATTCCAGATCCGTGAGCACCGATGCATACCGAACCCTGGCGCCAAAATCCGGATGGACAACGAGCCCGCTGCGACCGATGTGTCCTAACCCGGCAGCAACGGCTAGTGACTTGTGCGAAAGATGTCCTTTTTGCCTTTCCCAGTCCACGGTCTGCGAGGCAGGAATGGCAAGTGCACGGTTACCGCCTTCTTCAATATACCGCACCAAATGATATGCGGTCTGGTCGAGTATCCAGTTGACTGTCTTGTAATGATGCTTGTATATCAGGGTCGGTCTATCTTTTATCGTATTAAGCACACTGTGCGATAGGGGGAAACCGAAGACAACTGCCCGGCAGAACTGCTCATCAATTTCCAATATCGCCATATCCGCAGGAAGTTCGGCAAACCCGATGATCCTCGTTCCAAAGCCATGCAGGAACTCAATAATATCGGTTTTTCTTCTGGCCATTCTGTAGTCTTGTCTTAGCTTACTGTGTCAAATTCTCTTCTTCGAGATCAGAATCTTCGTCTTTTTGTTCACCGCCCTCATCGATCCGGGGGAACATATCCTCTTTTTCTTCATCTTCCTTTTCTCCCTCTGCATCCCGGGGCATGCTCTCTTGCTCGTTGTCCGCATCCAGATCAAGGGATTCATCCCCTTCTTTGTCTTGTGCGTCACCCTCCAGAGATTCTCCTGCTGCATGTTCTTGATCTTCAGGCAGGTTGGGTTCAGCCGGCGCAGGTTCCAGGTAGCCGCTCATCACCGCCTCCCCAAAATCCTCTTCCTTGGGTAGCTCACTTATGTCTTTGATCCCGAAGTAGCGTAAAAACTCTCTGGTTGTGCCGTATTTTATTGGTCTGCCTGGAGAATGCACCCGACCGCATGTTTTGATGAGGTTTTTCTGCAACAGGCTATCCAGGATCCAGGTCGAATCCACACCCCTTATTTTTTCGACATCAGCACGAATTATCGGCTGATGATAGGCAATTATTGCCAGTGTTTCCAGTGCGGCTTTTGAAAGACGCTCCTTTCTCTTATGCAGAGCACCAACCCACTGGGCAAACTTGGGCAAGGTGTATATCTGAAACCCGCCGGCAATTTCCTTTATCTCAAAGGCCCTTGCGGTTGTCATGTATTCATGATTAAGCTCTCTGATAAATGTTTCAACAACTGTCTCGGGAACCCCTGCAATCTCTGCAATACTCTTCAAGGGTAAGGGTTCAGTGGTGGCGATCATTAAAGCCTCAATGATCGCCTTGGCATTGTTCTCCTGCAGTCTTTCGCTATCCAGCAAATTGTCTCCTTCTAGATATTCGTTCTCACCCATTTTCGCCTCGGTATAATGTAATCAGTTTGCCGATAATTGTATCCCAATTGAATTTTTCGTCAACTGTTTTCCGCGCTGTGCGGCCTAATCTCTCGCGCAATTCACTGCTCCTTACCAACTTTTCGATCGCCTGCGCCAGGGCAGAGGAATCAGCTGGTGGTACGAGTAATCCATTCTCTCCATCGACGACAATATCCGTAATGCCACCAGCCCGGGATGCAACAACCGGTTTTCCGTACGACATCGCTTCGAGCAACACAACGCCAAGACCCTCGGTATCGCCCTTCTCATCATATACTGCCGGCAGGACCAGGAAGCTGCAGGTCTTATAGTGTTGTTTGAGTTCCTCGTCGGTTATTTTCCCGGGGAATACGATCCGGCCGGTCATATGCAATCCCGTGGCCGTCGCTTCGAGCTGACCACGTTCCGGACCATCACCAATGATGACGAGTTTATGCGGAATTGATTTTGCCACCCGCCCAAAAGCTTCGATCAGATACTTCACTCCCTTCCTTTCCACCAGCCTGCCAACAAAGATGATCTTTTTCTCTTCCGTTGTTCTTCCGTGCCGCTCGGCCATGGCGGCGCTGAAAGGTATGATATCTATCCTCTTTTTCACGATACCGCGCAGCTCATCTGCAGTGTGCGTAGATATTGCAGTCACGACGTCTGATTTATTGATCAGAAGAGAGAAGGGTTTTACTATCCAGGGGAATTTCTTTTTTAGCCAGCGGATCTCGACGCCATAGAATGAATTGAATAGACGTGCCCGGCCGAGCTTTTTTGCCAGAATGCCGAAAACGACATGCGGGAATGGCCAATGCACGTGAACTATGTCAAATCGCTCGCGGCGGCTCAGCCTGGCCATGGCCAGAGCACCAAAGAGTAAATAGAGCAAAGAAAGAAGAACATTACCGACGCCACGCCGGACCCTATCAACGGCGGTTTCCTCGTGGGTAAAACGCTCAAATCTCTTCATGCAATAGCGGAACCGGCGTATCTTAACACCATCCAGCACATGCGTGCGCAACCCCTTATAGGATGGAGTAAAAACCGAAACGTCAATATCCTCGCGGCGCAACCTCATTATCAATTCGACAAGCCACGGCGTAATGATGTCGCCTTTAAAGCGTGGGTATGCGGTAGCCACGAATAATACTTTCATGGAATGATAATGCCGTCGGCCTTGAACAAGTCAATGCCAGAATGGACATCTATGCTCCTACCCATGTCTGGTCCATTATAAGGAGGGACAATGACTGATTGCCTCACCGGCTAATTATAGCAATAATTCACCGGTTGTAAAGATAATACGGCAGTTTCTCACCACGTTAATCCTTTGTTTGAAATTACAGGACAAGAAGTCTTGAAAGATTGACATATTTCGTGATCTGTGTATAATAGCTGGTGGCGCCATCGTCTAGTCCGGCCTAGGACGTCGCCCTCTCAAGGCGAAGATCACGGGTTCAAATCCCGTTGGCGCTATTACATTTTTCAGGTATCTTTTACTTGACAGATTTATAGTTTTAAGTATAATCACTTTATACTACTTGCGGCTTAAGGAGGATTGATGGATAAGGAAGACAAGATCGACAGCATAATCGGGAAAAGCACGACCATTAACGGTGATATTAAGATCAACGGCTCGATCAAGGTTGATGGTAAGGTTGAGGGTAACATCAACAGCAAGGAAAGCGCCCTCATCGGCAAAGAATCCTCGGTCAAGGGTAACATCAGCTGTCGTTCTGCGATCATCGGCGGTAGGGTGCAGGGCAACGTAAGCGCTCAGGAGATCATCGAATTCCAGAGCGGGGCGCAAATGTACGGCGACGTTGTCTGCAAAGGACTGGTCGTTGAAAAAGGCGTGTTTTTCGAAGGCAATTGTCGTATGTCACAAGAAGCAAAGGAAAAACCATAAATGCTGCTTAAACTCTACGGCACGCGCGGTTCTGTCCCCGTATGCAACCAGGAAACACGAAAATATGGCGGAAATACCACCTGCATATGCGTCGAAGCGGGATCCGGTGATGTCATTGTCATTGATGCAGGAACCGGGATCAGGGAACTGGGCAAATCTCTTATAAGCCAAAACAAGAACAAGATAAATTTGATCTTCAGTCACTACCATTGGGACCATATTCAAGGATTCCCGTTTTTCGGTCCAATTTTCCGGAAAGAAACAGAACTGCATATCTACGGACCGGCGGATGAAGTGAATCCGGAGAAAGCACTTTCCTATCAAATGACAATGCCCTATTTCCCCACCGACATGTCAAAACTACCCTCGAAAATACAGTTCCACAACCTCAAGAAGACACTTAGTATCGGCAGTATTAGCATAGACACTATCGTGAATAATCATCCGAACCACACACGCGGGTTCAGATTCACTGAAGAAAACAAGAACTTTGCCTTCCTAACGGATAACGAAGTGTGCGCGCAAGACGGCAAGACATCGTACAAAGAATTCGTCGAGTTCGTCAGAGATGCGGACCTCCTGGTGCACGATGCGCAGTACACCGAGGAAATATACAAAAACAGGATCGGCTGGGGGCATTCCACATATCTCCAGATCGCAGAGCTTGCTGGTGATGCAGGAGTAAAAGAATTAAAGGTCACCCACCATGACCATTTCAGCAGTGACAAATTCATTGAACAGAATATTAAGGATATCAGAAAGAAGTATCCCAAAATCAAGATCGAAGCCGCTGCCGATGGACAATCCCGGCGGTTTTAGTCATTCCAGAAAATTGTCAAAACAAAGAACCCGTTCCGACAAATGAAACCCAGAGTCATGATCATCCGCGCCGCAGGAACTAACTGCGATGTCGAAACCCAGCATGCTTTCGAAATGGCCGGTGCACAAGTCGAAAGAGTATATATCGACGAGGTAAAGAGCAAAAACCTTTTTGAATACCAGATCATTGCCCTGCCCGGTGGTTTCACCTACGGGGATGATATTGCCGCAGGCAAAATACTAGCCAATGAGATCAAATACAAATTGCACGACCAGTTCCTCAGGTTCATTGAGGAGAAGAATCTGATCATCGGGATCTGTAACGGGTTTCAGGTGCTGGTCAAGTGCGGAATTCTGCCGGCCTTCGAAGGATATTTTGAGGAACAAACAGTGAGTCTGGTCGACAATGACTCGGAGCGCTTTGAAGATCGCTGGGTGCACCTTAAAGTATACAGCGAGCGTTCCATGTTCACCCGTGGGCTGAAGAAGATAATCACCCTGCCAGTTGCCCATGCCGAAGGCAAGTTTGTCGCAAAGAGCAATGAAGTACTCGAGAAGATCAAAGAGCATTTGGTGTTTCAATACGTCGATGCAAACGGTGAGCTGGCTGATTATCCCGATAATCCTAACGGTTCGGTCATGAACATTGCGGGAATAACAGACAGCACCGGACGGGTGCTTGGGCTGATGCCGCACCCAGAAAGATTTGTCTCCTACCTCCAGCACCCAAACCATACGCGCGAGGCAATTCCCGAGCAAGGTGATGGTTACTACATATTCAAGAATGCAGTCCAATATTTTAAACACTAAATTCTAAATGCTAAATCCTAAACTATCTCAAATTTCAAAATCGAAATTTTCAAAACAGCTATCCGTGTTTCGGTCATTGGAATTTAGGATTTGTTTAGTGTTCGGAAATTCGGATTCCGAATTTCCGAGCATCGAGAGGTCTTGTGTCTGATTACATAGAAAAGCACCCGATACTGCAATTCAAGCGCGGGGAAAAGGTCAGATTCATTTTCGAAGGGAAGGAGCTTGAGGGTTATGAAAACCAACCAATTGCTGCCGCCCTTCACGCGGCCGGGATAAGAGTACTTTCATTCTCCGACAAGCACAACCGGCCACGCGGGTTCTTCTGTGCGGTTGGTAAGTGTTCCTCCTGTCTGATGGAGGTCGACGGAAAGCCCAATGTAATGGTCTGCATGGTTCCTCTGCGCGCAGGAATGGAAATACGCAGGCAAAAGGGCAAGAACCGATGACCGATAGCAGATATCAGATTGCAGATAGGGAATTTGAGATATGTGCTGTCGGCGGCGGCCCGGCCGGGCTGCAGGCAGCGATCGTCGCAAAAGAACTGGGTGCCAATGTCGTGATCATTGACGACAATCCCATCCTGGGTGGTCAGCTGATCAAGCAGACACATAAGTTCTTTGGGTCAAAGCTTCACTACTGCGGAGTGCGCGGCGTCGACATCGCAACCGTATTGAGCGACCGCGTCAAGGAGTTGGGTATCGAAGTGATCGACAACGCTACGGTCGTCGGCTACTATGACAACGATACGCTTGGTGTTTTGAGAGAAGACATCTTCCTTTCACTGAGAGCCGAGCGTTACATTATTGCTACCGGGGCAAGCGAAAACATGCTTGCATTCGAAAATTCTGACCTGCCTGGTGTCTACGGTGCTGGTGCAGTACAAACTATGATGAATGTCTACGGCGTGGTGCCGGGCAAACGCGCGCTGGTTATTGGTTCTGGCAATATTGGTTTGATCGTACCGTATCAGCTTCTGCAAGCCGGCGTAGAGGTTGCCGCGATTGTTGAGATCATGAACAAAGTGGGTGGCTATTATGTTCATGCCGCGAAGATAAAAAGATCCGGCGTCCCGATATACTTGAAACATACGGTCATTGAGGCAAAAGGCAAGGAAAGTGTCGAGGCAGCAGTCATATCCGCAGTCGGGGATGATTACACATGCCTCCTGGGAACTGAAAAAACGATTGCATGCGACATGATACTCATTGCCATCGGTCTTTCACCGCTCTGCGATCTTCTGTACCATGCCGGGTGCCGGATAGATTATGTACCCGAACTGGGTGGCAACGTACCCTATCATGACGCGAACATGATGACATCAAAACCCAATATCTTTGTCTGTGGAGACCTCGCCTGTATCGAGGAAGCCTCAACCGCAATGCTCGAGGGTAGGATCGCCGGCGCACGAGCATTCGAGAGTTTACACGGCAAGAAACCCGAAGCCGAGGATGTTGCCGAGAAAGCAAAAAGAGAATTAGAGATAATACGCACCTCGCCTTTTGAAGAACGAATCGTATGCGGTCTAAGGAAATTTACCGCACACTAGATCTTCACGTGGCGATATATTGACATATCGCCAATCCATCATTATACTACGCAAGGATAAACAACGGTATGGGGAAAATAATAGCTGTTGTCGATGATGAGCCAGACATTCTGGAACTAGTCTCCATTCACCTTCGAAGGGCAAGCTTCGCAGTAGAAACATTTCAGGAGGCCGAAAGTTTCTTCAAATTTCTTGGCAGAAAGAAACCTGATTTATTGATATTGGATTTAATGCTTCCGGATTCCGACGGCATGGAGATATGTCGGTATATGAAGAAAAAGGAACAGTTGAGTTCGATCCCGATCATCATGCTTACAGCCAGGTCTGATGAAACGGATAAAGTTTTGGGTCTTGAAATGGGCGCTGATGACTATGTGACAAAACCATTCTCTCCAAGGGAACTCGTAGCTCGTGTTAAAGCTGTTTTGAGACGGAAGGAAAGAGCTGAAGAAGATAAGATCGAGATAGGCAAGATACTTGAGATCATGCCGCGGAAATTCGAAGTCAGAGCAGAAGGTAAAAGGGTCGATCTCACAACTACCGAATTCAAGATATTGAAAATTCTTGCCGACCGCGTCGGTTGGGTCTTTTCGAGAGAACAGCTGCTCGACGAACTCTGGGGTCACGATAAAGCTGTCATCGATAGAACCATTGATGTCCACATAAAACATCTCCGCTCTAAATTGGGTAAAGCAGCCAAGTTCATTAAGAATGTTCGAGGTTTGGGTTACAAACTAGAACCATGAGAATAACTGTTTTTGTTAAAGCCTTAATTGGCTACATAGTCGTGGCTGCAATGCTCTCGGTTTTGGTTCTCTTATTTACATTTCGGATCGTGAAGAACTACCATCTAAATACGCTAGCCGACAACCTCAGTAAAATTGCTATTTCCATGCGAACCGATGTTGCAGATCTTGTCGATAGCGGGCGAACAGATACGCTGGACATTCTGGTCAAGAATTTGGGCTCTGAAATCGAAACAAGAATCACTGTCATCGACAGTGCCGGCACGGTGCTGGCTGATTCAGAAGAAGATCCGAAAACAATGGAGAACCACAAAGCGCGCAAGGAGATCACAGCCGCCCTGACCGGCGAAATTGGCCAGGCTCTTAGGTTCAGCCGCACCGTCAAGAAAGAAATGCTTTACGTCGCAATTCCGATCCGAAATGATTCCGAAATAGTCGGCGTTCTCAGAGTCAGCCTGTATGCGAGCGAAATAAATGCCTTGCTTAGCAACGTCCAGCAACGAGTTATTATAGTAACGCTGGTGATTATAGTTATTTCTCTCTGTCTGGCGATTGTTTTCTCAAGGAACATTTCTAAGCCGCTGCGCAGACTCGTCGATGCATCGCACAGGGTCGCGCGGGGTGATTTTGATGCCAACATAATCACCAAAAACCGCGATGAATTTAAGGAGTTGTCGGATAGTTTCAATGATATGGTATCCCAGTTGAGGACTCTGGTCACTGATTTGACTGCCGAGAAAGAAACCATCGATACGGTACTGAATTCGATCCAGGAGGGCATTGTTGTAATGAATAAATCCGGCAAGGTCCTGCTGTCTAACGAGAGCTTTCAGAAAATCGTCAAGGCCAAGGTAATAAGAGACAAGTTCTACTGGGAATTGATACGCTCGGCCAAGGTCGGTACCCTGTTTGAGAATCTCGATTCCGAGAGCAATATATTGAGCGACAATATAGAACTGGACGGCAGGAATTACTTGTGTAATATCAGTCTTCTCAAATCTTCCGGGCAAATCGTCCTTACACTACACGATGTCACAGAAATCATGCAGCTTTCTACGATCAAGAAGGATTTCGTCATGAATGTATCACATGAACTAAGAACGCCGCTCACTGCGATCAAAGGATTTGTCGAAACACTTGAAGACGAGGAGGGAGAAAAATCGAAACGCTACCTTGATATCATTAAGCGGCACACCGACCGTCTCATCAGCATCGTGAAGGACCTACAACACCTCTCCGAACTTGAGGCGGTAGAAGACCTCACATTGGAGAAGGTCAACCTTGCAAGTCTTTTAAAGCCAATTCTGAAGATGTTTGAACCCCAAATAGCAGGCAAGAATATTCAAATCGAACTGCACGTCGATGATATTGAAGTCAGTGCCGACCCATTTAGACTTGAGCAGGTCTTCATCAACCTCATTGACAATTCGATCAAGTACACGGAGAAAGGAAAGATAATGATTTCGGCCAGTCAGGACACAAAGCAGACTAAGATCGCATTTGAAGATACTGGCATCGGGATTCCCAAAGAGCACATACCGCGCATCTTTGAACGGTTCTACGTGGTAGACAAATCTCATTCCCGGAAAATGGGGGGCACGGGACTTGGCTTATCGATCGTAAAACATATTGTGCAGGCACATCGTGGTACGATCAATATTGAAAGTGAAATAGGAGAAGGCACCAAGGTGATTATTACCCTACCGCAGGGTCATTGAAAGTAGTCATATTTAGCATCTATTCACCCATTAACGCAATTAGGTTCAGTTTAGTTCCCAATTTACATTAAAAATCGGCACTTTTGTACGATTGCATGACCTGTTATTCTTAACCGAAGTTTAACAGAATTTTAATCTCAGCTTAATCCAAATTCCTTATAATAGTAAAGAAAGGAGGATGTTCTATGAAGTACATCTTATCTGTGCTATTGTTAGGGTTGATGGTTTTCGGTTATGCGGAGGCACCAATATACGGTTATTTCTGGACCCGCTATACCTTTGAAAACCCGACCACGCCTGAAGTCGAGGAGAACGAGAATTATTTCTCGATCGAGCGAGGATACATTCGCTGGAAGACAAAGACCAGTCCGGTTTCATTTAGCGGAACCGTAGATATCACGAGCAAGAAAGATGCTACGGCTTCTACTGACTGGCAAATAAGACTGAAGTACGCCCAGGCCGATTGGACCTTGCCCGGGATCGGTGAGTATTTACCCGATGCCAAGCTGATGCTTGGTCTGCAAAAGGTCTATTTCGGAATCGTGGACCTCTGGGAATATGCAGTGATCGAAAAGAACCTTGAGGAAGCCGAGAAAAAGATGAATAGTGCGGAACTCGGAGTCGGTTTTCATTCACTCCTACCAGGTGGTTATGGAGAATTCTCAGTTCAAGCCTTCAATGGCAATGGTTATTCCAACGTTGTTGAAGTGAATACGAACAAAGCGTTCGTTGGAAACCTATCCATCGTACCGATACCCGGAGTCATGCTGAAGGGTTCTTACTGGATGGCTGAGCAACCAAGCGGTGATACGATCATTACTCAGGTCACTCAAGACCGGTATGTCGGACTTGTACAGCTCAAGTATGGTCCGGTAACCGTAATCGGTGAATATCTTGGCACCAAGGACGATGAAACCAATGGTATGGGTTATACGGGATTTGCCGAATTTGCGCTTACAAAGGCAATAAGCATATTGGGTCGCTATGACTATTATGATAGTGACACCGACGTCGATAATAACGGCCACAACCGCATAATCGGCGGCATAAACTGGAGTGTTTCGGATCATTTACTCACCCAGGCTAACTACCAAATAATGACCTATGAAGATGAGGAAAGGGAGTCCGAAGACAAGGTCATGGTCCAGTTCAAGGTTTCGTATTAATAAAAAAAGGAGTAAAAAGATATGAAAAAAATCATTACATTAGCACTACTACTGAGCGTCGGGCTCTTTGCCCAGAAACTCACGATCCAGGGCTCGACAACGGTTCTGCCCATTGCTCAGGCCGCGGCCGAGGCTTACATGGACAATAACCCCGACGCCGATATCACAGTGCGCGGCGGCGGTTCCGGGACCGGAATTGCCGCACTCATTGACGGCGCAACCGACATTGCCGATGCATCGCGACCAATGAAAGATAAAGAGATAAAGACCGCCCGTGAAAAGGGTGTCAATCCAGTGGCCCATATCGTGGCCCGTGACGGCATTGCGGTCGTCGTGCATCCCGATAATCCGATCAAAGAGATCTCGATCGAAGACATAAAGGCAATCTACACTGGTGAGGTCAGCCGCTGGGACAAGGTCGGAGGTAAGGGCACGATCGTTGTAGTTTCCCGTGATGCAGCCTCAGGAACATTCGAGGCCTTTAATGAACTGGCTCTGAATAATGCCAAGTTGACCGATGCCGCACTCATGCTCGCCTCTAATCTTGAGATTGCGAGAACCGTTGCCCAGACGCCAGGTGCTATCGGATACATTGGCCTTGGCTACCTCTCCGATAATGTTAAGGCTTTGAAAGTCGAAGGCGTCATGCCCAGCGAAGCTACGGTCAATGACAACAGTTACCCTCTTGCGCGGCCGCTATTCATGTACACGAATGGCAACCCTAAAGGATTAGCCAAAGGCTTCATCGACTTCGTCATGTCCGCTCCTGGACAAAAGATAGTCAAAGAAGCAGGCTTTGTCCCGGTTAAATGATCAGCGACTTACCAGCATAAAGTGCAAACAAGGATTCACATTCATTGTATGAGGAATGTGCGGGATTTTTCTGATCATGTCTGTTTAACGGGGCCCGTATCGTCTAAAGTTAAAGGGTTACGCTCCTGCAAATCGTCAGACGTTACCTCCAATCGAAACGGGCATCGTTACCAAGAGACGCCTCACGATTTTTACAGGGATATCCCTCCTGTCTTTCGCCATTCAAAAACGCTGCACGTTTTTGGCAAAAGGTTATTGGGTGCTTACCAAATGGCAGGGGGGATATTCCTTTCTGAAAACAAACAGGTGAAGGTAAGGGCAACGAGGCCCATTTCATCCAGC
>Ga0209536_100000455_pt1 | contig 66403 bp, 46 predicted proteins | sample DeeMarSeWOR28_12_FD_187461 | JGI IMG/M metagenome (GOLD analysis project Ga0209536, IMG submission 187461) | Marine sediment microbial communities from White Oak River estuary, North Carolina - WOR-2-8_12 (SPAdes) (version 2) | ecosystem: Environmental > Aquatic > Marine > Intertidal zone >...
TAAAAATAAGGAATTCCTAAATTAAAATCAAGGTATCCAATATAGAATATTTAAAAATCCTATCATTAGCCCTTCGTTTTCAATTACTTTACATCAAAAATCGATCCAAATTGATATCTTCAGGGGGAATAAATGTTCATCACGGAAACGGAACTTTTTTCTATGATTCGATTTTTTATTACTTTTGCAGCTGCTCATTATAAGTTCCAGGCATATAATCATTTGGGGCATTAGCTCAGTTGGCTAGAGCGTTTGACTGGCAGTCAAGAGGTCATCGGTTCGACTCCGATATGCTCCACCCTCGCTCTCCGTAGCTTTAGCGAAGGAGGGCTTCGCCCTTTTCTTCAAGTCTACTTTGGACTATGGTGGACACGGTCCACTTCATAGGGCAAAAAATGATCAAGGGATCACAGATGTTGAAATTTGTGATCCTTTCTTATTTCCGATTTTATTCCAAAATCTCATACTGCCCTATCTATTCATATCTTAATGCATCTATCGGGTTCCTGTTTGAGGCTCGGTAGAGCTGAATAAAGGTTGTGGCAAACACGGTTAATAAAACGATAATAATCGTAAGAATGAACATCCACCAGTGGACGTTTACTTCTGTTACCATTGTTTGGATACCCCTTTCAATTACAAAATAGCTTAGAGGAAGCATGGTAACAATAGCTATTAGAATTGGTGTAAGATACTCATCCAGGAGTACACTCTTAATAATGTGATAAGTTAACGCTCCATTGACTTTTCGGATACTTATTTCCTTCGATTTTTGCTCAATAATAAATAGCACAAAACAGATCAAACCAAAACAGACAATCGAAAAGGATAAAACAACGCCCCATTTGAATACCGTATTTAGTTGTTCCTCATTTCTATAAAATGACTTGATTTTCTCTTCAGCAATGTCGAAGTTAATTGCAGAGTTGGGGCTAAATTCCTCCCATTCCTTAATCAAAGTCTGAACCGCTTTTTCGTGCTGACCTTTGGCAAATTTCACACTGATCAGTGGAGTATATCCCCCCTTTTCAGCCAGGCAGATGATTAAAGGTTCTATCGCATTGTGTTTAGAATGAAAATAGAAATCCCGTACAACTCCAATAATTTTGCCCTCTTCCTTACCTGGCAATCGAATACGATTATTGATAGCAGAATTCTCGAGCCCGAATTTATGTAAAGCAGCTTCATTAATTAAACAATTTTGAATATCCGTATTCATCTGAGGTTCAAATGACCTTCCATGGACTAACTCAATATCATAAAGGTCTGTGAAGTTCTCATCGACAACAATTCTTTTAAGGTCAAAATACTTCATTTCATTTGCAAGCTCTATGTTAAAAGAGGCAATCCAGTAATCATCTCCGATTCCGGCATCTGACGCAGCAACCTCGATGATTTCAGCATGTTTTCGGATTGCATCCTTCAGTATTGATGAGTTGCCTATTAAATCCTGATCTTGAATTTTTGCAAATAATACGTTTTCATCATCAAAACCCAAACTCGTGTTTTTCAGATTATGCAATTGCAGATTAATAACAATAATCCCAAAAAGTACCAAGATAAACATCGATGTCTCCATAAAGATGAAGATCTTTCGAATCCTGCTGCTTCTTTTTATGTATTGATCTTTAAGGATGAAAAGAGGATTTACGGGTATGAAAACAGAAGTCAGTAATATACCCGGAACAATTCCCAGAAAAACAAACAGGAACAAAATATTTGTTACAATAAGACGGTTGCTAAATATATTCGTGCTTAAGTCCTTATCGAAAAAAATATTGTATTGAGGTATAAGGACTTTCAATAACAACAGGCTGATACACATTGCAAGCAAAATGTTAATGAGTGATTCTATTGTGAAGTGAGCAAATACCTGGCCTTTCTTTATCCCATATATCTTATTTATGCCGATGTATTTCCCTGTTTTAACTGAGTTACCAATAACCAGATTTATATAGTTCAAGCAGCTGAATGCCAAAGTTAGGACAAGCAAAGCCCCTAAAATGTATATGTATATAAGGTTCATTGTTGGTAAATCATTTTCCAGTTTTTCAGATGAAAAATGTATATCCTCCAAAGACTTAAACCGAAGTTGAAAATCATAACCCTCCTCAATCGTTAAATATTTATCGTAAAATCCGGGCAGTTTTGTCTCCAGGTTCTTTATGTCGGATTTCTTGCTTGTGAGTATATAAGTGTAAGTATCTCCAGCATGAGCGGTATTTTTATCTCTCAACTTACCATTATCTTGTATAGACAAAAGAGCATTAAACTGGAGGTGCGATTTCGGATCAGCATCCATGATACCTGTCAGGGTATAATTTCGTCCGTTCATAGTAATCACATTTCCAAGTGGATCGGACTCTTTGAAATATTTCATTGCCAGTTCTCTGGATAGTACTATTGCATTTGGGTTCGACAAGGCCTTTCCAGCTGAACCAGCTATTAACTTATAAGGAAATATTGAGAATACAGTTGAATCTGCATAGTAAAAGAACTCTTCATTGAATTCGTTGTCCTCTATCACAACTATTGGATTCCTGATTTTGGAAAACCTTACATATGATTCTATTTCAGGAAATTCATTTTTAAGTTTTGGTCCGATGTCTGGCTTACATGTTGCCTTATTGAAAGTTTTTACCGGCCATTTCTCAAATGATTCAATTCGATAAATGTCCTTTCTATGTGTATTCCATTTATCATGGGACAATTCATCCTGAATAAAAAATAGTATCAAGAAAGCAAAGGTTGTTGTAATTGCTATACTGATGATGTTGAGTACCCTGGTCTTCTCTTTTCGAAGATTACGCAGATAAAGTTTTAGGTTTAAACTCATTATTGTTGAGGATTTCAGAGATTAGTTTATCACAAGATAAATTAACATGCTTTGTAAATATATGTGTTTATTAACCTGTAATTAAGTTGTATAACATATTTTGCAGTAGTAATATTTCAGGCAATCAAAAATCACTGCTGTTCTCCAAATTGATTTCCCTAATCAGCCAAAGTGGATAATCCGATTTCAGTGAGCACCTCTATCAGGTTCAAAATGAACACAACTGAACGGAATAATGAATTAACTTTTAAATCTGACAGCTATAAGTATTAAACAATTACAATCAACATAACTTAGTCCTTGAAATTTGCCAGAAAATTTGCCAGCCAAATGGAAAACAGGTGGAGTATATAGGAAAAACAACTGTACATTGTTTTTGTAATGTAGTGTAATAGAGTATAATGGAGTCCGGTGGAAAATCCCGTATTGTCCCTGGCAGTCAAGAGGTCAGGGGTTCGACTCCCCTATGCTCCACAAATATATAGAAACAACCTCCACTCAAGGAGGTTGTTTCTTATTTACCTCTACTTTTTCAAACCATTTAATCACCGGATTGAACGGTGATCACTTAACCATCTAACCTATTTCAAAATGATCTTTTCACTCTGATAGGCCGTATTCCCTCTTATTTTCAATAAATAGATCCCTTTTGGCTGATCACTGATATCCACTTCTCGCAACACATAATTCCTGAATGATGTTGTGACCTCTTCTCTGTAGATCATTTTTCCATTCATACTGATGATTTCCAGGCTCACGACTTCATCCATAGCGCCTTCAATGACCACACGGATCAGTCCTTCAGTTGGATTTGGATACACCGATGCAATCATGGTTTCTTCCACATCACCGATATCCACATTGCCAATATAAATATCACCACTACTCACCGGTCCACAATTATTGGCATCATTGATATCCACTGTGTAGGTCCCGGACAGCAGATTGGTGAATTCACCGGTCTGGTTTTCAACAGCACCAGGATTCAAGGTATATGTTAATGGTACGGTACCTCCGGAAGCGTATATCATAATGGCACCATCGTTGGCACCTGTATCCGATTCATCAGTGACCTTCATGGAATCCATAACAATGGCCTCAGGTTCTGAAATAATGAGGTTATCCATTAAAACAGGGCCGCAGTTGGCAGCATCATTTAAGGTGATTGAATAATTACCCGATCCCAAGTTATTGAATATCCCGGTTTCATTTGCGATATCCCCTGGAGACAAGGTGTAAACCAATGGTTCCGTCCCTCCAGATCCGGTTATGTTGATTTCGCCATTCTGTTCCCCAAAGCAGGTAATATCAACAACATTGGAGCTGCTTACCAGAAGCTCATCCGGTTGCAGGATTTCAATACTCTCAGATTTCTGACAGGCATTCAGGTCTGTAATGATCAGGGTATACGTTCCAGCAACTATGTTGTTCATGCTGCTTCCCATACCTCCGTTTGACCATTCATAATCATAGGGGGGACTGCCTCCTTCAACCATGGCATCAACAGCGCCATCGTTTCCTCCAAAACAAGTGATATCTGTGTGTGTAAACGAAATGGATATGGGTGGCGGCGACTGGATCTCGACCGTTCCTATATTCACACAACCATTGGCATCAGTAACCATCACAGTATATGTGCCAACACCTAAATTGATGGCTGTTGGGGTGGTCTGGCTTGCAGGGTCATTCCATAAATAACGGTATGGCTCTGTGCCTCCGGTAACCACCACAGAAACGACTGCATCCCGATTGTCGTAACATACTAATTGGGTTTCAATTATGATTTCACTCTGCAGCATCTCGGGCTCGGAAATGGTCACATCAGCGCTCTCTGTACAGCCATTGGCATCTGTAATCTCAACGGCATATGTTCCAGGGGCCAATCCCACGATATCCTCTGAAATCGCTCCAGTTGACCAGGCATAGGTATAAGGTGATACACCGCCTGTTACTGACAGATCAGCGATTCCATTCTGAGCACCAAAGCAGGTGACATCCCGACCTTCAATAACCGCTGTCAGTGGTTCGGGTTCATCGATGGTAAATCCGACTTCCATATGACATTTCCTGTAATCATATACCGTTACGGAGTATTCACCGGCAGCCAGCCCGGTTATAGAGGGACTATCCTCACCAATATCCTGGCCATCTGAATCTTTCCATTCATAATGAAGGCTGCCCTGGGCACCAATGACGGTAACTGTGGCCCCTCCATCGCTACCACCAAAACAGCTTACATTAATAATGTTGCTGATAAACACAATAAATTCAGTTGAATTGGAAAGTACGCTAAAGGCGGTATCGGCTTCGCACGCATTCGCATCCAGAACCAAAACAGAATAGAGTCCTTCATTTATAAGCATTTCAATGTCCTGCTCGTTGGATGTATATCCTTCTGGTCCGGTCCAGGTAAAGGCATAATCGGGAGTTCCACCCGACACCATGAGATTGATCGCTCCATTCCCACCATCCGGATATACAATATCCACCACTTCTGATCCGCTAAATGAAATGGGGGTCGGTTGCATGACATCGAATGAAGCGGTGCCGGTGCAACCATTTTCATCCGTAACCAAAATATTATAGGTGCCTGCAGTGAGTCCGCTTTGGTCTTCCATGGCTGGTTCTAATCCCGATCCCTGGGGTGTCGTCCAGAGAATTGTTTTCGAACCGGTCCCTCCTGAAATGGTGATATCGATGGCCCCATCGTTTCCATTATAACATGCCACATCGGATATGATCCCACTAATAGAAATCGAGGATATTTCATTTAGGATAATGGTTTTGCTGACCGATTGTCCATTGGCATCGGTCACTGTCACTGTATATTCTCCAGCTGACAGCCCGGATGCTATGGCCATGGTTAAGCTGGGATCGTGGCTCCAGGAAAAGGAATAGGGGGTGACCCCAAAATACGGTGTCGCAACAAGTTCTCCATCATTTTCACCCGTGCAGCTTGGATATTTGACTTCTGAGAAGACAACAGAAAAAGGATACTCATATTTAAATAGGAAACCGTCAAGAGCCGGGCTGGCCGGGTTGACCAAATCAATGGAACCAGCCTCCAGGATTGGAGATGCAAAAAAGCCGGTTATGTAGGTTTCTCCATGAGAATCAAAAGAAATACCCCGTGCACGGTCCTCCAGGGTTCCCGATATCTCTTGCGCGCCAATTTCATTTCCGTCCAGATCAAATTTCGCAAATCCTGTGTTTATATTCGACAGCGAACCACTATCCAGAGTATCCTGGTTAAAAATGACCTGCCCTGCATAGTTGCCTGCAAATTGGACAACATCATTATAATATGCCAGTCCATAGGCATTGTCATCTCCTGAATTTCCTTTTCTTCGACCCCACTGTAAAATGCCACTGCTGCTATATTTGGCGATGTACATATCGCTTGAACCAAAGCCGGAAATGGGAACGGCTTCCATGGTTTCAGTACTATCGAACGTAATGGGTGATGATTCCGTTTTCCCGGTGATATAAAAATTTCCATATTCGTCGGATGTTGCAGAATTAACATGATCATACCCCGGCCCTTTACCCAGCCTGCCCCACTGATAATTAAGGTCATCATCGAATCCCAAAACCATGACGTCCATATTAACGGCATCACCAAGGAGAAACCTGGTATCTGTCAGGTTAATACGCTCCCGAAGGTCACCTCCGATATAATATCCACCGAATGCATTCAATGCGATCTGCTTAAATGTGGTTTGCTGCTGGGTTACTTCGAAAGTGGCCAATTGCGTGATGTTTCCATCAAGATCCAATGTTGCGATAAACTGGTCTTTGGGACCAACGGCTGGTACTATCTGGTCGGAGGTTCCGTTAAAGTAGATTAACTCCGTTTTATAGTTTCCTATAACGGCCATTTGATTATTTGCGTGGTCGATGACAATATCCCGAAGCCGTTCTGTATCGGAACCCCAAAATGGCCTGAATGATAATAAAAAATTACCATCATTGTCATATACTGCGAGGAATGTATCATAGTTATCAGAATTTTCCAATGAGTCGTTTTCGGTGAAATATATGGCTTCATCTCTGAAACTTCCGACAATAAATACATTGCCATCCGGATCCACAGCCATTCCGCTTACTGCATCACGCCCGTTGCCAGCCATTTGCTGCGACCATAAATAACTTCCGTCCATCTGGTAACAGGCTAAAAAGATATCCCAGTCGCCCTGATTAAAATATGTGTCGGTGCCAATGGTTAATGTGGTCCCTGTAAACGTACCCACAACGAGTACCTGGTCATTCGCATTGGTTACCATATCCACGGGTTCCACATCACCATCGCCTGAAAATTGTTGTCCCCATTGCCAATCCTGGGCCTGGATCATTGTGGTGAGGAACAAGCTCATTATCAGTGGTACTGCAAATCGTAAATGTTTTGCTTTCATGGTATATGAATTGATATGATTATTCTTCAATACAAAACGTATATTAAACTGCTCAAGGCCATTACATAAGTTACACAGAATTATTAAAATAGGCTAATAAATTTGGTGAAAGCAGCAGATTTATAAACAAATACACTCAAAATCAGAGATCAACGTGATTTTATCCCTCCAAAATCAAATAAAATATTGCCCTGATAAAGGGACATTATTCTGTCTTTCAGTCCTTTAAGGTACACACAATACGTCTATGATCAGATGTTTATTTCTTCACGGCAAGGCAATATTCACCATTTTCAACAAATTGTGTGGATAAAACACCTGCGGCATTTGTACCCAATCGAACGATGGGTATTTCATTCCAGCGGGTACCAGGCTCTTTTCTAAAGAGTAGAATCAAATGATCAAACCAATTCCGATCCTTCAGCATGGTAAGGAAATCGTTCCCGGGATATTTAAATGTTTGGTAAAAAAACCGGGCTTCGCAGCTTAATCCGGGTTTCATCATCCCTTCAATGGTCCAGTAACCAGTTTGATCAAGTATATAGCCCCCGGCGACTGAGATGGAGGTATCCGGACATATGTAATTCCTTGTCGCCCGAATGAACAGGGAGTCGGTCAACACATCCACACGAATGCCAAAATAGGGGTAGGTGAACATATAATCTCCGGGTTCAGAAATAACCTTATACTCATCAATGGTGGCATCGGAAATTTTCTCTTCCGGATCAATGAGTACCAGGTCGGGTTGAAATGGTACTGTAAACGTGGCTATGGTTTGAGGTCCAAATACAGGTGTTACCTGCAGATCTTCATTCCACTGGAGATCCATAAATTTTAATTCGGTTTTGGTGCCGTATGTATATCCATTGGCCCCATTCAGTTTTTGGGAGATAAAAACCCGTACTTCAAAACCTTTTGAAATTTCCGAGGTTTGGAAAGAATCCACTGAGAAATGCGTAAAACCGCGATCTTTGATCAAGAAATTAAACAAATCTGTATAATTCTCCTGGCTGTACTGCTCAAAAAACTTCCTGAAATTGTCGGTGGTCATGCTTTGATAGGCGTGGGCATCAAAATAGGCTTTCAATATTTTAAAAAATTGTGCATCACCAACCTGATACCGAATGGTATGAGCAGCATCTGCACCTTTATCATATACCGTTCGGCTATATGTTTTGTGAACCGGAACATCAAATAATGGGATATTCTGGTCGATTTCAGGAACGATCTGCAATACGTTCAAATGATTGGCCCTGACATGTTCTTTGAAGGCCTGTACCCCATAAGCCGCCTGCTTGTATAATGCCTCACAATAACTGGCCCATCCTTCATTCAACCACATATCCCCTGAGGTTGCGCAGGTCACCAGGTTCCCAAACCAGCTATGTGCAAACTCGTGGACCAGAAGATCTTCAGAACCACCGTTGTCATGAAACGTGCGATCTGAAAAGCTAATTGCCGTGGCATGTTCCATAGCCCCACCACGAAAAGGAACTGCAACAAATCCAATCTTCTCCCAACGATACGGGCCAAAATAGGCTTCAAATACCTCTAACCATTGGCCAACATCCTTAAATGCTTCCCTGGCTCTGTTGGTATCATCAGGAAACACGTAGATCATGACCGGAATATCCCCCGATCGTCCGGGTAAGGTATCGAAAAAACCGACATAATCACCAACCGATACGGAAGAGAGGTATGTGGGGATTGGTGATTGAAGGGCCCAGTGGAAGGTCCTGGTTTTGTCATCATGCGTCATGATTTCTTCAAGTGCACCAGGACAAATGGCCGTGTTATTTGAATCGACAGTAATGAAATAATCGTACGATGCCCGATCTGTGAAAGAATCAATGCAAGGATACCAGCACCTTCCGAAGGGATGGGGGTTGGATCCCATACCAACCCCCATGTTATATGCGTATTTGTCTGTAAAATAAAATCCTCCCCATACGGGATCGCGAACCGGATGGCCATGATAAAATACAGATACCATCAGTGCTTGATCCGAATTCATTGGTTCAGACAGGTAAATGTTTAAATGCGTTCCATCATACACATATGTATTAACAGGGATCTCATCGATCCAGACAGAATCCACATTCATTGAAAGCAGGTCGAGGGTAATTTTCTGAACCTGGTCCTGATGTGATAAAATTTGCAGATCTGTATGACCTTTTATTTCTTCTTTTTCGAAATGTAAGATATCCAGTACAATGGTATAATGGACAATATCAATACCAGAATGGGACACCTCTGTATCATCCTGAGCTATCAATTGACGGGGACTTACCGATGCCGATAAAATGACACACAGTATTATATAAAACACATACGGTTTTTTAGTACACTTCTGAAAGGGTTCTGCCATTTAATTACCTGATGGTTTGAACCTAAAGTTAGCATAAAGATCGATTCAATCGGTCGTCGATCGATCCAAACACATTCAAATTTCAGAAGTTGCGGAGAATATTAAGACCATTAATTGTAAAAACTGGCTTTTTTCTCTTTCGCGGTAATAATAAAGGATTCCAAGATAATACGACCGTCGGTATTCCCAAGTTCATCATCAGCTGCCCGCTCAGGATGAGGCATCATCCCAAATACATTTTTGGTGGCATTGCAAACTCCGGCGATATTTTCAACAGAGCCATTGGGATTGTAAGCTTTCGAAACCTGTCCTTCCGCACTGGAATACCTGAACAGTATCTGGTCATTTTGTCTCATTACAGACAGGTCCTCTTCAGAGGCATAATACCGTCCTTCCCCATGTGCTATGGGAATCTTCAATGGTTTATTCTTATCCAGATATGCATTTATAGCGGATTCATTATTGTCGGGAAGAATAAAAATATTTTTGCATACAAACTTCTGGTGATCATTGTGTAGAAGCGCACCGGGTAATAATCCTGCTTCACAAAGAATCTGGAAGCCATTGCATATACCCAGAACAATGCCGCCACGCTTGGCAAATGAAATGACCTGCTTCATTATGGGAGAAAACCTGGCAATGGATCCCGACCGTAAATAATCTCCGTATGAAAAACCCCCGGGTAGCACCACCACCTCAACCTGCTGTAAATCTGTATCTTTATGCCAGAGTTCCACGACCTCCTGGTCCATGACATCACGCAACGCATATATGGTGTCATGATCACAATTGGAACCCGGGAAAACAACGACTCCAAATTTCATGGTTTGACATTTAGATTAGGTCAAAGATAGAGATTATTCATTTTACCACAATGTTCAAATATTCTTTTTCAACGGTTCTATAAATATTAATTGTTATCTTGATATAAAAAAAATGCCCGTCATGAAAGTGATTAAATTCGTTTTAAAACTATTGGCTTTTTCCCTCCTTACAATCGTTACCATATTTGGCATTTTCTTAATATATGCTACGATTACAGAGTACCAGCCAGAAGAACATATCACTCTATTTGAGTCTTCCTCTCCCGATACACTTCGAAACGATCAGGTGATGTTTGCACTCACCTGGAATATTGGTTACGCCGGTTTGGGTGAAAATATGGATTTTTTTTACGATGGAGGCGCCCAGGTTCGGGACACGAAAGATCGAACGCTTGAAAATCTCAACCAGATAAAAGCCACCCTGAGACAGTATGACAGTATACCGTTTTTATTACTTCAGGAGGTTGATCAAGAGTCCAAGCGCACATATAAAATAAACATGGTAAGCGAATTGTCTGACAATCTGGCTTATCCGTATCATTTTTTTGCTACGAATTACAAATCATTTTTTGTTCCCATGCCGCCAGTGAATCCCATGGGTAAAGTTTTATCAGGATTGGTATCATTCAGTAAATACGAACCGGTCCGGGTGGAACGAATTGACTATCCTGGAAGTTATTCCTGGCCAACAAAACTCTTTATGCTCGACCGGTGTTTTATGGTTATGCGTTTCGTCATGGAAAATGGGAATCAGCTCCTGGTCATCAATACACATAATTCGGCTTTTGATGGTGGAGTTTTAAAAAAGGAGGAAATGGCGTTCCTGAAAGAATTTTTATTAAAAGAGTATGAACAGGGTCATCATGTTCTGGTCGGCGGTGACTGGAACCAAAATCCTCCAGGATTCGAAGATCCCGGATTCAATGAGAATTCAGGTTACGATAATTTTATATTGAATCGCATTGATTTTGATTTTCTGGCTCCGGACTGGACCTGGCATTTTGATCCTGAACACCCGACTAACAGAGCACTGGTTAAGCCTTACAATCAAAATACATCCACCACCATCCTTGATTTTTTCCTGACCTCACCCAATATCCGTGGTTTCACCAGCCAGACTCTGAATCTGAATTTCCAAAATTCAGACCATCACCCGGTATTGGTTCGCTTCATTATAGCTCAAGATTAGTATACGATGGATCTATCATAATACTATTTGAGGGAACGATACATCCATTGCTGACTAAATGGAAGATTACACCAGAAATTTTAATGTGGTACTTTCGGTGATCCAGCAACGTTCATCCTATGATTTTTCGAATTATCGCCGGCCTTCATTATGGAGGCGCTATGAAAAAATCGCAGAAAATGAAGGCATGACATCTAATGAAATAATTTACAAATTAGAAACCAGCGATGAATACCTGGAATATGTTGTCAAGGAAATGACCATCACCACCACTGAACTTTTCCGGGATCCCGAAACCTGGCTCATGATCAGAAATAATGTGATCCCGGCCATTTCAAATAATGACTCCATCAGAATATGGCATGCAGGATGCTCAAATGGATTGGAGGTATACTCCATGTTGATCCTTCTCAATGAAGTGAACCGACTGGAGGGAAGCCTGGTTTATGGGACTGACCTGAACCGGGATGTTCTTGATGAAGCAGAAATGGGGCATTATGGATACCGTTTTAGTGCCTCTTACATCGAAAATTTTAATAAGGTATTTGCCAGGGACATCCTTGAAAAAGGATATCCAAAATGTGAACATTACTTTCTTGTTGACTCCATTCGGGATATCATTAAAATCAGGCCCTTCCTTACCCGAAAGGCGCTATTTTTGCAGCATGACCTGGCAGATACCCAGGAATTTTTTTCCGGATCATTTGATCTGATTCTTTGCCGCAATGTTCTAATTTATTTCAATCATATATTACAAAAAAAAGGTCATTCGAACCTTTATGAGAGATTTTAATATCCGGGGACTTTTTAATTTTGGGGAACCATGAATCTATTTTAACGTCTGGATTTGATCAACATAAGATATCTGATTATACGGGAAACCTGGATAAGACTGTTAACGTATCCTAATCTATTATGACCAGAGACTTAAAAACCAACCATTTTTTCTATATTTAACAGACCCCCGGAGGTCCGATGGGAAACATCTAATTTCCTAATCTATGAGTGAAGAGATCCTAAAAGCCCTGATGCAATTATTCGCACTGATCGTAAAGCAGGGTAGCGGTGTTCAGAAAAATGAAGTGGAATTTGTACGGAACTTCCTGAATATGCAGCTTAATGAATCTGCCGTTTCTGAATATATGGAACTCTTCAGCTCACATGCCGAACTGGACCAAAAAGAATCCGGAATGGAACAGGAACACAAATCTCCCTCGGTAAAAGATTCGGTACGAATACTTGGCATATGTAATAAGATCAATCGGACTCTGACACAAAAACAAAAGGTCATTGTTGTGGTGAGACTATTTGAACTGCTGGATGCTGATAAGAAGTTCACATACCAGAGAATGACCATCATCACAACCGTTGCAGAAGTATTTAAAATATCAAAAGAAGAGTTTGACCACATTGAATTGTTCATACGGGAAATTGGCACCCTGGAGCCACCACCATCTAAAATCATCCATCACGACCTGGATAATCTGCAGGAAAAAAATGGGACAGATGGAATAAAACATCAATGCCTGACTTTTTTATGGATAGAAAGTGTCGACCTTTTCTTTTTAAAACATCATTGCAAGCAGGAACTTCTTCTCAATGGGCTGGTCATAAATCCTGAAAAAATTCATCTTCTTTCAAGTGGCAGCAGTATTAAATCACAATCGGGCACCCACATATATTACAGTGATGTTGTCAACTGGTTCAGGAAAAACAAGGACCAGATACTTATTCAGTACAACGTTCATGACATATCATATCGTTTCTCAGGCAGTGAATCAGGCATTCGAAATATTTCATTTTCAGAGGAACAGGGAGGACTCATTGGCATATTAGGTGCCAGTGGCGTGGGTAAATCCACATTGGTCAAGATGCTTTGTGGGCTTGAAGAGCCCGATTCCGGGGAAATCATCATCAATGGTCTGAACCTCTTCAGGAACGAGGAAAAATTTAAGGGTGCTATTGGATATATACCTCAGGATGATCTTCTAATCGATGAATTAACCGTATATCAAAATCTTTATTTCAATGCCAGATTATGTTTTAAGAATAAAACCCATGATGAAATTCATACATTGGTTGTCAGCACCCTTTCAAATCTGGGATTGGAAGATAAAAAAGACCTGAAAGTTGGCGCTCCCCGAAAGAATATCATAAGCGGCGGACAGAGGAAAAGGCTGAACATCTCCCTGGAATTGATTCGGGAACCCTCTATCCTGTTTGTGGATGAACCCACGTCTGGACTGTCCTCCATTGATTCAGAGAATGTTATGGACCTGCTCCTGGAATTGACCCAAAAAGGGAAACTGATATTTGTAGTGATACACCAACCGTCTTCAGAAATATTCAAACTTTTCCATAATGTGCTTATTCTGGATGAAGGTGGCCGAATGATTTATTATGGCAATCCTGTTGAATCCATTGTATATTTTAAAAACCTGGATGCACAGATCAATTCCGATGTGGGTGAATGTCCCACCTGCGGCAATGTTAATCCCGAGCAAATTTTCAATATTATTGATAAAAAGGTGGTGGATGAATTTGGACAATATACCGATAAACGAAAAGTGAGTCCTGAAAAATGGGAATCACTTTTTACCTCTTCTTATACCTTGCCCCCTGTTAAACCTGCGGTAAAGCCATTGCTTAAAACATTTCAAACACCAACCTGGTTACAACAATGTCGGGTGTTTGTTATCCGAAATCTTTTTTCAAAGATATCCAATGCACAGTATGTACTTTTAAATTTGCTTGAAGCCCCTATTCTCGCTTTCATTCTGGCCTATATCGTCCGCTATATTGCCAATCCCGAGTCCACTGAATATATATTCAGAGAAAATGAGAATGTGCCCATCTATATATTCATGAGCCTTATTGTTGCGTTATTTATTGGATTGACCATCAGCGCAGAAGAAATCTTTAAGGACCGTAAAATCCTGAATAGGGAGCGATTTCTCAACCTCAGCAAAAGCAGTTACCTGGTTTCAAAGATCAGCCTCTTATTCCTGATTTCGGCCATTCAAACATTTTTATTTGTAATGATCGGGAATACCATTCTGGGGATTAAAGGAATGTATGTTTTTTATTGGCTTGCCCTTTTTACTACAGCTGCATTTGCAAATGTTTTAGGACTGAATATCTCTGCATCATTTAATTCGGCCATTACCATTTATATCATCATTCCTTTATTGATGGTCCCCATGATGATCCTGAGCGGCGCCATGTTCAGTTTTGACAAATTGAACCGGTCTATTGGAAGTGTCGATAAAGTACCGTTTATTGCCGATCTGATGGCCACCAAATGGACATATGAAGCCCTTATGGTGCATCAGTTTAAACACAACCGTTTTGAAAAACATTTTTATGACCAAGAGAAAATCTCCAGTCAGGCAGATTTTATGGTTTCTTTAATAATTCCCAAGCTGCAAGATGCTTTAAACCAAACGGTAGTGGCCTACAATAATCAATCACTTACAGATCTGAATCCTGCAGGAATCCCTCTTTTAAAGAATGAGATTTTAAAAGAACAAAAACGTACACTCCAAATCCCATTTGAAAAAGTTGATGAACTAACGCCCGGATCAATTAATAATTCCACTATTCTTGAATTACAAAATTACCTGGACGATCTTCGACACCATTATGTGGATATTTTGTCCTCGACGGAACAAAAAATCGATGCTATAGTCAATTATATGCTGACAGAGAATGCATCATTATTCCAGGATCTTAAAGATGACTATTATAATGAAAGTGTTTCAGACATTGTAAAAAAGCGTTTTGAGAAGAATCGGATACTGGAATATAAAAACCGGCTTATACAGCAATACCATCCCATTTATCAGGATCCGGAACCATCCGGAATGCTCAATCTCAGAACCCATTTCTTAGCTCCGGTTAAATATTTGTTTGGATATGTTTTAGATACATTCTGGTTTAATATCCTTATCGTTTGGTCTATGACCATTATTTTGTATATAACTTTATACTTCGAAGTACTGAAACGGGTGGTTCTTTATTTTGAAAACATAAAAATCCGAAATTGAGGTTTCATTACCTGAATAGATCAGTGAAATTTATAATTTTGCTACATCATTTAATGCTTTTGATCATGATATCCAGGACAACTCTTAGTTTACTTACTATATCTGCATTGCTGATTTGCTGCAATCCGGGGAAGCGAAAAAATACCCGTAACGATTTTGAGATACCTGACTCAGTAGTCACGAGCACGGAACTTACATTTCAGGAAGAAACCATGGGTGTGATCATTGAAAATCTGGCATCACCTGTAGAGGTCGCTGCCATGCTTATAGACCTGGATATACCATACTCGGAGGAAATGCTTACAGATGCCCGAACCACTGACAAGCTCAACACCAACTTCCAAAAATCGCTGGTTCTTGGTTACTTGAGTGCCGACCTGGGATATCTGAATATGTACCGCAAGAATTTACCCGTAATGGATTACATATCGGCGATAAAAGATCTTACAGACGATTTGAATGTGGGGCAATTTTATGATTTTAATACTTTGAAAAGATTATCTGAACAGAAACACGACCTGGATTCCCTGATGTATATTTCGGTTCGAAGCTTCAATCGGATGAATTCATATCTGGAGTCCACAAATCGCGGATATATCAGCGCACTGGTTATTTCTGGTTTGTGGCTGGAGGGTATGTATCTGGCCACACAGGCTGCAATAAATACACCCAGTAAAGAACTTCATGAAAGTATCGGAGAACAAAAGATCATAATGGAAGACCTATTTGCAGTATTAAATAAATACAAAGACCAACCAGGCTTCGATGACCTCATTGCTCAATTCCAGTTGTTAAAGACTGAATTTGATGCAGTGGAAATCACCTATGAGCCCGGAGAACCTGAAATGGAGGAAGATGAAAATGGTGTGCTCGTGGTCATCCAGACGGATAAAAGTATGGTTGATATCAATGATATTCAGTTGACCAGAATCATTGAAAGAACATCCGATATTAGAAATCATTTTTTAAATTTATAATATGAAACAAATCACTGGCCTGATCTTCATTTTCTTACTTGGATGTCCGCTTACCATGGCTCAAAATGAAACGGAGCTCATTGACCGATGCGTTTCACTGGCCGGTGATGATGTGACCTACCTGAAAGATTTTGTAGTAAAATTACCAGCATCACGAAATACTTCTGATCCACCAGCGGCAAAAAATTCAATCATGTTGAGGAAAAATACAGTATACCGGTTCACGGTCTGTACTGTTGACGGATCCGACGGAGAGGCCATTATTAAATTATTTGATGCAGACCAGATGCTGGCCACCAACTTTAACCCGACTTCAGGCAAAATTTATCAGTCATTCAATTTCAATTGCTCCAGAACCGGGCCATACACCCTTCTGATTTCCTTTAAAGATGGGAAAAAGGGTCGTGCCATAGGCGTGATGTCCTATGTCCGCCGTCAATAAAACCTCGGCGCTGTTTTTATGGGTTATTAATTCATGATCATTACAGCGTACGGATACCCTGCCATGATGATCAGATAAACGAGGAAAAGCAGCCGATAGTGAATCTCATTCCTGCAGTGTGTAAAAAAATTTGCAATCAAATAACTAAATGGAAAAGAAATTGCCGCCAGCATCAGATTCTGGTTGCTTAAAAACAAAAGATAACCGACCACCTGGGTCGAGAAGATCCAGAAGAAAATTATAAAATACCGCTTAAACCGAACCTTTTTAAATGGTTGACTTGAGATGGCCATGACACTGGCAAGAACAATCATCAAACCAACTGCAGCGAAAACAATAAACTGATAGGGGATGAATCCCTCAAGGGTATGTCCCCGGGAAAATGCGATGAGCATCTGATTCAAATCCGATATACTTCCCTTGAAGAAAAATACCAATCCATACATGATCCACCAGGGGGCCAAGAAACCGAAAAACGAATTTGAAAAATTTCTTAATCGAATGGACCTGGAAACAATGATTGCAATCCAGGTCAACGGAAGGAAAATGAGATATGGCAGATATAATAAACTCCCAATCGCCATCAGAATACCGGTATCGAAATAGGCATATTCGGTCCTGGACTTTTCATACGACCGGATGATCCGGTCCACCCCCATCACTATAAATATCAAACCCAATAAGGCAGGATTTATCTGCTGCATTCCTGGCATCCAGCAGGAAGAAAGTAAAAAGAAAAGAGCAGGAAGATAATTCCTGGCTTCCATGAACAAATGCCGGTTATTAACTTGCGATATCTGAAATGCTAAGAGATTCCAAAAGACAAAACCCAGTATCATCGCCAATGGAACAGACATCCACTGATCCTGATATCCTGAAAACAGTAATATTGGGGAAAATGAAAGATCCAGTGCATTAAAAAAAAGATCTGGCTGAATAAATACCGGGATCCACATAAATCCAGCTACAAAAATGATCAGGAAGATCACATACGGATGTCCACTACGGAATAATTGTAGCATAGATGAGGTAATTAAATCAGATCGAATCCGATATCTTTCCTGTAATACATTTGATCGAAAAAGATCTTTCCCGCATTTTTATATGAACATTTCAATGCCGCATTCAAATCCTCTCCAAATGACGAAACAGCTAGAACCCGCCCACCATTGGTCAGGATGCCATCATTTTCCTGCCTGGTTCCTGCATGGAACAGGATGCTATCTTGTACGCTGGTTAACCCGGAAATAATCTTGCCTTTCTCATAGATCCCCGGGTATCCACCGGATACCAGCATGATGGTTGACACGGTGCGACTGTCGATTTCCAATTTTTTTTGATCCAGATCCTTCTTTGACACCCCCAGTAACAAGTCCAACAGATCTGATTTTATCCTGGGAATGACCACCTCAGCTTCAGGATCTCCCATACGGACATTATATTCTATGACATATGGTTCGCCCTCTACATTCATTAATCCGAAAAAAATAAATCCCTGGTAATCGATACCATCGTCTTGCAAACCCTGAATGGTAGGCCTGACGATGCGGGACTCGACTTTATCCATGAAGGAATCGACGGCGAATGGAACCGGCGACACACATCCCATTCCACCTGTATTTAAACCGGTATCACCCTCCCCGATCCGTTTATAGTCTTTGGCCTCCGGAAGTATTTTGTATGTATGCCCATCGGTCACAACAAATACCGACAATTCGATACCTTTCAGGAATGTTTCAATGACGACTTTATTCCCGGCTGCCCCGAACTTACCTCCAAAGATATGTTCCAATTCTGCGATCGCTTCATCCAGGTCATCTAAAATTAAAACACCCTTCCCGGCAGCCAGACCATCTGCTTTCAAAACATAAGGCGTATTTAATTTTTTCAGGAATGATATCGCTGAATCCATATCATCCCTGGTAAATGAATCGAAATCAGCGGTGGGGATGGCATGTCGTTTCATAAATTTCTTCGCATAGTCCTTACTCCCTTCCAACAAAGCTGCATTTCTCCTGGGGCCAACGACCATGATATGACGGAGATTCGGATCCTTTAAAATGTAATCATGGAATCCTCGTACCAGGGGCTCCTCAGGTCCTACAATGATCATATCTATTTTCTTTTCGAGAGCAAACCTGCCCACCACATCAAAATCTGAAATCGACAGTGGTACGTTTTCCCCATGCATGGCAGTTCCTGCATTTCCTGGCGCAACATACAGTTTGGTTAATAAGGGACTCTCGGAAATTTTCCAACTCAGAGCATGCTCGCGACCACCGGAACCAAGAATTAATACTTTCATATCGCTTATTATGCTAGATTATCATTTCAGGCAGGATAAAAGTAAGAAGACGCGGTCAATTTTCCTACTCAAGCCATAAATGATCATCACCTGGTCTGGTGCTGACCCAATTCAGCCGGACAGATATTCTCCTCCTGGTCTCGGGTTCCCATACCATGTGAAATTTGGATTGCTTTAAAAGAATTACGTAATTAATTACGTAATTAATAGCTCTTCAATGGCTAAAAAAGAAAGCCCTTTTTGGTAGGGCTTTCCTGAGGTAACTAATGAAAACTGATTTTCTGTCTGTTCTGGTGATACAATGGTTTATTTAATGATATTAACGGTCCCGGTTAGGGTCACGCCATCACCCAGGTCAATGACATAATAATACGTTCCGGCCGGCAGCAATTTGCCGGAATTATTTAAATAACCATTCCATGGTTCCGGATATCCCCGGTCGGATACAAAAACTGTCGAACCCCAGCTATTAAATACTTTCACGAGGCAATCCGGGTACGGTGAAATACCTTGTATATTCCAGTAATCATTGATCCCATCACCATTCGGTGAAAATGCGTTAAACACCTCCAATTTGCAGTCTGTAGCCTGACCGACTTCTATTGGATTGCTCATGACCGGCCCGCAATCATTCTCATCGGTCACTGCGACTGTATAAATATTGATGGCCAGACCCGAGAAGACCCCTGTATTGTTTTGTATCCCACCGGGATTTAAGGTATATGTTAATGTCCCGGTGCCACCTTCAGCCGTTACGGAGACGACTCCCTCGATTAACCCGTAACATGTCGGGGTGGACGATTCAGAAGTGATGGCAATGGGGTCGGGTTCAGAAACACTGGCTGACAAACCCGAGACTATACATCCCCCGGCATCTCGAACCGAGGTCGGATAGGTTCCGGCCCCCACATTGTTGAACAGGCCGCCATTATTCAGGAATGATACACCACCATCAATGGAATAGGCATATGGGGCAGTACCTCCTGATGCAGAAACAGTAATACTGCCATTATCAACCCCGGCACAAAGAGCATCGGTAATTTCATCAATCGTTATTTCCAATGGTAAGGTCGGTTCCGTCAGCGTAATGATGCCACCGGAAATAATACAGCCATTGGCATCCCTGATACAAACGTTATAGGTTCCACTGGCCAGACCGGTAAAAAACCCATTGTTGCTGAAGTACGTAACGCAATTATCAATGGAATAACGATAAGGCGGTGTACCCCCGGACACAACAATCGTAATGGATCCATCATTGGCGCCAAAACAGCCAATATTTTTATATGTCATATCAACAATGGTCAGTTCCTGAGGTTCGGCGATTATGATGGTTCCACCATCTTTGGAACATCCCTGAGAATCACGAACCCGGATATCATACGTGCCGGCTACCAATCCTGTAAAAATGCCCCCATTGGCCACATATGAACTGCCACCGTCAATAGAATATACAAATCCCCCATTACCTCCTGATACAGATGAAATGGTGATGGTTCCATCGGCACCACCAAAACATGTGACATTGGTAGATGTGACATTACCGATGGTAATTTCAGAAGCTGGTTGTGTTATGATGATGGTGCTTCCATTCACAATGCATCCATGGGCATCCCGAACACATAAGTCGTAGTTGCCTGCAGAAACCCCTGTAAACTGGCCATCGTTACTGAAAAATGTGACACATCCGTCGATGGAATACTCATAGGGAGGGGTCCCGCCACCTGCGACGATTGTAATGGTCCCGTCATCGGCCCCAAAACAACTTACATCGGTATCATCAAAACTGCTGATGATCAATTCGGTTGGTTCAGTGAGTGTGATACTGGATTCATCAGAAGTACATCCTTCTGAATCGCGTACCACAATATCATATGTATCCGGTGACAGATCAGAGAAACTGCCTCCGTTAAAGAAATAAGTGGCACCGCCATCGACAGAATACTGGTATCCTCCGTTTCCTCCGGTTACAGATGATATGGTTATGGTGCCATCATCCGCACCGAAACAGGTGATATTGGTAGATGAAAGTGAATTTATACTGATGATGGATGGTTCTGTTAAAATAAAATCATCGGTTGCGGTCGCACCATTATCATCGGTTACCAGTACTGTATAAGTCCCCGCTGACAGGTTGGACTGATCTTCATCGGCGGGGATCAGTCCACTACCGTTTGATGTAGACCACAAATAGGTAAAGGGAGGTATGCCGCCACCGACCGTGATATTTATGGCACCATCATCACTTCCGAAACAGGTTGGATTCGTAATGACGCCACCAACAGTCAGTACGCCGGGTTCGGTTACGATATAGGTATCGGTGGTGGTGCATAAATTGGCATCGGTAACAATGACCTGGTAGGTTCCAGCCGTCAGTCCCGTCTGGTCTTCGGCATTGATATCCAGGCCCGAACCACCGGTTGTGGACCACACATAGGTATACCCTGCGGTGCCGCCTGTTACGGTGATGTCGATGGCGCCGTCATTTCCACCGGCAATAGACACACCAGTAACAACACCTGAAACCACCAGATCAGCGGTGGGCTGAGCAATAATGACCGGAACATCAAATGTACATGAATTCGCATCCCGAACCCGTATGGTATGTGTTCCTGCAATTAAACCGGTAAACACGCCGGAGGATTGGTAGGTACCACCATTGAAATTATACTCATACGGCGCGATTCCACCTGACGCTTCAACAGTGGCCGATCCGGTGGCCTCACCAAAACACAGAACATCAGATTGTGATAAAATAACGGCCGTGAGGGGTGTTGCCGGCTGACTGATCTCAACGGCGACATCATCGGTGCATTCATTGGCATCCCGGACGATCGCTGTATAAATACCGGCACTCAATCCTGTAAAAATACCAGAGCTCTGATATGTGGCCCCGTTATCAATACTATATTCATAAGGTGGTGTGCCGGTTCCGTCAACCACTCTGATGGTGACCGATCCAGAGGATCCCCCGAAACACCTGACATCAACCAGGGCAGTGGCATAGATGGATAATGGCGCATCGGGCTGGGTGATGTTTACCACGATCTGAACGGTGCACAGATTGGCATCACGGATGGTAATGGTATAGGTATTTGCGACCAATCCGCTAAAGGTGCCGGACGATTGGTACGGACCTCCATTCAACCGGTATTCATATGGGGTAGTTCCACCGGATGCGGCAATGATCACAGAGCCTGTCGCTTCGCCATAGCATGCCACATCCGTTTGAGCAATAATGTTACCGCTTAAGGCAGATGTTGGACCAGTAATGGTAACGGGTACATTAAAGATACATAGATTGGCATCACGAATAGTAACAATATAGGTATTTGGTGTCAGGCTGGAAAACGTTCCTGACCCCTGGTAAGGACCGCCATCCAGACTATACTGATAGGGCATTGTGCCACCCGATCCTGCCACGGTGACCGAACCCGTAATATCACCAAAACAGGATACATTGGTTTGTGCAGTGATGCTGCCCGTTAAGGATGATGCTGGTTGCGTAATGGTGACCGGAACAATGAAGGTGCAAAGATTGGCATCCCGGACCGTTACAGTATAAGTTCCCGCAGTTAAACCAATGAACGTTCCGGATGTCTGGTATGTGCCGCTATTGAGCCTGTACTGATATGGAGATGTTCCGCCAATTCCGTTTACGGTCACCGATCCGGTGGCGCCACCAAAACAGGCCACATTGGTTTGTGATGTAATGGATCCGCTCAGACTGGAAGCAGGTTGCGTAATGATGACTTCAATATCATAGGTACAGGAGTGTGCATCACGTATTGTAACAGTATAGCTATTGGCAGCCAGACCATTAAAGGTACCAGATCCCTGGTAGGTGCCCCCATCTAAACTATACTGATAGGGACCGGTACCTCCGGCACCCGTGATGGTGACAGAGCCGTCAGCACCGCCATAACATGCCACATTTGTCTGGCTGGCAATCGAACCTGTTAGCGGATCGGGTTCAGTAACCTCATATGATTCCACAGATGTACAGCCGATGGCATCGGTAACGGTGACCACATAGGTGCCGGCTGTCAGGCCGGTCTGGTCCTCATCTCCAGGGATCAAACCAGATCCATCGGATGTGGTCCAGGCAAATGTATAGGGGGATGAACCACCTGTAACCGTGATGGCAATGGCCCCATCATTATCACCATTGCAAGCGACATCGGTAATGGTTCCGGATATTGAAATGGCGGTTGGCTGGGTAATCGTAAACTCACTTTTTGCAGTTTCTCCTTTATCATCGGTGACTTCCACCGCATAAGTTCCTGCCGTAAGTCCGGTCTGGTCCTCATCATTGGCTACCAGCCCGGAGCCATCTGAAGTGGTCCAGTTGAAGCTGTATGGGGTCACCCCGCCCGATACGGTGATGTCAATGGCCCCATCATTATCCCCGAAGCATTCAAGGTGTTGGATACCCGTCAAGAGTATGGACAGCGGGTACTCATATTTCAGAAGGAAACCATTCGTGGTGCCGGATGTATTGGTCAGCGTAATGGTCCCTGCTGTTAATGGATTTGAGGCAAAAAATCCGGTCATTATGGTTTCGCCATTCGAGTCAAATATAACACCCGTACCTCGATCTTCTGCACTGCCAGATGTCTCTGCAGCACCAATTTCATTCCCCTTCAGGTCAAACTTCGCAAAGCCTGTATTCACATTGCTCAAATTACCACTATCCAGTGTATCCTGGTTAAAAATAATCTGTCCGGCAAAATTCCCGGCAAATTGTACTACATCATTAAAGTATGCCAGGCCATATGCATTGTCATCCCCACTATTGCCTTTCCGTCGCACCCATTGCAGGGTTCCATTCTGATCATATTTGGCAATGTACATATCGGATGAACCAAAACCACTCAGGGGAGTGGCCGATAAGGTTCCGGTACTATCGAAAGTAAGCGTACTGGATTCCGTTTTCCCGGTAATATAAGCCTGTCCATATTCATCCACGGTGGATGAATTGACATGGTCATAGCCGGTTCCTTTGCCCAGCCGTCCCCACACATAATCCAGGCTGGAATTGACACGAAAGATCATGGCATCCATATTGACCGCATCACCGATTAGAGAATTACCGCCCCCAAAATTGATCTGTTCCCTCAGATCGCCACCAACATAATACCCTCCGAACAGACAGATATTAATGTTTTTTATGGCCGTTTGCTGGAGTGAAACATCAAAAACAGCGATGTCCAGAAAATCACCGGAATAATTGAATGTGGCCACCAATTGGTCTTTGGGGCCTACAGCTGTAACTGTCTGTTCTGTAGCCCCATCGTTATAAATCACTTCATTCTTAAAATTCCCCACAACCGCCAGCCGTGAATTGGGGTCATCCACCACGACATCCAATAATTTTTCGGTATCGGTACCCCAGAACAGTCGCCTGGCACGAATAAACGTTCCCGAAGTATTATATACAGCCAAATATGAGTCAAAATTATCATCGTTTTCCAGAAAATCTGTTGCGGTGAAATAAATGCTATTATCCCGGTAACTGCCCACAATGTAAATATTCCCGCTGGCATCGATGTCCATGCCACCCACATCATCCCGGCCGGCCCCGGCCAGTTGGCGCGACCAACGGTAGCCACCCCCGGACGTAAAACTGGCCAGGAACACATCCCAGTCGCCTTTGCTGGAATAGGTGGCCGTTCCAATGGTCAGGGTGGTTCCCTTCGATATCCCGACCACATATATATTATCACTTCCATCAATTTTGATATCCACGGGCTCGATATCACCATCCCCTGAAAACTGGTTGCCCCAGATCCATTCCTGGGAAAATGTGGTGAAGGGGATCATCAGGGTGAGTAATGTGAATAAGCCGAATATTCTGAATTTGGTTTTCATTTATCGTTGCAGTTTTATGGATCTCGTAATAGTGTTCAATTAAAATTAATACCAATTATGCGATTCAAATGCATTTTTTGGTAAACATCCATTTTCAGATGACAAAAAACCCCCTCTGAATGCGAGGGGGCTGGCCAATCAGAACATACTTAATTGGTACTTTTTTTCAGGAAATTGCTGAACCTATATATAAAAATGATCTCATGCGATCCGCTGGTCACTGTTTTTATATCCGATAAAGTCAGGTCATATGCATAACCAATATCGAAATAATTGTTTTTATATCCGAATTGTATAATAACGGCATTGCCCGTCCTGTATGATAAACCCAAAGAGACCATATCCATAAATGTGGCATACAGGTTGATATCAGACTGGAACACGCCTGTTTCTAAATATTTCAGCAGCAAAGATGGTTGCAATGAAAAATCCTCACTGATCCCAAACCTGTATCCTCCCGTTAAAAAATAATGCCTGATCTTTTGATTTTCAGCAATATCATCGGCATTTAAACGGACCTTGCCACCAAATAACTGGTATATCGAAAGGCCCACAAAATAGTCTTCGTTATACATGTATGCGCCGAACGCCGCATCCGGCACCATCTTGCTTTCGGTTCCCTGCATGACCGGATCACTGGGGTCTTCAACCGACAGATCCTGTTTATTCAGATGGTATTGGTACAGGAATCCAGACAGCCCCAATGAAATTTTGGAATTCCCTTGATTTATAGGAAAATGATACGCATAGGTCGCCTCAAATCCGGTGCGTCGCAAAGGACCCTGTGTACTATTGAAAACCTTCAGACCAATACCCATCCGATCCACCACCTGCATATGGCCGCTTAAGAATTGGGTGGAGGGTGAACCCGTGAATCCCACCCAGGCCTTTCTGTAAGATAATGCCAGAGGAAGACCCTCCGTACTACCTGCCACAGCAGGATTAATAAAGTATTTATTTAAATTATACAAACTGTTTACATTCAGCTGCTGGCCAAATAGTGAGCCTGATACCAGGCATGCAGATAAGAAGATTAATAACTTTTTCATATGATCAGGTATATTTTTTCGTATTTACTATTTCACAATATTCACCGTTCCTGAAAGTGGGTCACTGCCATCACCCAGGTCAACCACATAATAATAGGTGCCTGATGGCAACTTGTTCCCGGTATTGTTTTGTTTTCCGTTCCATGGATCAGAGTAGCCGGTTTTGGAAACAAAAACTTCTGTTCCCCAGGTATTATAGACCTTAACGACTGCATTTGGATAGGCCTGGATACCATAAATATTCCAGAGATCATTGTATCCGTCATCATTGGGAGAAAAGGCATTGAAAATAACCAGTTCGCAGGAAATCGTGGCATCTGTTTGAGCCGCGCAACCATTGGCATCGGTCACATCTATGGAGTAGTCCCCGCTGTTGATGATCAAACCACTGAAGTCGCCGGTTGCATTGGAAATATCCAGGCCCTCACCGGTCAGGTTGTAATTGTAGGGTACCGTTCCACCACTGGCGGTGACCTGAAACTTCGCACATGCAGGATCGGTAATGGATAAAGTCAATTCAAGCGGTTCGGTGATCGTGATGGTGGATCCTGGTTGTTCGCAACCATCCGAATCGCGAACCGTCACATCGTAGTCGCCTGCTGCCAGATCGGTAAACACACCCCCATTATCAAAGTAGTTTGTTCCACCATCAATGGAAAATTCAAATCCTGTTCCTGTACCACCCGATACCTCGGAGATGGTAATGGTGCCATCCATTTCACCAAAACACGAAATCCCGGTAAAGGCAGTCGTAAACAGTATTGGGGGTGGTTCATTAATAACCAGGGTATTACCAGCCGTAAAACATCCATTTGCATCCCGGATACACACATTGTAAGTTCCGGCTGTTAGTCCGGTAAACACGCCACCATTATCAAAGAAATTCGTACAACCATCAATGGAGTATTCGATCGGGGCGATACCACCAATGGCCGTGATGGTAATGGTCCCATCAGCGGCTCCAAAACAAGTAATACTGGAGGTGGTTTCACTGCCTATCAGGAGGGCAGTGGGTTCGAGAATTGTAACACAGCCTGCATCCAATGTGCAATTATTGTTATCCGTTATTACCAGGCAATAATTGCCTGGTTCCAGGTTTGAAATATCTTTTGAATTCGCGATGAACCCACCCGGGCCTGTCCAGAGATAGCTATAGGGTGGAGTGCCCCCTGATGTGGTGGTTACGATGAAGCCATCATCGGCGCCATTGCACGTAATATCCTGTGATACAAATGATGCATTTATGGCAGCCGGTTCATCAATCCTTTCTGGTGTTGAGATCACCACACAGCCATTGGCATCTGTGACTGTCACTTCATATAATCCGCCATCAAGATAATCCGCACACTGCGTTACCTGGTTTCCGGGGTCATTCCAGACATAATTGTAGGGTGGTGATCCTCCCACCACATTGGCACAAAGTTCACCGGTCAGTTCACCGGCACAGAGGGGCTCACTGATTTTGCTGACGGTTACAGATAATATTGCGGGCTCCGTTATCTCTGTTCCTGAAATATTTGCAGTACACCCATTGGCATCCGTTACGATGACACTATAAAATCCCGGGCATATATCAAAAATGTCTTTATCGGTGGAAGTAAAGGAGGGTCCCGTCCAGGCATAGCTATAGGGTGGGGTACCGCCGGAAACCGTGATCTCGATGGACCCATCACATGCATCATTACAGGACACATCATTGGTCTGCAGCAAGGCGGCATCCAAAACTGCCGCCGGCTCGGTCAGTGTAATGCAGGACTGGCAGGTACTCATATCATCCGTGTCGGTAACGGTAACACAATATCTGCCTGCCGGAACACCACTCAATACCGGGGAATCGCTTCCCACTGGATTGTTCAGCACATCTCTCCAATCATAGGTGTAAGGCCCGGTACCCCCGGTTGTGCCCACACGTATATACCCGTCGCTACCTCCATTACAGGAAATATTTCTAACAGAATCGATAAAACAGATAAATGCACCCGACTCGGCCAAAAATAAGGATGTATCCGCTTCACAGGCATTTTGATCGGTCACATACACAGTATATAAACCAGGAACATCGAGTCCTGTCAGATCCTCATTGGTGGAAATGGGCGCATCACTGGGATCTCTCCAATCAAATGTGTAGGAGGGTGTGCCACCGGACACACTCAGGTCAATGGCTCCATTACTACCAGGAGGTCTTATAATATCCGTGACAACCGATCCCCCAAACAGGATCTGCCCGGGCTGTGTCACATTAAAATTCCCTACTTGAGTACATCCTTTTGAATCTTTAACAGTTATGGAATAAGCACCTGCAAAAAGCCCGGAAATATCCTTGAGGGTAGACGTAAATCCACCGGGGCCCGTCCATATTTGGGTATAGGGTCCAGTCCCTCCTGAAATGCTAACGGATATACTCCCTGTATTTTCACCGTAACAATCTACATTTGTAATGGATTCGGTGATACTGATGGCAGCAGGCTCATTCAAGGTCACCGTGGCCACTGCCGTACTATTATTACCATCCGTAACGGTGACTCTGTAAAAACCTGCCTGTAAACCTGTGGCTATAGAATCGGTCAGGCCTGCATCATGATCCCAAACATAGGTGTAAGGTGCCTTGCCAAAATAAGGTGTTACAATCAGTTCGCCGTTGTTTCCTCCGTTGCAGGAAACATGTTTTATTTTTGACCATGAAACTTTGAATTCGAAAAGGAAGTCGAGAACAAAGCCATCTGCGTTGGATGATGAGCTATTGGTCAATTCAATAGGTCCGGCAGTCAGGCTGGGTGACGCATAATACCCTGTAATCACCACATTACCACTTTGTTTTATGGCAAGGCCGGTACCGATGTCCTCGAGATCCCCGTGAGTGGCCTGGGCAGCAACAGGATTCCCTTTTACGTCCATCACACCAAACGCCACATCGACATTTGAGGTGGAACCGCTGACAAGCGTATCCTGGCCAAAAATGACGGTGCCGGCAAAATTGCCAATCATATAAAACAAATTCTCAGAAATAGATGAACCATAACTATTATCAAAACCTGAATCCCCGGCTCTTACGACCCATCTGAGTATGCCACTTCGATTATATTTTGCAACATACATGTCCGCCCCGCCAAAACCCGGTAGTGGTGCGCTGGGTAATGTGGCCGTGCTGTCAAATGTGGCACCATTGGTTTCAACCTTTCCGGTGAGATACACGTTGCTATATTTATCTGAAGCGGCCCAATTTACATTCTCGTAAGCAGTCCCTCTCCCCAACCGGGCCCACATATAATCCAGATTATCATCGACTCGGAATACCAGCGCATCCGAGTTTACCAGGTCGCCTTCGATATAATCGGTGCCAGTAAAATTGATCCTTCCAAACAGGTCGCCGGTTACAAAATAGCCTCCTGCATTGCATATTTCAATGTTTTTTAAAGTTGACTGTTGCTTGGACGTGCTGTAGATGACAATGTCCTGGAACACACTATCATAAGTAAAAGATGCAATAAACAAGTCTTTGGGACCCACCGATGGCACATTGATATTTGTAGATCCATCATAATAGATCAGATTATCTTTGAAGGTTCCAACCAGCAGAATTTTCTCTTCTTCCTTGTCGACAACAACATTCTGAAGCCGTTCCTGGTCATTTCCCCAGAATGCCCTTTTTGCATAAATTAAATTGCCATCTGTATCATATTTGGCTAAGAATGAATCGAAATGATCCTCATTTTCCAATGAATCAGTTGGGGTAAAATAAATGGTTTCATCCCGGAAAGAACCCACCACATATATTCCTTCATATTGATCAATGGTCAGTGCTTTAATATCATCGCGTCCTTCACTGGCAATGTGTTTTGACCAACGATACGTTCCATCGGATGAAAAACTGCATAAATAGGTATCCCAGTCGGCCTTGGTGTTATATGTATCTGTGCCAATCGTCAGGAACGTCCCATCTAAAATAATACCGATTACATAAACATTTCCCGATGCATCCGAAATAATATCTACAGATTCAATATTTCCATCACTGGTAATATTTTGCCCCCATTGCCAGTCCTGGCCATTTAAGGGAGAGATTAACAGGGTGATAGATAAAATGGTTAAGATAAATGTTCTCATGGATTGTATATTTGGATCAAGGATGTCAATTTTAGTTAAATTTGACAGAGTTCACAACCCTTCTCCTAATTTATTGTTTTAGTAAAACAATAAGATCAGAATTTTGACGAAAAGGTTGCATAAATCAAATATACGAAAATAATCCATTGTTAATTCTAATAGGCATTTCCTAATTAATCCATGAAAAAAACAGGAGTCATCATACCCTACTTTGGTAAAATTCCAGATTGGTTTCCATATTTCCTGAACACCTCAACATTCAATGAAAATATTCACTGGTTTTGTTTTTTCGATCAATCATTGCCAATGGTATCAAAATCCAATGTGACATTCTATCATATGCAAAAGCATGATTTTGTTGATCTTGTAAGAAAAAAACTGGGTTTTGATATTGAACTCAAATCTCCATATAAACTATGTGATTTTAAACCTGCATTTGGAAAAATATTTGAAGATTACCTCTCAGGATTTGATTTCTGGGGTTACAGCGATATTGATATGGTTTATGGAAATATTAATAATTTCATAACCGAGGAATCATTGACTAAATACGACATATTGAGTTCGTATCAGGGATTTTTATCAGGTCCGTTTGCCCTGTTCAGGAATTGTAATGAGGTCAATAATTTGTTTACCCGTATTCATGATTTTCAAGAACTACTTTCGGATCCTCAACATTACGGCATTGATGAGAATAATAATACATTGAATCATAACATCAGTTGGTTAAACAGATGTATTTCATTAGTCACATTTATTCCATGGATTATTAAATCTGAAATGTCTGAATTTACCTCAATGAAGGAACTTCGTTACCAATATCAATGGCATTCAAAAAAGTATTCCATTAAGAGTACTGCATTACTGGATATGACAGAGGTTATTTATTATTTAAGGAGGCAAAAAAGAATTAAAGCCCATTTTCGGGAAGGCATTTATTCAGACAGGCAATTTGAAAGAAAGAATATATATCCCTGGAAGGTATTTTGGGAAAATGGTCAACTGAGAGAAAGACATTCCAATAAACAGCTTCTGGCTTTTCATCTTATCGATATGAAAAACGACCTTGTCATTCCATCTGATTATCAAGGCGATCATGTTCCGTTTTTCGTGAATGGCCATGGTATATATTATGAATGAATTCCGGTTTAAAATGCCCCATAAACAAAATACGATTTGCATCATCATCCCATATTTTGGTAAGTGGCCAAAATGGATTGACTATTTCCTTACCAGTTGCATTCAAAATCAAAATATTGATTGGCTTTTTTTTACTGATTGTGGCACACCAAAATTACATTCACGAAATCTTACCTTCATAGATTATTCCTTAAGTGACTTCAATAATCTGGCCCGTGAGAAACTTGATCTCGATATCCATATCAAAAATCCATACAAACTTTGTGATTTTAAACCGGCCTATGGATACCTGTTTTCAGACTATCTTGGCAGCTATGATTTTTGGGGATATGGAGATCTGGACCTTGTTTACGGGAACACCGGTTCATTCCTTACCGGTGATGTTTTGGAAAACTTTGATATAATCAGCCATCACAACAATTTTATAACAGGTCATTTTTGTATTTTGAGGAATACACCTGAAATTACACATCTGTTTAAACAAGGAAATACCTATCAAAAGATTTTTGCTAAAAACGCATATTGGGGTTTCGATGAAATTATAACCGGTCTGCCTGTTTCAACCATGCCAATTGTCACAGAAATCAGCAAAAAAATGAAAGTAGCCCATCACCTGTTTTTGTCAAAATTAGTCCAGATTGAACGCATGAAGGGTGTACTAAAATGGCTTCGACCTGTGCATCAAGCGAAAAGAAAAAATATGAATGATTTTACGTCCATCGTTTTTTCTTCAATGGATGATTCACATATCCGTGTGCACCTAAAAAAAACGTATCTATGTGATCTGTCGCTTCGCAAAAACCGTATTAAAAACTGGAAGATTCGATGGAATAATGGTATATTAACGGACCATACAAAGACACAGGAAATTTTATACTTTCATTTTCAACTGTCAAAATGCAAGAATACGTTTGAGGTTGAGGATATGGATCAAAGCAAAACTACTTTCTATATTGGAGAGGATGGATTTAAAATGGGAGTGCAGTGAAGGTAATCATAATCATCCCCTATTTTGGCTTAAAACCGAAATGGTTTGATTTCTTTATTCATGGCTGCAGGTCAAATCCCTCTTTTCACTGGCTCCTGTTTACAGATCTTGAGGAACCTGTGAAACTCCCGGAAAATGTGATGGTCGAGAAAAGTACCTTACCGAAATTCAATCAACTCGTTGCCCAAAAGCTTGGTCTGAATGTCCGGATCACTAATCCATACAAGATTTGCGATTTCAGACCCACATTTGGAATTCTTTTTGAAGATTATTTAGACACTTACGATTTCTGGGGATATTCTGATATCGATTTGGTTTATGGCCGCCTGGATCACTTCATCACCAGGGATATGTTACATTCATACGATATTATAACCACCCGGGAAGGATACCTTGCCGGTCATTTTACACTATTCAGAAATACCGACTTCATTAATCATCTATTTGAGCGCAGCCCCAATCATCAAAAAATTTTGAAAAAAGATACCCTTCACTTCGCATTTGATGAAAGATCCAACTTTTTTGGAAGACGTTTGTTTGATCCCACGACACATCATTTTTTGATTTCAATATATTCGACAATAGAAAAAATTGTCCATAAACTATTGTATAAATTAAACAAGCCAAAGGCTGAAGACATGTCGTCCATTGTTGAATCTTTAAAATCGCAGGGGGCAATAAAGCTGTTCCAGAAGGACCTGGTAAAATCAGATCTATGGTATAAAAAAAATAACCGTGAAAACTGGAAAATTATTTGGGACAGAGGGATATTAAAGGATGCTGAAAATAACCTGGAGCTTTTGTATTTTCACTTTATTCATTCCAAAAACAAGACCTGTTTTCAGGTAGATCCGCTTTTGAAAACAACATGCTTTTCAATCACTCCGAAAGGGATTCGCACTCATGTTTCAAAAGAATAGATTTTCAGAAAATCATAAGTGTTCATTTTGTTTTGAACAAAATCTTTCAGTTCCTGAGGCCATTCTATTTTCTGTCGACTTCTTCGAGGTTCCCGAAATACAATTTTTACACACCGGTCCAGATAATTCTCTGTCACCTCCAATTCGAGAAAATTCAGAAGTTCTTCCAGACCATTTTTTGGATTTTCCAGAAATTGTTCATGATACAAGTCAAAAATTTCATGTCGATTGGATTCTTTTAATGACATGACCACATCAACTCTGTCAAAATATAATTTGATAAATGGCAACATTAAAATCGGATCCATTCTGTCGGGATGGTCCTTTTTTTCAATTGATCTCAGGGTCATGGTGGTTATGGTATCGAATGGATTACGGATAACATGTATCAACTTAATGGGGACGTTCAATGTTGAATGCAAGCGCTCCATTATTGAAAAATCATCCTGAAGAAGCATGGAATTGCGGCCTCCAAGCTTATCCCCGATCATTTTAATGGTTTCATGCCGGCCTTGCCACAGGCCATCAACGCGGTATGAATAACCGGTCCATATATTTTTCTTACGTTTCGCATAAAGATTGGCGTTTCTAAGCAGGGAATAATAGATTTGATTTTTTGAGAAACCCATTCGAAAGTGTGATAATAGATCCCACTCCATGGCCATGACCATATTCGGATGTGCATCGAGTAAAGAGGCAATTAAGCTATGTCCACTTCTTGGATATCCGATAAACAGGCAAATTGAAGTCACACGTCTAAACTTATGCTTAAATATCTGACCAAATATCAGAGACTTAAACCACTTAAGTAGAAATCTGAATTTTGATTTTGATCGTGTATATAATTCCTCAATAATCATGTACTGGAAATTTTTCTCACTCGAAATACAAAATAATTCTTTACAGACCTGAAACCTTTGACAAATGAGTATTTAAAAATACAAAAGACCTCATAAGAAAGAAATTTCAGCGTATTTGTGGTTTGAATGGAGCTTAAATTCATATACAACAGTCCTTTTCGGGCATACTTGTTAATGATATGTATTTCAAATGGCTTTAGATGATCCGTCCACTTGACGGTGCTGTTTAATTGGGGTGATTTCAATATATTTTGATGAATCGTTTTATGCGAATCCAGCAATCTATCATATAATGTTTCAGACCCGATCTGGTTCTGAACTTCCGCAATATCCAGTTTCTTAATTATAGATTTTATAATTTTTTTCTGATCCTGAATTAAATCTTCATATTTGATAAGAATCAAGCTTGGCACTCGTAATACCCTGTTTATGAACGAATTCCATTTTATTGCGGTCTCTATTGGATTCCCCGACATCCGTTTTGATGATTCCGGGATCGGGGTCATTTTTTGAGAGTGATACACAGCCCTGCAATCGCGAATTATGGCCATAATATGAATGTTATATTTTCCAAAAAAATCGACTGGTATCTGAGAAATAAGATGAATGATCCGTTCGGATTTGAAAAGCAATATGGAGGCACCGGGTTTCATTTTATCCCTGTATACTTTTAGGATAAAGATAAACGCCTCAAAATGATTACGGGCTTCTTTCAATCCTATGAATTCATCATCCTTTAAATTCCAGGCTCTGAATTTATAATCGTGTGAAAATTCAATTAAAAGGTCCTTGAATATCCTTTCTGATAAAGTAAATTCTTTACCTGGTTTCGTAAGAAAATAATCGACAAGTATGTCAGACTCCGGAAATGCCAAGACATCTTGATACTGATCGAGCAAATGGGCCAGATAGGTGGATCCCGAACGGTTGACGTATGTGAGTAAAATCAGTTTCAATCAGGTCTGTGGTTTAGACGCGAACCCTCTATTCCGGTACCAGAACCGATCGCATTTTTTTCTCGAAAATGGAAGGTTCATAATGTGTTATGAATTTTTTATAGGCCTCATGACCCATTTTTTCTCTCAACCCGGGATTTAAAATCAGCGTTTCAATTCTTTCTTGTAGCTGATCTTGATCCCTGGGCGATACCAGGAATCCATCTGTACCATCGGATATCATTTCCGGAATGGCACCAATACGGGTGGCCACAATAGGAAGCTGTGCCGACATGGCTTCCAAAATAACCAATGGCATACACTCCTCCTCAAAATAACTGGGAAAAACAAAGATATCCGACTCCGAAAATATGGTATACTTTCTTTCACCATAACAGGGTCCCGCCATGCAGACTTTGTGTCCAAGATCATGCTGATCAATAAATGACTTGATTTTTAAATCTTCTTTGCTATCAAAACTGGCTCCGCAAACATGTAACCGGATATTCGGAAATTCAGGTTGCAGTGCGACGAATGCCAACAGCAGGATCATCAATCCTTTTTCTGGCAGAAGATTAGAGAAAAATAAAATATTTAAATCTTGACTTGATATTGTTTTATGTGTGTCTCTTATGGGGTCAACGGTATTGTTGATGAAATGCAGTGAACTGTTCTTTACGTTCAGTGGGATAATTTCTGACTTCAATAATCCTTCGGAAACATGTATGATGATCGAATTACTGAATACCTTCCTGTATATAAGATGCATGAAGGTCTTTCTGGAATGTTTTGAAATACCCCTGTTATGGAGATGAAAAACAACATCATGCACAAAAACCTTCATCAAGAATGCATAAAAAATATCACGTGTAAAACCTTTTCCCACAGGCATTAATGAGAAATATACGGTTTGGGGTCTGAACGAGATCAGTGTAAAAAGCAGACGGAACCAGGTGGTTATAAATATCCAGAGTTTTTTCAACTGAAACCGTCTCAACTCAGAGATTTGATTCGAAAACCGTATCCTGATCAACCTCTTCTCCAGGTACCTGTTGATGAATTCACTGTTATAAATTTGGTGATTCATGGTACTGACACCATGCACTGGTGGCGGCAGTTGAATAAAATAAACTATTCGTTTCCGGTCTGATTTTTTCATGAATCAATCAATTTCGCCTGTATTCGCGTCCATAATTTCTCGAAAGATCCCTGTTCCATGATGGATTTTCTGGCCTCTGTCCCGAGACTCTTTCGAAACACAGGTTCATCCATGATGTCAGTGAGTTTGGAAGCCAACTCTTTCGGGTTTTCGAACAGAATGATGTTTTTGCCATCTTTTGCAATAAAATCATAATGGTCCGGAAGGTTTCTTATTATAGAGGGTAAACCGGACGACATGGCTTCAAGCAATGCGTTGGGGAATCCTTCCCGTCTTGAGCACAAGAGAAAAATATCCGAGGCTTGCAGATATTCCTGTACATTTTCCTGTGGTCCCACGAATTTGATATTTCCACCCAATTTTTGTGTTCCCAATTGATACAGAGTTTCCATTTCTTCACGATACTTAAATAAATAATGATCTCTAGAAACACTAAAATTACCCACAACCAGGTATAAGTATGGTATACCCAGCTCAGCTAATGTATGAATGATATCGTAAAATCCCTTCCTCTTCAGTACATAGCCTACTGTAATCAAGATCAGTTTATCGCTTGGCAGATCGAGTTTTGCCCTCATTGCCATGCTTATTTGAGGGGAGCCAGGGCTAAAAATATTTGCATCCACACCCTGTACCGATTCAAATACTTTTTCAGTATCCCCAATCTGTACCATCCATGACCTCGTAAATGCCGGACTCAACGAAAAATAAAAACTTACTTTTTTAAAGATCCATTTCCTGAGGTTTCCCAATGGTCTTTTTAGAATCAAGGTTTCCAGATCATCTTCACGATACATGGTTGATCTGAAAACGACTTTCTTCCGAAATACCCAGCAGAAAAAAATGATGGCTTCGAAACCCAGTAGATTGCCCCCGTAAATGAAAACCGCCGGATGGCGCAATACATACCACAAATAGCCCGGGAGAATGATGACCAGGGAAAGAAACTTCGTAAATATGTTATGGTTGAAATAAAGCAGTCGGATGATGTTCATTCCATTGGACCGATCATGACTTTTTTCCTTCCCCTTTCTATTTAGGCTCAACAGCGTTACCTGGCATCCTTTTTTCGACAAAAAAGTACCAAAATGATATGCATTCTTCCCACCGCCTGCATTGACAGGGGGAGTAAAAGAAGCGCACAACAGAATTTTATTAATCCGCCTGGATGGTATCACTGGTTTTAACTTCCAATCACCCCAAAGGTATATTGCTTTTTGGTGAGTTCATGGAGCAAGGGTGGTAAAATGTTCAAAATTTTATGATTCTCATACGCTGAATCATGCAAGACAACAATGGATCCGCATTGAATGTGGTCTAAAATAAATTGAATACATTGTTTCTCCGTAATATTTGATTTGTAATCTCCTGCCATGATGTCCCACATAACGATCTTAAATTTCTTCTGTAATTCAAATTTCTGGATTATTCCCAGGCGACCATAGGGTGGTCTGAAAAATGGGCTGCCTGTTATATCAAATCCCTTTAATGCGTTTTCAATATACTTCTTTTTTGATGTGCCCCAACCCGACAGATGCCTGAAACCATGATTTCCGATTCCATTCCCCTCATTTTTAATTCGCTCATAGATCCCCTTGTTTCCAACCACATTCTCCCCCAAACAAAAGAAGGTGGCGAGGGCATGATTTTGCTCCAGGATGTCCAAAACCCTGGGTGTCACTTCGGGATGTGGACCATCATCAAAGCTGAGGAATATTTTACGCTCATTATTTGGAACATGCCAGATGATGTCTGGAAAAATGGATTGAATGAATTTTGGTATGTGATGCATCTGCATTTTATTCAACTGAACTCCATCGATCGGGATGAATCATCAAACCTGCGAAATCAGATGATTATTTATAACAAATCGCCATGGTTTTTGGATCCATTCATCACCCGCATAATTAATATTAATTCTGGGTGTGGTGTGAAATGGAACCGAATCTTTCTTCACCTCGATCCAAATCCGGTTGGATGTTACAAGGTCCTCACCATAATAATCCCGGTCTAATTGCAATGCTCTTGTGAGTCGCCCAGGCCCATTGATGTCATGTACACCACGTATCAGAATGGCCTGTGGTTGTTCCCGAGCGGAAACAACAATATTCAACATCCAATACATGCCATATATTAAATACATATAGAGTTTACCACCCTCATGATACATGATGTCGGTCCTTTTTGTACGGCCAGTGAATGCATGACACGCCCGATCTTCTTCTCCCCTGTACACTTCCACTTCAGATAATATATGCCGGGTGATCCGACCATCCGGGAATTGTCTGACCAATGCGCAACCCAGAAGCTGTGGCGCCACATCCAACGCATCCTGCAAATAAAATGACCTGGCCAACCTGTTCATAATGTGTGGTGAACTAATATCGGACTTTATCTTCCAAACCATCCCAGTATTTAAATGCAACCTGAGCCTGATCTATCTTCAAAAAAGTAGCTGGTATGGAGCGCTCTGAAACCGGCAAAGAAAACTCTTTAAAAATATTTGCGTCGTCGAATCCAAATTTGGCTGCATCCTCTATTGAACATGCGTAATAAATATGATCAATCCGCGACCAGTAAATGGCCCCCAGGCACATGGGGCAGGGTTCACAGGAGCAGTAGATCTCACAACCTGCCAAATCGTGGGTTTTCAATTTCTTTGAGGCCGACCGGATGGCATTTATTTCCGCATGGGCTGTCGGATCCGAATCTGCAGTCACACGATTCATGCCGGTGGCAACAAGGTGCCCGTCTTTAATTATAACAGCCCCAAACGGTCCACCTCCCTGACGGGCACTTTTTAATGCCAAATCCCGTGCCTTGATTACGTTTTTCATGGTGCTCGCATTATGATCCATATGATTCTGATTTGGAACGAAACAATAATAAAGTATAAAAAAAGGCAACAAACATGGCCCCTGCAGATGTTTCCAGAGTATCTTCGTTGATCATTGACAACAGAACGATTATAATAAATATAGTAAATCTGTATTGGGAAAATCCCTGCTCCATGATGGCGGGTTGGATAATGCCCCAGACCACCATTAAGAATCCGACCAATCCGAATGAAATAAGAAAGGTCAGGTACTGATTGTGAGCGCGCAAACGCCAATCCTCGGAAAGCAATGAATTCATCTCCTGATACTGCCTGTCAAAGGCATCCGGAACATCTCCGGTTCCAACACCAAAAACTGGATATTTCTTGAAAATCAACCAGCCCGCTTTCAAATATTCAATTCTTTGTGTCACTGAATGACCGGAAGGATTACCCCCTTTTCGATAAACATCCCATTGCCATGCAAACTCATAAAACAATCTGGAAAAAGTATAACCCTCAGTATACATTGCATTGGCCATGCCCTGTTCTATCCAAGATATGTCCTCATCACTCAAAAGCGTGAGACCCAGGGAATCTTTTCTCAATCCTTTTGAGGTCATGTAACGAATCAAAGTATACCGAAGTTCATTACCGTTCCGGTCGCGACCATTGTAATCGAATGCACTTCTTTTATTCCAGCCATTCTCCAATTCCTCTTCACATACATACAACCAGGTAAGGTATCCGTTTTCGGCCTCCTGGCTCAGGGTGTCATGATGATAAGCACAGCTATTTTGGGTATGGGATTGCAAAGTAGATAGATCAACAGGAACCCGGTATGAGAATTTAGCATAGAGCCGGAAACCTGTTAATACCATAACAAGTATGCAAGTAATCCATAAAATACTGAGGAAATATTTAAGCATGAAATGGGGGGACCTCAAAATAAGGACCATGCATAAAACAAGACCCATGATGACCAGGATGACCATTGCGGTTAACGATTTCAGGATCATGATGAAGACGATCAGCCAGACCATACCTGCCATTCTGAGAACACGGATCCATATGGGTGAATCTGACTGCATAAACGCATCATATCCCAGGAAAAAAATAGAAAGTACAATCATCAAACCAAATCGTATGTGAGAAATAAAAATGGAGATGTCCCTGATATTGGTAATTTCTCTCTGGATACAACCCGTCAGAACCATGATGCTGATCACTGTTCCGGTGATTACGGACAGTACAAAAGCATTTAATACAATACGTAATTCATTTGTGGATATGGGCGGTGCAGTACCAATAATAAGGGGAAAAACCAGTAATGGTAGCTTGATCTTTAAGTCATGAAGTCCATAGTTGAGGTTCTCTGATGGTATCAGCCACACTATATGAACCATGAAAATGATTAAGAATATCCATAAACTCCTGGTGCTCCAAAGTCTCCGTAGCTTTTCCCTGAAACGGCCTTCCAGCAGCCAGTTGAATACCAGTATAAACGTGGCCAGGCTCATTCCAAACATAGACAAAGGAAGGCTTACGGCCAGTACAACGAATGCAAACAGGTAAATGTTGTGGTGGTTAAAAATACGATGTGTGAACATGGACCTCCCGGATCGACTCAAGAAACAACATTGAAAATACTCAAAAAAGATCAATTTAATCCAATTTTAACCATTTGCAAAAAGTGTGATTTTTCCTGGGAATTGGGGTATTCATCTGGGATTAAATAATTTATTTATAAAATTCTTGTATTAAAAAAATAATTGTATTTTTGCAGTCCATAAATTTCAGGGTTGAAATTATGGTATAGTTTATTAATTCAAAACAAAGCCTTACGGTGGATACGACGAGTTTTAAAACCAGATCAGCAAACAAGGCCACAGTGAATAAGGAGTGGGTATTGATTGATGCCAGCGATGAAGTTCTGGGTCGACTGGCCTCTAAAGTGGCCTTTATTCTAAGAGGAAAACACAGGCCTGACTTTACACCCCATGTGGATTGTGGAGATAACGTTATCGTCATCAATGCTGAAAAGATCAGATTAACAGGGAAAAAATGGACGGATAAAGTGTACTTCAGCCATTCCGGATATCCAGGTGGCCAAAAATCCACCAGTCCTGAGGATGTATACAAGAAAAATCCTGCATCCCTGGTTGAAAAAGCGGTTAAGGGCATGTTACCAAAAAACCGATTGGGCAGAGAATTATTCAGAAATCTGTCGGTATTTAATGGGAATGAACACCCCCATGAAGCGCAAAAACCAAAACAAATTAAACTGAATTCAATCAAATAAGAATGGAAGTCATCAATGCTATTGGAAGAAGAAAATCAGCCATTGCCAGAATTTACCTGAATCCTGGCAAAGGAAAGATAACCATTAATGACAGGGATTTTCAAGAGTATTTTCCATCCAAACAATTACAATATATTGTTCAACAGCCACTGAACTTACTGGAGGCTGACACCAAATACGATATTAAAGTCAACCTGGATGGCGGAGGCAGTTCCGGACAGGCTGAAGCCCTCAGACTCGCCATTGCAAGGGCACTGGTGAAGGTCAATCCTGAAGATAAACGAACCCTCCGGGCCAGTGGTTTCCTAACACGGGATCCAAGGGTGGTGGAACGAAAGAAACCCGGGCAACCTAAAGCCCGAAAACGCTTCCAGTTTAGCAAACGCTAGTGCTGAACCGAACGTTATGTTTAGGATCTAAATATACAGGACTCCGTTATGTCATGTGCGGGCTACCTGGATATTGATGAAACAGAATGTAAACATAAAATCAAATAGAAATGCCCCAAACAAATTTTAATGAATTACTGGATGCTGGTGTCCATTTTGGTCATCTTAAAAGAAAATGGAATCCGAATATGGCGCCCTACATTTTTATGGAAAAAAATGGCATCCACATAATCGACCTTGAAAAAACACTTGTTAAGTTAGAGGAAGCTGCAAATGCAGCAAAACAAATTGCCAAATCAGGGCGAAAAATCCTGTTTGTTGCCACAAAAAAACAAGCTAAGGAAATTGTTGCTGAGCGGGTTAAGAAAATCAACATGCCATACGTTACAGAACGTTGGCCCGGCGGTATGTTAACCAACTTCCCTACCATTCGTAAGGCCGTGAAGAAAATGGCCTCCATTGATAAAATGGCGACAGATGGTACTTTTTCAAATATGTCCAAAAGGGAACGACTGCAAATTACCCGGCAACGTGCCAAACTGGAAAAAAACCTGGGAAGTATTGCCGATCTGGTCCGATTGCCAGCAGCCTTGTTTGTTATCGATGTGCTTAAAGAAAATATTGCTGTTCGTGAAGCCAATCGGTTAAATATCCCGGTATTTGCCATGGTCGATACCAATTCCGATCCCGACGATATTCAATTTCCAATTCCAGCCAATGATGATGCTTCTAAATCCATCGCGTTGATCGTCGAATATATGACCTCAGCCATCCAGGAAGGCTTGGATGAGCGGAAAATGGAGCGGGAAAAAGATGTCGAAACAAAGGGTAAAAAAGAAACATCAGCCAAGAAAAAAGAAGATCAGGATGTAGTATTGGATGAAGAACCATCACAGGATACGGAATCAAAAGAAATAAAAACCGGTGGCGAAAAAACAGAGGTCACTTCAAATACCAAGCCAGATGACACTGGAGGTGATGGGGATTCAGATGTAATAATGGAAAAGGAACTTGAGGAAGAGAAAGAGAAAGAAATAAAATAAATTGTCACACTTTTTAACCAAACAATATTATGAGTCAGATAACAGCCGCCGATGTTAGCAAATTAAGAAAAATGACCGGCGCGGGGATGATGGATTGCAAGAAAGCCTTACAGGAAGTTGATGGAAACTTTGAAAAGGCCATAGAAGTCATCCGTAAAAAAGGACAGGCTGTAGCCAATAAAAGAGCCGACCGGGAAGCAACTGAGGGTGTGGTGTTAGCGCGGACCAATGAGAGTGCAAATCAGAGTGCCATGGTCGTCCTGAATTGTGAAACAGATTTTGTTGCCAAAAATGAAAAGTTCGTGGATTTTGCGAATGCCATACTCGAAGTGGCAATCAAAGAAAATCCGGCATCGGTCGAGGATTTAAAAAAGCTGAAATTGGGTGAACTGACTGTTGAAGAAGCTGTTGTTGAACAAATCGGTGTGATTGGCGAAAAACTTGACCTGGCTTATTATGATTATATTAAAGCCCCTCGTGTAATAACCTATATTCATCCTGGCAATAAACTGGCTTCCATGGTGGGATTCAATTCCGTGAACATGGAAGAACAGGTGGCAAAAGACGTGGCCATGCAGGTCGCAGCCATGAATCCTGTAGCCGTGGATAAAGACCAGGTGCCAAAAGAAGTCATAGACCAGGAACTTGAAATAGGTAAAGAACAAGCACGTCGTGAAGGTAAGCCGGATAATATCCTGGATAAAATTGCCCAGGGCAAATTAAATAAATTCTTTAAAGAAAGTACATTACTAAACCAGGACTTTGTTAAAGACAACAAGAAAACAATCCGACAATACCTTCAGGAACAAAATAAGGATTTGACTGTCACTGAATTCAGAAGATTTACCTTAAACGGATAATCAGGTTCATAAGAACATGAATAATTTGAAAAGAGGATATCATTATCCTCTTTTTTATTTACGGTCAACGATCAATTTTATTATTTTTAAAACTTTCATGCCAATCATTTACCATGAGATCATTTAAAAGGGTTTTATTAAAATTGAGCGGGGAATCCTTGCAGGATGAAAACGGCTCAGGAATTGGACCAAATCGCCTGAAAAATTATGGACACCAGATTAAGCAGGTTCATGATCGTGGGGTCCAGCTGGGCATTGTCATTGGAGGAGGCAATATCTTCAGGGGTTTGCAGGGTGAACATGAAGGATTTGACCGGATTGCGGGTGACCAGATGGGCATGCTGGCAACTGTGATCAATGGTCTGGCCATATATTCCTTGCTTGAATCAATGAAGATCCCTGTCCGCCTTTTCTCAGCTATCAGAATGGAGCCGATCGCTGAAATATATTCACCTCAGCGGGCAGTTAAAGCTTTGGAAAACGGGGAGGTCTCCATTTATACTGCCGGCACTGGCAATCCTTTTTTCACCACCGATACTGCCGCCGCACTCAGGGGGGTTGAAATAAATGCGGATGTATTATTAAAGGGAACCCGAGTGGATGGCATCTATAATGCCGATCCTGAAAAAGATCCAGCAGCCGTCATGATCGAAAAAATCAGTTTCGATGAAATCTATGACAGAGGATTGAAAATTATGGATCTGACTGCTTTTACCCTATGCAAAGAAAATCTTTTACCAGTTCTTGTTTTCAATATGAATATTGAGGATAATCTGATTAAAATTATTCAGGGTGAACCCATTGGATCTTATATACATCCCTGAAAGTAAGGGATTTGAATTTTTTATAGATTTTTCTATTTTTGTTTAGGCCAATTGATAATCCTTAATTCTATGACCCATGGAAGAAGAAGTTAAGATGTATCTTGATGAAACCGAAGAAAAAATGACGAGTTCTATTCATCATCTTGAAGCACAGCTTTCAAAAATCAGAGCAGGCAAGGCCAGTCCAAATATGCTGGATGGGATCATGGTTGAATATTACGGAACAAATACACCGCTGAACCAGATCGCCAATATCAATACACCCGATCCGAAATCAATCACGGTACAACCATGGGAAAAAAATATGCTTGGCACCATTGAAAAGGCCATTCTTGCAGCCAATATTGGTTTGACACCGGCAAATAATGGTGAGGTCATTCACATAAACGTGCCTCCCCTGACTGAAGAACGACGATTGCAGCTGGTGAAACAGGCAAAAGCGGAAGGTGAGGATACCAAGATTGGAATCCGGAATGCCAGAAAATGGGCGAACGATGAATTCAAGCTGCTTCTGAAGGAAGGACTTTCAGAGGACGCAGAGAAATCCGCCATTGAAGAAGTTCAGAAACTCACCGATGACTATACTAAAAAAGTTGATGAACTGGTGAGTCATAAAGAAACCGACATACTGACCATCTGAACCATTACATCCCCTGCTTTTTTTTTATAATAAACAGGTCAGGAACACTTCGGAGAAGACCGCAAACAGATACCATTTCCAGGTCATAACCGATTCACACGCCACCTTTTCAAAGCATGCGGGTTCCGTATCTTCTGATCATTATTTTGAATTACTATAAATTATTAGAATCCGCTTAAGAAGAACGCGATTTCATTAATTTTATCAGCCCGGCCCTGGAATTCTCCTATTGCCGGATCAGTTATTTCATATACATCTTCACTTTACCAATGGGATTGAAAATATTTTTCAGGAACATTACTGCTTTTTTTTCGAACCGGTTAAAATGGCTTCTAATATTTGGGTTGCTGACAGGTTTTCTACTGACATTATTAGGAAATAAGATCATCAATAAAACATCCACAGATGCCTATTGCATGTCATGTCATGCCCATCCCCATGTGGAACAATCGTGGAGATTATCGACGCATTATGATAACCAGTCGGGTGTTTTTATTCATTGTGTGGAATGCCATTTACCGCCCAAGGGTCAGGGTCATTTAAAAGCCAAAATCAAGCATGGAATGCATGATGCATGGGCCCAGTTAACCAAAGATATTGAAACCATAAACTGGGAAGAAATATCCCGACTGGAAAATGCTGTCCATTATACCTACCTGGAAGGATGTATTCGATGCCATAAGAACCTGTTTCCAACCACCCTCTCAAAAAAAGGTGATGATGCTCATTTGTATTACACGCAACACGAGGACGAACTGCGCTGTATAAACTGTCACCTGCATGTGGGACACTATAGTGAAACAGCCATTCATGCAGAAAATGTGGATTTTGGCAAATCGGTTGCACCACCCCACGAAATTTATACCGAACCGGCTGTGATTGATTCATTTGTCAACTATACGGAATACATACCGGGCACCTCCGTTGCATTTAATATGGTCGCCATCCCCGGAGGATCATTCAATCTGGGTAGCCCTCCAGATGAACCCTTCCGGGAAGAGGATGAGGGGCCTGCCAAAACCATACATATCCGTAAATTCTGGATGGGGCAGGTCGAGGTGACCTGGAATGAATACCTCGCCTTTTTTAGTGCCACAGAATCTGAGGGACGTACTGTACAATCGACTGAAACTCATGAAACCGATGCCATATCAGGTGCCACACCACCATGGGGTGCACCCGACCAGGGATGGGGCAAAGGTTCCAGACCCGCCATCACCATGTCTCACCATGCCGCTAAAACTTATTGCAGATGGCTCTCCCAGGTCACCGGGAAGAGGTATCGTCTGCCCACTGAAGCCGAATGGGAATATGCTGCAAGAGCCGGTACTGTGGGTCCGTATTTTTTTGACGCAGATCCGAAAAAAATAACGAAAAAAAGATATTATAAAAACCTTTCAGATTCCGATACAACCAGTATCACAGCACTGGTGATATTTGATCAAAATAGTGCAGGTAAAACCCAGGAACCAGAAAATGTTTATCCCAATCCCTGGGGACTGAAGAATATGCTTGGCAATGTGGCAGAATTTTGTTCTGACTGGTATGCGCCGGACACCTATGCAGCTTATGATAATGGCATTTCAGATCCCGGAGGACCCGATTCAGGGACCGAACATGTCATTCGGGGAGGGTCATATAGGAATGGTCCTGAAGATTTAAGGATCGCAGCCAGGGATCATACACGCACAGAAGCCTGGTTAAAGACTGATCCTCAGATGCCCAAAAGTATCTGGTGGTACTCCGATTGCAATCACGTGGGCTTCCGGGTCGTTTGCGAGGTGCCACAAAACTTTGAATAAAAACGTTTCTAAATAATTGCATTATGGAAGAAAAATCACATCAAGTTTCCAGGAGACATTTCCTGGAAACAGCCACTATTGCCGGAACCGCTGGTGCATTCGGCATGGGAGCTCTTCTCTCTTCCTGCTCAAAAAAGAAGTCTCTTGAAGAATTGGGTCTTCCCCTGATCATGGATCGCGCTCCAAATGGGCCGAAGTTAAAAGCGGGTTTGATTGGTACCGGAGACCGGGGTACAGGAGCAGCTTTAAACTTTATCAGTGCCGGACCCAATTGCGAAGTGATTGCTCTTGCAGATGTCCTGGAGGAAAAAATTGAAGCCTGCCGCAGCCGCTTTCGTGAATACAATATTGAATTTCAGGATGACCATTGTTTTACAGGATTTGATGCCTATCAAAAACTACTGGAAACCGATGTGGATGTGGTTCTCTTGGTCACACCGCCTTATTTTCGTCCGGAACAATTCAGGGCCGCCATACAGGCCAAGAAACATGTGTTTATGGAAAAACCCCTGGCTGTGGATCCAATCGGCATCCGTTCCATCTTAAGTACAGCCGAAAAAGCTTCCGCCCTCGGGCTCAATGTGATCACGGGAACACAAAGGAGACATCACCAGGGGTATATCGAAACCTACAAGCAAATTGCAAATGGAGCCATCGGCGAAATAACCTCGGCCCGAGCATACTGGAATCAGAGTCATGTATGGTTCCGGACACGGCAACCTGGCTGGTCTGACATGGAATATATGATCCGTAACTGGAATAACTTCATTTGGCTCAGTGGAGATCATTTTCTCGACACACACATTCATAATATTGATGTGATCAACTGGTTTGCCGGATCACATCCCATTTCTGCAATAGGTTATGGCGGCCGGCATAGGAGGGTTACCGGAAATCAATACGATTTCTTCAGTGTGGATTTTCATTTTGGAAAAGGATTGTATTCACATAGCATGAGCCGCCAGATTGATAATTGTGCCAATGGAGTCGGAGAATTCATCATCGGAACAGAAGGTTATACCAACTGTGAAAACACCATTTATAATCTGGATGGTTCAGAGAAATGGACTGTTGAATATCCTCTCGATGATGAAGGGCGTCCTGCCACCCAACCAAAAATCTCTGAATATATACAGGAGCATATCCATCTGGTCACCGCGATTCGCACAAATACACCTGTGAACGAGGCAAAGCAAACAGCTTATTCGAACCTGACCGCCATCATGGGTCGTGAATCTGCCTATACCGGCAAACTGATCACCTGGGACGAAATTATGAATTCTGACCTGAAACTGGGTCCTGAAAAAATTGAAATGGGGCCTGTTGATCAGACTTATATCGTGCCAGTTCCAGGAACGGCAGTAAAATCGAGCGCAACTACTTTATAATTAATTATTCATCATGAGCAAAAATTCCTCAAGGAGAGATTTCCTTAAAACAACATTGGTGTCTGGTGTCGGACTCGCCATTGCACCTCATGTGATTCCGGCTTCGGCATTGGGACGTGGTGGTGCCACGCCCCCCAGCGACCGCATTGTGATGGCCGTTATTGGGGCAGGCAGCCAGGGTATGGGTGATGCCCGGTGGTTCATGCAAAATCCCGATGTCCAGCTAGTGGCCGCATGCGATGTGGATGAAACCCGTCAACTCCAGGCCAAATCAGAATTTGATCGCCACCATCAAACATCAGATTCACGCACCTACCTCGACTATCGTGAATTGTTAGAAAAGGAGACCGTGGATGGTGCCATCCTGGCCCTGCCAGATCATTGGCATGCCCTGATAGCAACTGCAGTTGCCAGCAAAGGCATCGATATTTATGGTGAAAAACCCCTGGCCCGCAGTATTCGGGATGGAAGGGCCATTGTAAAAGCGGCTCAGGAAAACAATATCATCTGGCAAACCGGCAGTTGGCAGCGTTCCAGGCCCCATTTTCGCAGAGCCTGTGAGTTGGTCATTAACGGGAGGATTGGCAAAATCCATCATGTTGAAGTGGGCCTCCCTGATGGCGTTAAATCCATTGGAACACCGCCCATCATGCCCATCCCGGAAGGATTGGATTGGAACTTCTGGCTGGGGCCGGCACCCACCAAGCCATTTCGTGGTGTGGTACACTGGAACTGGAGATGGATCATGGATTACTCAGGAGGTCAAATGACCGATTGGTCCGGTCACCATATCGATATCGCTCATTGGGGTCTTGGGATGGATCATGAAGGTCCGGTGGAAATTGAGGGAAAAGGCATCTATCCGCGTGAAGGGATTTATGATGTCCCGGTAGAATATGATTTTACAGCCAGGTATAAGAATGGTATTACCATCCGTGTGGCCAATCAGAGTCGTTTACCCCATGACATGGGCACCACCTGGTATGGAGATGCAGGTTGGATCAGTGTGGATCGTCAGGGATTGACTGCTGAAAACCCCTCTGTCCTGGAAGAAACCATTGGCGAAAATGAAATTCATCTTTACAAAAGTCCCGATCATGTCAGAAATTTTCTCGATTGTGTGAAAAGCCGTGAAGAAACCATTACCCCGGTAGAGGTGGCCCACAGATCTATCAGTGTCGGGCTTCTGGGGGAAATAGCCATGCTCACCAGAGAAAAACTCCAATGGGATCCTGAGAATGAGATGTTTACCAATAGTTCCCATGCAAACAGGCTATTGTCACGGCCATACAGAAAACCCTGGTCTTTATAAAATTTACTTATTAATGCTCAAAATCATGAAATTCGAATTTGTTTATATTAACCGGCTCTCAAACATTGGAGCCTTATTGGCCGTCACAATACTTCTAAATGCATGTCAGTTTAGCTCAAAATATAAATCGCTGATAATCAATCCAGATAGTGATGGCCAGGAGCGGTCAGAGGTTATCGCAACAATCCTTGAAAAAACCGACCTTTTTAAGGTGCAAACCATGGATGCTTCAGAAACTGAAATGTTCCAGCCTGTATTCACCAAATATGACCTCGTGGTCCTCACTGGCGATGGAAAGAACTGGTCAGATGAGGTACAGAATGCCTTCACCAATTATGTTGAACAAGGCGGTGCTGTTATATTTCACCATCCCACTGCTCATTCATATAATGATTGGGAAACCTACTCAAAAATAACTGGTATACAAGGTTGGGGCTTTTTGGCTGATCCGGATATTAAATATATTTTCGAAATTGATCCCAAATCGGATGCTAAACAGAACATTGTTGGATCAACCCAAACAATCGCGTATTCCTTCGTGGTTCATCATAACTCGGATCATCCCATCACACAGGGATTACCAAACCGATGGATGCATGCAGAGGATGACCTGTTTAATTATCTGCAGGGATCCGGATTTAACGGGGATGTGCTAGCTAACGCTTATTCCGATACCACTTACAATGGTTCAGGCAGGTATGAGCCCGTTCTTTTCACAAATACATTTGGTGAAGGACGGATCTTTCAGACCGCTCTTGCCCACAATCTGACCCGGGAACCTGGACCATATCATTGTGCCGGGTTCATTGTCACCTTGCAAAGAGGAGCTGAATGGGCTGTGACGGGTTCGGTATCTCAACCATTACCTATGGATTTCCCAAATTCAGCCAGCACGATGACCTGGTTGGATTACGAACCCCTGACAATCGATGAACTGTTTACCAAAGCATCCAGCTATGAATATGGAAAAAGCCGCATGTACCTGAGTGATATCTCAGAAAGAATACGCCATGCCAATAGCATGCAAGAAGATCTGGGTTATTATGAAAATAAAATGATTGAGTTTCTGAATTCAGACGTCTCGGTAGAATCTAAAAACTATATGATGCAGGAATTGAGCTGGATGGGAACTGAGGCCTGTATTCCCACATTAAAAGAGATGGCCAGTCATAATGAAACTATGGAAATGGCCCAATTTGCAATGCAGCGACTTGCAACTCAATCCGATTCTGAATAATGCTCAGTGATCGTTACTTTGGATGTATTCAAAATGACCCAATCACATCTTAATATCATTCATCATGAAACACATATTAATCATTTGTTTCGTTTTCACATCTTATATATCTGGAATTATGGTCTTTGCTCAGGAACCTGAAGAAACTGAAGACTGGTCAAGAAAACCAACCATGGTCCTGCCCGGTTTGAATGGTCAACCACCCTCCGATGCCATTGTTCTATTTGATGGTAGTGATCTGGAAGAATGGACCGGTGGGAAAGGACCCGAAACCTGGAAACTAATTGATGGCGCCATGGAGGTCATTCCTGGAAATGGAAGTTTAACAACCAAGCGTACATTCGGTAATGTCCAGCTTCATATTGAGTGGAAAACCCCTTATGAAATCACAGGAGATGGACAGGATCGAGGAAACAGTGGCATTTATCTCATGTCATTTTATGAAGTTCAGGTATTGGATTCATGGGACAATGAAACGTATTATAATGGCATGGCAGGTGCTATCTACAAACAGCATATACCCCTTGTAAATGCATCATTGCCGCCGTCTCAATGGCAAACTTATGATATCATATTCACCGCACCGGAGTTTGATGAAAATAAAAAATTGGTTTCTCCGGCCTATTTTACTGTAATTCATAACGGTGTTCTCATTCACAATCATGTGGAAGTACGCGGGCCCACGTTAAATGTCGGGGAAACTGAATATGAATACCACGATCCTAAAATGCCAATATTTCTCCAGGATCACGGAAATAAAGTACGTTACCGTAACATCTGGATCAGAGAATTTTAAACTCTTATAACAATGAATCCTTCCAGACGAAAATTCATTAAGGACTCTGCAAAGATCATTGCCGGAACCAGTCTCGTTTCAACCATTCCCGGACAGGTGAGTTGCTCCAGCCCCAGTGATAAAATCGTACTTGGCGCCATTGGTGTTCGAAATCAGGGTTTTGCCAACCTGAATGGGATATTGGGACAGCCCAATGTGGAAATTGCCGGGATGTGTGATATTGATGAGAAGATATTGAAAGGCCGCGCCGGGCAGATCGAGGAACAGTATGAAATGCGACCCACATTGTATAAGGATTTCCGGAATCTACTGGAAAATAAAGATATCGATGCGGTTATTATCAGTACTCCAGATCATTGGCACTGTCTCATGATGGTTATGGCGCTTGAAGCCGGGAAACATGTCTATGTTGAGAAACCATTGGCCAATTCTATCGAAGAAGCCCGCATTATGGAGCGAGCCGCCAACAAACATGAAAAATTGATAGTCACGGTGGGACAATGGCAACGCAGCGGTAAACACTGGCAAGATGCAATGAATTTCATACATTCTGGCGACTTGGGAGCCATTGGACGTGTAAAAGCCTGGGCCTATACCGCCAAACCAAAATTACCTGTCATGCCTGATGAACCTGTACCGGATGGTGTGGATTATGATATGTGGTTGGGTCCCGCGCCCGCACGATCCTTCAATAAAAATCATTTTCATTATAACTTCAGGTACTTCTGGGATTATGCCGGCGGTTTGATGACCGACTGGGGAGTCCATATGCTGGATTATGCTCTGGATGGCATGAAAGCCACAGTTCCAAATACCATTCAGGCCTCAGGTGGTCGATTTTCATACCCTGATGGCGCAAGGGAAACTCCGGATACTCTTAATATTTTGTACGAATTTGATAATTTCACCATCAGCTGGGAACATTCTGTAAATCTTGGTGTGGGACCAGAAAAAAGAGGGCATGGTGTTTTATTTCAGGGAACCAATGGCACCCTTCTTGTAACCCGCAATGGTTGGGAAGTTTTCGCTGAACGATCCAGTGCTGAGGAATATAAAATGGAATCGATTCCGGCTCAACCCGGTACGGGTGGTTTCAGTGAACATTTTGTTGATTTTACCCGGGCCATTCGTAATCATTCAGTACCCAATTGCCCCGTATCAGTAGCAAAAAATGGTGCCCTTTTTGCACATATGGGCAATATCGCATACAGGACGGGAGAAAGATTGACCTGGGATGGAAAAAGCGGTACATTTCGACAAAATGAATCCGCTAATAATATGGTTTATCCGGCATACCGAGATCCCTGGAGGCTTCCGGTTTATTAAGAGAAAAACGTTTTTTAAACCCATCAATCACATTATACTATGTCCAGACCCGTTACGTTGTTTACCGGCCAATGGGCCGACCTGCCATTTGAAGTCATGTGTCAAAAAGCCAAAGAATTTGGTTATGACGGACTCGAACTCGCTTGCTGGGGTGATCATTTTGAGGTGGATAAAGCCGACGAAAATTATTGCCAGGAAAAACTCAAAACATTAAAAAAATATGACCTGAAGCTATTTGCCATTTCCACCCATCTGGTGGGACAGGCGGTATGTGATCGCATCGATGATCGACATAAAAGTGTGCTGCCAGAATATGTCTGGGGTGATGGTGATCCTGAAGGTGTCAGGCAACGTGCTGCATTCGAAATGATTAAAACCGGTGAGGCTGCAAAACGCCTGGGTGTATCGGTCGTAAATGGATTTACCGGCAGCTCCATCTGGCATTTGAATTATTCATTTCCTCCTGTACCAAATCACATGATCGAGAAGGGTTTTCAGGATTTCAGCAAGCGCTGGACACCGATCATGGATGCGTTTCAAAAGCATGGAATAAAATTTGGATTGGAAGTGCATCCAACTGAAATTGCATTTGATATGGTTACGGCCGAAAAGGCCCTGGAATCCATACAAAATCATCCTGCTTTTGGCTTCAATTACGATCCAAGCCATTTGGGATACCAGGGTGTGGATTATCTTGAATTCATTTATAAATTCAGCGACCGGATTTTTCATGTCCATATGAAAGATGTGGGCTGGTCACCCCGACCCACTGAAGCGGGGATTTTTGGAGGCCATACGACGTTTGGAGACAGACGCCGATATTGGGACTTCCGAAGTATCGGCAGAGGAAATATCGAATTTGAAGAAATCATCAGGGCGTTAAACCGAATCGGTTATACCGGGCCTCTTTCGATTGAATGGGAAGATAGTGGCATGAACCGTGAAGAAGGTGCCAAGGAATCCTGTGCCTATGTGAAAGCCATTGATTTTAGTCCGTCGGATATCGCATTCGATTCTGCTTTTGAAGATAATTAATTGGATGTCAAACCTGATAAACTGTATCCGTAATCATGAAAAAAATAAATCTGGGAATGATGGGTGGCGGAAAAGGCGCCTTTATTGGAGATGCCCATCGCATTGCTGCTAAAATTTCCAATGCTTACACCATTGTGGGGGGGGTTTTTAATCGTGACTTTCAAACCAACCTGGAATTTGCTCGGGATTATGGTCTGGATACAACCCGAATTTATAAAGATGTGGATGATCTGATAAAAAAGGAAACAGCCCTGTCAGCAACTTCCCGTATGCATGCGGTGGCTATTGTTACTCCCAATAGCAGTCATTTTGAAATGGCCTCCAAACTCATCAAGAACGGTTTTCATATCATCTGCGATAAACCGGTCACCATTACGGTGGCGGAAGCAGAGGAACTGGAACGGCTCATCTTGAAACATAAAGTCACATTCTGCCTGACCCATACCTACACAGGATATCCCATGGTGCGCCAGATGAAGCGAATGATACAGGAGGGCATACTGGGCGAGATTCAACGTATTGATGCACAGTATTACCAGGGATGGGTTAACGGCATCATTCATAACAAAGGGGCCAAATTGAGCACCTGGCGCCTGGATTCGAGTGTGGCAGGCATCAGCAGTTGCATGGGTGATATCGGTGTGCATGCATTTAACCTGATCGAATACACCACCAATTTAAAAATTACCCGGATTCTGGCAGATCTGAATACGTTGAAAAAAAATAACCCTATGGATTTGGATGGGACCATCCTGCTTCGGTTCGATGGAAATTTCAGGGGTGTAATCCGTGCCAGTCAAATTGCTACAGGAGAAGAGAATAATGTGCGAATTGCCATTTACGGATCAAAAGGCGGTCTGAAATGGGGACAGGAAAATCCCAATTACCTTTATTTTATCAGTGATGATAAGCCCATCCAGGTATATAAACCATCACATGAGTATAATTCCGCATTTGCCGAGGCCAGTCATGTATTGCCTCCTGGCCATCCTGAAGGCATCTATGAAGCGTTTGGAAATCTCTATAAAGGTGCCGCAAAGGCCATACGGGGTCTGCCATTAGATGACGGGGAATTCCCGGGCATTGCAGACGGTATCCGGGGCATGAAATTTATTGAAGGTGCTGTAAAATCAAACCGGCAAGGTAATATCTGGGTGGACTTGTAATCTTTACGGAGCTACATTTTTAAGTATTAATAATTCCATATCCGGATTTTAACATTTGGTGTCCCATATTGTATAATGTTGAATTTCAATTAAATTTATGGTGCCAACTTAAGATCCGTTTAGTGAACTCATGATTACCCTTGTCATCCCCATATACAATGAGGCCCAGCTCATTCCTGAATTATTGGATCGATCTGTGAATGCGCTTTCAAAAATCAATGTGCCTTACGAGATAATATGTGTGGATGATGGCAGTACCGACCAGAGTAGTGCCATACTACGCTCTTACCATGATAAGGATCCACGCATAAAAATCCTCGCTCTGTCCAGGAATTTTGGAATCCAGGCAGCATTGACGGCCGGTATTGAGTATGCTATTGGCGACTATGTGGTCATGATGGACGGGGACTTGCAAGATCCACCTGAAGTCATCCCGGAAATGTATGTAAAAATGCAGTCCGGAAAATTTGATATCATCAATGGAAAGCGAATATCCAGGAAAGAAAAAGGGCAAAAACGCGTCTTGATTCTTTTATTTCATTTCTTATTTCGCCGGTTTTCAGGTCTGGATAATATGACCGATGTCGGTAATTTTTCAATGTTCAATCGGTCGGCACTCGACGGTTTGCTCTCCGTCAAAGAAAAAATTCGATACCTGCCTGGTTTACGTTCCTTTATAGGATACAAGCAAGGAGAAGTGGAATACCATCGGGAAAGCCGACCTGCGGGAAAATCAAAAATGAACTTCCGGTGGTTATTTAATATGGGCGCCGATGCCATTTATTCTTTTTCGAAACTTCCACTTAAAATATGCTTATACCTGGGTATCCTGGGGGTTATCGTTTTTTTTATGGCTGGAATTTACGTAATTGTTGCCAAAATTTTTGGATTTGCTATTATTGGCTGGTCCTCCACCCTGTTGAGTATCTATTTCCTGGGGTCTATCCAACTGACTTTTCTGGGCGTTCTTGGAGAGTATGTCTTCAGGATCTATAAGGAATCTCAAGACAGGCCATTATACCTTGTTAAACATTACTATGCCAATGGATCTGACAATAAATAGGTCCATGATCACAGAATCTCTTCCAAACAATAATGCATATTTCAGATGGACTTTCTGGATTCTGGTCATCCTTGGATTTATTTTATTGCCCCTTCTGAGCCTGGATGCCGGAACTTCAGGTGATGAACACCTCCATTATCAGCACTCTTTAAAGGTTCTCAACTATTATAAAACCCTTGGTGCTGATAAATCAGCCTTAGATACACCCGGGACCCACCTGAAGTATTATGGCCAGCTATTCGATAATTTAGTAACCCTGGTTGCTGAATGGTTCAAAATTGAAGACATTTACACCTTGCGTCATCTAGCCAATGCACTGGCGGGATGTTTAATCATATTGTTGAGTGGATTGCTGGCACGGTCCATATTTGGATACCCTACGGCCATAATCGTCATCCTGCTTTTTTTTATTTCACCACGATTTATTGGACATTCTTTCAATAACCTCAAAGACATACCTTTTGCCCTTGGTTACATTGCATCTCTCTATTTCAGCTTTGAATTTATCAGGGAATGGCCCTCCCCTAAAAAGAAAACCATTGTACTGCTTATCCTGGCTTTCGCATTTATCCTTGGTGTCAGAATAGGAGGTATGATGGTATTTGGATATCTGGTCTTCTTTGCCCTGGTTTATATGGTCTGGCCACACCAGGAATTGATAAAATTGAAACCCCGTGAAATCGCCCGAATTGGAATTATCTTCGGTGTGATTTTTATCCTTTCCTGGATTCTTGGTTTGTTATTCTGGCCTTATGGCCTGGAGCATCCAATACTGCATCCCTATAAAGCCTTTCTGGCCATGTCCCAATTTCCAACGACCCTCAGGCAAATTTTTGAAGGACATGTGATCTGGTCTGATGCATTACCCTGGTATTACCTGCTTAAATACCTCATTATTTCGATACCTCCATTGATTTTCCTGGGATTGATTATCCATTCTCTCAATATGCGAATGGGTAGAATGACTTCCTCTGGTTTATTTTCACTGTTTCTCCTTTTTTCAATACTGTTTCCACTGGTATTCATCATTTTAAATGATTCCAATACATATGGTGGCTGGAGACATATACTGTTCATTTATCCGCCAATGGTTATTTTATCGGCCCGAGGTCTGGCACTGGGACTAAAAAACAGAAAACAAAAATGGCATGTTTATTTGATGCTGATCATTATTTTGTTGGGTATTCTCGGGCCGGTTAGATTTATGGTCAGGAACCATCCATATCAATACCTCTATTTCAATGAATTCGCGGGAGGTCTGAAGGGTGCCTATGGCCATTATGAAACCGACTACTATTTTCATGGCATGCGCAAGGGTAGTGAATGGCTCGCAAACCATGAAACGATCTTTTCAGGCACAGAAGATACCGTCATCATTGCTTCCAATTTTCCCATACACTGGTGGTTCAGAAATACTCCGAAGCCCGTTAAGAATATTCCCATCCATTATTACACACGAGGCCAGAAATCCTGGGACTACGCGGTCATAGGGAATAGCTATATTCAACCCCATCACCTAACCAATGGGGCATTCCCGCCATCCAACACGATTCATGCAGTGAGGGCAGATTCAATACCCATATGTGTGGTATTACAGCGATCGCAGAGTACAGATTACCAGGCATACAATGCCCTTCAACACCAGGCATATGAAACGGCTATTGATTTAGGCCGTACGGCTATTTTTTATGACCCGATGAGTGTGTCAAATTATATTACCATAGCCAAGGCATATAAAAACCTTCAGATTTATGATTCTGCGATCATTGCATTGAATATGGCGTTGAATTTTTATCCTCAATATGAACTGGCCTACGATATTTTGGGGCAAATATATTTTCAAACAGGTCAAATGGAAATCTCAAAAGGATTTTTCCGGAAAGCCCTGGAAACAAATTATAAATATTTTCCATCCTATGTGAACATGGCAGCGGTTTTAATTTCGGAAGGAAAGGCAGATGAGGGCGTGGCCATGCTAAAGAAATGCTTAACTTTAAACCCTGAATACAAGTCTGCATATGATGCCCTGGGTCGTTATTTTTTATCGATCGGCAAATATGATATTGGCCAGAAATATCTTGATCATTCCAATAACCTTAAATAAAATGAAAAAACGTATTGTATTGTTCACTTTTCTGATGCTATTATTTGCATCTGCTGAGGCAAACTTTATTGGATCTACGATCCTGTTCCAACAGGAACCAACAGAAGAAGCCGTTCAGGATTCTGTTTCAATCGATGATGCGGATCCTATTTTTTATGACGCTGAAGAAGAAACTGACGAGTTGGAGGCAGCTGCGAAAGAAAAAAATCCCCTGACATGGGCATTGTATCTTGGTGGAGCTGCCATCATTATCATTATTGTCACCATGATTATCAGGCGTTCCAAAAAAGAAGATGACGACGAATAATCAAATGGTACCGAACCTGTGATGAACACCCGATTCCCTTTACGTCTTTTTTATAATTGATGCTTTCAGCCATGCTCACGTTCCGAACCAACGGTGATATTTTTCCTGATCCGGAATTGTAATGGCCTAAATTCATTCCTTCTTCTGGCCATGGAACGGTTTGAAAGAAGATACATAGCGTGTATTGGCGATGACGGTTTCAAGCGTATAATGATCGGTATGATACTTGTTTTTTAGGTACCAGTCGGTTTGATCACAATAGTGCGGACTGGCAGGAATTCCGGATTCACCTGTGGGAATGATTACCCTTGAGGCGTCCCAATTGGCTACAGAATAAATATGCCGGTGTGAAGCACCATGAGTTACATTAAACTGGTCTGAAAAGGGATATGAGTAAGGACTGACGGTATGAAAACTGCCTCCTGCCTGGTAGGGTCCTCGGTTCAGATGAAACAACATATCAAGAATTTTTACCTGTCCCATTGGATGCTCCAGGGTTAATTGATGTACCCGGCCCCATTTCCATGATTCCGGATTGTTGCCCAATGTCGATTCTATTCCATTCATCACCTCCGAAAAACTGTTATATACAATATCCTGGAACGACTCCTTTTCATCACTCGTTGAAATATCATCCACAATATCCGGGCAATGATGTCTCCAGAAATGATCCATGAACTGTCGTGGTAGTTTTCCATTATTGGCGTAATCCACGAACAAATCCTGCCCAAGTTCGTCTTGGAGCAAATTCTCCACCATTTGGAAATAAAATTTTTCAAAGATTAGTGGGCCTGCAGCATCGGTCGCATAATTCATATCCCAATGTTTCAGAATGTCGAAGCCTGTGGTCTCCAGTTCATTCAATTCAACATTCTGAAGTACATTCAGGATGTCCGGAAGCCATCTTTTCACCATATGGGATACCTGATCGGCCTGGATGGTCTCAAAGTCTTCCATGCTAAACATGTCTTTCGATTCCAGAAGTTCCATAATTCGGCTCATGCGGTACCCTTCTGAAAAATACGAGCCAATGTAATATGGATAGTTGTTGCCCACTATTTTATTATTGGCTGATGCCACGTATCCTGATTTCGGATTAAAAGTGTGCGGTAGTTGCTCAAAAGGGACTCTTCCCTTCCAATCAAATGCGGATGTATCCCCGCGCAGAATCAGGTAGGCGGGTCCTTTTCTGATGGGGACGCCGCCGGCAGAATACAAACCAATATTTCCATCCACATCGGCATATGCAAAATTCTGGCTGATGACATTGAATGTTTTAATCGCATCTTTAAACTCCTCCCAATTACCAGCCCGATTCAGCAGATAAATAGCCCTGGCTTCATTACTGTATTCATTCCCAATCCATTTCATGGAAATGGCCTGGTTAAGCGATTTAAATCCTGAAATGATGGGTCCTCTGTGCGTAAATTTATTTTCCAGGATGATGGAATCTCCACCTTTGATATGGATGATTTCTTGTCGAATGTCCAAGGACTTCCATTCTCCATCCAACCGGTATTCATTCGGGTTATCAGGATTCAGGGTTTCAAGATACAGATCGATATCATCCACATACATATTGGTTAAGCCCCAGGCAATTCGCTCATTATGTCCGGCTACGATATGAGGCGCACCTGGAACCCCGATTCCTGTTACATTAACAGACCCATTAACGATATGGTGCATTTGGTACCAAATACCCTGAGCGCTCAGTCCCAAATGCATATCGTTCGCGAATAAAGGTTTACCGGTTTCTGATTTCTTCCCAGACACCACCCAATTATTACTTCCGGAAAATACTTTAATACCCAATGCATCAAGCCGATTCAGATGACTGATGAGCCATTGATCTGTTTCCATGATTTGAGGCTCCAATTTAAACTGGGGATATACCAGAACCTCCCGTTCATCAATATGAGGAATCAGGCATCCCGCTTGGGCCGGCTCCAGTTTTTGAAGGATTTGATATAGAAGTACTTCCGTAGAATACGCCCCTCCTGCCAGATCCCAGGCCATATATCCGATAATATTTATCGAGTGATGAGGCTCCCATGGATCGGGATTGTATGCCAGAATGGCAAATTCGGGTGGTAAGGTATGAATATTCTGTTCCATGTATTGAGTGACGCCATCAGCAAAAGCTTCAAAAGCATTTACATTTTCTTGGGATAAATCATGATATACCTGCTTTGACTTCTCCGGTATTCTTAATGCCCTAAGGAAGAGATCTGTATTTACATACTCCTCCCCAAAAATCTCCGAGAGCCTCCCCTGGGTGGCCCGCCGGATCAGATCCATCTGCCATAACCGGTCCTGGGCCATCAGGTATCCGGTCACGCGGTACAGGTCCGGCTCATTCCTGGCGTAAATATGAGGAATGGCAAAGGTATCACGATAAACCGTTACATCATCTGTTAAACCTTTAATTATAAACTCATTATTGTAATCCGGAATGGCTCTTTTTGAAATATATCTTACAAAAAAGATTCCGGCGACCACAATAATGAATATTAGATAAACAACGACTTGAAAAATGCGTTTCAGTATTTTTTTTCGAACACTCATTTTAAACCATTTATACTAGTACGATTGAAGGATCTGGTATAATTTTTCAAGGTCGGGAGTCAGGATGATTTCTGTCCGCCTGTTTTTCTGTCTTGATTCCGGATTGGTATTGGGTTCAATGGGATAAAATTCCCCACGACCAGATGCCGTAATCCGTTTTGGATCTATGGAGGAGCCTTCAAGTAAAATCCGAACAATGGATGTGGCTCTTTTTACACTTAAATCCCAATTGTCCTGTATATGACCACCACCACTCCGATATGGCACATTATCCGTGTGGCCTTCCACCATGATATGTATATCCGGATTTCTCTCTAAAACCCGACTCAGATTTCTCAGTGCTTCAGCACCTCGGGGATCAACAGCATAACTACCCGTTTGAAATAAAAGTTTTTCTTCCATGGATACGTACACCATCCCATTTCTCTGGGTAATGGTAAGGCCATTGTTCTCAAATCCCAGAAGTGCATCAGATACTTTATTCTTCAATTCGGCCATCATGGCATCTTTTTCTTGCAAGGCCGATTCCAGTTCAGCCAACCGTTCATTTCGTTTCTGTACTTCGTACTGCATTTCTTCCAGGTCACGCTTCCGTAAATCAAGCGATTTTTCAATATTTCTCAACTCATCTTCCCGGGCCTGCAGATCCTCCTGCGTTTCCTGTAATTGTCGCAACAACCGGCGGGTTTCCCTGTTATTTCCTTTCATCAATTCTTCCTGTGCCTGTTGAAGTTCAAAATACCCCCGGTTTAATAGCTGGTAATTTTTATTCACCGTTTCCAGCTCGTCTTCTTTCTGCTCCAGCTCCCTTGTTAATTGGGCCAACTCCTCCTCAAGCTTTTGCAGCCTGGATGTCATTTCAGTATTTGAAACTGATAATTTTTCATTTTCAGCTTTAAGCATTTCTCTTTCATCGCGAAGTTTCGTGTTTTCATTTTGCACCTCCTTAAATTGCTTCGACGACACACACGAGTTACCTACAGCAAAAATGGTCAAAACGACCAGCAAGAAACTAAACTTTTTCATGATCATAAGAGTTTTGAAATAATGGCGGCAAAGCGCATAGAATTTTCCTGGGATATGACGATTACTGAACTAAAAATCAGAACAAATATAAACAATTCGTTCCCGATTTTGTCTTACCCACAACTCAATATTATTTATATCTTTGTTAGGCCCAAGATGATAAAGTAGGGTTTTGCGTGATGCCTGGTTCACAACATACCAGTTTTTTAAATTCTATTTCAGGTCCTGAAGACCTGCGAAAGCTAAGACCTGAAGATCTTATTCAGGTCAGTCATGAACTTCGGGAATTTATCATCGATGTGGTCAGCACCAATACCGGTCACCTTGGTGCCAGTCTGGGTGTCATTGAACTTACCGTTGCCCTTCATTATGTCTTTAATACACCTCATGATCGTTTAATCTGGGATGTAGGTCATCAGGCATATGGACATAAGATCCTGACAGGGCGTCGAAAACAATTCCATACAAACAGAAAATATCAAGGTCTGAGCGGATTTCCGAAGCGTTCTGAAAGCGAATATGATGCTTTTGGTGTGGGCCATTCTTCAACTTCCATTTCAGCTGCTCTGGGGATGGCTGTGGCTGCTTCACACAAGCATGAAAACAGGCAGATTATAGCGGTGATAGGAGATGGGGCATTGACGGCCGGACAGGCATTTGAAGGACTCAATAATGCCGGCATTGAAAAAACAAATCTCCTGGTCATTTTAAATGATAATGGTATTGCCATTGACCCAAACGTTGGAGCTCTCAATGAATATCTCCTCGACATTACCACATCCCGGACCTACAACCGGTTCAAAGATGAAATATGGAACATGCTCGGGAAACTCAGCAAGGTTGCTCCAGGAGCCAGGTCCTTAGTGCAACAGCTAGAACATGGTCTCAAAACCACCCTGCTCAAACAAAGTAATTTATTTGAATCTCTGAATTTCAGATACTTTGGACCCGTTGATGGCCATGATATCATGCACTTAACGCAAGTCTTAAAAGATCTTCAGGAAATTCCCGGTCCCAAATTATTGCACTGTCTTACTACTAAAGGAAAAGGTTTTAAGCAAGCTGAATTGCATCAAACCGCTTTTCATGCGCCCGGTAAATTCGATAAGATAACAGGCCAATTTCTTGACTTAACAGCAGACAAAGCGCTTCCACCCAGATTTCAGGATGTATTCGGACACACACTGGTGGAACTGGCCCGGAAAAATGATAAAATTGTTGGCGTTACACCGGCCATGCTGGCTGGCTCATCAATGAACCTGGCGCAGGAAAAATTTCCCGACCGCATTTATGATGTTGGCATTGCAGAACAACATGCGGTCACTTTTTCGGCCGGATTGGCTGCCGAAGGAATGATACCCTATTGTAATATTTATTCGTCCTTTATGCAACGGGCATTTGATCAGGTTATTCACGATGTGGCACTGCAAAACCTAAATGTTATATTTTGTCTTGATCGTGGTGGGCTCGTCGGCAGTGACGGACCAACACATCATGGGGCCTTTGATCTGGCCTATATGAGGACCATTCCCAATATGATTGTATCGGCTCCAATGGATGAGGAAGAACTGCGAAATTTAATGTATACAGCTCAATCTCATCGCCATGGGCCATTTTCCATTCGTTATCCCAGGGGCAGGGGAACCAAAACAGATTGGAAGAAACCCATGAGTTCCATACCTGTTGGAAAAAGTCGTCAATTAAATAAGGGTACCGATCTGGCCATTCTTTCTATTGGACATGCCGGGAATTTTGTCAAAAAGGCAACAGAAAAACTGGCAAAAGAACATGTACATGTCACACATTACGATATGCGCTTCTTGAAACCAATTGATGAATCGGTGTTACACAAAGTTGGTAAGAAGTTTACACAGATTATTACTGTTGAGGATGGTACCATTGTTGGCGGACTGGGAAGTGCCGTGCTGGAATTTTTCTCAGATCATGGATATCACACGCAGGTCAACCGACTTGGCATCCCGGATCAATTTATCGAGCATGGCACCCAGATGGAGCTGTATAAAGAATGTGGCTTTGATCCTGATAGTATCTACAAACTTGTATTACAACTTATCCGTTCCAATATCCTCTACCATGCCGGATAAAAAAAAGGATCCCTCAGGATCCTCTTATTTTTTCGGTGATATTTAAATATCAAATTTAATGCCCTGTGCCAGAGGCAATTCAGTTCCATAATTTATGGTGTTGGTCTGCCTTCTCATATACGCCTTCCAGGCGTCAGATCCGGATTCCCGTCCACCCCCGGTATCTTTCTCCCCTCCAAATGCCCCGCCAATCTCAGCACCAGATGTCCCGATGTTGACATTCGCAATACCGCAATCAGAACCAGCTCCGGAAAGGAACAATTCAGCCTCCCTTACATTCAGTGTAAAGATGGATGAAGACAACCCCTGCGGGACGCTATTCTGAATATGTATGGCTTCTTCTATTGTGGCATATTTGATCAGGTACAACAAGGGTGCAAAAGTCTCCTCCTGTACAATCTCATAGTGGTTCTCGACTTCTGCTATGGCCGGTTCCACATAACATTTTGAACCAAATTTCTCTTCCGGATAAATGGTGCCACCAAATATGACCCGGCCACCTTCCTGGTGGACTTTATCAATCGCATCTTTAAATAAAATGGTGGCGCCCTCATCAATGACCGGCCCAACCAGCACATCCTGGTGTGTCGGATCCCCGATCCTGGAAGACACTTGTTTATATGCATTGATCAGCCGTTCTTTTACCTCATCATATATCTTTTCTTGTATGATCAATCTCCTGGTACTGGTGCATCTTTGCCCCGCTGTTCCTACCGAACCAAAAACAATGGCCGGTATGGCCATATCCAGATCGGACGATTCAGATACAATTATGGCATTATTACCACCCAGTTCCAGAATGGTTTTTCCAAGCCGTTTTCCAACGATCTCACCAACACGTTTCCCCACTTTGGTTGATCCTGTAAGTGAGAATAATGGTATCCTTGGATCCGCTGCAAAATTATCGCCCACCTCAGAAGATTTGGCCACAATTAAATTAAATACCCCTTCCGGAATATTATTCTCCTTAAGGACCTTTGAAATAACTTTCATGGTGGCTATGGCCGTCAGGGGGGTTTTAGAGCTTGGCTTCCAAATCACCACATCTCCAGCAACAGCCGCAATCATGGCATTCCATGCCCAAACCGCCACCGGGAAATTGAAAGCTGAAACAACACCGACAATACCCAGTGGATGATATTGATCATACAAGCGATGCATGGGTCGTTCTGACTGCATTGTAAAACCATTAAGGAGTCGTGCCTGCCCCACAGCAAAATCACATATATCAATCATTTCCTGAACTTCACCCAAACCTTCCTGGTATATTTTTCCCATTTCCAAGGTTACCAGTAAACCCAGATCCTCTTTAGCTTCACGCAGGGCCAAACCCATTTGTCGCACAATCTCTCCACGCTGGGGTGCAGGAAGAGAACGCCATATCTGAAATCCTTCCTGGGCTTTTTTTACAACGCCCTCATAATCCTGGGCCGAGGCGGTTTGCACGCCCGCAATCAAACTTCCATCAATGGGTGAATATGAACCTGAGTCTTTTCCATGTGGGGTCATCCACACAGAACCGGTACATATCCCACTGTTGTGATCTTGAATTCCAAGCCGATCGAGAGCATCTTTAAATCGAATATTGATTTTTTCCATATGGGTAAATTTTTTTTAGGTTCAGAGAGCAAAGTTAATGACCTTAGGAATAATATTCCTAACAAATATCAGGTTCCAGCTAGGTCCAGAATACCATTGTTTTAATTGAAAAATCTTGCCTCGGTAAAAACTTATAATTATCTTCGCAATCCGTTTAGAGGCATTGTTTTATAATTCTTATTTTTTTTATTTATAACTTGCCCAGGTGGCAGGACCAACCGTTAAAAAATGATCCTGTGGATCATTTTAGGGAGGGGCCAGACTGCAGGGGAGC
>Ga0209536_100000456_pt1 | contig 66364 bp, 61 predicted proteins | sample DeeMarSeWOR28_12_FD_187461 | JGI IMG/M metagenome (GOLD analysis project Ga0209536, IMG submission 187461) | Marine sediment microbial communities from White Oak River estuary, North Carolina - WOR-2-8_12 (SPAdes) (version 2) | ecosystem: Environmental > Aquatic > Marine > Intertidal zone >...
ACCTGATCATCCACCAGGCGACCGTCCCTTAATTTCACCAGCCGGCGCGCATAATCCATAACCATGCGGTCGTGGGTTGAAAAAATGAAGGTGATCTGTTTTTCGGCATTCATTTTTTTCATCAATTCCAGCAATCCCTGCCCGGTTTTTGAATCCAGGTTGGCGGTGGGTTCATCGGCCAGAACGATCAACGGATTGGAGACGATGGCTCTGGCAACAGCGACGCGCTGCTGCTGGCCGCCGGACAGCTCCGCCGGCCGTCGGTCGTATTTGCCTTCAAGCCCCACTTCGTCGAGTATGGCGCTGGACTTTATTCTGCGTTCCGGTGACGGTAGCCCCTGCAGCAACATGACATATTCAACGTTTTCGATTGCCGATAAAACCGGGATCAGGTTATAGGCTTGAAAGACAAACCCGATTTTATGGAGCCTTACATCGGCCAGCTGGGATTGGGACATGCTTTCAAAAGCCTCGCCGTCCACCAGGATGCTGCCGGAATCAATCAGATCCAGACCGCCGATCATGTTTAACAGGGTGGTTTTGCCCGACCCGGAGGGTCCGGCAACAGCTAAAAACTCCCCCCTGTCGATTTGCAGTCTGATATCCTTTAACGCCTGGACCGTGATCCGGCCCTGCCTGTAAGCCTTGCTGACATCGACACATTCCACAATATGCATGTCGATCTCCTTAAATTTAAAATTTATGATTACAGAATCTTATAATTTAAATATTAATGTAAAACTTTTACTATTGGGATCCTTTTTAATATTAGGCACTTTAGATCACTTTAGCTCATTTTAGGCATTTTTCAGTCATGTATGCGTCAGCGCCTCTACCGGTGTAAATCGAGATGCCTTTATCGCCGGATAGAGGCTCACCAGCAGGCCCAGCAACAGCACGGTTAAATTGGCCACCATTACGTCCTTGGCCGCGATGGCCGGGTAAATGATGCGCGCCATACCGGCATATTCGGCACCGGCAGCCAGCGCCGAAAGATCAATGCCGCTTCCAGACAGGGCATAAATGCTCAAAAAGCCCAAAATATTCCCGACGATCAAGCCGCAGACCAGAAGTAAAAAGGATTCCACCAGGACCTCGCGCAGAATCCACCGGGGTTTCATCCCCAGGGCTTTCATCAGTCCAAACTCTCGCATGCGCTCGAACACCGCCATCAAAGTGGTATTGACGATGCCGAATCCCATGGCCACAAAGACCACCAAAAACCAGAACCACATAAATCCGTCGAGTATCCTTAAATAGGCGGTCTGAAAGGGCAGCAGTTCCCGCCAGCTATGGGTTTCGAATTGATCCGGGGGCAGGGTTGCTTTTAATTTCTTATAGACGTCGCGATTTTCGAGTCCATGGGGCAAAAGGACAGCGATTTCAGAAATGCCGTTGCCCAGCTTGAGCATTTTCTGACCGGCTGACCGGGTAATAAATACAAATTGTTTTTCGGTGGCTTCCATTTCGGCTCTGAACACACCCACAATACGAAAGGCCCGGGATGCAATTTCCTGCTCCATATCCTGGGACATCAACACCAATTTGCGACCGATTTTGGTCTCGAACTTTTCCAGCAGGGCTTCGCCGACAACGATTCCGTTTGGATCATCCGGACCGAGATAGCGTCCCCTGGATATGGCTTTTCCGATAAAAGAAAGCAAAGCCTCTTTCCGGGGATCAATACCCACCATGGTGACGCCGCTCGAGTGTCTGGCATTGCTGGCAATGGCATTTACACGCACCCGACCGGTCCACTGTGCGCCTTGCGGCAAATTTTTGTTTAAGGCCTTTTCCAAGCCTTGTATTTGCATACCCGTAATACTATTTTCAATGGCCGGGTCGTCGCGATAGCCTCTGTGATGAATCTGGATATGACCGGTGAGCGTGGCAATCCCGTTTTTCACCATGCCCACCGCAATCCCGCGCATCAGCGCGCCCAGAAAGATCATACTCCACACTCCGATGATCACCGCCACTAAAATAACGGTCGTACGCCGCGGATTCCGCCAGATATTGCGCCATGCGAGTTGAAGATACATAACGAAGTGCCTTAATTGAGCTAAAGTGATCTAAAATGCTCAAAGTTAAAAGCCACAAGAAGTTTTCCGCCGCCAGGCGGATTGAGTTTCATCGCTTTCATCCGGAAAGCGATGAATAAAAAATCTACAAAATCCTGTCTAAAAATTAAATCGCCATCATTGCCTCTACCGGTTGCAGCCGCCGGATCTTCAGGGCCGGATATAGGGCCGCAAAGAAGGTGAAAAACAGAACCATAAAGGGGCCGATGGAGATGGAAAGCAAAGACAGCTTCGGATACATCCTGCCGGTGATGCCGAATTGACTCAGCAGTTCCGACCCGCCGGAAAAATCAATGCCGTGAATCTGAAAATAATATGTAATTGCGATTCCGAGCAGAATACCGGCAATAATACCGATCATCGTCATCGCCATGGATTCGATCAGCAACACTTTTGTTAGACGCCCGGGAGTGGTTCCAATCGCCATCATCACCCCGAATTCTTTGGTGCGCTCGAAGATCGCCATCAGAAAGGTATTCAAAATGCTGAACGCCACCACAATGATCAGCAGGCCGTAAAAAATCAGCCCGCTGACCAGATCCATCTCAATAGCCTGCCGCAAACCCGGCATGAGTTCCTGCCAATCCAGCGTTCTCAATGGTTTGCCGCTGTCGAGATCGGAAAGGGCGTTCTTTAATTTGGCTTTTATCCCGGGTATGTCCGCCAATGACTTTCCGATGACCACCACTTCATGCACCGCCCCGTCCATGCTGAAAGTATCCTGAAAGGTGGCCAGGGGAATTTGCATTGTTGAGCGGTCGAATTCGTCGATACCCGAGCTATACACGCCTTTCACCTGAACCACAGTGGCGGCAATTGACCCGTCCCGCCCCTGGCCGAGCAATGTGAGTTCGTCGCCAATCGTCACCCGCAGATTCTTCGCCAGCAGCTTCCCCACCAGCGCCTGATTGGCATCGTCGGCTGATAAAAAATTTCCCGCATGAACCAGTTTTTTTAATCGGGAGACAGTTACCTCTTTTTGGGGATCGATGCCGGTCACCACCACCCCGTAGGTTCGGTCTTTTGAAGAAATGAGTGAAAATGCCTGTGCTCTGAAGGTATAGGCGGCCACTTCAGGTATATGATCCACTATCTCGGCAATGGCCCGCGGTCTGGGGATGACAAACCGAATGCTCTTTTTTTCCCGGTATCTTTCGGCCTGAACCTGCAGGTGCCCGGTGCTGATCTTCACGGAGGTGTTGATCATGGTTTCATAGCTGCCGAACTGAAAAGACAGCATGAACACCAGCAGAACCGAGGCAAATGTGATCGCGCATACGGTTAAGACCGTGCGCCGGGGATTGCGCCAGATATTGCGCCAGGCCATTTTGGTTTCGATGGACAAGGGTTATCTCCTGCGCTGCTTGAGGCTGCTCAAGGTAAACAAACGGTCCGGCAGGCCGGGTTTGAATTCCAGGGAGCGGTAGGTCAGCTGCGTATACCGGTTCTGCTCATCGACATTTCGCATTCGCCACACTTTCGGAAATAACTTGCCGCCCAGCATCTGGATTTCCATGGCCGTCATGATCTTGATCGGTTGGAGATCTTCGTCAAAAAATTCTTCGCTCAGCCAGATCTGATCTTCACGGATTTTAAGACGCTGCATGCCCCATACCACCGGCGCATTGGGCTTGGGTACGGATTCGATGATATAGACCGTTTTGCCCTCATGGGTCTCGGTGCCGATGATGGTGTGCTCATAATCCAGCAGCAGGCTGTCAGATTTGGCCAGGTCATTGTTGGAAAAGTCCGATCCCATCCAGGACTGGCTCATCATTGAAGGCGGAACTTTGACCACCCGATTGACCTTCGGGTTGTAAATCCACATTTCGCGACCCTTTTTAAGCGTGCCGTTTCCGTAATCTTTGGGCGGGGCCGCAATATAGAACAGGCTGTCTTTTTGACCCCGGGTCCAGGCCTTTATGGTCATGGTGCGTTCCCAATCTTCGCGATGGATCAACATTTCGACGGTTCCGATGGATGCCTTGCCGCGCCAGTAATTAAAACCATCCGTGACAATCTTGTTGGCGTCCATGGCCGGGCAGGGTCTTATGATTGCCAGCATGAGGTGTAAAAGAAAAGTAATGGATATAATCGTCTGTCGGCTCATTTCTTTTTCCCGTTGGCTAAAAATTTTCAGGATAGCCAGATCGGATCATTTGCGATGATGTTAACCTGAGGTGAACGATCAACCCGGGTTCAGGCTGCCAATCCACGCAGCACGGTATCCAGGAAGTCATTTGCGGTTGCGGCTGGATCAAAGCTGCTGTCGAACCAGGCCTGCAGGAAGAGGGCATCCCAGGTTCCAACCAGTGCCGCCGCCACCGCCTCCGGTTTGATATCTGAACGGAATTGTCCGCTTTTAATCCCTTCCCGGATCAAATCCGAAACAAGATGGCGATAATTATCATACAACTGTTTGAAAGCGCTCTTGAATCGCTGACGCATTTGGGTGGAGGAAGAAGCCGCCCAAAATTCCATCACCAGTACAAATGCATCTTTAATCTCATCCCACAGACCCATAAGGCTGTCATTTAAAGCCTTGAGACGATCCGCGGCGCTACCACCAAGTGAAGAAATCCCGACCGTGGCGGCTTTTTCGGTCTTCTTTTGAAACCATTCGAACACCGCAAAAAACAGATCTTCCTTGCTGTCGAAATATTCATAGACGGTACCTTTGCCGATGTCCGCCTGAATCGCGATATCGGCCACAGCAGCACCGGCGTATCCCTTCAGCGCAAATACCCGGGCGGCAGCCTCAATGATTTGATTCCTTTTCTCTATCTTCTGTTTTGGAATGTCAGCCAATGAAATACTCCGTATACTGACTAATCAGTCAGAAATATAATAAGATAAATTAAAGATAGTTATAATATAAATTTTATAAAATAAAATTTATAGACCGACCGGTCAGTCATAACCTAATACGCTCCAATTTGCGTGTCAAGCAAAATTTTTCGTTTTAACGGGGTTCGTTGATTAAAAAATGAAAGGCAAGAATATATTTTGGGGCGGCATTACATTTTTTAAAAATCTTTGTGGAAAAAATAAAAACAATAGTTGCTGATAGGACAGACCGCCATTATGCTCTGGAAGAAGGCTAATAAAATGATTTTGCCTGCAGGCGAAGTGAAATGATTTCATTGATCATATTTCGATCGCTTTCGGACAGCTTCAGAAACCGGACTTTCATTCCTCTGGAAACGATTTCTTCTTCGATTACGTTTTGATTGTTCCATACCACCTCTGCATTGAAAGTTTGCGGATCACGATCATCGAGCAAAATCTTAATCGGGAAAGTTTCACCGATTGCAAAAGGATTGGGACAGGTCACAAAGGCACCGTTTGTGGTCAGTTCTTTTATCCCGACTTTCATCACGCCCTTGGACTTATCGATCAGGGCGGGACATTTAAGCTGAATCCGTTCGGGTTGCTCTTTTTCATTTTTTATATCAAACTTCAAATTGGACAGGTTCTTGCCGCCGAGGTCACCGTGCGCCTGCTTTTTAAAGCGGGATATCACCCGTACGCCGATGAAAAACAGCAGGGCCAGGATTATGGATATAAACGGGAGGCTCTTTATGATTGAACTCTTTTCATCCATAGGTGCTTTTTTTGCGGTTTTTAAATTTCTTATTATCAGATTATTACGTTATGCTTTTTTTGTCCACAATTATGATTTTGATTGGGTTTTCTAAACCCGCAACGATTGGGGCACTTCGTGCCCCTGTCTTTTACCGCCTTTGTCGGTAAAATCCAAGCCACCCGCTGTGCGGGTGGTCGTTGACCCATTTTTTGGATTATGATTTGACATAATATTTTGTTTATTTTATAGTGACTTACAGGATTAACGGGCCATTATGGATTTGGAATCTCCCCCCCCGGTATTCAATTTTAATAATGTGCCATGGAAGAGACCGACCCCATACAGGAATACGGACCAAAAAGGCAAGCCGCCAAAGCCGCGGTAAGGCGTTCACCGGTTGATCGGCGTTCCGGTGAGGATGAGCGCAAGCTATACAATCTGGATTACTTTACCGACGGTGGAGAAGAGCGTCGTAAAGGCAAAGAACGGCGGGAATCCGGAGAACGTCGCAGCGGATGGGCGCGGGTTTATAATTGGTGCAGTGTTTTTTTGGGGAAAAAAGCATCATAGCTTCCCGATAATTCAATACCACTGTCAGCTTATTTCCCGGCGGAAATTTTGAATGGTTTTTCGATAATCATTGCTGCCGAAAACAGCCGATCCGGCCACAAAGATATCCGCACCGGCAGAAGATATTTCTGCTATGGTGTTTTGGTTCACGCCGCCATCAACCTCGATTAGCACCGTCAGGCCTCGATCCTGAATCTGCCGGCGCGCCGCTTTGATCTTACCGATCGTGTTGGGGATGAATACCTGGCCCCCGAATCCGGGATTGACACCCATAATCAAAACATAGTCAACAAATTCAAGAATCCATTCGAGGCTTTTAACCGGCGTGGCAGGATTCAGGACCACGCCTGCATGTGCACCGCAATCCTTTATGAGCTGAACCGTACGGTTGAGGTGGATGCACGTTTCAACCTGAACCGAAATATATGAAGCACCGGCTTCGGCAAAGGCGCGAATGTAGTTGTCGGGGTTTTCGATCATCAAATGGACATCGATCGGAAGGGCGGTCACCCGCTTTACAGCTTCGACAATCAAAGGTCCAATGGTAATGTTGGGCACAAAATGACCGTCCATGACGTCGGCATGAATCCAGTCCGCTCCGGCAGCTTCAACCGCTTTGATTTCATCGCCAAGCTTTGAAAAATCGGCTGACAGAATCGATGGTGCGATGAGTTTCATAATTTTTCCCCCGAAAATGTCCGTAGTCAGTTGTCGGTTATTCTCTGTTTTCACCTCTGATATGGTAAATTTTGTCTAAAACAGGCCATCATTTCCTCTGACATCTGTTCTCTGTCTGCTGTCAGCTGACCTCTGAAACCAAAACCTAATATGCATCATAGGTTTGCGTCTTAATCAGTTTATCGTTCTCATACAGAAATAAAGTCGCCTCGGTATCGCGTGGGATCAGAAGCCAGATCTCTTCACCGGCTTTTACAAAGTCATCAAAAAGATCGTTGGTAAAGCCGGCACTGTTAAGACTCACGCGAATGCGTCGCCTCAAAAACCCGTTATCCAGCCGATAACTAAACAGACCGGCCGGGGGTTGTCCATAAAGCCGGATGGGACTCTCGCTTTTGGGTTCTCGATTTATCAACAGGCTGACATGGCTGGCGCTGATCACCCGGTGGCCGGAGGTGGGGGTCTGCTTCACGATGATATTGCGGGGCTTATTTTTTTGATACGAAGATTTGATCTCGCCGATGACCAGTTTTACATTTTCAATGGATTCCAGCGCATCCTCGAGGGTTAAGCCGACCAGGTCAGGCATTTTAAACGCTTTGGGTTGAACGCCCTTGCTTATCAAAAGATCGACGCACCCGCCCCGGGAAATCATCTTTCCCTGTGGCGGAACCTGAGCAATGATATGATCTTTTTCTACTTTTTTGCTGTAAGTGCTTGACAATTCACCCTGGCATATTCCGTTTTCCTCCAGGATAATACCGGCCTGTTGAACTGAAAGGGCGAGCAGATTGGGCATGGAGACGGTCTGCGGACCCTTTGATAAGATAATTTTGACATCACGGCCTTTCTTGATCTCCGCTCCGGGTTGCGGTTCCTGGAAGACAACGTAATTTTTGGGAATGTCGGCCGTATATTCCGACCCTTTTACTTTTGTATTCAACTCCAGTTCGGTTAGCAGCTCGAGGGCGTAAACCACATCTTTGCCCTCAAGATCGGGAACAATTACCGTATCTTCGCTTTTGATAATAAGCGTCAGCGTAAAATAAGCGCTGATTCCGGCCACGAAAATAAATGCCAGCCCGATAGCGGCTATTTTGGCGATTTTTGCAATCACTTTATTCTTTTCAGGCGCGCTAAAAAAAATCCATCCGTATTCTTGCAAATCGGAAAGGTTTTAAACCCGATTGACGGTTCAATCAGAGGACCCATCTTTTCAGGAAGTTTCCCCGGACTCCTATCTATAACAAATTCAGGGTGATTTTTCAAAAAAACGCGAATGACCGCCTCATTTTCTTCGGGTTCGATGCTGCATACCGCATAGACTAAAACACCGTTGGGTTTAACCATTGGCGCCAGATTTTCGAGAAATTGCGTCTGTCTTTTACCGTGACGTTTCAGGCTCTTTTCAGTTGCGTTCCATTTGATATCCGGATTGCGCCGCAGCACGCCCAGACCCGAGCAGGGGGCATCTAACAAAATTCGGTCAAAAACACCCATCTGCTTTTTGTCCGGGGAAGAATCCAGGTCGTGGCAATGCGAGTGCACACAGGAAATCTGAAGCCGCCGCATTTCGGTATCCAGCTGCTCGAGTTTCTTTTCATCTCTGTCCGTGGCTGTTATACGGCCTTTGTTTTGCATGAGCTGGGCCATGTGTGCTGTTTTGCCGCCGAGACCGGCACAGGCATCCAGCACCGATTCTCCCGGCTGCGGATTAAGCAGCAAAGAGACGAGCTGGGCCGCTTCGTCCTGAACCTGAAACCAGCCATTTTTAAATGCGGACAGGTCGGGAATTGATCGTTTGGGGTTAACCAATCGGATCCCATCAGGCGCAATGGTTGTGGATTCAATCTGCCCTGCCTCGTTTTCAAGGGATACGATCAGCTGTTCCCGCGTTGTTTTAAGGGTATTTGTCCGGACGGTAATGGGCGGAATGGAGTTGATCGTATCGCACAGGATCATGAGCGTTTCTTTGTCGAAGCGTTTTAGCCAGCGTTGCGCCAGCCAGACGGGCAATGATTGGCCGGCCGATAAAAAGGCGATCGGGTCGGTTTCAAATGCCGGGATATGAACACGATCATAATTTGCGGCCGATTTCCGCAGCAGGGCATTGACAAAACCGGCTGCCCGCAAAGCGCCGATCTGTTTGGTCATCTCAACGGAAGTGTTGACCGCTGCCGAATCCGGGATGCGATCCAGATAGATTATCTGAAACAATCCCAGCCGCAGGATATTTAAAACTGCAGGCTCAATTTTTTGAATAGGGGCATTTGAAAAATTTATAATAATATGATCCAGTCGGTTGCGCCATCTTAAAACACCATAAATCATAGCCGTGAACAGGGCCCGATCCCTTCTGGAAAGGTATCGATTATCCTGGGGGATATCGCGCAGGATGCCGTCCAGGGTTTTTTTACCCCCGGTTAAGGTGTTTAATACATCTAAAGCGGTTCTGCGCGGGTCGTGGGGCATGGTTTATGCTTTTTATCCAAAAATTAGCGGTTTTTCTGATGCGTCTGCCTGACGGACACAAAAATTTATGAGGAAGCGCGCCAAATGGCGGGGGGCAAAGCGCAAAGCGCAGGGCGTTAAAAATTGTATACCTGTCTTGTTAATCAAAACGCTTTGCCCTCTGCGCCATGCGCTATGCGCTCATCTTAGCGCAGAACTCAGCTCAGCAAGACAAGGCGAAAATAGCCATTTTAAATGAAGGCTAGGTTAGAATAGTTCCCGGCGGTAACTTGTATCCCCGGAGAAAATCCGCAACTCCAAGCCGTTTTCCGGAAGGGCCCTGAATCTCTGAGATGGATAATACGCCTTTACCCGTGGCCACACGCAGTTCATCCGGAAAAGCCTTTAGAATCGTGCCGGCGGCTTCTGATACGTTTTCTAAAATCGGTGCAGCTTTAAATATTTTCAGCCGGGTTTCATTATGAAATGTAAAGGCCCCCGGCCAGGGCGTTACACCCCGGATGAACGGCTCCAGTTCGCTGGCGGGTTTCTGCCAGCTGATATGGCCGTCCTGCTTTTTTAACAGGGGTGCATAAGTAGCCGCGCTGTGATCCTGCGGGATGGGGTTTAATTTATGGGCTGCCAAATCTTTTAAGGTTTTGATAAGAAGGTCGGCCCCGGTCCTTGCCAGCCTGTCATGCAGCGTTGCGGCGGTATCTTCGGGTGAGATTGGCTCCGTTTTTGTCAGCAGCACATTTCCGGTGTCCATACCCCTGTCCATAAACATGGTGGTTACACCGGTTTGCGAATCTCCATTAATGATTGCCCACTGGATGGGGGCCGGTCCGCGGTATTTGGGCAGCAATGAGGCGTGGATGTTGATGGCGCCCAGTTTAGGCAATTGAAGCATTTCTTCAGAAAGAATGTGGCCGAAGGCGATGACGACAAAAAGATCAGGCTGGATGTGTTTGACCTGATCCGAAAATTCTTCAGTTTTAAGCGTCGATGGTTGCAGAACTTCCAGATTTAATTCCAGCGCTTTTACCTTAACCGGAGGCGGAACCAGTTTGCGACCGCGTCCTTTGGGTCGGTCGGGCCGGGTGACGACCAGCGCAATGTCATAACCTTCCTGGCAAAGCAAATTGAGGGAGGGCACTGCAAAATCGGGCGTGCCCATAAAGATAATGGTAAACTTATCCTTCACTTCGAATGCAATTTCTTTTTCATCCGGCGCGTGTAGAGTTGCCTTTTTAGGGCGCTGATGTGATCAATAAAAAGCTTGCCATTTAAATGATCGATTTCATGCTGCAGGACAATCGCCAGCATACCTTCGGCTTCCAATTTCACAGGACGGCCCTCGCGGTTGACGCCTTCGACGATAATTGATTCATAGCGCTTCACATCCGCCCTGAATTCGGGGACGCTCAGGCAGCCTTCATCTTCAGAGAGAATTTCGCCTTCCTGGTGAACGATGCGGGGATTAATGAGTACCTGCAAGTCACGGCCTTGTTCCGAAGAAGAAATATCATAAATGAGTACGCTTTTACCCCAGCCCACCTGGATTGCTGCCAGTCCGACGCCGGGCGCATCGTACATGGTGGCGGCCATTTGATCGATCATTTTTTGGACATCACCGTCGATATTCTCCAACTCGTTGGTGGGTTGGCGCAATATATTATCCGGATACGTTAGGATTTTAAGTTTTGACATAATTAAAAAATTTAACCCATTTTTTAAAATTTGAAATGCTTATTTCGGGTTTGAATGGATTATCGCATATGAACGAAATTTTTATCAACTACGTATTCTACTTTTCGCAGGCAGCAAGAATTTTGTGGGCTGTTTTAATGTCTTGATTGATTTGAGCTGTTAACTCAGAAAGGCTTGCAAACTTTTTTTCATCCCTGATTCGCTGAATAAAATTGACACGAATCTTTTCTCCATAGATATCGGTGCCAAAGTCCAATATATGCACTTCGACGGTAAATTCATTATCATTGAAAGTGGGGCTGTACCCGATATTGGCCACACCCCGGTAAAGCCGGTTATCGTATTCGACGGTTACGGCATAGATTCCGGTTTTGGGACACAGTTCATCTTGCAGGTTGATATTGGCTGTAGGAATGCCAAGGAGTTTACCCCCACGGTCGCGGCCTTTCACGACCTGCCCTCTAATCTGATAATGCCGGCCCAGCATTTTACAAGCCGGCTCGACCTCACCCGCCAAAAGCAGTTCTCTGATTTTAGTGCTGCTGATGCGACCGGGAAAATTTTGTCCGGCTTTTATCCAATCGGCGGCGATGACCTCATAACCCATCTGAGAAGCATATGACTTTAAGACCTTCAGATTTCCTTCACGATTCTTACCGAAGGTATAATCTTCACCGACAATAATGGCGCGCATGCCGATCTTTGCGACCAACAGATCTTTGATGAATGCCTCGGCCGACAGGGATGCAAATTCCCGGGTAAAAGGAATACAGATGAGCACTTCGATCCCAGATCGCTCGATAAGTTCTGCTTTTTGTTCATACAGGGTGATGAGGGGCGGGTGGTTGTTTTTCTTCAACACACGCATGGGGTGGGGTTCAAAGGTCATCGCGATGGATGTACCGTCGATAGCAGCGGCCTTTGCAACAACTTCATGAAACAACACCTGGTGGCCGATATGAACCCCATCGAAATTGCCGATGGTGATGACAGCCGCATTAAATGGTTGGATTATTTTTTCCAGTTGATCAATAATTTTCATAATAAGCTGGCGCTTCGATTAACTATGACCTTGACATGCATAGTAAAAAAAGATATTTAAAGCAACCCTTGAAAGCCCGTTCGGGCAGACGATGATTGTGGCGCGTGCCGAAGTGGCGGAACTGGTAGACGCGCTAGGTTCAGGGTCTAGTGGGGGTTTCCCCGTGCGAGTTCGAGTCTCGCCTTCGGCACCACAGATAATAAACACAAAAAGCGCGGTTTCAATACTGCGCTTTTTGTGTCTGCGCCGCGATTCGCTGTAAAAATGGATGTATGCCCCGATGGCGGGCAAAGCAGCAGCGGATCGATAACCTCGCGACCCCTCATTTAATTGACGCCATTGCCGATCGAACCATATTTGCAAAACTGACATTGCCAAGGGATATCCATTTTATCCCGCGGTCATTTCGAGGGTCCAGCGCTTTGATTACCGCCTTCTCGGAATGCCCTTTTCCCGCAAGCTCACGGATATTGCCGTAAAGATCCTCCAGAAATTGCAATTTATTTTTGATCTTTTGCTTTCCGTTTTTAAGACAGGGGTTGTGCGCACAGAAGAGGGTGTCAAAATCCAGCGCCAGTACTTTTTTTAGAGAAGCGATCTGTTCGGCAAAACGCTCATCCGCACGGAAAAATTTAATGCGTTCCCCCAGGTACAGGTCGCCGGAAAACAGCCAGCCCTGCTGTTTTTCCAGAAACACGGTATGGTCTTTGGAATGTCCGGGGGTGTGAACCGGGGTGAAGCTGAATCGATCGGTTTCGATAATATCGTTAATGGGGATTACGTCCACCGGGAGTGCTTTTCCCCAGACAAACCGCTGATAGGGCCGAATGGGGAAGCCGGTGCGCATTTTTTCAACCGTAAGGCGATGGCCCCTGACCGGGATCTCATGCTGAGCGCTGATCTTGGCGGCGTTGCCGCTGTGGTCCTCGTGGTGATGGGTTAAAATGATGAGTTTAAGGTTTTTATCTCTGAGAAGTCCCAGGAGCGCTTCTGCCATGTGGGGCTGTCCGGTGTCAATTGCCAATGAATCAACGACATACATAAAAACCGACATCAGCGGTGGGCCGATAGGACCGTATCCTAACCGGATGCATTCCACTTCGCCAAAATAGTCGGTTTTTATGATGTTCATGTAGGCCCAGATCTATCCAGAACTTTTGAGATGGGTTCTGGTTTTATCTCCGAACAATAACCCGGTTGATCAACACAGGCTCTGAAGGTTGGTCCCCGGCATCGGTTTTTACACGGCCGATTTTGTCTACGATATCTATACCCTTTATGACTTTGCCAAAAACGGAATGTCTATCATCCAGGTGGGGTGTCGGGCCCAGGGTAACAAAAAATTGGCTGCCGTTGGTATTGGGTCCGGCGTTGGCCATCGAAAGAATGCCGGCATCGTCATGCCGCAGTGACGGGTCGAATTCGTCTCTGAATTGATAGCCCGGACCGCCGGTTCCGCTACCGTGGGGGCAACCGCCCTGAATAACAAAGCCTTCGATAACGCGATGAAAGATCAGGCCGTCATAAAAATTTCCTTCGCGGCTCGTTTCCTGTCGGCCTTCTGCGAGATTGATAAAATTCCATACTGTCTCAGGGCATTCTTTGGCATAAAGTTCGGCTTCAAAACTGCCCAGACTGGTTTCAAAAACAGCGATGGGACGATCAACAGCTTCCTTGTAGTCGGTTTTTTCGCTCATAAATTCCACCTTTGCATTCATGTTGGCATCAAAAAGTTCTCGTCAAATAATGTTTCCCAATACGTTAGCATCAATACGTTGCCGTGCCTTAACCATCACCAGTTTATTTTTATAATCATCACTGGCGTCAATCAAAATCGGTATGTAATTTGAAGAAAAGCCTTTTAATAGGCCTGTGGGCCTGTGCCGGGTGGTTTCAACCAGAACCTCATGCTTCCGGCCGATAAATTGATTATAGAAATCAATTCTTTTTGAGGTTCCCAGCGCGCGCATGCGTTCGCACCGGTGTTTAACCACCTCCGGCGGAACTTTATCCGGATATCCGGCCGCCGGGGTTCCCGGACGGGGTGAAAACGGAAAAACATGCAGATACGCAACCGGCAATGTTTCAATAAGGGCATACGTGTTTTCAAAGGCCGCATCGGATTCACCGGGAAAACCGATCAGGGTGTCGACACCGATGGCTGCTTCCGGCAGCCGGTCGTGAATTTTCGTGACCAGTTGTCTGAAATCCGCAGAGGTGTAAGGACGGCCCATTTTCCGCAGGGTGCGGTCATCACCGCTTTGCAGCGGAATATGAAAATGGGGACACAGGATATTCGATTCAGCGGCACGGTTGATAATGTCATCGGTTAATTCAAGGGGTTCAATTGAACTGAGCCTGACTCGCGGAATCATTTTTGAGTCATCAATGCGATTTAGCAGGTCGCCCAGGCATGTCTTCGGAATCAGATCATTGCCGTAATTGCCCAGGTGGATACCGGTCAATACAATTTCCTGATATCCGGAGCTTGAAAGCGCTTGAATTCCTGCCAGGACGCTCTCAAGGGGTTTGCTGCGGCTCGGCCCCCTGGCATAAGGAATAATGCAGTAGGAGCAAAAAGCATCACATCCATCCTGGATTTTCAAAAAAGGGCGTGTCCGGTCGCCGGCGACAGCATCGGGCGCAGGCGCATTATCCCATTCGGGTTGAATATTCCTGCAGATGGTGCGGGGGCGGTTTGAGCCTGAATTTTTCTTGGCGCGTATCACTTCGCAGATGGCGTTCTTGTCGGCATTTCCGATGATGTAATCCACACCTTTGATTTTGCCGACGGCACCCGGTTCTGTCTGGGCATAGCAGCCTGTAACCACAATGCGGGCTTCCGGATTTGCGCGTATTGCCCGGCGCACGGCCTGACGGGACTGCATGGATGCTTTCCGGGTCACCGTGCAGGTATTTATGATGCAGATCTCTGAGGGCTCATTTTCAGGAACCGGCAACCAGTCGGCTGATTTCAATTGCTTCGCAATGACATCGGACTCGTACTGATTCACCTTGCAGCCCAGAGTGGTAATCGTAAACTTCGGCATTTTCTTCGACATCCTGAGGTGCGGGTAACATTTTGATAAAGTTTATTAAATTACTGCTATTTAACGTCCCTGTCAACTCCCCAGCGCATAAACACGTTGCCGCAATTGCTTCCATAACGAAAAGTGATGTTCATTCCTGTCGTTAGAGATGGCATTGTGTTTTAGACGTTAAATTATTGATTTTAAATCTTTTTTCTCTTATTATTTTAAAAGGAGCCTGGTTTTCGCTTTTTATTATAAGCCTTAGCTCTTTTTCGTTTTGTTTACGGTCAATTAGGTTGGAATTTAAAGGCTTTTGCATGCTGAATCGAATTGCATATCGCACAACGGGACTGGCCATTAAAACGATCACCAATCTATCCAAGGCCAGAATCTCGCTTCACGGGGAAAAAAATATCCCCACAGGCCCCAACATCTTTGTGATCAACCATTTTACGCGCCTTGAAACCTTTCTGATGCCCTATATCATTTTCCGGTTAACCAAAATTCCGGTCTGGTCGTTAGCCTCCTTTGAGCTGTTTAAGGGCGCATTTGGAAACTATCTGGAAAAAGTGGGTGCCGTTTCCACTAAAAGTCCGGATCGCGATCGACTGATCGTTAAAAGCTTGCTCACGGGTGAAGCCAATTGGGTCATATTTCCCGAAGGGCGTATGGTCAAAAACAAGAAAATAATTGAAAAAGGGCGTTTCATGATTTCAGCGGCCGGGGGCAAGCATCCGCCGCACTCGGGCGCCGCGACACTGGCCTTGAGGACCGAATTTTACCGACAGCGCATGCAAAAACTGTCAGCGGAAGATTCAGATGAGGTTAGGCGTCTGCTGGATTTGTTTCAAATCAAGGACCTTGAATCCGTGTTATATCAAAATACACATATCGTTCCCGTTAACCTGACATATTACCCCATAAGGGCGCGGGAAAACATATTAAGCAATCTGGCGGTACGCCTGGTCGATGATTTGCCGGAGCGCTTTATCGAAGAGCTTATGACCGAAGGCTCCATGCTCCTTTCAGGCGTGGATATCGATATCCGCTTTGGAGAACCGATTGAGGTGCTGGAGTGTTTACAGTGCTCTGAGATTGACATGGATATTTCCAAAAAAAGCCGAATCAACTTTGATGATCGGATACCGTCGCGAAAACGTATGCGCATTGAAGCATTGAAGCTCATGGAACGTTACATGGCCGCCATCTATAACTTGACCACCGTTAATCACGATCATCTTTTTGCGTCGCTGCTGCGCGCGATGCCGTTAAAAAAAATTGAAGAGCTGGATTTGAGAAGACGGGTTTTTCTGGCGGCCACCCATATGCCGCAACAATCCGAAATTAACCTGCACCGCAGTCTGCAGGAAGGCCAGGTGCATTTGTTAACCGATGACCGCTACCATAAAGCCCGGGATTTTATTGCGGTTGCCCTTGAGGCGGGGAGTGTAACAACCAAAGATAATTTGCTGGTTAAAAACCGCCGGAAGTTTTCCTCGCCATATAATTTCCATCGAGCCCGGATCGACAATCCGGTCGAGGTGATGGCCAATGCCGTGGAGCCGCTGACCGGTCTGCAGCGAACCGTTAACCGGCTCGCTTACCAACCGCGGTTCTGGATCAATAAAAAGGTCGCCCGGTACCTGAGCGAACGGGCCGTTGAGGAATTTAACAAAGACTATACGGCATTTTTTGTGAAGGGGGAGTCAAAGCCGCCGTCGGTGGGCAGGCCGTTTCTGATCAGGGGAAAGTCCAAAGATATTGGTATCGTTCTCTCCCACGGTTATATGGCGGCGCCGTTAGAAGTTAAAGAACTGGCCGAATATTTGGGGTCGCAGGGCTTTTGGGTATATGCCCCCCGATTAAAAGGACACGGAACATCACCGGAAGATCTGGCCACCCGCTCCTATCTGGATTGGCGTGACTCCGTCGACCGGGGATATGCGATCATCAGCAGTATCTGCAAACGCGTGATCGCCGGCGGTTTTTCAACCGGCGCCGGTTTGGCGTTGGATCTTGCCGTCCGCGTGAAAGCGGTGGCCGGTGTTTTTGCCGTAGCCGCGCCCATGCGACTCAAAGATTTTTCTTCACGGTTTGCACCTGCGGTGGACATGTGGAATCGATTTATGGAACGCGCACGGCAGGTCGGCGCTAAAAAAGAATTTGTGGAAAATAAGCCCGAAAATCCCCATATCAACTATCTGCGCAATCCGATTTCCGGTGTGGTCGAAGTCGATCGGCTCATGGATGATCTGGAACCCAGATTAGCGGAATTAAATATTCCGTCTCTTGTTGTTCAATCCCGGGGAGATCCCGTGGTGGAACCGAAAGGATCCAGAGAAATTTTTGAGCTTATCGGATCTTCGGAAAAAGAATACCTGCTTTTTAATTTTGATCGCCACGGGATTTTGCTGGGTGAGGGCTCCCCGATAGTTCACAAGGCAATCGGTGAATTTATTAAGCGATTCAAATAAGTTAAAATAAAAGCTTTAAGTAAAACAATAGGTGTTTTCCCGCCTTCTAGATGTATTCAGATTTCAGTGTTCACCAGTCTGATAACAGAAAACAAAAAAAAGAAAACTGTCTGCCCTTTGCCTTCTGTCATCTGACCTCTGTTTTCTGTCCGCTGCCCTCTGTATTAATATCTATTTAACTATTTATTATTATTTATAATATCTAAGTCTTTCCTGTCAGGGATGCATCAAAATTTTGACATAAACGCTTATTTATATTACAATAATTAACAAATCAGGAGGACACAAAACGACTAACGGCGATTAATCCATCTTATTGAAAATTAACTGGAAGCATCTGATTTTATGAAAAAATTGTTTTGGCTGTTCGGTGCATTCGCAATAGCGGCATGTGTGCAAACCCTGCCGGCGGTAAAAGTAGCCGAAGAATCCATGGTGCAGAACTGTGAGCGTATTGCAACGCTCTCTGAAACCACGGATCCGGGCAGGGTTTTGGATAATTATCGCCCAACGGAACACCAGGATGAGATTCTGCAACGGGCTGCCAACCTGGGGGCCACTCATATCGTCTGGGTTTATGATTATCGGATCGGATCGGCCGGTATTGCCTATCGGTGCGACCCATAATTCGGCCCCAACCGGTATCCCATTCCCTTAACGAAGTGGCCCTAAACCGATAACTGTTAAAAATGAGCGAAAAGATTTAATATGGCTAAAAGAAAGATGTATAATACCACCTTGGATGCGGATCTTATCAAGGAGATAAGGATCCTGGCCGCACAGCTGGAAAAGCGCCAAAACGATCTCCTCGAAGAAGCGATCCTGGACCTACTTGATAAATATAAGGAATCCGTAAATTAATTGCTATAAATGCTTGCTTTTTGTCATCTCCAGATGGTAAACAATCATCCAGGGGTGATCAAATGAGCTCAAATCCTGAAAAAAGAGACAATACCCGATTTGATTACCAGGCACCGATCGTACTCGAGGATGCCAAGTTTGGAATCCTTCAGGGTGCCCGAATGTATAATTACAGCGATTTCGGGCTGTATTTTGCGACCGATCACTTTCTTGCTCCCGGAACCGATATTTATGTCGGAATCCCCAACTCTCCGTATTCGCCGGATCCGGATGTTTACGAGCGCTATCATGCCTTAATTAAATGGCGCAAGCCTCTGAAGCACTCCTCTTTTTATTATGGGTATGGCGTTCGCTTCCTGGACACCGATCCGCTGGACAGACCCATAAAAAGGGGCATAGAGTCCCGCAAACATCCGCGCAAGCCATGTTCCCTGGATATAAAATATGCGGTTCAAAAGCAAATTTTCCCGGGAGAAGTAAGCAATATAAGCCTGGGAGGCGTCTTTCTTAAAACCAATCAAAACGATGGGCTCGATGTCGGCCAGCGGTTCAGGCTGGCGATTCTCAATAGAAAAAAAGGCAATGTCATCAAGCGCGTTGCCAGGGTGATCTGGTCGAACCGCAGCGGTTACGGTGTAGAGTTTCAGCGGGCTGCAAAAAAGAGATCCGGCGGCGTCTGACCGGATTCAGTCGCAGCTTGACATGCCACTTTGTGGTATTATCCTATTTATATGCAGCTTCGGCTGCGAAGTTGTTAATCGGTTAACTTTTCAACTTAACCTTTAACACTTTCCTCTATCCAAGGTGGCCCATTCCCCATGGGCCGCCTTTTTTTAAGGAAAATAGTTTTTGATCTTTGCCAGGCAATCTTGACAGATCTAAACAGAAACTTATGTTTAATGCGAGGTGGCTGTTTGTGAACCTCCTTCAATCTCCTCGTTCTGCTGGGTGGTTCCTCTGGGACCACCCATTTTTGTAAGGATTAGGTGCAGCATGACTAAGACCCCCGTGTTGGAGATATTCTCGGATTATATCTGACCCTGGTGCTATTTCATCACCGGGCGTGTTGAACGATTACGCAATGAATTCGAGATCGGAATTCAATGGATCGCTTTTCCCCTGCATCCGGATACACCGGCGGAAGGGCGTTCACTGCAGGATCTGTTTGCGGGACGCAATATGGACATCCCGCAAATGCTCGCTCATTTAAAGCAGGTGGCCCGGGATCTGGAGTTGCCATTCGGGGACCGGAAAATGACCTTTAACAGCCGTCTGGCCCAGGAACTGGGCAAATGGGCGGAGCAGAAAGGAAGCGGCGATGCCTTTCACGCGGCCGTTTTCCGGGCCTATTTCGCGGACGGTCGCAATATTGCGGATGTCAATATTTTAGTTGATATTGCCACAGCAGTCGGCCTTGATGCCAAACAAGCGCACGATGTGCTGGCAGCCCGAACCTATAAGAAAGACGTTGACACCGACTGGGCCCGCGCTTATGACTCCAGGGTGACAGCAGTGCCAACCTTTTTAATTCACGGCCATGCGCTGGTTGGCGCCCAACCATTCAATGCCCTTGAAAATTTAATGCTGCAACATAACGTCAACCGCCGCCCATCAGATCATTAACCGGCCGGCAGCGTTTAAGATGTGTCCAACCACTTCTAAGGACTGCCGATGAACTTTATCGCCATCATAATTCTTTGCACCATCGGTGTTGATTTCATTTTGAACCTCACGGCCGACAGGCTAAACCTCAAGCACCTCAAAAGTGAGCTGCCGCGGGCATTCGAGGGCGTATACGACCCGGAGCAGTATCGCAAATCCCAGGAATACCTCAAGGTCAACACCCGATTTGGCTGGATCACATCCGCGTTTAGCCTCTGCTTGATTCTCGTATTCTGGTTTGCCGGAGGATTCCCCTTGCTGGATAGATGGGTGCGCGCTTTTGCGCTGGGACCGGTGCCAAGCGGCCTGATGTATGCGGGCATTTTGATGCTGCTGAAAGCTGCTTTGTCGCTGCCTTTTAGCGTGTATGCGACCTTTGTGATTGAAGAACGTTTCGGTTTCAACAAAACGACCGTGCGAACCTATGTGATGGATTTACTAAAAGGTTTGATCTTGGCGCTTTTGCTGGGTACACCGCTGCTGGCAGCCATTCTGGCATTTTTTCAATACGCCGGCCCCAATGCATGGTGGTATTGCTGGATCGGGATCACCCTTTATATGCTGGTGGTTCAGTTTATCGCCCCCACATGGATCATGCCGCTTTTTAACAGGTTCACGCCTCTGGAAGAGGGGGAACTCAAATCGGCAATTTTGTCCTACGCGGAGTCCATCGATTTTCCACTTGAAAATGTTTATCAGATGGACGGCTCGCGCCGATCCACAAAGTCAAACGCCTTTTTTACCGGCTTCGGCAAAAACAAACGCATTGTACTGTTTGACACCCTGATCAAGCAGCACCCGGTCAATGAACTGGTTGCCATTCTGGCTCACGAAATGGGACATTACAAAAAAAAGCACATTCGCCAGTCTCTCATTCTGGGCATCCTGCAAACCGGTCTGATGCTGTTTCTTTTATCCCATTTCATCACTTATCCGGGCCTTTTTGACGCCTTTTATCTGCCCCGGCAGTCCGTCTATGCCGGCATGATCTTTTTTGCCATGTTGTACGCGCCGATTGATTTCTTTGTCGGCATCCTGATGCAGATATTATCCCGCAAAAACGAAACCGTCGCCGATCAATTTGCCGCTCAAACCACAAAAGATCCCGATTCGATGGTGGCTGCCTTAAAAAAGCTTTCGGTTCACAATCTGTCGAACCTGACCCCGCATCCGTTTTATGTGTTTTTAAATTATTCTCATCCCCCCGTGTTGAAACGCATCCAGGCCCTTTCAAACTGACCCGCATCTGTGATAGTCTGAGTCCTTTTTAAAATCTTCCTGGTATCAAGGAAAGGCGCTGGGAGGCGATAAGGCCTTTAGAGTGGGAAGCCGCAAAGTGAAAATTTAGGACACAGATCAACACAGATGTTCACAGATTAAATAGATTAATCCATCACGAAAGCACGAAACAAAAAACCACGAAATAGAAAAAATATTTGTGTCAATAAAAAATTTAAGATTGAGTGAAAAGAGAATTTATTTGTTTTTCGTGCTTTCGTGATCAGAATCTAATAATAATCTGTGCTTAACTGCGAAAATCTGTGTCCTAATTTCCTTAGGGCGCTATCGGCATAAAGGAGCGCGAACAAAATGGGCAATCGATTGACCCATATTCTGATACTGGCTGATCTGGAAGGAAGCTCCGGATGCTGGGACTATACCGCCTCTTCCTTTTTGACCGACGAATGGTGCCGGGCCTGTCTTGGGATGAGCCGGGACATAAGCGCGGTTGTCAGCGCACTTTTCGAGGCCGGGGCAGAGCGCATTGCCATCAAAGATTTCCATCGCACGGGCTACAATCTGTTTCCGGAGCTGATCGATTCCAGAGCGACGCTCATATCCGGATACCGCCGGGGCCCCATTCCCGGTATCGGCCATCATTTCGGTGCGCAGGCGGTTATGTTCCTGGGCATGCATGCGGCTTCAGGGTCGGATGGGTTTCTGGCGCATACCATGACATCCCGCATCGCCCGCCTTGAGGTCAACCAGCGACTGCTGGCGGAAATCGAGTTATTTGCTGCCTCCCTGGCACCGTGGGGGATCCGTCCCGTCTTTTTTTCGGGCTGTCCGGTGGCCTGCAAACAGGCAGCAGCCGTCATTCAAAACCTCGATTGCTTCCCAATCGATAAATCCCGGGGGGCTGATAATTTTGATTCCAATGCCTGGCGGTCGGAATTGGCCCAGGCGGCGGTCAAATCCCTGACCAATCATCAGACGATACCCTATGAGCCGGTTGGGCCGTTTAGTGCAACGGTGACCATGCGGGATGGAAAAGCGGTGGCTGCCAGGCTGGCGCGCAGATGGAAATTTGAGCGGGCCGGGGCGCAAATCCGGATTCAGGCCGCCGACATGATCGATCTGTATCTAAAGCTGGTTAAGCTGTGCTATCTGACGCCGGCCATCGAAAAAATACTTGCCCCGGCGCTGATGATTTTTAATCTGCAGGGCCGAATGGGTATATGGCGTGCGCGCCGTCGCTTAAAACGATGGGGAAATTTCGCTTGAATAATTTACCTTGAAGCCGTTGCTTCCGGACTTTTTGATTGCGGTCAGCGGATTGATGACCATATCGATTTCCTGGCGGGTCATGACCGGAAATTGATAATGGTGATTGGTGTATTTAAATCGCCCTTTCAGACGACGGGATTGCTTTACATAATCGACGTGGGAGCGGATTCGATCTTCAATGCGCGCATTGGCATAACCGACCAGAGAATCGCTTATGGCATAAATCTCGTTGCGCAGTCCGGCCTCTAGCTCGTATCCAAGGCTATTTCTTCCAGCCGTCATGGCCGCCCAAATGGTGGTTCCGATACCGCAAAACGGGTCTACCACCGCATCCCCTTTAACGGAAAACATGTTTATCAGGCGGTAAGGAACATCGAATGGAAAGGCGGCACTCCGCAAGCGGGCCGCACCGTCACCCAGGTTTTGGGAGGTACCTTTAACATCCATCCATACATCCGAAAACCAGGCATTGCGTTCTTCCCAGAAAAAGGCGCTTTCCCGTCGATTTTGTTTCTCAGCATCGAGTTTAAACTCGCGTTTCGGGCCTTTGCGTAAAATCAGGATGTACTCATGTTCCAGGGTGACATAGGCGCCGGCCGGCAGCATGCCGGATCCCATAAATTTATTGGGCGCATTGGTCTGCTTGCGCCACAGAATTGCGGGTAGTGCCTGAAAACCCAGCTCCAGAAGCTGATTTAAAATTCTGGAATGATTGGGATACAGCCTGAAACGGCGGTTGATTGTGCGGGCGGCATCGCCGACATTAATGCAGGTGATGCCGCCGGGCTTTAATATGCGCCAAACCTCCCGCCACACCGGATCCAATTGCACGTGCATCATCTCAAAGGCAGCAGGGCCGTCACCTTGTTCCAGGGCCCTGCCGATCTCGGTGTTTTGACCGGAGAACATGGCATCCCACATTTCAATCATGGGGTAGGGGGGAGAGGTGACGACCAGGTCCACCGTGTCGGCCGGCAGGGCCTCCATATTTTTAGCGTCCTGAAAATAAATTTGATGTCGGGTGTTCATAAAAATCGTTGCCTTGTTATTTCAACTGATTTAAGTAAATTTAAGATCCCGGTCCCATATTTAGCAAAAGGGTAATCTAATATAGAAGGTTCTTGCACCGGGAATCAAGATAAACTAAACAAGAATTTTACTCCATCAACGGTCGGGAGTCCGGAGCGGATTAATGTTATGAGCACGAAAATAAATATAGCGATTATCGGAGGCGGCATTGTCGGCTGCTGTGTGGCCCTGGAACTGGCCAAAACGCGACACGACATCTATGTGTTCGAAAAAAATCCCGGGATTACACGCGGGGAGAATCAATCCTCGCGTAATTCGGGCGTTCTGCACGCGGGCATTTTTTATGAGCAGGATATTCGTCCCCTTAAAGCGCGATTGTGTGTCGAAGGAAACCGCCTGTGGTACGATTTTGCAAAGAGACACAAGCTTCCCTGCAGACAAAACGGGAAATTGCTCGTAGCCATGGATGAAGCTGAGAGCCGCACCCTCGATCGGTACCTTCAGCTGGCGCAAGCCAACCGGGTTCCGGATGTGCGCAAGATCGACTCGCGTGAAGTCCAGCGGCTGGAACCCAATGTCCGCGCACATTCGGCTTTACGGGTGCCCACATCCGGGATCATCTATCCCTCAGCGCTGATGCAGCAGGTCTATGCGTCGGCCAGTAACCGGGGGGTCAATTTTATGTCTGAAACCCGGGTCGTCGGTCTGGAATTGTCGAACCATCAGATGATGGTGAGCATCCGTTACCGGGACGGTAAAGAAGATCAATTCGGTGCGAAGACCGTCATCAATTCGGCCGGCGTCCATGCCGTTGATATTGCCCGCATGACGGACCCGCAGATACCGATCAAACCGGCATTCATCCGCGGGGATTCATTTAAATTTTACCGCACGCGGCGATCGGAACTATTCTTGCGCGGAATGAACGTGTATCCGACGCCGATCATCGTCGATACGCCTACGGGTCAACATCATACTCTCGGTGTTCATTTAACACCGACTTTTGACATGCATGCCGGCGAAATGATCGTCGGTGATACCGTTACGGTTGGGCCCAAACTGATAGCCGTCAGCGATATTGAAGATTATAATCGTACACCGGTGCCGCCCCCTGAAGTGTTTCTTAAAGATATGGGCTATTTTCCGGGGCTGACGATTGCGGATCTGGAATTCCACCAGAGCGGAATCCAGGCCCGTCTGGACGGACACCATGATTTTTACATCGAGCCCGACCGCAACACCGACAGGCTGATACATCTGCTGGGAATTGACAGCCCCGGTTTGACTGCCGCCCCGGCCATCGCAAAACATGTTGCCGGGATGCTGGCTTCCGCTTAAAGGGCAGGATGAACCGTTTAAATGGGGAATAAAGAAGGTGGTCGGGACGGCCCGATTTGAACGGGCGACCCCAGCGTCCCGAACGCTGTGCTCTACCAGGCTGAGCCACGTCCCGACTAAGTCTGTTTTTCTATTGCACTGACAAAGGAATGTCAATCATAAATTAAAACCCGTTTTAGAGGAAAGGGTTTTTTTGTACGATGGTCTGATTTCGATCGGCACCGACGGAGGCAATCTGAATCGGTGTCTCGGTCAGTGCTTCAATCCGCTCAAGGTAGGTTTTTACATTTTGAGGAAGCGCCTGCATTGTCTTGATACCGGATATGTCTTCCGACCAGCCCGGCAGGATTTCGTAAACGGGTTCGCAACTCCCCAGGACTTTGAGGCTTGCTGGAAAATCATTTAAAATTTCACCCTTGTACGCATAGGCGGTGCAGATCTTCAGGGAATCCAATCCCCCCAGAACATCCAGTTTCGTCACGGCCAGACCGGTCAGGCCGTTGAGCCGGACTGAGTTTCTCAGCAGAACGGTATCGAGCCAGCCGCATCTTCGTCTTCTGCCGGTGGTTGCGCCAAATTCGGCCCCTTTTTCTTGGATCCGATCACCGATTTCGTCAAACAGCTCGGCCGGAAAGGGGCCCTGGCCAACCCTTGTGGTGTAGGCCTTTACAATGCCGATGACGTCGGTGACGACCCCGGGACCGATGCCGGCACCGCAGCAGGCATTGCCGGCCAGGGTGTTGGATGATGTCACAAAGGGATAGGTGCCGTGATCGATGTCCAGATGGGTACCCTGAGCGCCTTCAAACAGGACCGGCCTCCCTTTTTTTATGGCGCTGTCAATTACGATGGAAATGTTGGCGACATGCGGTGCGAGTCTTTGCGCATATGCTTCATACTGCTCGATAATTTGGGAACCTTCCAATGTCTCTGCGGACAGGTAATTTTTTAAATAGAAATTCTTCTCATCCAGGATCTCATTTACCTTTTCGCGGAAATCTTCGGAATCCAGAAGGTCAACAAAGCGAATGCCTCTGCGGGTGGCTTTGTCCTCATACGCCGGCCCGATACCGCGCCCGGTGGTCCCGATCTTTTTATCCCCTTTAAACGCCTCCCGGGCGTTGTCGATTTGTCTGTGATAGGGCATGATTAAATGCGCTCTTTCGCTGATTTTGAGCCGATCGGCGCCGACTTCGACACCGCGACCGGACAGGTTGTCGAGCTCTTTGATCAGCACCTCCGGATCGACAACGACGCCATTTCCGATCAAACAGAGCTTTTCCTGCAAAATTCCTGAAGGAATCAGATGGCAGATGAACTGTTCCTCTCCGATCACCATGGTGTGGCCGGCATTGTTGCCACCCTGAAAACGCACCACGATGTCGGCATATTCGGCGAGTAAATCAACAATTTTACCCTTGCCTTCGTCTCCCCATTGAGTTCCTACGATAACCACGTTTGGCACAGTTCACTCCTTTATTCGCTGGTCTGTAATCATTAAGCGTTTATAATTATTGATTCTCAATTAACTGTATTCTCCGTGCGTCATGCACCTGATTAGGCGCGCCTTGCACGGAAAAAATCCTGTATCAGTTCTCTGCATTCACTTCTGCAAATGCCTTCAATAATTTCCGGCTGGTGATTGAATCGATGATCTTGAGCAAAATTATACAGGGAACCCGCCGCTCCCCATTTGGGATCGCGCGTGCCGAATACAACCGTCGAAACCCTTGCATGCATAAGGGCTCCCATGCACATGGGGCAGGGTTCGACCGTAACATAGAGCGTTGTTTTTAACAATCGGTAATTGCCGATTTTCTCGGCCGCCGAACGCAGGGCCAGTATTTCGGCATGCGCGGTAGGATCTTTGAGAAGAATGGTTTTATTATGGGCGGCCGACAGCAATTCTTCATTTTCGGCAATGAGAACGGCGCCTACGGGGATTTCATTTTTTCGTCCCGCTTTTCTGGCCTCGGATAAGGCCAGCTTCATAAAATCGGTGTGCTTTGGATTCATCGAAACTCCGACCGAAACCCTCAAATGCTGTGCTCCAAGCCTTCTGATGCATGCCTTGAAATGGATCGATTATGGATTGACAACCGGGTCAGTATATCCTATTAACAAATCCTAATTTTATTTTAGGCGTTATGCGCCCGTAGCTCAGTCCGGATAGAGCGCCGGACTACGAATCCGTAGGCCGCAGGTTCGAATCCTGCCGGGCGCACCAATAAAATAAAGGGGTTATGGTCTTCGTACCGTAATCCTTTTTTTATTTGGCCAACTCAGTCCAGCAATTCCATCAACTTGCCGCAGCACGGTGGGATGCGATCGCCCGCCTTGAGATTGACGAACTTGTTGCACGTCTGACAATAGCAGGTGCAGTCCTTGTCCACATAGACCGCCGGATATTCCTCCTCGCCTTTTTCGCCTTCGACGGCGAAACTGGCGGTGTTGTTTTTCGCAGGAATATACTCACCCACCGGTACCAACTTCTGGTTGAAGCGGGCACAGTCCACCAGCATGCGCCACAATCCTTCTAACATGGTCGTTTCGTAATCTGCCTCGGGCGTAAATTCCACCGTGGTTTTACTGAGCTCGATCCGCATCGGCATTCTTCCTTAATCGTAAGTTAATCGATACAAGCCATTGGACTCGGGTCAGGCAATTCTTCCCGCGACCCTTAGTAACATGAACAATCAAAAAATTCAAAGTGCAGAGCGGTCCTTGACGAAAGGGTGCTTTCTATTTATTAATGTAGTGGGGAAATTGTTTGATGTTTTGATAAACCTCGCAAATCCTAAAGAGGGTATTCGGATCAGAAACAAATGTTGTCAGATCGGCTCAAATGGAATCAGAAATATGAAACGGAGCAGCTGTCGGATGCGCCGTCACCGATTGTAAAACAGTTTTGTAAGCTGGCGGAAGGCACAAACGCTCTGGATATTGCTGCCGGAAATGGCCGCAACGCGCTCTTTTTAGCCGATCAGGGCTTTGCGGTCGATGCCGTTGATATTTCCGATGCGGGTCTGAATCTATTTGCCGGCAAACATGCAAGCGTCCGGCCGGTATGCGCCGATCTCGACCATTTTGATATTCCCCCAAACCAATATGATCTTATTATTAATATTAAATATCTTAGCCGGAGGCTGTTTCCGTATATTCGTGAAGGACTTAAAAAGGGCGGGATCCTGATTTTTCAGACATTTCTGGATTCGCCCGACGGCGGCGAGGAACAGCCGCACTGTCGGGACTACCGGCTGCGGGAAAATGAATTGCTGCATGCGTTTTTATCCCTGAGGATCCTGTTATACAGGGAGGGTAAAGAAGCGTCCAATAAAGAAGCCGTCCAGCTGGCGACATTGGTTGCTGTCAAGCAGCATTGATCTGATCGGTTAGAAAAAGCGCACATCAACAGGACTGAATTAATCGCATAAAATTCACCTGAAGATAGTTACGCATTAAAGGAATGCACAGTGGAACAATTTCAAGGATACCATTCCGAGTGGAACCTGGGAAGCCCCGGGGGCTGGGATTATCAGAAAACAACCCAGATCATCGGCAAGTCCATATGGGAAAAACTTAACCGCATCACACAGTTTAAGGTCAAACTGGATTTCGAGCATCCGTTTTTCTTCCCGGTAGACGGTTTCGCCGAGATGCTTGTCGAGGCGCATAAAGCGCGCGAAGGGCTTAATCCGGGGCTTATCGCGGTGGTGGCGGAAGAAGAGACTTTAGAAGACGTCACCGAAAACCGTAATCTGGCGCAGCGTCTCAGTGCAGTCGACGGGATCACCGGCGCATTGATGGCACCGCAGGAGCTCGAGCTCAATCAGGGCAAGGTTTGCTGGAAAAACCACCCCGTATCTATCTTATTTATGGATTTCAACACGGATGTGTTGTTGGCCTTGCATCGCAAACATGATTTAACACCGGTTTTACAGGCGGTTAAAGAACACCGCGTAATCAACCCGCGAGGCACCGAACCTTTTAATGTCAAAAGCATGTTTGAAGTCGTTACCGGTTTTCATCGTGATCGATTTCACAGCGAAATTGTTCAGCGCACGCCCTGGACGCGTCAGTTTTATCCCCGCAAAACCGAGGGGCCCGACGGCAATACCATCGATGATCTCATCACCTGGACGCGCCGCAACTGGGGCGCCCTGGTGCTCAAACCGGAAAGAGGCTACTCCGGGCACGGGGTGCGGGTCGGCGAGGTGAATTCAGACATCGATGAAGCCATTACGCTCGCGCTGGGAGAAGGAAATTACATCGTACAGGAAAAAATTCCGCTGAACTTATGGGCCGAAGAGATACCGAGGCTGGAAGACAATGCCATTTGTCTCGAACAGGTCCAGACCGATTTTCGCTGCCTGATCGGTCCAAAGGGCTTGCTGGGATTTGTGGGCCGCTATGGCGGGGTGCCGACGAATGTCGGCAGCGGCGGGGGATTCCAGCCTCTGGCCGTTCTGCAATCCGACATGAGTGTCCGCGATGCCGTGGATCATATCAATGAAACCATACTCGGCATGGACAGCGGCGATCTTCTGCAGATCGTCGAAGATCAGAACAGGATGGCAACCCAGATGGAGTTTACCTATCTTTTAGGGCCGGTCAAGATTGCGCTCAGGCCGCGGGTAATTACAAAGGGGCAGATGAAAGCCGTGATGGATTACGGTAACAGATTGTGGTCTGATTGTCTCGAACTGGAAAAAATGTGGCTGCAGGGAGAATTAAATGAAATTATTAAAATAGAAGAAGAAGAGCTTGAAATCGCCCGCATGCAGCCATGGAAAGGATCTCCGGCAATCATTGCTTCGGATGGATTGTTTAATTTTGGCGCTGTACCTCATGTCGTGTCTCGCAGATAATTCACGATTATCAAGGTTTAAGGTGTCAGTGTTTAGGTGTCGCCAAAATAGCTCATGGCTCATAGCTTGAAGGCTGGGAGGCTAGGAGGCCAGAAACCCTGGAAGCTTTCGTGTTTTCAAGCCTTCCAGCTTCCCAGCCTCATAGCTTCCTAGCCTATTGCTTGAACCCAGGAACGACACCTAAAATAAAATCGTGTTTTGCAAAATTACGTAATGGACAAGACACCATTATGTAGAGGGTATCATGACTATAAAAGTGAATCCGGATTGGTGGAAGACCATGTTTGACGAGGTCTATCTGCTGACGGACGCGCGCTCTGTCTGCGATCCGACGATCACACGACGTGAGGTGGATGTGATCTGCAATTTGCTTCCGATTCAAGAATCACATAAAATTCTGGACCTGTGCGGTGGCCACGGGCGGCACAGCTTCGAACTTTCCAGAAGGGGTTTTAAAGCGTGCACACTTCTGGACTATTCACAAACCCTGATTAATATTGCCAGAGCCAAAGCCGATGATGATAACGTTAGCGTCGACTTTATCTGCGGAGACGCGCGCGTGATTAATGTGCCGACAGCCTCCTACGACCATGTGATCATCATGGGCAATTCGCTGGGTTATATTCAGGAAAAGGGGGCGGACGCCAAAATCCTGGCAGAAGCGTTTCGTGTGCTGCATGCAGGTGGTTGGATACTGGTGGACGTCACCGACGGCAGGGTTGTTAAATCTTTATTCAAGCCCAACGCCTGGCATGAAATCGGCGCAGAAACCATTGTGTGCCGTCAGCGGGAAATCCGGGGAGAGATCATCTGCGCCCGTGAGGTCGTCTTGAATAAAGCCCAGGGCTTGATTCGCGATCAAACATATGCCATTCGACTCTATGAAGCGAGCAGTCTTTCAGCACTGCTGGAACATGTCGGATTCAAGCGGATCAATGTTCATACCGATTTTTCACCTCACCAAAAGGACGGCGATTACGGATTTATGAACAGCCGTATGATCGCCACCGCCCAAAAAAGATAGGTTCTTATAACCCTGATTGAGCGAAAGTTGAGGGTACCCCAGCTTCAAGGCGTCCAATGGTGAAGCTGTAGTCGTCTACCGCGAGCCCTTGGCAACGCAGAAGATGGGGTGGCATCGGCTTTCCCAAAGGGTAAACAAAATGAAAATTATTAAATGGGAAATCATCTTTAAAACTTTCACCCCGTTTTTCATTTTGTTTACGATCAATTAGGGTTTAAATAATTCCGTTCTCAGTCAGAAATGACTTGATATCCTGCCAGAATTGATTCCAATCGGGCGGACAATCGTTGTGCCCGGACGCATAGGTTATCAATTTACTATTCTTTGCGGCACGATGTAAATTGGCACCGTGGGCAAAGGGGATGATGCTGTCATGTCGGCCGTGAATAACAAGGACCGGCCCCCTATAGCCTTGGATGACCTGCAGATTGTTAAACGGATCCCGTATCAGAAATTTGGGAGCCAGAAATTTGGCCGCCATTGATTGGACGCTGGTAAAGGTCGACATGAGAATCAGGCCAGCCGACGGTTTATGACGCGCCAGCGCACAGATCGCGCCACCGCCGAGAGATCGCCCGAATAAAATGATCCTGGAAGGATCGACGTCTTTTCTGGATAACAGGGTGTCATAGGCGGCCACAAAAGTGGCGGTAATGCTCTTTTGAGACGGTGTGCCGCTCGAGCGTCCATAGCCCGGATATTCCACCAGCAACAAACCGATTCCCATCCGGTTGAAATTTTGAAGTGCTTCCGGCCAAAAATCGATTAATTCGCCGTTCCCGTGTCCGAAAATGACTGCCGGAGCCGGTCCTGCCCGGGATCCGGAATCCGGTGGCAGATACCAGGTCTCAATTTTTCCGAATTCGGTGTCCAGCCAGATTTTTTCCATACCGGGGAACACAATTCCGGTATCCGCTGGAAGGGGGATTTGATTGCGGGGAAACAGGATTGACCGCTGCATAAGAAATAGAAAAATACAATAACCGCAGTAGAAAATAAGCACCCACCCGATAATTTTTAGCAGCATACTCATAGGTATATTTTTATTCGTGAAACTCAAATGGTTGTCAAGCAATATTAGAAAAACGTCAACTTAGTTCGCTTCGCATACAATTTTCCCATTCGAAAAACAAAACGCTGAAGTTACGTGTTTTTGACCCTTATTCCATTCTAGCGCTAAAGCTTCACTGCGTGCCCGGTATTCTAATATTCCATGCCAGCCGGCTTGACACCCAGCCTGAAATCCATTATTTTAGTTTGAGACACCGCGGAATTAAATATTTATTCAGACAATGGAAAAAAGGGAGGAATTCATGGCAGACGTGCAAGTTTATGAATGCGCCAGTTGCGGCAACACTGTCGAAGTCAGTGCCGATGAACCAAATGCACCGGAGTGCTGCGGTACTGCAATGAAAGCAGCTGATGAGCTAAAAGCATGCGGCTTGAGCACCACCGCAGAGCATTCGCGCCTCGATGATTTTGATGAACCTTGCGATGACGGCAGATCGGGAAAGATATAAATAAGCGACCCACATTGCGGGTCACGGGCATTCTTTTCTTTCATCGGATGGTATACACAGGCCCACCGAGGCTCAGCTTTTTGTTTTCAACAATCACCTCGAGTCTACCAAATAGGTTCGGGGTGATTTGTTTAATTCCATCCCTTAATTTCAAACCAGAAGGAGATAAGGCATGGCCTATGAAGAAATTCTATACACCACCAAAGGGCCCATCGGCATCCTGACCTTGAACAATCCGAAAAAAATCAATGCACTCTCCAGGCAGATGATTTCGGAAATTACAGATGCGCTCGGCAGCGTTTCCGAGGACGAATCTATAAAAGTTGTCATCATCCGGGCAGCCGGTAAACATTTTTGTGCGGGTCACTACCTTGATGAAATGGTTGGCAGGGGAATCAAGGAACATAAGAATATTTTCGACCAATGCACCAGGATGATGCAATTGATTCATGAACTGCCCCAGCCTGTTATCGCCCAGGTTCAGGGCATTGCCACCGCTGCCGGCTGTCAACTGGTGGCCTGGTGCGATCTGGCGATAGCCGCTGAAGGATCTCAGTTCGCCACACCCGGCGTTAAAATCGGCCTGTTTTGCACGACACCGATGGTGGCCGTCACCCGTGCGATCGGCCGCAAAGCGGCTATGGAAATGCTGCTGACCGGACGGTTTTTCCCGGCCCGGGAAGCAAAAGAGCTGGGCCTGGTTAACCGGGTGGTTCCGCTGGAAAGTTTGCAGGAAGAAACGGAGAAACTGGCGTACCAAATAGCAGAGGCCAGCAGATTTGTCCTGGCGATCGGCAAACAGGGATTCTATGCCCAGGTGGATCAATCAGACAGCAATGCGATGCATTATGCCAAGCATACCATTACCATGAATCTGGAAGCCGTGGACGCCCAGAACGGGATAAAAGCATTTTTGAACAAAGAGACACCGTCCTGGCAAAACCGTTAGACCGGCACATCCGACCCGGGAGCCATGTCTTACAAATTATTGCGGAGGTTTTTTGTCAGCTGTTTTTCGGGAAGGGTGGCGATTGGAAAGACGATGCGAAATCGGAAGATCCAGTGGTAAGTGCTCAGGAATTATTTGGCTGCCTGGCGGTGGACGGCGAGCATCGTAATATCGTCAAATTGGGGTGCATTATCGATGTGACGAAACAAATGGGTCTTGATTCGCTCGATCAAATCGCCGGCCGAGGAGACCGGGGCTTCTATCAGCGTGAGAAGCCTTTCTTTGGTAAACAATGTCTTCTGGGGCGAAAGGGCTTCGGTAACCCCGTCGGTATAACCAATCAGGCAGTCCCCATAATCGAGCCGAGCCTGCTGGATTTCAAATTTCGCACCGATGATAACGCCGACAACGGGTCCTTTTGCCCTTAACGTTTTCTTAATTCCCGACCGCCCGACGATGTAGAGGGGTTCGTGCCCGCCGTTAATAAAAGAAAGATCGCCGGTGGCCGGATTGAGCAGCCCGAAAAAGAGAGTCGCGAACATGACCTCGTGTCCGTGTTCCTCGGAAATATAGTCATTTGTAAGGGATACAGCCTGCAGCATGCGGGTTACATCGGCCTCCGATGCTGCTTCTTTATCCCTGCCCGCTTTCACCATGGACCATCCGCTTTGACTGATTTGACCGGAAAAAACGCGTATCAGGCTGCGGAAAAGGGCCATGTAAAGGGCTGATCCCACCCCTTTGTCGCACACATCGGCGATTACCAGCCCAACGTAATTTCCCGGGAGCATAAATACGTCATAAAAATCCCCGGAAACCTGTCGCGCGGGATGAAAACAGGTGTCGATTTCCCATCCGGGAATTCGGGGAATATCCGCGGGTAAAAAATCTCGTTGAATCTTTTTGCCTTTTTCAAGCTCTGCATTCAGTGCTTTGGAGTAGCCTTCCAATTTGGCATACAGGCGTGCGTTTTCAAGGGCGATTCCGATCTGCCCGGCGATTATTTTCATCAATTCGGCGGTTTCTTCGCTGAAATGCCCGGTTTGCGCGTGCAGCAGGGTAAGCAGACCCAGAATTTTTTTGTCTCTCAGAATAGGCACTGCCAGGGCTGAACGAACGGTGTAAGGTTGATCGGGGAGGTCCAACCAGCGATTATCTTCTCTGGTATCGATAATTAATCCCACCTCGTGATGCCGTCGAACCCATCCGGCGAGTCCTTTATCTAAAACGCGCCCGATGAGCTGAGAGCGTTGCTCCGGTGTTGCATCACTGCGGGTAAGGATACTCTCTATCACCACACCATTGCGATCGAGTAAAAACAGGCTTCCTTTTTCGGCCCCGGTTAACCCCGCAAAAACCTCCAGTGTTTTCTGCAAAATCTTAATAAGCATTTTATCTTTTCCGGGGGATCGTGCCAGGGAGACAAATTTCTCAAGCAGTTTGCTCTGGGCTTTAAACGCCGATTTTTCATTTCTTAATCGACTCAATTCCTCTTTGAGCGCACGGGATTCGTTCAATTTAACCACCTTCTTGTGATGACCGGCTTTATTGCGGGGAAGGGTAAATTATCATCATGGCCTGTTGGATTTGGAAAATATCGTTTGACTGCCGGTGACCAAAGCATGTATAAATTGATTATATCGCCAAAATCATACATCAGTTGATGGAACAATACAACCTTCTTCAGTTTGCGTCTCTGTCCGATCTTCACTGCCGAAAAGAAATACGGCCGCACTTCATATCGACAAATCTACGTTCGCTCTCGTGCTGTTCGGATTATCATGATTTCGGATGGCGCTTATTGCATAACGGCATGAAGAGGCGCTTTTTTAAAACTTTGCTAGACGATCTGCCATATTGAGCGCACGGCTGTTGTGCAACTTTTTTCAATGCAGGTTTTTTTTCGCAACCGCCAATGGTTTTAAGCCTTTTCACTGTGCGTAAACTTTATAAAGCAAAGGAGGGCCATCATGTTTAACCGAATCCTTATGGCTTTAAAGTTTGGGGCGGCTGCTGAGTTTGCACTTGTAAAAGGTATTGAACTTGCGCAGGCACATGATGCGGAGCTGCATATCTTTCACGCTCTGGATTATATGCTAACGGAATTGGATGAGGATGACCCGAAACGGGCTAAAGTCGTCGCTGATGCGGAACAACAGTACGCTTCCAAAATAAAGCCGCTTCTGGGGGAACTGGAAAAGGTCTCATTTACATGTTTGCCGTCTGATCCGGCCCTGGAAGTCTGTAAAATGGCGCGCGATATAAACGCCGACCTCATCATTTTGGGCTGCCATCAGCTTCCGGAAAAAATGTGCCTCGGCCGGGTCGATTATGTGGGAATGACCATTCTCGAAAAGGCGCCCTGCGCGATTCTGCTGGTTCCGCTGTGTGAATAATGATTAGAAGTGGTTTCAAAACCACTTCTATATCAGCAGGTCCCCATCGGGTCCACTTGCAGGCACCCGAGGGGAACCCGGAGGTTGCTTTTTTGAAGCCGCACAACAGGGCTCAATTTTTTCCGTTTTTCGCATATTTGGCGTCTGTTGCGATCTTTATCAAATTTTTAAGCGAGCGAACAGTTGTGTCCCGGGTGCCGGGATCGGAGATGTACTTTGCAAACATTCCCGCCGCGTTGGTGCGATTGATGAACGTAATGCGTGTTTGTGCCGAAGAAACGCTTTCAAGAATCCAGCGATGTTCAGAATCCGTGATGCGAACATAACCGCTTCTCAAAGGAACAAATTGCTCTTTAAGGGCGGTACTATGTATATCGACTTTTCCTAAAGCGCGATAAATGGTTACTTCAGTCTTATATACGACATCCCGATCTGGAAATGGCCATGGGGCATCGATTGCGATATACAGAAAAAAATTAAGTTCGGAAGTATTTTTGGTCGAGATTTTTTTGGATTCAATACACTTAAAAAACCATTTGGGGTAGGACGGGATATCAGACAATACGGATCCAATCACTTCAATCGGCTGTTTAACAAGACAGACGCCTTTAAATTCGAGTTCGGAATGACCGGTCACTTCTCGGGCATATACGCCAATGTCATCTTCTTTTTCAATTAATTCCCACTCATTTCCAGCAATCAAACTTGCCGGATCGGCAAACAAAATCAAAATGATCTTTATAACAAAAGCGAATCGAAACGTTTGGTAACGCCTGCCGCGTTTTAAATATGGCGGGGTAGATAACAATTTTAAAATGGCCAGAAAGACTGGTCATACCAGATGTCTTCGGTCAGTTCCCGGTCAACATCGGCCAGAAAGTTCAAATGCTGGGTTTCCCATTTTGCCAGCCAGTTATAAAGCGCTTTTTCATTCGGATCGGTTGTGGCCCCGGCCCGATCGGAATAGAGTTTAATGGCGCGTTCTTCCATGGACATCGCTGCCGATATAGCGGCCGCTTCGAAAGTAGCCGCTGATATTTCAGATGCGATTTCCCCTGAAAGGACCTGATTTGCGATATCGGATTCATGCGAGTCATCAAATTCCCCGGAATCGAACTGTTTGTTGTTTTGATAGGCTTTAAACTGCTCGGAGAGGATCCGGATATGATTTTTTTCCTCATTGGCCATCATTTCAAAAAAACGTTTTACAGCACTGCCGGATGCCTGCTGGGCCACCTTTCCATAGAAGGCCCGGCCTCTTTTTTCCATCAGAATAGCATTTTTTAAAATCTCAGTCGTCTTATCTTCACTCATAATATTCCTCCGTTTTTGCGCATATTTGATCGAAAAGCGCGATAATTTTATTTTCATACCAGCTTTGCAGCTTAAATCCGGTAATGAATCCGTTGTGCCCCCCATGGGAATGGACAATAAGCTGGATGTGCTTATTCAGTTTCAGGTCATAAAATTCTTTTATCGGTATGATCGGGTCGTCTTCAGCCGTGATGATGGTTGTCGGGGTATTGATTTCTGCAATCGCCGATCCCATTACCGAATAAGCATTAAAATAGTCTCGCGCTGTTGGAAAATCGCTGTATGCTTCAAGTAAAACATCGGTGACCGCCTGAATAGTTTTTAGATCCATCACATTATCAAAATCATACAGGTCCGGAAATAATTCCTGTTTTTTGGCCAGAGAGCGGCGCCATTTGGTCAAGAAATATTTTCGAATAAAGGCGATCCTGTCGATCTGTGTCGTTGATTCTTGCGGATTCAAGACCGGACTGATGCTCACCGCATGGCGCAAATTTGTAAACGGAACACTGACACATTTTTTTAAAATGCGCAAAACGAAATTTCCCCCCAGTGAAAATCCGATCATAAATACCGGGCCGTCTCCGGCGAGTTCGGCAGCCTGTCTTACGGCCTGGTACACTTCTTCTAAAAGAACGGCATAAAAAAGGCCCCGATTGAGATGGTGGCTATCGCCGTGGTCTCTGAAGTTTAATCTGAAAATATCATAGCCCTGACGGTAAAGGCTTCGACCGCAGCGCAATAAGTAAGTTGAGTCCACGCTGCCTTCCCAGCCATGCAACAGAATGACCAGACCTTTCGCCCGGCGGTTATTTTGAACAGAATGATAACCCAGCAGTTTAACACCCCCGGCTGTTTCGATAATTTTTTCCCGTGCGATCTGGCGCATGGGATTGGGCCCCAGGGTGCGGAGCCTGCTGCTGGCCAGCACGGTCTGCACGTGAGCGTTTTTTAAAAAAAGCGGCGGCCGGAAGCTATTTACAGTCTGCATGATCGATTCTCAATATCAAGTTTCGGATAGATGCTGCAAAACCCGCAATTAATAAAGTTTCAGGTGTCAGTATTCAGGTGTCAGGATTTAAAAAAAAAGGCAGATCGGCTAGAAAGCTATAAGGCTGGCAAGCTGGAAGGCTTTAAAGCGCGAAAGTTTTCAGGCTTTCTGGCCTCCTGGCTTTCCAGCCTCCCAGCTTTCAAGCTATGAGCTATTATCTGCGAGCGATTTGCCTGAAACCTGAAACCCGCTTAACTCTGCTCCTCCTGATAAAATGTTAATTCCCAGGTCCACGCGTTCATATCATGGCGAATAATATATACCCCGCCATCATCACCCCGTAATTTAAAATAGCGGTGATCAGGATCAAGCCACCGATCGAGCACCTGCTTTATTTCTATTTTGCGGGACTTGAACCAGATGATACGCGGGGTTTCTGCTCCCCGATATCCGGCATAACATTCAACTCTGATCGGCATGATGGGTTCTTTTGCTTTCATACCAGTTGCCTTCAAATTCGGCAAATCTGTCGCCGGCTGAAAATTACTACGAAATAAGCAACAATTGCACAACCTAAAATAAGTGATATCCCGAAGACAAGGGCCAATTGGGCTGATACAATCGAGGTTAGAACCGAGGCACAGCCGTTTGCCGACCATGCGTATGCGCGCTGGGTGGGGGAATTGAGCATATGGCGCATCCCCAAAGGGAAAGGAAGTCCCATTAGAAACCCGATGGGCAATAATACCAGCACCGCCCCCGAATATTGCCAGATAACCGGAAACCGGAGAAGCTGTTCGATAAGCAGGTTGAGCCCCAAAAAGGCCAGCAGGAGGACACCCAGCAAACCCCAGAGCGCCCTTTTTAGAATAGCCATATTCTTTTTCTGGGACCAGGCACCCCCGAAACTTGAAAAAATAAGTACACCGGCCACCACGACGGTAAAGCTGATGATCGGATCGCCGAAAAGGAGTATATACTTTTTGATAAAGAACAACTCGATAAACATAAATCCGGCGCCGACTCCTAAAAAATACAGCACCTGGAAAATGGACGGTTTGGTATCATTGCGGCGCACGAAAAAAAGCGGCAGAAGCAGTAAAAAACCACTGACAGCCAGGGCTTCGATGAAAACCACCGCCACCACGATTTCACCGGACATCAACAGGGCGTAGAGCCGGCTGCCCAGGGTCCGATAGAGTGATTTTAACTTCAGCCATCTCAAATGGCGACCGGGAAACGGTCGATCGTCCGATTGGGGCCGGACATCGAGCAGGTAGGATCTGAAATAGGCGTTTTCTTTTCCCTTGAGGTAGGCGGATGCCAGTCGATTGATTTCGATAAAATGATAGGGTGCATCAAACCTGTTGAAACGATTGGCCTGATGCGGGGCGATACCGGGAAGATATACAAGGTCGAAATTAAGATTGCGGGCAAAGCGTTCAAGGCGCACCACATCTGCGAGCGGTTTTTTGGAAATCAACAGGGTAAAGGTGTCCCAGTTGCGGAGAATCGCCAGATGGGCTTCAGGATTGGCGGCCCCCGTCATCTTTAAAGCTTCATAGGCGGATGCCCACAGGCGAAGGCTGTCGGCCGGCGGCAGCAACAGTTTTCGTGTAATGATAACCAGGCCATCCGGCGTCAGGTGCTGCAGGTATTGAAACAACCCATCGATGGTGTAAAGGTGGTCTTGATTGAGAGCGGCCGAACCCGGAATCGAAGTCCCCCAGTTTTCCACGTGGATGATGTCGAATTGTACCGGCGTCGCCGACAAAAAGGCTCTCGGAGGTCGGGAGGTAACCGCTAGACCGTAGTGTTCGTTCAAAATATCGACCAGGGCCGGGTTTTCGACCACAAGGGTAACATCCCGGATCTTTGAAACCAGGACATTCGCAATGGCCGATCCGCCCCCCTGCAAAACAACCAGCGCCTTGCGGGCTTCCGGTCGAATAAAATATCCGCTGAAAGGCAGGCTAAATGCGGCAAAACGGATATCTTCAGGGGAACTCAGCGAGTACAGCACAAGCTGATTGTCGCCATCCTTGAAGATCGCATCCTGCGGCGCTACCGTTTCGGTGTACCGCAGACTCAGGCCCGGCGCAAAGCGGATATGGGGGCTGGCGACCCGATCCGTGCGCCCCCTGATATGGGTAAATGTTTGCTCGATACGCGTATCAGGAAATTGCAGAACCTGGGAAATGGCTTTGTAAGCAGAGGGTTTCACCCGGACGAGCGCATCACCCGGGGGGGTCAGCAGGTAGATCGCCCCCAGTAAAATGACAAGGCTTAAAGCGCCCAGGGCGATCCCGGCGGATTTGGGCTGTCTCCTTTCGGGCTGATTTCCGTTTGAACTGCCAAGAATTACCGGCATCAGGGTCAGCGGGATAAGGGCGGAAAAAATTACCAGTCGGCCTTCACCGCAAACCGGGAGCAGCGCCGCCGGAAAAATCGCACCGCAGGCCGAACCGCACATGGTCGCGAAATAGATCCAGCCGGTCTTTTCGGGCAACCGGGTGTAGGCCAGCGCAACAATGAAGCCTGAAAAAAAGAATGGTAGTGCCAACACAATGAAAGCGACGAGCAAATAAACACTCTGAATCGGCTCGACCGGCAGTCTGAAATAATCCAGCGGAAGGTTGTTGAGGATGATAAATGACAGAATAGTCGTCGATGTATAAAAAACGATGAGGGCTGCCGCTGATTTGCGGATGGATGCAAAAAGGGGACGCCCGGTCGGGCGGGCATTGAGGATGCTTAACAAAGTTCCGCTGGCAGCAAAGCCAAACAGCGCAATACTGATCACCATAAAGGAAAGGTGATTCCATTGCCCGATCGAAAAGATCCGTGTCAGCAGAACCTCAAAGGCCAGAGTCGCGAAACCTATGAGGAAAACGGCACTATAGATCATTAGATCATAGCCAATCAAGGTGGAGACTATTTTAGCGCATGACCGGTCATGGGCACAAAAAGAACCCCGGTAATTTGCTTTACGACGAGATCATCGCCCTGTTTGGTCACCAGAACCAGATTCTGGTAACTGAACGGATTTCCCAGCGGGAGCGTAAGCCTGCCGCCGTCCTTCAGCTGCTTAATCAGCGGGGGCGGAATATGGTCGATGGCGGCGGTGATCATAATGGCATCAAAAGGGGCAGCCCGGGGCCATCCGAAATACCCGTCGCCGTGACGGGTTGTAACATTGCTGTAGCCGAGCGACTTTAAGGTTTTACTCGCCCGATGATACAGTTTTTCCTTGATCTCGATGGAATAAACTTCGCCGGCAATCTTCGCCAGGACTGCGGCCTGATACCCGGAGCCTGTTCCGATTTCCAGGACACGATGGTCTTTGGCAAGCTGAAGGATTTCGGTCATCAGTGCGACAACATACGGCTGGGAAATTGTCTGCCCCTCTCCGATGGGCAGGGGCCGATCCGCATAAGCAACGGATAAAAGGTCCTGCGGCACAAAGTTGTGTCTGGGAACTGCCTGCATGGCAGCCAAGACATCGGGGTCGGATATGCCTTTTGCTTTAATGTGTTCTTCGACCAGTTGATTCCTGGCCTGTTTGAACTCGGAAGAATCAGAAAGGTTGTCCGCATGGCTGACGAAAGTGAAAAAAAAGACTGAAACAAAAGCGAGGATGGTTTTTTTCATAGGCCGCTCCCAGAGGCTAATTACGATCTATACCATACAAAAATGAAGCCGTCAGGGAAACAAAAAAATGAAGATTTTGCAAACACTAGCTGTTGATTTTTCGCTTTTTGATATATAATGAGTTATAAATTTAAATCGCTTCATTACTAAATTTAATCGAAAAGGAGCAACCTGATGCCTTTATTTGGTAAGAAGAAAAAAGAAACCAGGCCGCAGCCTCCCGATACGGCAGTATCGCAGAAGGAAACAACGTATTTTGGCAAAAATTTGAGGATTAAAGGACGGGTCTCGGGCAATGGCAATATTATCATATTAGGCGCCCTTGATGGTGAATTTAATCTGAAAGGCCGGGTAAAAATCGCCCAGCCGGCCAAAATAAAGGGTCAGGTAAAAGCAGACATCATATCGGTCAACGGACACGTGCAGGGAAGCCTGGTGGCCAAGGAGCGGGTCCACCTGGATCAAACAGCTCGAATCGAAGGGCAGATCAACACACCCAGTCTGTCCATATCGGAAGGGGCGTCTTTTGACGGTGAGATTACGATGAGCGGCAGATCTCCGGAATCTTCAAAGCCGGCCGCCGTTGCTTCTGTGTCGGCCCCGCAAGACACAGCCAAATCGACGCAAAAATAAGCGCCCGGTGTTATCCCGGCCCCGGGGATGACCGCTAAAAACAAACACGAATAGGAACGCTGTAACGATCGAATTACAAAGAGGTTAAATTAATGGCAAAAGACAATAAAGCTGATTCCACATCCTTATTGAGCAAAAATGTGAAAATTGATGGTGAAATTCACGGACCCGAGAACCTCCATATCGAAGGCTATATCAAAGGATCCATCAAGCTGACCGGAAATATTTTTGTCGGCAGCACCGGCATCGTTCAAGCCGATATGGAAGCCAAAAACATTGTTATCCAGGGGGAGGTGGCCGGAAACGTTTTGGCCCACCAGCAACTGGAGATCCATCCTTCCGGCAAATTAATCGGCGATTGTACCGCATCCACGATTGATATTAAAGAGGGCGCCGTATTCGAGGGGCGTTCCAATATGATCAAATCTGCGGGCCTGTCCGCCGGACCGAGCGTCCCCCCGAATATTTCTGCCGCGCAATCTCCGAAAAAACCTCAATCCTGACGCCGCATTTTATTGGTCGGGTCGCCCTCAGCCACCATGGCGTCTAAAATCCGGCGCTCGGCATCGTCAGGCAGGATACCTTCGAGCTCTGCTTCTAAAACGATGATGCCTTCCTGGTTTAAATAGACGGCTTCTGCCCGGGCCCGCCTGCGTTCATCGATGTGGGTGATGGTAAAGCGACAGCTGATCGTCTCATCAAAATAGACCGGTTGTTTAAATCGAAAATTCATCACCGAGGCCAGCCAGCCGATCTGCCCGCCGACTTGGGTCAAAATGCTGCCCACCAGCAGGCCGTGGCATATGCGGTCTTTTAAATTTTTAGCGCCTGAAAAGCGCGAATCAAAATGCACCGGGTTATAGTCCCGGGTGATATCGGCAAAGGCCATCACGTCTTCTTCGGTAAATCGTCGCGACACGGTAAACGTATCTCCGACCTTCAGGCCTCCAATCGTGCGGTTACGAATTTCTGTCATGTTCGCTCCTTGATCGAAAGGGTCGCATTTTATGATTTAACGGTGATGGATTCTAAAAACCGGTTTTACTTATGCGCGTGGGTTGGATATAGTCCATACAAAATTAGATTTCAAATTAAAACCACCAAATCGCTACCGCAAATATCTTTATTCCCGGTATCAGGAATAAAGTGGGTTTCAGGTTTCGGGTGTCAGGCACAATAGCGCGTAGCTGATAGCTCATGGCTCATAGCTTGAAGGCCGGGAGGCCGGAAAGCCCGGAAGATTTCACGCTTTCAAGCCTTCCAGCTTGCCAGCATTATAGCCTCCTAGCCGATCCGCCTTTTTAAATCCTGACACCTGAAATCATCATCATTGTATTACTTTAGCATCTTGAGAAATAAATGAGGACGTGTGCATTTTTATCAATTTTATTTTTGCTGGCGACGGTCTCCATCGGGTCTGCTGCCGAACAAAAGATACTGGACACCGGGGAACTTGCAGTTGTTTATGATACGGGTCTCGACCGAACCGCACGGCAGGCGCTGGCGGTGTATTCCGACATAAAGGAAGAGCTTGAAACATCGTTTCAGTGGCGGCTGGACTTTCGACCGACTCTGGTGCTGATCAATGATAAAAACCGATTTCGGCAAATGGCAGGCCACGAGCTTGTTGTGGCCTATGCGCTGCCGAAGAAGAAAGTGGTGGTCATCGACAACTCAAAGATGAATGTTTCACCCTTTACACTGCAAACAACATTCAAACATGAGCTGTGCCATTTGCTGCTCCATCATAAGATCAGCGATGATAATCTGCCCCGGTGGTTGGATGAAGGAATTTGCCAGTGGGCCAGCGACGGCCTGGCCGATATTATCATGGATACCAAGCGCGACCTGCTGCCGGCCGCTGTTTTATCTGATTCTGATTTTGATCTGGAAGCATTACGGCACCGATTTCCCCGGGACAGAAATGCCCTGATACTGGCTTATGAGCAGAGCAAAAGCGTGGTGGAGTATATGAACCGCGCTTATGGCTCACAGGGTATTCTGGATTTTCTGAGGCTGTTGCAGCAGGGATATGATCCCGGATCCGCCTTTGAGATTCGTTTTGAAACTTCATTTGATGAGTTCCAATATCGGTGGCGGGCGCATCTCAAAAAGAATATCAACTGGTTTACCTACCTTTCCATTCACCTGTATGAAATTCTGTTCGTGTCGGCCGCTCTGCTGACGATATTTGGATTTGTTCGAAAGATTCTCCGTCACCGGGCATATTCAAGTCAAGAAGACGAAGATGACGAAGCTGGTTTGTAATTCGCTTCGCTCTTAATTGGAATGATGGAACGATGGAATAATGGAATATTGAAACTATACTGGTGGAACATTAGGTTCAATTCGTCCGCCAGTAAAGGCGATGGACCGGACCATCAGGACACAGGGAAATGGGGCTCTGTGATGATGGAATAGTTGATTTAATAGACATTTAATCTGATTTTCTAACCCATCATTCCACTATTCCAACATTCCATTATTCCATGCAAGCGGCATAAAACGAGCCTTCTGAAAAGCACCATGCTTTCGTTATGTTATTGAAACTCTAAGGAATTAAGAGCGGTCGATATGTTCTTCAAAATATTGGACCTGATAGGTGGAGACTTCAAGTGTGGGATTCTGCCAGGAATCTGGCGGCAGCCCGGCTTTCATGCAAAGATGGGTCAGAAAATCCTGAGGCAGGGGAAGCTGTTCCCAAACCTGGGGTAAAAAAGTGGCGCTGGCAGTGTCCCTGCGAATAATCACCCCATCGATATGGGGCCGGAGCTTTTTGATCAGATCATCACCGTCACGGTATTTCAAAGGCTGCGGTTCCGAAAGGATGCTGATTTCAATTTCAACCTGGTCCAGTTCCGAGGTGTCCAGCGGCGCAAAGCGCGGATCATGAAAGGCAGCGTTGATTGCGTTGCGGCGAACCCCGGATGCCAGGGGCGTGTCGGATGATAGATTCCCGATACACCCCCGCAGGCGTTCGTTTATTTTCAGCGTGACGAAGGTTCCGCATGATGCGTTAAAGCAGGAATCTTTTAAAGCGGTATTTAAGGAATCAATTTCGGCCTGCCGGATCTTTTTGCCCAGGCGTTCCATAAGAGTGTGCCGGGCCAGCCTGACGAGCGCCTGCCCCTGGGCTTCGCTTAAATCCTGGCTGTGACTGCAATCGTTATGCATTTGTGGTAAGTAGGAAAGACTATCGTAAGTAATGGAATTCGTCCTTACGGTTTTCAGACACCGGCAATATTAGGATACAATGGGCAGATTGAGACTGTCAAATAAAAAGAATAAGGGCGATTAAGGGCACGCGCGGAACTCCGGGCGGCTTTGAAATCAGTTGGGAACAGTTACCTCAAGCGTAGCTGCGTCCACATCTGCGTCGGAAAAATCTTTTTCGGCCACTTTTTTCACCCACCACTCTTCCCGGAACATTGATTTATAAAGGTTATTGAACATGAATGCCAGCAGGGTGTAGGCCGAAAGCTTTGAATCCGGCTGTTCCAGTCTTTGCAGAAGCTGCTTTTGCTGGTCGGTGTGCAGTTTCAGCGTGCGCAGATACTTTAGAAATGGAATCGCCTGGGTATGATTGGCGCGTGAATTCGGCAGGGTTTTGACCTTGTTTTCATATTCAGCCCGTAATCGGTCGATTTTTTGAGGGGAGGCTTTCAACAAAAGCTCCTGGCTCTGGGGGCTTTCAAAAAACTTCTGACTGTTCATGTTAATGCACTGTTTGATTTTAATGGCGGTGGCCTGGATATCCTTGGCCAGTACTTTTTTAAACATCTGCTTCGCATTTTCGGGGATATGGAAGAAAATGGTTTTCAACGCATGTTCCCTTTGACTCATTTTAAACTGAAATTCTCGCAGCGCAAGGCGCCAGTACGCACGACTGGCATCCGCGACAATCTCGGCATCCAGCATGCCCTGCATATGTCCGAATTTTATCGAATTGCGGATGTCGGCAAAAAACTTGGCGGTTCGTTCAAACAGCAACTCGCCTGTCACGGTTTTAAAAACCATCACAACGGTAGCGTGCCAATCCTGTAAATGCAAAATTAGATTTAAATTCTTAAATGCTTCGGATAGCGCCTTGTTGCTAAAAAAATGTGACGGCGTTGCATAATACGGCGTTCCGCCGAGCAGCGGCTGGTTGACCTTGCCGTTCTCTGTTTCTCCAAAATCCACAGCGGTTTCGACATCGATGATTCCAAGTTCATATTCATCGGCGCTCATTAAAAACAGGGGATACTTTGAAGGGTCGCCGGCGACCAGCAGATTATCCGGTTTCAAATCCCGCATGGCAATGCTCCTGGTGCGCAGCCATGCCAGGAGATCGAGCAGGTTGGTTATGATACCGGCCACCTGGGGTTTGTTTTGTTCAAAGCGTATCTTATGAACATATTCCTTGATGATCTTTCGGTACGCCGCTACGGCCTTCATCCGTTTTGTGAAATTGACTTCTATCAGAAGATTTAATTCCTGCACCAGATTTTCAGAAAGACCGGCTTCCTTGGCTGCAATCGTTTTGCCGGCTAAATGCGTCAGGAACCAGGTTTGAATGCGGAACATCGACACATCCGACGAAACGCCGGAGTCGGTCAGGAACTGGCGGATGGCCGCATGACAATCGTTGTATACCTGTCGAATCTCGAAACCGATGGATTCCTTGTCTTTACCGTAGCGCCCGCGGAATTTCTGGTTATCAAAAATGGTTTCGGCGTTTGCAACCATTTCCTCTGCTACGGCATCTTTAACATCGTGTAAATTATCCACAATATTACCCAGGAAATAGTATTTTGAGAAATCCATGAAAAACACAAACGTGTTTTTGATCTTTAAATAGTTGTGGTAATCTGTATTGCGGCGCAGCCACTCAACGTATTTTTCTTCAAGTTTATCGGCTGTAAGACCGGCACTGTTGGGAAATTTGTGAATGAGACTCAGAACCACTGAAACCCGCGGGATAATACATTCCTTCGGTGCCAGTTTGTCAACGATGCGCCCTTCCTTTTTGATGCTTTTGATATAGCCGTCAAACGCGGTAATGGGTTTTACCGGTATTTTGACCACCAGGTGTGCGTCATAGATGACATAATAACACTTGCTTTTACTGCCGGCCTCTTCCCCGATCGGGCCGATGGTCATACGGCGCGTGACCCAGTCTCCGCGGTGTTTTACGCGCAGTTCATAAACATAATTGGGACCGGATGATGTTGTCGGCAAGGATTTGATATTGGTTGGCGCCTTCGGGTCGGCTCCGACCTGGTTTTTGAACAGGTTTAAAAAATAGTTGATGATATCCGATTGGGTGATACCGTCTTTGGTCTCCTCGCAGGAAAGGGTTTCAAGCTCCACCGGCCTTTGAGGTTGCGTTACGTTGTCTTTGGTCGCGCGACGGCGCATTATCAGGTGAACAACCAGTAATAGGATGAAACAAAAAGTCGTAATGGAGAGGATTCCAAAAACCCAGACGGTATTCTGGCTGAGCGAATCGGATGTTTCCCGGGCGAAGCTTTTAAACTCAGCCTTGGCTTTGCCCAAAAGGCCGGATAGTTTAAATTTTGCATATCGCAGGCTTGATTCTAAATCCGGTTTCCCGAAGCTTTCGACTTCGGACGATTTGAAAAAATTTATCTCATCCCCGGCTTCGTAATAAACGAAACCGTCGGATTCCCAGGATCTGTCCACTGTAAATACAGTGCCGCCCTTTAGGACGACGACATGCGTGTCCATATATTCATTTAAAAAAAAGGCACCCGTCCCCGCAATCAAAAGAAATAGAAACAAAATCGCCTGACGCATTTTCATATAGTGCTATCCTTATTCTGTTTCCATGTTATCAAAACAGGGACCTGAGCCGAAGGTCTTTACAGTCTGATTGTGACATATAATTTTGAAATTATTACAAATATTAACAACTCTATCCGACCGGCCGAAGCGCGGGGTTAAAATCGCACCATTATTCTTTTATCGGGAATCTGGATATTTTCTTGAATGATATTTTCCCGGTAGCGCAGGGCCGGCGACATTGCGGCGCAAAGCCATAAAATTATTAAATTTCAGGTAGTTGTTTTGTGCCCCCGCTGCGCTTTTTAAATCGGCTTTTCATTGACCCCCACCGTCTGATCCATTATACTTGCTCGTAAAACATTTCGCCGGTATTACCTTATTATTGAAGCTGGAACCCGTCTCAAAAATGTGGAAACTAATCCTTCTCATACTGGCAGGGCTCTATACCCTGAATCCCTATGACATCTTGCCGGATTTTATGATCGGCTGGGGCTGGATCGATGATCTGATCATCTGGGGGCTGGTATGGAGATACCTTGCGTCACAGAAGAAAAAATTCGCCAATTACAATCGTTTTTACCGGCAAACCGGGGGAGGTTTTGAAAATAAAAGCTCCGGACAACAGCATTCGCGTGCACACGAACAAAATTTCGCCGATAAGACGCCGTGGGATCCTTACCGAATACTGGGAATTGATCGCAGTGCATCCGCAGCGGAGATAAAGAAAGCCTACCGGGAACTGGCCACCAAATACCATCCGGACAAACTGGAGCACCTCGGAGATGAATTTAAAGAGCTTGCGGAAATGCGTTTTAAGGAAATCCAGAAGGCCTATCAGGAGCTCAGCGGCAAAGGCTAGTGTTGTGTCTCACAAAAATGGTGCAAAATCCGCGGGGTACATTTTAGTTCGATTGAATTCTTTAAACAACACGATGTCTATGGCTTCAGGTGTCAGTGTTCGTGTGTCGGGCAAAATAGCTCGTAGCTGATAGCTCATGGCTCATAGCTTGAAGGCCGGGAGGCCGGAAAGCGTGGAAATTTTCAGCCTTTCAAGCCTTCCAGCTTGCCAGCCTTATAGCCAATCCGCATCTCTGAAATAGGTTCTAAAAAGAATTTAATCCGTTCCGTTTAATTCATTGGTCAGGAACGACGTTCATGATACCGTGTTTTGCAGCAGATAAAACCCTCGGCAAGCTGGCCAAATGGCTGCGCCTGCTGGGTTTTGATACGCTCTATGAATCTGACGCTGCCGCCGACGACTTTATCGAAAAGTTGGAGAATGACCGGATCCGCTTGACCCGCACCCGGCATATCCGCAGGAAATCTGACGGCGGTAAATTGATTTTTGTTCAATCCGACCATTGGGCCGAGCAGTTAAAACAAATCATTCTGGAACTCGGATTAAAGGCCGCTCAAACACGGCCCTTTTCAAGGTGTTTGCACTGTAATATAGAAATCGTTGCCACCGAAAAAGATTCGCTGTGGGGCAGAGTGCCGGATTATATTTTTGAAACCCATGATCGCTTTCTAACCTGCCCCGAATGCGGAAAAATCTATTGGTCCGGCAGCCACACCGACAGAGGGTTGAAAATGATTCAGCAGCTTTTCCAACAGGGCAAATGAAACCGTTATCCAAAATGCCGGAAAATCGCGTGAAAGCCATCGCATTGGAAGGCCGCTTGAGGAACTGTAAGAATGTGGTCACATTGGGGGTCCGGGCGAATTTTGCCGATTACAGCCCGCAGGAGGCCGAACTCATCCGCAATGCGGACAAGATTTATTACCCGTCCACTTTCTATGCGGATCTTTTCGACGCCATGGGTAAAGCCACGTTTCCGAGCTATCACACTTATAAATGTGTTCAGGATAAAATCAAACAATCGGCCCTTTTTGAATTGCTCGAGATCAGCCATCCAAAAACGCGGGTATTTTACGGTAAACGGCAGAAAAGCCTCATCCGGCAGCATTTTGATTTTCCGTTTATTGCCAAAGTCGCCCGGGGATCCGCCCTGGGAAGAGGTGTTTATTTAATCCGCAACGAAAAAGAACTCAGTAACTACTTCGAACTGACGCGTCCGGCTTATATTCAGCAATACCTGCCCATCGATCGCGACATCCGGGTGGTTGTCATCGGTAACCGCATTGTCCATGCTTACTGGCGTATTGCCCCGCTGAATGAATACCGCAGCAATGTGGCTGTTGGCGGCACCATCCAGCTGGACGGAGTGCCCGAAGAAGCCTGTAATCTGGCGCTGCGGGTCGCTCGCGCTTGTCGCTGGGATGATGTCGGGATCGATATTTGTGAGCACAACGGTCGGTTTTACGTTTTAGAAGCCAATATGAAGTATGGCAGAGAGGGTTTTCGAAAGGCCGGTCTTGATTACGACAGGTTGATGGAATCCATGATTGAAAATGAAGAAATATGATGAAGATACTCTGGAACTTGCCCGGGGCCTTCTGGATGAGCAGGAAGCCGGGCGATTATCAGAACTGGCGACCCTGAATAAAGATGCCATGCGCCGGGCGGCCGAAGCGCACGGGGATACCGACTATCGACAGGGCTTTTCGATTGATGTTGATCGAATTCTGCATGCCCATGCATATGCGCGCTACATCGATAAAACCCAGGTGTTTTACCTGATTAAAAACGATCACATTACCCACCGGGTCCTGCATGTGCAATTGGTCTCCAAGATCGCCCGCACCATCGGCCGCTTCCTGCGCCTGAACGAAGATCTGATTGAAGCCATTGCTCTGGGACATGATATCGGGCACGCGCCCTTCGGCCATGACGGTGAGCGCTTTCTCACCGAGCTGTGCCAGACTCATGGCATCGGCGCGTTTCAACACAACGTTCAAAGTGTTCAGTTTCTGGACAGCGTCGAACGCAAAGGTGTCGGTTGGAACCTCACGCTGCAAACTTTAGACGGCATTTTGTGTCACGACGGCGAGGTTCACAACAAAATGCTTCAACCGGATGCCGATAAGGATTTCGCTACATTGGACAAAGAGATCGCAATCAAGAAAAGAGATCCTCAAACACCCCTTGTCCCCATGACCCTGGAAGGCTGTGTCGTTCGAATGGCTGACACCATAGCGTATGTCGGTCGCGATGTTGAAGATGCCGTCCGGTTGAATCTGATTCGTCGGTCCGATCTGCCCCCGAAATGTGTCGAACACCTCGGAGATACCAACGGCACCATCGTATTTAATCTGGTAACCGATGTCATCCAGAACAGCTTCCAAAAAGAATACGTTGCGTTCAGTTCAGAGGTATCCGACGCTTTAAAGCGGTTAAAGAAATTTAATCTCGAATACATTTACATGAACCCCAGGATAAAAACCCATTCTTCCAAGCTCAAAGAGCTCTTTGGTTTTCTCTTTGAGAAATACCTTTCCGATATTGAGAACAAATTCGCTTCATCCGTGATTTTTAGCAGATTTCTAAACGGGATGTCGCCGGCATACATCCGGAAGCACAGCAGCGCCGAGATCGTGCGGGATTTCATTGCCGGCATGACGGATGAATATTTTTTGAGTCAATGTCCGGATTCAATGCGTCCTGCAATTCAGCGGATGTGAGCATGTCACAGGTTCAGAGGTTCCTGGTTCAAGGGTTCATGGCATCAAAGATGCGAGCGACCAGGTGGCCTTATGGAGCGCTGCGCTTTAGGAGCACTTCGTTTGAGGAGCAGCCCTTCGGGCTTTGAGTTCAAGGGTTGTGGGTTAAAAGCCCAAAAAATCTCTTGAATTTCCAGGGTAAACACCGTAAATTTAAAGATCAACCGGAACTTACGCAACAGAATGAAAATACAGGGTATTCCACCATTCCAATCGAAGGGCGAAGCCCCTAAACTGAAAAGCTCGATTTAACTGACAAACCGAGGATTTTGCAATGAAAACCATGTGGGCACCATGGCGGATCGAGTACATTCTTTCAGACAAAGACAGCCGCTGCATATTCTGTGATGCAAACGAGGCGCGGGGTGATCTGACACTTTTTTCGGGTGCGGAAACCTTGGTCATGATGAATAAGTTTCCTTACATCAACGGGCATCTTCTGGTTGCGCCGGTCCGGCATGTCGCGACCCTCGATCAGCTTACGAAAGTGGAAATGGGAGAGCTGCTGGCAACGGTCGAACAATCGGTCGGTATTTTAAAAAAAGTGATGGAGCCGGATGGATTTAACGTCGGTCTCAATTTAGGCCGGGTTGCAGGCGCGGGCCTTGAAGAACATCTGCACTTTCATATTGTACCGCGCTGGTCCGGCGACACCAATGCCCTGACTGTTTTTGGTGAAGTACGGGTGATTCCAGAGCACATTAATGCCACCTATAAAAATTTAAAGCCTTACTTTAATAAAATAAACTTAAATAATAGAAAATAATTAAAATAATAAATTAGTTTTTTGCGATCAATTTTGGATGGATGAATTGTTTGCCCCGCGTCTGCATTTTGCGTTCAACCTCCCCTTGAAGCAGGGTCGTCCCTGTGTTATGAAAGGCATAAAAGCTGTATTGTTCTGATTGATCGATGAGCCCTCCTAAATTAACTCCCATGATAAAACAGTATCTTTCCATCAAGGAGGAGTATCCGGACGCGATACTCTTCTATCGGATGGGAGATTTCTACGAAATGTTTTTCGAAGACGCCCAGGTCGCATCCCGCGTTTTGGAAATTACGCTTACGTCCAGAAATAAGAAAGACGAATCTCCGGTGCCCATGTGCGGCGTGCCCCATCGCGCTGTTTCCGGATATATCGCTCGATTGATCGATCACGGTTACAAGGTTGCGGTTTGCGATCAGATCGAAGACCCCGCAACTGCCCGAGGACTGGTAAAACGGGATGTTGTGCGGGTCATTACGCCCGGAATGATCATCGATGACGCCTTTCTGGATAAACGCTCCAACAACTTTGTTCTGGCCGTTATCCGTAATGGTGATTCGACCGGGCTGGCATATCTGGATATTTCCACCGGCAGCTTCCGGGTGACCGAATCCGATGATATCGGCGCTATCGTGGATGAGTCTCTGCGCATCGCCCCCAGCGAGATCCTGCTTCCGGAATCAGCCAAGACCGATCCGCAAATGGCATCCCTTCGGGGTGCCCTGGTGGAGATCTCGATGACCTATCTGGAGGACAGCGTATTTGAGTATAAACGCTGTTACAACGGGCTCACCGAGCAGTTTAAAACGATTTCACTGGAGGGATTCGGGTGCGAAACGCTGATTGCCGGCGTGAGGGCGGCCGGAGCACTCGTTTTTTATGTTCGCGAAACTCAAAAACAGAAAATTGAGCACTTTACCCGGATCGAAGCTTACACGCTGGACAATTACCTCCTGGTTGACGACATAAGCTGCCGCAATCTGGAACTTGAGAAAAATATTCGATCCGGCACCCGTCGCGGTACGCTGATCGGCATAATGGATCATACCCGCACGGCCATGGGCGCACGCTTGCTCAAATCATGGCTGCGGTATCCGCTGATCGATATCGAAGAGATTAAAGCCCGCCATCAGGCTGTAGAAGAAGCCAAAAACACCCTTCAGGTTCGCCGTGACATTCGCGAATACCTCAAATCGGTATCCGACATCGAACGCCTCGGCAGCAAAATTGTCATGGGCCACGCGAATGCGCGTGACCTGGTGGCCCTGAAACGGTCGCTTTTTATGTTACCGCAGATCCAACAGATGCTTCTGGAGCTGCAGTCCGAACTTTTTCGATGGGATCAAAACCTTAATTCCCTTTATGAACTGGCGGAAGTGCTTGAAAAAGCCATCCGGGAGGATGCCCCGCCGACGATCAATGAGGGCGGGATCATAAAACCGGGCTATCACAGGGAGCTGGATGAACTGGTAAAGATCAGCAAAGACGGCAAGGGCTGGTTGGCCCGGCTGGAGGTGCAGGAGCGGGAAGCCACCGGGATCAACACCTTAAAGGTCCGGTACAACAAGGTATTCGGATATTACCTCGAAGTCCCCAAAAGCCGCGCATCGGATGTGCCGGCCAATTATGTGCGCAAACAGACCCTGGTCAATGCCGAGCGCTATATAACCGATGAATTGAAATCTTTTGAGACCCGGGTGTTAAATGCGGAAGACCGGCGCGCGGCGCTCGAGCTTGACATATTCAATGAAATCAGACAGGAAGTTGTAAAAAATTATAAGGATATTCAAAGTGTTGCGCAATTTCTCGCCCGTCTGGACTGCCTGCTTAACCTGGCGGAAATTGCCGATCAAAATAATTATTGTCGACCGGATATGACAAACGACGGTCGTATTCATGTAGAAGACGGCCGTCACCCGGTTGTGGAAAAAATGATCACCGGCGAGCGGTTTGTGCCCAACACGGTTTCAATGGACAACGATGAGAATCAAATCCTGATCATTACCGGACCCAATATGGCCGGGAAATCCACGGTGTTGCGACAGATGGCCTTGCTGGTCATTATGGCGCAAATGGGATCATTTATTCCCGCTAAGAAGGCGTCCATCAGCGTTGTCGATCGGATATTTACGCGGGTCGGCGCTCTGGACAACCTGTCCCACGGACAGAGCACATTTATGGTGGAAATGCAGGAGACGGCCAATATTCTCAACAATGCCGGCGAACACAGTCTGATCATCATGGATGAGATCGGCCGGGGGACGAGTACCTATGACGGGCTCAGCATTGCCTGGGCGGTGGCCGAATATTTACATGATTTGCACAAAACCGGCGTCAAAACCCTGTTTGCCACTCACTATCACGAATTAACCGATCTGGCCCAGCAAAAAAAGCGGGTGAAAAATTACAACATCGCGGTTAAGGAATGGAACGATGAGATCATTTTTTTACGCAAGCTGGTCGAAGGGAGCACCAATCGAAGTTACGGCATCCAGGTTGCGCGCCTGGCCGGAATTCCCGATCGCGTCATCGGCCGTGCCAAAAAGATCCTGTACAACATTGAAAATGAAGAGCAGGATCTGACCGACTCGTTTTCCGATCAGAAAACCCCGCAAGCCGGACCGGTGCAGATGGATTTGTTCAGCAAAAAAGAACGCTTTTTCATTGAAAAGTTGACCAAACTGGATATATCGAAAATGACGCCTCTGGAGGCCCTCAACTATTTGAATGAACTCCAGGAAAAGGCCAAAGACATCACCGATTGATCGGCGCCGAATTTAATCGATTTTTGAAAACACATTGATTTTAATGGGTGTTTTCCGCTAAAATTGTACAGTAGCGCGAACGACGGACATCCAACTGTGAGCAAGCGACAAAGATATTGATCTATGTTTAGAAATAAATTTCTCATATTCTTCATTGCCCTATTGATACTGGCAGAAGTCTGTTTTTTTTCGACACTTTCGGCGGCGGCTCCCCGCGATGCGTATTTTGATGCTGAAGACTGTTACCGCAGTCTTCGCCAGGACTCCCAGAAAATAAAATACCGCCATAACTGGATGCGCTGCATTAAAAAGTATCAGTCCGTCTACAGTCAGGACCCGGGTGGTCCCTGGGCGGCTGCGGGCCTTTACATGTCCGGCAAAATGTATCAGGCGCTGGCTAAATTTTCAGGAAAAGAATCCGACCGTCAAGAAGCTCTTGACATATTTGAACGTGTCGTCCAGCGGTATCCGAATAGCCGCTACCGGCAAAAGGCCAGCCAGGAAATTAGCATTCTCGTCGCAACCACCGGCTCAAAAGGGACACCCCCGGAGGGAAGCATCTCTTCCGCGAAGGGGTTGACCCCCAAAGAAGCCTATATCGATGCCGAGGGCTGTTACAGTGACCTCCGTAAAAACCCCGAGAATCAGAAATACCGTCATAACTGGCTGCGGTGCATCGATAAATTTCAATCCGTCTATGAAAAAGACCTTACGGGTCCATGGGCACCGGCCGGCCTCTATATGGCCGGAACGCTTTACCGCAAGCTTTACACGCGGTCCAAAGTCCCGGCCGATCTGGAGAACGCCCGGGAGGTGTTCAATCAAATCATCGAACAATTCCCCCGCAGCCGTTATCACGCCAAAGCCGCCATGGAAATGAAAACTATGCCGCGGCCCGATGAAAGCGCGTCCGTCGCTCAAACGGATCCGATCGGCGAGCAAATTGAGACCAGTACTTCAGAAAACAATAGCGCTGCCGCCGATGCGTCCGTTTCGACCGAACGGACAGAATTACCGTCGAGCCAGACAGCACCGGAAGGGATGGTAACGGTGACCAACCTGCGCTTTTGGTCCAACCCCAATTACACCCGGGTCGTCATCGACGCCGATAACGAAGCCTCTTACTACCATCATTTGCTTAAAAAAGACCCCTCCATCAACAAACCGCAACGGCTCTATGTTGATTTGAGCAACAGCCGGCTGGGAGAGCAAATTCGTAAAAGCATTCCGATTAACGATGATCTGCTGAGCGATGCCCGTGCCGGACAATATACACAGGATTCCGTCAGGGTCGTGGTTGATATCAAATCTTTTGAAACCTATAAAATATTTTCCCTGAAAGATCCGTTTCGGATTGTCATCGATGTGTGGGGCTCCCGCGGAGAGGAAAAACCCCGGGAACGAACGCCAGCCGACACCGTGAATAAAGGCGGCAGGATTCCGCCCGGATCGCTGGCCAAACAACTGGCCCTTGGTGTCCGGCGGATCGTCATTGACCCGGGTCACGGCGGCAAGGATTACGGCGCTCCGGGCTATTACAAGGGGGTCCATGAAAAAAACGTCGTACTTGCAATCGCCAGAAAGCTGGCAGATAAAATTCGCAAGGAGCTGAAACTTGAAGTCGTCCTCACCCGAAACGGCGATCGGTTTCTTACCCTTGAAGAGCGCACGGCCTTTGCCAACACGAAAAACGCAGATCTGTTTATCTCCATCCATACCAACGCCTCGAGAGACCGCAGGGCCTATGGTATTGAAACTTATTTTTTGAACCTCGCCACCGATGAAGAGGCCATCCGGGTGGCGGCCATGGAAAATGCCACTTCGACCAAAAATATCAGCGATCTGCAAAAGATCCTATATGACCTCATGCAGAATGCGAAGATCAATGAATCCAGTCGCCTGGCCGGCTACGTTCAGGGTGCCGTAATCGGCCACCTGAAAAACAAGCGCTATTCCCGCGTAAAAAGCAAGGGCGTCAAGCAGGCGCCGTTTTATGTACTTCTGGGTGCCCAGATGCCGTCCATTTTGATCGAAACCGCATTTATCAGCAATGCACGCGAATGTAAGCGACTGACCAATTCCGGATACCAGGAGCGGTTGTCCGAGGGCATTATTCAGGGAATTCGGAAATATATCAAAGCCACTTCGCCCACCGCATTCCGAAATGTGCCTCCGCGGGGATTTCAGGCACTGTCAGGCGGTTAAAATTTTTTCCTGAATCCTGCATGAAAATTAATCAGATAAAATGATTATCATCCATTATAGGTAACGCCAACTTCTCATTAATTTTCACGCAAGATTTTAGTTGTTGACACATTACCCCAAATGCATTGCAGCCGAACCCGTTTCTGCCGATGATCACTGAACGCTCGGATCCAAACCCGCCCTTTACGCCCTATTTTGCGCTGGTGAGCGGCGTTCTGGCCGTATCCACGGGGGCTATATTTGCACGCCTGGCAGACGCACCGGCCCTTGTCATCGCCGCCTATCGATTGGGCATCGCCACCCTTATTCTCGCACCGATCGCTTTCTGGAAAGCCCGCGGCGAGTTATCAAGGCTTTCCGGGCGCGACCTTGCCCTGGCAATTTTATCCGGTTTTTTTCTGGCCCTGCACTTCGCCACCTGGATTTCGTCGCTCGATTATACCTCGGTGGCCAACAGCGTTGTGCTGGTAAATACCAATCCTCTCTGGGTGGGTTTATTCACCCCGCTTGTTGTGAAAGAGCGTGTCAGGCGCGCTACGGTTCTTGGCATTATCATCAGTGTCATCGGCGGCGCCATCATCGGTTACGGGGATTTTGCCACCGGAGGTAAGGCGTTGTTCGGAGATGCGCTGGCTCTGGCCGGCAGCATATGCGCTGCCATCTACCTGCTTCTGGGTCGCAATTTGCGTCGCCGACTGTCGCTCCTGCCGTATATTTTTATTTGCTACAGCAGTGCGGCGGCAATCCTGTGGATCATCGTGCTGTCTCTCGGGCTACCCATCTCCGGATTTAACACGACCACGCTGGCCGCTTTCTGGGGAATGGCCTTGATATCCCAGCTCATCGGCCATACCAGCTACAACTGGGCGCTAAAATGGTTCAGCGCCGGCCTGATCGCAGTGAGCCTGCTGGGCGAGCCCATCGGCGCAACCATACTGGCGTATATTATTTTCGACGAGGGACTGACCGCCTATAAGATTCTGGGCGGGATTATCATTCTAACCGCCATCTATATCACCGCCTCCGGCGAAAGCAGGGAAAACTGAAATGCGTGCAGGCCGGCAGGACAATATCAGCTCATAGCTGATAGCTCATAGTAAAAGCTAACTGCTTAGAGCTTTGAGCTATGAGCTCTTGATTGCTTCCCAGCCTTTTAGCCTTCTGATAATTTTAAATTTGACAAAGTTTGTTGGTTCCCTTATCTGACAGTTACTTACATCATTACAGAGGAAGGAGGATCCATATGGCATACGAGAATATCATTTATCAGGTCGATGCGGGGATTGCCACGATTGCTTTTAACCGGCCCAAGGCGCTCAATGCTTTAAACCGCGCTCTTCTCGATGAATTCTCACAGGCGCTGGATGAAATTGCCGCCGACGAAAATATTCGTGTGCTGGTGCTCACCGGTGCCGGTGATAAATCGTTTGTAGCCGGGGCTGATATTACCGAGCTGGCGACCTATAATGCATTAACCGCCAAAAATTTTATCAGAAACAGTCACAACATTCTCCTTAAGCTTCAGGAGCTGCCGATTGCCGTCATCGCTGCGGTAAACGGTTTTGCCCTGGGAGGGGGGACTGAGATAGCCATCGCCTGTGATTTTATCTACGCATCTGAAAATGCCAAATTCGGTCAGCCGGAAATCAATCTAGGGCTGATTCCGGGTTTAGGCGGCACCCAGAGACTGCCGCGTTTAATCGGTACGCATATGGCCAAAGAATTGGTATTTACCGGTAAAATGATTTCCGCGGCCGACGCCGAGAAAATCGGACTGGTCAACAAAGTGGTTCCCCCGGACCAATTGATGGACGAAGTCATGCAAACCGCCAGAGAGATCGCCTCCAAAGGCAAAGTGTCTCTGCGGGCGGCCAAACAGGCGATGAACTTCGGCATGAATGCCGATCTTGCAACGGGTATCCATATTGAAATCGATGCATTTGGCCTGTGTTATGACAGTTCCGACGCAGCGGAAGGCACATCAGCATTTCTCGAAAAAAGAAAGGCCGAGTTCAAAGGAAGTCTTAAAGATTAAACTGGCGACTTACTTCTGGCTGTTGGCTTCCGGCTGCTTGCTTCTGGATTTTGAATTACCTGCATCGCACCTAAAGTGAAGCGCTCTTCAAGCAAAGCGCTCCTAAAACGAAGTACTCTGCTATCGAAGTGCTCTTCAAGCAAAGCGCTCCGATAGCGGAACCTTTAAGTTTAGAATTATAGTGTTCGAGGGTAGGGGACATGGCGGATAAGACAAATAGACTTCAGCTCATCTGGGGCGTTCTGCTATTGCTGGCCGGAATTGGCGTTTTGTTCCGAATTCCGCAGATCATGCCTGAAATCAAAAAAATAGAGCAATTTGCCCGGTACATATATTTTATATACTTTTGCTTTTATTTGCTCGCCATTCTGCTGATCGTCGGCGGCGGGAAAAAAGTCTACACATATTTGAAACAGCCAGATGAGGAAAACGCGAAGGAATAGTTGATTTTTTTATTAGACTGTAATCGCCGGATTAATTTTCGCCGCAGGCGAATTGGGGTTCCTGGCCTTCATCCGGAAAGCCAGGAAAAAAAATATCCAAGAAATCCTGTTAATCCTGTCTTAAAAAACTCATTCCGATGCAGCTGCTTTCCTGAACTTCTCTAATTGCTCCTTATAATACGCTCGATTGCCTTTCGCCAGCTTCAATGCCCGCTCGCCGGCATCAATTGCTTCCTGATCCATTCCGTTTATAAAATAGCTCTCGGCCAGTGTGTCAAAGACATGGGAAGATTGATCGAGTTTTACCGCCATTGTGGCCAGCATGAGGGCCCTTTCCGGATTGCGCAGCGATTCATCCTCGCAGGTGGCGTAAAACCAGGCCAGATTATTGAGGACATGGGGGTCATACAATCTGAGTTCAATCGATTTCTCATATGCGTCTCGAACGCCTTCGTAATCCTTGCGGCTGTATGAGAGATCTCCCAGAAGCCGGTATAAATTAGGATTATCCGGAGATTTCTGCAACTCCCGTACGATCACTTTTTCCAAAAAATTTTGATTTAATTTGTCGCCAATAACGCCCAGGTTCAACTGGTATCCCATGATGCCGACCAGCAACATTCCCGCAAGATAAATGCCGATGCCTTTTTTGACTTTTCGATTGTGCCGGTGAATCCACACGGTATTTGACTCGCATTTTTTCAGGTAATCGATCCGTTCCTTGATGCTGAAATGGTGCCAGTTAGGCCGGTCAGCGGATTGCCCGCTGGTGGCCACAATTTTTTCAAGCGTGGAGATCAAGGGCTTTGCAGAATCAAATAAAGTGTAGACATAGATATCAGCCTGGCGCTCGAAATTACGCATATAGAATCCGAAAATGAAGCGAAAATAAATTAGAAACATAATAATGATCACAAGGCTGAAAAGGGCCGAAAAAATCGTTGTCTGGTCAAATCCGGTTTTGTTGATAAACCAGTATACCGGCTCGGCGTAAATGATTCCAAAAAGAATGATATCAAAAATTACGTAAGACAGAAGCATGTAGCCGACGAAGAATAGCAGGTAGAACACAAGATGTTTTCTTTTGACATGACCGATTTCGTGCGCAATGACCGCATCGATTTCTTCGGGTTCCAGCGATCGGAGCAGGGAAGGGGTCACCAGTATGTAACGGAATTTTCTCAACAGCCCCATTACGCCGGCAGTGATCATTTTACCGCCAAAGATCGGCCAGTAAAGAATATCAGCATAGGAAAGGCCGGCCTTTTGACATAAATTTTCGATGCGCCGGCGATGTTCGCCGGACTCAAGGGGTTTGCACCGCCAGAATTTCTGGATCATTGCCGGCCCGATAACCGCCACGATGAAAAGAAAAATGAGAAAATAAGTCACTTCTCCTTCGGTGGTCTCAAGAAAACGGCCGGGCCATTCAAACGGCAGTGCTTTTATCAGATCGGCAAATCCGGAAAGTAAAAGCCAGGGCAGAAGCACCGGCACCGAGAACATTATGTTTGAAATAACATATGATCTTTTGGAGACGTCACTTCGGTATAGCTTCTGATAAGCGCCATGGGCGCACGCCCAGACAATGCCAATATAAAAAACGAAGAGGCCTAAAAATAACAGCGCTTCAAGGGTGGGAATCGCATTGAAAATCGGAATATCAATCAAAAATGAGGAGAGATTCAGGCCGTAAATATCGATGGCGAAAAGCAAAATCGCCAGGATGGATTGACGCGTTAAGACGGCGTGAAAATGATGATCGAGGCGTGCAAGATCGCCCAGCGCAATTCGTTTTTCAATTCTTCGAAATAGAAATGAGGTAAAATAGAAAAAGACAACGATCAGACCGATAAAGAGGCTGACGGATTCGAAGCCGCTAAAATTGGTATCTTCGGATGGCTGATACGTCAGGTATATCAGGAGAACAATGATGAAGTATAAAAAATTTCCAAACATAGATTTCAGTAGCGTTATATTGGTTTTATTGGTTCAATTGGTTTAATTGGTTTGATCTGGTTCAACTTCCTGTGCGAGCGGCTTCCAGCCGCGAAAGGGATTTAAGAGTTAAGAATCTTAAGCTTATCATCGGTTAATATTTTAACCAATCGAACGAATAAAACAAATCAAACCAATCCAACTATTTTTTTTCTTTATAATAGCGTTCTTTTTCACTATATATGCACCCGCAGTAATGCTGGCGGTAAAGCCCCATTTGTTTTGAGCATTCGATGCCTTCCTTCCAGCCTTCCCGATAATCATGATATAAAAACGGGACGCCCACCGATTTGCCGATGGATTCTCCTATCGATCGGATCAGGTCATGTTTCTGGTGCTTGCTGTAAAGCAACGTCGAAGAGAAGTAATCGAATTTTCCGTGCCTGGCGAGCAGGGCCGCTGCGCGCAGGCGATCATGATAGCAATAATTGCAGCGCTCGGATTCCCGGAAGGCCACATTGCGGATAAATCCTTCCAGATCGTAACCTTCCTGGTAAATGACTTTCAGATCGATCTGTTCGGCATAGGCTTCAAGGGCTTCCTGGCGCCGGAGACATTCGGTGTAGGGATGGATGTTATGGCGGTAGAAAAAAGCCATTACTTCCAGGCCTTCGGCTCTCATGGAGTTGATGGGATAAATAGCGCAGTTTGCACAGCACACGTGCAAAAGGATTTTCATTTTCTTTCTCCGAAAATAGCCGTGCCGATCCGAACCAGGGTGGCGCCTTCTTCAATGGCAACTTCAAAGTCACCGGTCATCCCCATCGACAGCTCTTCCAGCGACACATCGGACAGCGATTGTTGCTTTATCCGATCCCGCAGTTCACGCAAAGCGGCGAAAAAAGGTTTTACTTTCTCGGGCTGGTAAAAATAGGGCGGCATGGTCATCAGGCCTTTAATGGACAGGTTCTCCAGCCGGCTGATCTCTGAAACCAGCCCGGGCGTTTCTTCGGCCGAGATTCCGGATTTGGTATCCTCCCCGCTGATATTCACCTGTATCAGGATCGGCTGAATTTTATCCACCTTTTTAGCCTGCCTGTCCAGCTCGCGCGCCAATTTGAGCGAATCGACGGTATGAATCAAATCGAAGAGCCTGACGGCATATTTGGCTTTATTGGATTGCAAATGGCCGATAAAATGCCAGCTGACCGGATATTGGACCAGGGCTTTGAACTTTTCGCGGGCTTCCTGCACGTAATTCTCACCCAGAATCGTAACGCCGGCTTCGATGGCCTCCCTGACCGTTTCGGCCGCAATTGTTTTACTCACCGCCACCAGCCGGACCGAATCCGCATCCCGGCCGCAGGATTCACAGGCCTGCCGAATGCGTTCCCTCACATGTTGCAGTCGTTGTTTCAATTCCGGAGCTCTCTGATTAACATGGAATTGGTCATTTTTGCTTTTTTAATTAGACAGGATTTACAGGATTAATCAGATTTTTTTTCTGGATCACTTTCCGGATGAAAGTAATCCAATACAATCCCGCCAAAACCGGCGGGAAATTTAACACCATGGTAACCGTTCTGTGAAACTAAACCAAATGGATTTTATAACAATTTAATTGAGAATACTATATTTTCGCCGCAGGCGAATTGGGTTTTTTGGCTTTCATCCGGAAAGCCAAAAAAATTAAAATCCAAAAAATCCTGTAAATCCTGTCTAATAAATTAATGCACATATTCGTAAATTTAATGGCTTTCGAAATTTAATTCCACAACGCCCTCGTTGATTAAATGCTCCATCACCTCGCATAGTGGAAGTCCGACCACGTTGGTATAAGACCCGTTGATGCTTTCGACTAAAGAGGCGCCGATGCCCTGAATCGCATAAGCACCGGCTTTGTCGAAGGGCTCTCCGGTTTGGATATACCGCTCGATTTCCGCATCGCGCAGCGTTTTAAAACGCACATCGGTTTTAACCGTTTCTGAAATAATATCTTTTTTCGGACAGCACAGACAATAACCCGTGATGACCTGGTGGGTTTTACCGCTGAGCTGTTTAAGCATTGTGCGTGCCTCGTCTTTGGAGCCGGGTTTGCCCAGGATGCTGTCATCGATCAGCACGATGGTGTCGGCCCCCAGAACCCAGCTGTCGGGATGTTTTTCTGAAACATCAGTAGCTTTTAATTTTGCCAGTGTCTTGACATACAATTCGGGATCTGACACTGTCACCGAACTCTCGTCGAAGTCGCTTGGGATTATTGAAAATGCAAGCCCTGCCTTTTCTAAAAGATCGCTTCGCCGCGGGGATTTAGAGGCGAGAATCAATTTGAGACGATCATGCGGCGGTTTCATGCTGAATTAGTATCAAATGAAATAAAGTTTGACAAGCAGCAGGCGAAAGACCCTCTACGAATTATCCAGTCTCAAACGACGATGACAGTCTGTCCCATAACCCGTTTCCCCTCCCTTGATGGGAGGGGATCAAGGGGAGGGTGAATAGATGAGAAGATGATTCCATTTTAAAATTTGAAACGCTCATTTCAGGTAAAAGTTATTGTAATCAATATATATTTTTGATAATTATTAAGGTTACGTTTGGAGCACCCCGCTCGCTTCAATCACCAGAAGTTGTTTCAAAACATGTGTCTCTACAAAGGCCATTGATGACTAAAAATCGTAACACCATATACCGAATACTGGCGGTTGACGATGATCCGGCCATTCTGGATCTGTATCGGCAAATCTTAAATTCAGATTCCAAAAAGGACAGGTCTGATATGAGTTTCGAAGTCGACTGCTGTTCCCAGGGGAAGGAGGCCGTGCAAGCCGTAAAACTTTCCCTTGAATTCAAAAAGTCGTATGCGGTCATTTTTCTAGATTTAAATATGCCGCCGGGCCCTGACGGGCAATGGACGGCCGAACAGATTTATAAGCTGGATCCACACACGAATATTGTGGTGGTCAGCGGCTTCTTGCGCACCGGCACTGCAAAATTCGCCGAAAAGTCCGACCTCCCCGATAAGCTTCTGTATCTGCAAAAGCCGTTTCATCGGCAGGAAATCCTGCAGTTCGCAACAGCGCTGAGCGAAAAATGGCAGGCCGAATTAAAATTGCGCAATCTGCATCAGCAGATGGAAGGTTTGGTGGGAGAACGCACCAAGGCCCTGCTGAAAACCAACCAGCAGCTGTTAAAGGAAGTCGAACAGCGCCAGGAAACGGAAAAAGCGCTGCATATGAGCGAAATCAATTTTCGCAATATGATTTACAGTAACGCCGATGGTATTCTGATCCTGGATGAAAATTCAATCGTGAAGTTCATGAATCCGGCCGCCGAATCCATTTTCGGAACCAGAGCAGAGCATTTTGTCGGCCAGACGTTCGAGCATTTGATTATCCCGGAAAAACCCACTGAACTGGATATTACAATCGGAGACGGTAAATCCATGATCGCTGAAATGCGGGTCATGGAAACCGAATGGGAGGGGCAGAAAGCCTATCTGGCATCTTTAAGAGATATTACCGATCGCAAACGAATGCAGCAACGGTTGCAGCTCAGCGTGGATAACCTTAAAGAAGTAATGGACGGAACGATTCGCGCCATGGCGCTGGCCGTCGAAATGCGGGATCCTTATACCTCGGGTCACCAGCACCGGGTGGCCGAACTGGCCCAGGCCATCGCCGTAGAAATCAATCTGTCGGCCGACGCCATCGAAGGCGTGTACATGGCGGCCTCCATTCATGATATCGGTAAAATCTCGCTGCCTGCCGAGATTCTCAGCAAACCGGTTAAATTGACCGAGATCGAATTAAAAATGATCCAGAACCATTCAAAGGTGGGCTATGATATTTTAAAGGGAATCGAATTTGCCTGGCCCATCGCCCAGACGGTTCTGCAGCACCATGAACGCATGGACGGTTCCGGGTATCCGCATGGCCTGGGGGGAAATGAGATTCTGATTGAATCCCGCATCGTCGGTGCCGCCGATGTGGTCGAAACCATGGCCTCTCACCGGCCATACCGGCCGGCCATGGGGCTGGACAAGGCGCTGGGGGAAGTTTCCGGGAACAAAGGCAGACTCTATGATGAGAAGGTGGTCAATGCCTGCCTGAAGCTTTTCAACGAAAAAGGCTTTCAATTCCCGGAACCGGAAAGCTTATTATCCACCAATCACTAAAACAGTTCGAAGTTAGTTGTTATCTGTTATTCGTTATTGGACCTTAATGCTCACTGAACTGATTGCAACTGACAACGAACAACGGACCACTGACATTTAATTGAGCCCATCCGCTCAATTAAATCTTGAAAACCCAATCCATTTCAGGTATCAGACGTTTAACTCAAAATGCCCGGGTGGCGGAAATGGTAGACGCAAGGGACTTAAAATCCCTCGGTACTAAGTGCCGTGCCGGTTCAATTCCGGCCCCGGGCACCAA
>Ga0209536_100000457_pt1 | contig 66352 bp, 50 predicted proteins | sample DeeMarSeWOR28_12_FD_187461 | JGI IMG/M metagenome (GOLD analysis project Ga0209536, IMG submission 187461) | Marine sediment microbial communities from White Oak River estuary, North Carolina - WOR-2-8_12 (SPAdes) (version 2) | ecosystem: Environmental > Aquatic > Marine > Intertidal zone >...
CAGAGATCCGGACGGCAACCTCATCGAGGTGTATGTCGACGTGTCGGATGCCTGGCGCACCGATCCGCAGCGGATCGCCACGGTGAAGCCGCTGGCGCTGTGAAGGGAATCGGGGCCCTGCCCCGGTTTATTCGGGCAACGGCGCGAGTTGGCCGGTTGCTTCCATGACCCGGACGCGCTCGAGCTGGGCGGCCCACTTCGCCTCGACCTCGGCCATGATGGCCTGGTACTCGGCTTGGTCGTGCAGCGGTGCGAGATCCACGTCCCAGGGGAACACCAGAATCCAGCCCTCATCCACTGCCTGGCGTAGCGCGGCCAGGGCCTGATCAGTCTTGCCCTGCATGGCGTAGATCTTCACATCAGTGATTCCGTATCCGCCATTTCCCAGCCGATTCCAACCTTCGATCTGCTTCAGACTGCGTTCGAGTAATACATCGGCCCGGTCGGTATCGCCGGCCGCCCGCAGAAGATAGGCTAGATTGACCGCGATGCCGGAATTCGCGGCATTCACGACCTGGCCTGTCTTGCCGGACAGGGCCGGATACGCGGCTTCGTAACGTTCCACGGCCTGTTGGGCATGGCCCGCACGCAGATCATCCAGACCCAGGATCCACAAACCGATTGGATCTGTCGGGACCCCTTCGTGGACAGTCCTCGCCGCGACAACGGCAGCGTCGGGATCTCCACGAAGGCTGCTGAGGACCATGTCCGCAAATGCGGTCCACCAGCTCGAGGAATGCATGGCCCGGAGCCGCCCGAGGGCCCGGTCGGACTCGGATCGGCCGCCAAGCATTTCCCACATGACGGCAAGAAAGGTCGGATACTGTGGATTGCCGGGGTCCAGTGCCGCCGCCCGGCGAAACTGGACGATTGCATCATCCATGTGACCGCTTAAAGTATCCAGTGAACCCAGCGAAGAATAGGCGACGGCGAACCCCGGATCGATCTGAAGCACGGCTTCGTATTGTTGCCGGGCGTCCTCCAACCGCCCCACGTTTTCGAGAGCACTCCCAAGATTGATCCTGGCGATGCCCGACAAAGGGTCGAGGCGCACCGCTTCCTCCAGCTGTCCAAGGGCCTCTGTATTCCGTCCCTGGGCCCGGAGGGAATTGCCGTACCACTGGTGCCCGGTGACGTAGCCGGGCGCCAGCTCGATCCCTTTCCTGAAGAGCTTCTCCGCGGTCACGGGGTCGATGTCGTCCGTCATGGAGGCCATGGAGATATACGCCTCACCCAGGCGGTCGTTGATCGCCAGCGCCCGGGTGATCAGCGGTTTCGCGAGGGCTTCTTGCTCGCTTCTCGACCGGCCGCTGTAGATGGCCTGCAGAACGTAGGTGTCCGCCAGACCTATGTTGGCCAGGGCGTAGTCCGGGTCCAGCGTGATGGCCTGCTTGAAATGTTTTTCCGCTTCGGCCAGTGAGGCACTGGTGCGCTTTGCCAGTGCTTGGCGACCGAGGAAATACGCCTCCAGGGCCGCCATGTTTCCGGTCTGGGCGCTGCCGAGCCGTTCTTTCTCCTCGGGCGACAGGGTCGCTCGCAGCGCCTGGGCGATGGCGGTCGAGATCTCGCTCTGGATGTCGAATATGTTGGCCGTGGTCAGCTCGCGGTCGTAGGTTTCGGCCCAGAGATGGTCATCCGTGTCCACGTCGATCAGCTGCACGTTGATGCGGACCCGATCCCCGGCCCGCTGGACGCCGCCCTCGAGGATGTTCTTCACCCCCAGTACGGCACCGATCTCCTTCATGCTTTGTGACGTCTCGCGGAATTTCTCTACCGAGGTTCTTGAGATCACCGTGAGCGAACCGATTCGTGCCAGCTGCGTGAGGATGTCGTCGTGGATGCCGTCAACGAAGTAAACATCTTCCTCCCGTGCGCTGCGGTTGGCGAACGGCAGGACAGCAATGGAGCGGTCCGGTGCCGGTGCGAACTTCTCTGCGGCGAGCTCGGCCGGGGCAGGCGCGTCGGGTTGCTCTTTCTCGGTGACAGTCTCTGACACAGGAGTTTTTGTGGCCTCGGGCAGCAGCCGGTCGACGGCCACTGTCGCGATGGCCACCACCAGCAGCACCACGATGAGGATGTTGATCTTGTGGCCGGTCTGCGGCGTGATGGACTGGCTGCGGTCTACATCTTTCTCACGCTTGATCCCCTCCGGCGTTACTTCGTAGACCCATGAGATCACCAGTGCGACCGGAAAGCCGAGGATCAGGACGGCAAGGACCCCACGGGCCCAGGCGGACGGCAGTTCCAATGCGTCGAACAGGACGTCGGCGACTTGCAGGATGACCCAGGAGGCCACGAGATACAGCATCGCCATCCTGATGACGTTGCGGCGCTTGAGTTCCTCGAAGAACGACATTGGTGCGGTGCCCCCGGCGATCGTGCGGCTGATGATGGAGGAAAGTGGGAAAGTTGTCGATTAACCGGGGGCGCGGTGGCGCGCCGGGGCGGCCGCAGCACGCGCTGTTTGGAGGGCGATCCGGGCTTCCACTGAAGCCGCGGTCAGCTGCAGTTCGAGGCCGTCATGGACAGGCGGCAGGGCAACGCGCCGGCCAGCGCGTCCATGGCAGGTGACATCAGGCACTTGCGAGGCGGCCCTATGACGAGGGCTTCACGTGTATGACCGCGTTCAGTCGTCTCGAGGCGGACAGTGAGTTCGTCACCAGGCAAGTTGCCTCGGCTTTCTCCAGGATGCGATGGGCCTTCTGCTCGTGGGTGTCGGGCGGCACGTGGAGCGTGGCGTTCACCGTGAACTCGGTGAACCTCATCGTGCCTTCTATCCGTTCGAGCTTGCCTTCGGCGTGACACTCGACGGAGGTCCATGGCAGCCTGGAGGCCCTGGCGATCGCTCGAAAGCTGAGGATGAAACAATTTGCCACGGCCGCGACCAGCAGGGTCTCCGGGGACCACTGGCCCCCGGGTCCACCGAACTCCACCGGTGGACCGGAAATGATCACGTCCACGTCATCGGCCAGGACATGAACGTCCCCCTCCGGCGCTCCTTTGGCCGCAACCCGGTAATGATGAGGAAGGTCTTGCATAGCGAGTCTCCACAAACCTGCCACTGCGATGTCCGGCAAACTGGGGTGTTCCGGCGCGTCGCGGGAGCAGGCTCAGAATGTCTATTTTCCCTGTCTGGTGATGGCGCTTGATCCGGCCGGGCCATTTCAAATTGACATTATTTTAGCAATTTCTAATAATCATGTCCGGTTTGCAGGAGCCGTTTCCGGTCAACCGACCCGCTCGAACCTGGCCTGGAAGAAACGCAACTGCGCCGGCTCGTAGACGAAGCGCAGTCCCCTGATCTCATCTCTTCGCCGGTAGAGCCGGATGATGCCCTCCGCCACGCCCTTCATGTGGTCGTTGGTGTAGACGCGTCTGGGGATCGTCAGGCGTACCAGCTCCAGGGCGGGGCGGTAGTTCTCGCCGGTCGCCGGGTTCCGGCCCTTCGACACGTTGCCCCGCTCCATGGTCCGGACGCCGGTCTCCACGTAGATCTCGGCGGCGAGGGTCTGGGACGGGAATTCGTCCTGGTCGATGTGGGGCAGGAAGCGCTTGGCATCCAGGAAAATGGCGTGGCCACCGGGCGGTCTCACGATCGGCACGCCGCCGTCGATCAGCATCTGGCCCAGGGCCCTGGTCTGGGCGACCCGGGAGCGGATGTAGCGGTCGTTGAGCATTTCTTCCACGCCGCGGGCCATGGCGGCCACGTCGGCGGTGGCCAGCCCGCCGTCAGTGACGTTGCCCTCGTACAGTCTGAGCAGGTGGCGGGCACGATCGGCCCACTCCGCGTTGTCCCTGAAGGCCTGGATGCCGCCGATGTTGATCAGGAAGTCCTTCTTGCCGCTCACGGTGCAGCCGTCGCCGTAGAGCATCATCTCCCGCAGGATGTCGCGGATCTTCACGTCGCGATAACGGGGATCGCGGCTCTGGATCATGCGGGCGTTCTCGACACATCGGGTGGCGTCGAAGATCACCGGGATGCCCTGGCCCTGGCACCAAGCGTAGACGGCCTTCATGTTGTCCATGCTGGCCGGCTGGCCGCCGGCCATGTTGACGCAGTGCTCGAAGGACACGTAGGCGATTTTCTCGACGCCGTGCTTGTCCACCAGGGCCTGGAGTTTCTTGAGGTCGATATTGCCCTTCCAGGGGAAGTCGTCCTCCGGATCGTGGGCTTGGTCGACAATGACGTCGGCGAACACGCCGCCGGCCAGCTCCTGGTGCAGCTTGGTGGTGGTGAAGTACATGTTGCCGGGCACGAACTGGCCGGGCTTGATCAGGATGCTGCTCAAGACATGTTCGGCGGCCCGGCCCTGGTGGGTCGGGATGATGTGCTCGTAGCCGGTGATGTCTTGCAGATTCGCCACCAGTTTCTGGTAGGCGGCGCTGTTACCGGTGGTGGCCCGAGTGGCGTCATAGGCGGCCCACTGGTCGGTGCTCATGGCCGAGGTGCCGGAATCCGTCAGCAGGTCGATGGCCACGTCGGCGGAGCGCAGCAGGAAAGTGTTGTAGCCGGCGGCCCGGATGGCCTGTTCCCGTGCTCTGCGATCCAGGTTACCGATGCGCTCGATGGTGTGGATCTCGTAGGGGAAGGTGTCGAATTCGAAACACTGCAGGTCCGGGAACACCCCGTGGTATGCCATCTGGTCCCGGAAATCACCGTGGGCGTGAAGCCGCATGGGCTGGATCTTGTCGCGCTGTTTGAAAAGGCTGATGATGGCGTCGGCCACCTGGTCGAGCTGCTCGTTGGTCATCGCCAGCCGTGGGATCTGCACAGGCACATAGTCGTCCCGGCCCACACGTCCGTGGGCGATCGCCCGGACGCCGGCGGCCTGGTAGAGGGCGGCGGAGAAGGTGTCCTGGGCGTTGGCGTCGATATGGGGCAGGAACCGCCAGGTCTCGATATAGGCGCCGTCACAGCCGCGCTCCAGCGGCACGCCGCCGTCGCGCAGACGGTGCGTAAAGCGCTCCGTCTGCTGCATAACCCAGTGGACCTCGTCCTCGTGGCACATCTCGGTGAGACCCCGGGCCAGCATTTCCATCGTGCGCCCGGCCATGCCGCCGTAGGTGTGCAGGCCCTCGTAGACCACCACCTCGTTCATCAGCTTCTCGTAGTCGTCCGGGTCGTCGGTGGTGAGGACGCCGCCGGTGTTGCACTTGGGGTCCTGGGCGCCGTCCACCATGAAGACACTGCAGGTCTTGGCGATTTGCATGACGATCTCGGCGATCGACCGGGTGGCCCAGCCCGGCTCGTGTTTCTGGATGTACCAGGCGTTCTCGATGACCCGGGAGCCGTTGCAGACCAGCCGGACCCCATGGCGGCGAGTGATCTCCCGAACGGATTTCAGGTTGGCCAGGCTGAAAGGATGCTGGCCGTCGGCGAAGGCCTGCAGGTCGACAATGGCGACCTTGCCTTCTTTCAGGATGTCTTCGAGCAGCACGATGTCCACGTCACCCGTGAAGACCTGGGCCGCGTGGTAACGCACGTCCCTGGCTTCCGTGCCGCCGGCCTCCAGCACGTCTACCCAGGTGCGGTGGTTGGCGGGGATGACCGATCCGGGCGCGACCAGCGTCGCCAGCACGAGCTTGATGGCGCCCAACACGTTGTGGGTCGGGCACACGTAGGAGTGACCGAAGACGTCGGCCACGGCCGCCTGCAGATGCTCGAAGTTACGGGCCCCCGCGTAGGCTTCGTCGCCCAAGAACTGGGCCGAGAGTTGCTCCTGGCTCACCGCGTTCATGGCGTTGGAGCACATGTCGAAGGTGACCTGGGAGGGCAGCAGGTTGAAGACGTTGAATTTCGCTTCGGCGAGGTATTTCTTGCGTTCTTCTAGGGTGGGGAAGGGCAGCAGGCGAACGGTCTTGATCTTGTGGGGTTCGTGGATCTGAGGATGGCTGTTCATGACGCTTCTTGTGGCAGATTATCGGGTGTCCAAAGGAAGGGTAGACCATGGTGCCAGCGCGGGTCCGGCAGCGGACGCGGGGTAAGGCCCGCGATGTCTCCCGGTTCAGGTCGATCTGTGATCTGACGCCGCGGCCTGGTCCGGCGCCTGGAGTTCGAGCTCCAGGGTTTCCGCGTCGATTGCCGAGATCCCGAGGGTATCGCGCAACCGGTTGAGGAGTGCACGCTCCTTGTCCGAGATGCCGCCGGGCATTGCATCGACGAGGGCCGCCTCGTAGACCTGCAACTTGCGGAACGCGGCGTATTCCGGCGTGTTGCGTGTGTTCGGCATGGCCGCGCTGGCGACGCGCTCTGCGAACCGCTGCAGGGGCGCCAGGAAGAACACCACGACGGCGGCGGCCGCCACGCCGGCGACGCTGCCGAGTTCGGATGACAACAGTCGATCCGCACTCTCGGAAACGGCATAGACGATGGCCACGATCACCCCGGCGAGGGTCGACTGCTTGATGGTCCAGCGGATGCGCAGGTCGATGTCGAACAGTTGTGTGCGCAGGATGCCGTAGGCGATGAGTGGGACAGCCAGCAGGGTACCGAGTGCATAGATCACGTAGATCGGACTCGAGGCGTTCGGATCCACGACATGATATTCCCCGATCCAGATCATCCAGATGGCTGTCCCGTAGGCCAGGCCCCAGCAGATATCCCGGACTCCGAAGGCGATGGCGAAGGCGCGAGCGCGGGCGCGGGCGGCGGCGGTCGCCACCTGCCATGCATGAACAGACGCCACCAGCGCAAACCAGAAAACCAGCGCGAGACCGAGATACAGCAGCGTGGCCCCGATCTTCAGCGGGGTCGACAGGACAAGAACGAACAGCACCGCCGAGGCGCTGGCCATTCCGATGCGAATGCGCTTTCGCGCGAACGGGCGGGTCAGGTTCGTCTGCAAGGCGGAGGCGAGGAAGGTCGGGTAGAGGGCGAGCATGGCGCAGTCGCCGAGTGTGTGGATGATCTCCTCGATCCACACCATTCCCGGGTAAAAAGGATGCGTACGGGCCGCCGGCGTCAGGAACAGATCCAGGTAACCCGTCGAGATCAGCGTCAGGCCCTCGACCACCATCAGGAGCGCGAGCTTTCGGGCCGCGGATCCGGGCATGCCCACCCGGAAGAGCACGATCGACAGGGACCAGCACATGGCGACGGCGACAAGTGCGAGGATCGCAACCGGGTTGACCTGAAACATGCGTGGATCCTGTCGACGCCCTCGGCGGTTGGAAAATTCTACCCTGTCGGCGAGTCCGGCATGATGCAGCCCGTCGCAATGTCTAGCCCCGCCGCGTTAACATCGCTTCCCCACGTCACGAAAAAGAACAACAACGATGGCAACCAGGCTCATCCTCGCCGACAGCCCGCGGGCGCGTTATGCCACGGGGTCAATCATGTACTTTGCCCAGGGCGTCCCGGCCGGCCTCCTGCATATTGCGATACCGGCCTGGCTCGCCAGCCAGGGTATCGGCGCCGGGCAGATTGCGTCCTATCTGGCCGTCATCGTCCTGCCTTGGGCGTTCAAGCTGCTCTCCGGTCCGCTGATGGACAGCTACGAGTTCCTGCCCATGGGCCGGCGCCGACCCTGGGTGTTGGGCGCGCAACTGGGACTGACACTGTCGTTTTTCGGCCTGTTATTCGTCGAGCAACCGGCCGAGCAGATCGGGTTACTGATGCTGCTCGGTGTCCTCATCAACACCTTCGCCGCCACCCAGGATGTCGCGGTCGACGGCATGTCGATCGATCTCACGCCGGTGGAGGAGCAGGGCCGGCTGAATGCCTTCATGGCCTTCGGCAAGGCCGTCGGCTGGGGAATATCGTCCGCGGTCTCGGGTGTGTTGCTGGTGACCGTCGGCCTGGGCGTGACCGCCATGATCGCGGCCGCGATCTCGGGGGTCGTGTTCCTGGCTTTCGCGCTGGTGCTGGAGCGCGATGGTGAGCGCAGGCTCCCCTGGAGCGCCGGCAGGGCGACACTGGAGCCTCGGCCCGGCAGGTCGTTTACCGGGTTGTTCAAGGGTCTCAACCAGGTTCTGTGGACCCGGGTCAGCGTCGTCCTGATGTTGGTGATGTTCTTCGATGGCTTGGTGGGCGGCTACGGTCACGCGCTGATGCCGATTGCCGCGGTCAATCTTTTCGGGTTCACGACGCCGCAATGGTCCCAGCTGGTCGCGGTCATGGGGCTGGCCGGCGCGGCGGTAGCCCTGGCGCTCGGTCCTTTGATCGACCGGTTCGGCGCAAAACGGATGCTGTTCCTGACGATCTCACTGGTCGCCCTGCATGCGTTCCTGCTTGCGGAAACGCAGTATCTCTGGAAGGACGCGCTGTACGTGAAGGTCATGCTGTCGATCTGGATCCTGCTGGGGCCGGTAACCATGGTCTGTATGATCGCGCTGGCCATGGCCATCTGTTCCAGCGTCAATTCGGCAACCCAGTTCGCGATCTACATGTCGCTGGCCAATCTCGGTTCCTCCGTCGGCTCGAAAATCTACGGGACGGTGGCCGACCAGACCTCCTACCACGAGGCGTACATCCTGCTCGGTCTGATGACGCTCGCCCTTATGACGGCAGTGATGTTCTACCGGCATCGCCATGCCCACGAACGCCGACCGGCACAGAAAACCGCCCCGGCGTACACGGTGGGGATGGCAACCAGCGGAGCCGGCATGTACTGGTCCGGTGCCATGCGCTGCCCCAAGTGCCGGTCCGACATGGAGTCGCTCGACATCGACGGGATCGAGATCGATCGCTGCACCGAATGCCATGGGCTCTGGTTCGATCCGGGTGAGATGGAGATGTTGCGGAACAGGAAGGCCGCCACCGCGATTGATATCGGGGATCCCGGGCGGGGAAAAGTACAGAACACCATCGATCGTTACCGGTGTCCCCGTTGCGGTGGCTCGATGGCAAGGATGGTCGACCCGACCCAGACGCATATCTGGTACGAGCAATGCGGGTCCTGTCACGGGTCGTATTTCGATGCCGGTGAATTCTCCGACCTCGCTACCGTGTCGATCTCGGACATTTTCAAGCGGTTCACCACCCCGGAGCGCCGGTAACCGGGCGGCCCGGGACGGTGTCTGACAGTCCGTCGGTCTGCGGCCAAGCTGTCAGTCGAAGCCGAGGCCAGCTCGGGATCAGAACCGGCAGACCAGTCTGATCACGATTTCCGACGCCGCTTGATCTTGCTGCGGTTTCCTTCATCATCAGTCCTGCCGGGGTTCGATGCCGGAGCGGGTACATCCAGATGGCAGAGAGAGAGTCCGGGTCTGCCGGGCTGTGGGAGGAGATCAAGCGCCGCAAGGTGGTGCGGGTCGTGCTCGCCTATGTCATCGTCGGGTGGGGACTGATCCAGGTTGCCGACGCGACCCTGGAGCCGCTGCATCTGCCGGAGTGGGCCGGCACGCTGGTGGTGTGGCTGGTGGGCCTGGGCTTCCCGATTGCCGTGATCCTGGCGTGGACGCTGGACATCACGCCCCGAGGCATCGAGGTGACCCCGGCGGCCGACGAGGACGTTCCGCCGTCGCCGCCTACCGAGGCGTCTATCGCCGTGCTGCCTTTCGTCAATATCGGCGGCAGTCCCGATGACGAGTATTTCAGTGACGGTCTCTCCGAGGAGCTGATCAATCTGCTGGTGCGCCTGCAGTCCCTGAGGGTCTGCTCACGCACGTCGTCCTTCGCACTAAAGGGCAAGGACATCGATATGCCGACTATCGCGAGGCAGCTGGGCGTGCGGCACGTCTTGGAGGGCAGCGTCCGTCGCTCCGGTGACCGGGTCCGAATCACCGCCCAGCTGGTCGACGCCGCCGAGGACCGCCATCTGTGGTCGAAGACCTTCGACCGGGAGCTGCAGGATATCTTTGGGGTCCAGGACGAGATCGCGGCCAGCCTGTTTGCCGAACTCAGGCTGACGCTGAGCGCCGATGAGCGGCAGGCGATCCAGTCGACCACCGACAGCGTTGCGGCACTGGACTGCTATCTGCGCGGCCGCGAGCTCTATCATCGACCCGGTCACCTGGAACCGGCGGGCGAGAAGTTCAAGGAAGCGATCCGCATCGATCCGAATTACGCCTTGGCCTGGGCTGGTCTGACCTACGTGTGCGTCGATACCTACTGGTACAAGGACAAGGATCCAGTGTGGATCGAGCGTGCCGACGAGGCCAGCCGCAAGGCCGTGGAGCTGGCGCCGCATCTGGCCGAACCCCACGCTGCCCGCGGACTTCTCCTGCGGGCGGCGGAGAAGTTCGACGAGGCCGATGGGGAGTTCGACCGGGCCATCGCCATTAATCCGCGTCTGTTCGAACCGATCCACTTCCAGGCGCAGATGGCGCGCGGTCTGGGCCAGTACAAACGCGCTGCCGAACTGTTCGAGCGCGCGGCTCAGGTACGGCCCGAGGATTACCAGGCCCTGGCGCTGGCCGCAAATATGCACGAGTTCCTTGGTGACGTAAATCGCGCGCGGGCGCTGGCTCCGGAGGTACTCGACCGGGCCAAAAGGGCCCTGGAGCTCAATCCGAAGGATGCACGCGCGCTGGTCCTCGGTTCGGGCGTCCTCTATCTGCTTGGAAGAACTGAAGAGGCCCTCGAATGGGTCGAAAGGGCCCAGGTCATTTCACCGAAGTCGAACGGGGTGATGTACAACTCGGCCTGCCTCTATGCGCGTCTGGGCCAGACCGAGCGCGCGCTGGATTTTGTCGAAAGGGCAGTGGCGCTGGGCAGTCGCAACAAGCGCAATTTCGACAGCGACAAGGACCTCGACTCCCTCCGAGATCATCCGCGCTTCAAGGCGCTGATGGACAGCCTCTAGCAGCGATCGCGGCCTGCTCCCGGCACGGCTGGGATCGATACACTCGATCGTAATCCCGATGGCAACAACACTGAACCGCTGTTGATCTGTCGGATGCGCGGCGCAGTTCGCCGCAACCGACCGTGCGTGTGAAGCATTCGGAACGCTGCGCGCAGCCCTGGACTGGACCGGGAAGACGGCGTCAGAAACGGTTGTCCCCAACGTGCGAAGGCTCCACCGCCAGATGTGCCCGCTGCCAGCGTGGCGCCCGCCACACCAGGTAGCCGCCCCAGAGCCAGATCACGGCGCCCCCGACGAGCAGGCGCACTACGGTTTCGGGCGTATCCGCCAGGACCTCGCCGATGCTGCCGCTCGCTGCCGGCCCCTTCGCCGGCACGCACCGAAGCTTCATTGTCAACGTGGACAAGATCGAAGAGATGCGGATCGTGGATGGCAGGCAGCGCATCTTCCTGAGGAGTGGTGCAGACGTTCCGCTGAGCCGCGGTTATCGGGACCAGTTCACTGCGGCAATGTCCGGCCAGACGCAGGGGCCGGAAATAGGGTCATCCTGACAAAATGCTTGGTGCACGACGTCCTTTTTCGCTACGGTGCCAGTCACTGAGCGGGAGGGACTGGTTATGGAATTAGGCGCATTTTCCGTCAGCCTGAGCGTCAAAGACCTTCAGGCGTCGCGAGACTTCTACGCCAAGCTCGGTTTCGAACCGAATATTCTGACCTTCAATCCCGGGTGGGATCAGCACGGCAACGTGACGGAGAGGTACACGGACGTTCGTGATATCCAGCGAGAACTCAGGAATCAGGGCATATCGTTTGCCAGCGAGGCTGACGAAAATATGGATGGCCCTGCCAGTTTCGTCGTCATCGATCCCGACGGCAATCCCATACTCATCGATCAGCATCGATAGAGACGGAAGGTCAGAACCCCATGGCTGTCGTGTCAGCAGGCATTCGCCTATGACGCTCACTTGCGCCACTCGAAAACTTCCGTGACGGTGCCATCGTCGTTGTTCCTGATGGCCCCGGGATGCATTCCCGCTTTCATGAGCACCCGGCGGGACGCCCGGTTCTCGGGGGCCACGGTAGCGATGACGTAGTCGATGCCCAGGGTATCCGCAGCATAGGCAATAAGAGCGGCGGCGGCCTCGGTGGCCAGTCCCTGGCCCCAGAATGACCGGTGAAGAGCGTACTTAATCTCGGCCTCGGCCTGGCCGTCGGGATGAACGAGCCCGCAGAAGCCGACGACGTCGCCCGAGCCGCGATCGAGCAGCACGAACATGCCATAACCCCGCGTTCTGTAATTGTTGAGCGTGACCTCGATCCAGCGGTCGCACTCGGTCCGGGTGATGGGCTGGCCATCGCCCACCCAGCGCATGGCGTCCGCATCACCGTAGACCGCATGCAGGGCGCCGGTATCCGTGGCCCTGATACACCGGGCGAAAAGCCTTGCTGTTTGAAAGACAACCTGGGACATGATCGCTGCCGATCGGGGAACGGCGCACAGTTTACCTGTTCGGACCTGTCATCGAGCGCGATCGGGGCCTGTGGCCCGGGGGTATTGGCGCCCCCGGATCGGTATCTTCGAGCCGGTGCTCGAAGGCCAGGAGGCCGCGGACCCGATAACCGGGTTCGAGGGCGGGATCTCGTGGCATATGGAGAATGGGCCTCTGACCCCGATTTGCTCCGTGCTAGCATGCCCGCCCATGCCAGCCGCCTCACTCCAACCCGCTTCGGATCGGTCTGCCGCCGGGCGCGAGGCTCGTGCCAGGGCCGATTTCCGGCAGCTGGCGACAGCCTTTCTGTGCCTCATGCCTCTGCTGGCCGGCCCGGCCATGGCCGTGGCGCCGACAGAGATGGCGGAGGGCCAGGCACCGCCCGAAGGGGCGGCACAGATTGCCGCCGACACGCCCGAGCCGTCGGCACTGGAGGACAGCGACGACATCGATTCCGAGGGCGTGATCGAGGCGCCCAGCACACTGGAGCGGATGGTGGTGGTGATGCATGGCGGCATCTCCGCCGGCGTGGAGAAATCCGCCAAATTTGTCGATTCATTTTTCGCCGACGACCGGTTTTACGCTGACGCCACGGAGACCTATGCCCGACTCAGCCTGCAATCCACCTGGGAGAGCGGCGAGGACACGCAGTCGGACGCCCGGCTGCGCGTTCGCCTCGATCTGCCAGGTACCGAAGAGCGGATACGGTTGTTCATCGAGGGCGGTGATCCGGACGAGGCGAACGAGCCCGGGTCGGATTCCGTGACCCAGGCGATCGAGGACAACGACTACAACATCGGCCTGGAAGGCCAGCTCAGGAACACCGGCCAGTGGGACATCCGCCCGGCGCTGGGAGTCAAGGCCGCCGGGCCGCCGGATCCCTTCGTTCGAGCACGTGCTATCCGTTATGAGCAGCTCGGTCGCTGGCTGATGCGCTTTTCTGCCGGCGCCGCAGAGTACCTGGACGACGGCACGGAGGTGCAGACCCGGCTGGATTTCGACCGGCGACTGGACGAGGACTGGCTCTTCCGGACCACGAGCCGGGCCCGCTACCTGGACAGCAAGGACCGGATCGATCTGTTGCAGCAGTTCTCCCTGTTCCAGAAGTACAACGACCGGGTTGGCTTCGGTTACGACCTGGGTGTAAGGGTCGACGACGATCCGGATTGGGATGCCGATCAGTACTTCGCCCAGTTCCGGGCCCGCTTCCGAGCTTACAAGAAATGGCTGTTCGTTGAGCTCAAGCCCGAACTCCTGTTCCGCGAGGAAGACGACTACTCCGCCAGCTTCCGATTCTCGCTCCGGGCCGACATCGTTTTCGGCGAACGCTACCGCGAGTGACCGGCGGCCCAATGTCACGGCCGCCGCGTATTCGTTGGCCCGTTCCCGGCCGCGGGGCGCCGGTCGTCATGCCGATTGTCAACGACAGTTCAGCGGTTGCCGGACGGTGTGCCTGACGCGGAGTTATGGCCCTAAATACAACACAATAATCAGTTAGTTAAGAGATACACCTCATGTGTTTAGTGGCATGCGTCATGACATTCCCCGACACCGATTCGAGGGTCCCCTCCGACCCGGCCGTCGTCTGGTGGGAATCAATCGTAACGTGATGAGTGAGACTCATGTTCTCTATGCCGGCGCCAACTTCATAACATCTTCGATTGTCTTTACTTCCGGCGTGCGCAGATGCAGGTCGCGTTGCGGATAGGGGATCTCGATGCCGTTCCGGGTTGACACGGATACGTAACGAGCCCCGAGGGACTCGACGCTGCCGTAGCTCTCGCCGATGACAATCAGTTCGCCCAGTCTGATGGACTTGTCCATCGGCAGGATCAGCCCGCTGATCAGGTTCCCCACGATTTTCTGCAGGCCGAAGCCATCGCTCCGTCTTCAATCGCCACAAACACGCCAGTGGCAGGCGACACTTTACAACTTGTCGAAGGTTCGTATTCGGGCAGCATCATGAGCGGCTAGGACAGCCGGCCCGAGCGCGACGCCGGACGTGCATCCGGCAACCGGTGCAATCAATTATGACGTTCTGCCCGGCGCCGGCCAGGGCGGCACGGGCCCGGGCGTGCCGACTCAAATCTTGCTGGTCGGCAGCTTCTCGACGAGTTCGATGAAGTGCGGATGATCGCGGATATTGTCGAAATCCGTGTCTTGGTCGACCCACTCGCGGTAGATGGTCCCGGTGGCCCGCATGCGTCGTTCGAAGGTCTCGATGGCCTTCTCCACTTCCCCGATATTGGAGTAATAGCACGCGGCGTTATGCAGAACGCCCCCGTCGTCCGGCGCGAGCGCCAGGGCCCGCTCGATCATGACACGGCCGTCTTCGGGACGACCGCCGTGATGGGCCAGGCTTGCGCCCAGCATCAGGGCTCGCAGATCGTCCGGGTTCAGGGCCAGGCGTCGGTCCACCGCCTCCAGGGCGATGCGGTTCCATTCCCGGGTCTCCTCTTTCCTGCCCAGCCCGTGAAGCGCCTGCGTACGTAGCGCTGCGGCCTGGAACTCGTCCGGACGGGCCTCGTGGGCACGACGCCAAAGTTCGGCGGCGTGCTCCCGTTTGCCCTCGGCAAAACGCGAGCGACCATAGATATAGAGGCAGTCGTAGTTCATCGGATCCAGGGCGAGTGCTTTTTCGAACTCCTCGGCGGCCCGCCCGAATTCGCCCTTGGCGGACAACACGTAGCCGTGTGCGGAGTGGGCCTCGGCCAGGTCCGGCGCCAGCTCAAGGGCCTTGCGGCTGGCGGCGTCCGCGGCCTCCAGACGTTCCGGGGACGGGTCGATCCACTGGGCGACGATGCTCTCCGTGTCGGCCAGGCCGGCGTAGGCACGGGCGAATGCCGGGTCGATCTCGATGGCTTTCTGGAACATCTGCCGGGCGAAAGTCAGGTCCTTGGTGGTCACCTGGTGGAAGTACTGGCGGCCGCGCAGGTAGTAGTCGTAGGCCTTGATGTCGCTCGTGTTTCCGCCGCACTCCACGCAGGTCTCCGGATCCAGGTTCATCGCATCGACAATACGTCTGGCGATGTCGGTCTGAACCGCGAAGATGTCCTCCAGCTCCCGGTCGTAGCTGTCCGACCAAAGGTGGGCGTCGTTGGCGGCGTCGATGAGCTGCGCGACGATGCGTACCCGGTTGCCGGCCCGCCGCACGCTGCCCTCCAGCACGATGTCCACGCCCAGCTTGTCGGCAATGGCCGGGACATCCAGGGTCGTGTTCTTGAACGAAAAAGACGACGTGCGGGAGACCACTCTGAGGTCGGGTTGTTTTGCCAGCAGGTTGAGGATCTCCTCCGTAATACCGTCGCTGAAAAACTCGTTCTCCGGGTCGCCGCTCATGTTGGTCAACGGCAGAACGGCAATCGCGCGACGCACGTCGGAGCGCGTCTTCGGGAGATGGAGTGCGGTGTGTTCGCCGGTGGCCTGAATGGTTGACGATGTGGCCGGCCCCTCGGGATGCCGCTTGTCCCGCTGCAGCCCATCGGGGGAGAGCTCGAACGCCCAGGCGAGCACCAGGGCCAGCGGGAATCCCAGGGCGGCCAGCACGATCACCAGCGTCAGGGACCAATCGGGAAGCTTCAGCGGTTCGAAGATGACTTCGGCGATCTGGATCAGCAGCCAGGCGACGACGACGTACACGATCGCCGCCTTGACGACCTTTCTTCGCCTGAGTTCGCTCCAGAAGGTTTTCAGGCCGGACTCCGCCACCGATCACTGCCCCCGCGTGATGCGCCAACCGGCATGATAGCAACGGTTGGGGTGACGGACCCTTATTTCAACGACATGGCCGGCGTTGGCAGTCAATGTCCGTTTTCAAGCGGGGAGGCCCGCGAGCATTTTCTCGGCCATCTCTCGATGCCGCGGCATGCCGCAACGGGTATACACCGTGACAGCCTCCGTCAACAATCGGCGGGCGTGCGCCTTATCTCCAGGTGCGCTGCGGGTTAGCAGCATCTGTGCATACCATCGCCTGACCTCGCCCTGTTCGGTCACGTAGGGCAGTTCGTCGGCCAGCGTCAGCGCCGTCTTGAAATGGGTCTCTGCGGCCTCCAGTTCGCAGGCTGCGGTTGCACCGATACCGGCGGTCTTCTCGACCAGTCCCGTATGGAATTGCTGGACGAACAGCCCCCGATCGGCGATCTCCCGCACGCGTGGGTACAGGTGCGCGGCGTCGCCCATCCGCCCCATGATCGCCAGGCTCTCGACCGCGGCCAGCAAGGCCTGGATTCGGCCAGCGGGCAGGTCGACGGTCATTTCCGGGATGACATGCCGGAGCCGTTCCCAGATGGCATCGAACCGGGATGGCTCGATGACCGCCATGCCCAGAAGCGAGTAGGACAGGTCACCATGATCCCAGCAGGTGCCTGATACGACAGTTGCCTGTGACTTGGCATAGGTTGCGAGGGCGCTGTCCCATTCTCCGGCGCGCATCTGAAAGTCAGCCAGCACCCCATAGAAGTGGCCGCCCCAGGGGAGGCCCTGGACGTCATTGATCTCGACCGAATGCTTCGCGTTCTCGATGGCGCTCTGGAGATCGCCCGCCGCCGCGTGATGCATGCCCAGGGTGAGTCCGCACATCATCTGGCTCTGGCTGTCGCCATCCCTGATCGACAGCTCCAGTGTCTCGTTCACGACCGGCCAGCCCTCGTCGAAGCGCCCCATCAGAGTCAGCCCGAGTACGTAGTAGGCGAGACTGCTTTTCAGCTCCCAGGCCCGGTACCCGGATCGGTTGAGTTCTACCGCCCGCCCGCCTGCGCGGATCATCTCGGACGCGTTTAGAGATTGCCAGTAAGAAATCGCTCGATTGGCCAGTACCTCGGCAAGCAGCTCCGGGCTTTCCAGGGTCTCGGCCATCTCCTGGGCCTCGTCGTGCCATCGCGTCGAGTTGGTGACATCGGCCGCGAGCGCGTAGGCCAGGCCCAATGCGGACAGGATGGAACATCGGGCCCTGGAGGCATCTTGGCCGACGACGGTCAGCCCCTCCTTGCACAGGGCCAGACCCTCTTCCACATGGCCCTCGTAGGTAAAATGGAAGCACAGTCGCACGATGATCTGGGCGATCTCCTCGCTGCGCTTGTGTTTACGAAAAACGTCCAGCGCTGAACGCAGCTCCCGATCGGCCCGGGCCACCTCGGCGCTGCTTCGCAAGAGGCCGCAGCGGAGCAGCATCGCCGCGCGTTCGAGCTCGCTCTCCGCCGGGACCAGGGTCAGCGCCTTCTCAAGGTGCTCCACGGCTTCGTTGCTGGCGGCGGCCTCGACCGCGCGATCGGTGGCGAGCATCAGGTAATGGACCGTCTTCTCCGCGTCGGCGGCATCGCCGGACAGATACAGGTGGCGGGCGATGTCCGCCGCCTGGTCACTGCGTTCGCCGAAGATCTGCTCCATGGCCTCGGCAACGGTCAGGTGCAGTCGATCCCGGCGCAGGGGCGAAAGAGCCTCCAGCAAGGCCTGCCGTACCAGCGCGTGGGTGAACTCGTAGCGATTCTCCCGCTGGCCCACGGTCGGAAGGATCAAATTCGCGGCTTCCGCCTGTTCGATGGACTCGATGACCTCGTCCTGAGACTTCCCGCTGGCGACCTCAAGGATCTTGGGATCGAAGCGCAGACCCATAATCGCCGACAGGTTCAGGCAGGCGCGCGTCGTCTCGCTCATGCGCTCGAGGCGCCGATCGATGACCAGCCGTACGCTGTCCGGCACGGCCAGTGTGTCGGCATCGATATCGGTTAGCCAGTGCCCGTTGTCGTCGAACAGGCGGCCCTCCTCGGCCAGGTGCTGGTAGACCGACTGGACGAAGAAGGCATTACCCTCGGTTTCGTCGAAGATCACTTCGACGATCTCGGCCGGCGGCGCAGTGCCGCCCAGACTGGTCAGGAGCTCGGTCACGTCTGCCCGGCTCAGATCCCTCAGCGGGATGCGCGTGACGAAGGGCAGGCGGCCGAGCTTGGACAGGGCACGACGGAAGGGCTCATCCATGTCGGCTGCCACGTCACGGTAGGTCACCACCATGAGCAGTGGTAACCGGGGTAGGTGGGGCATCAGGTGCTCGAGCAGCAGAGTACTGGACTCGTCCGCCCAGTGCAGATCATCGAGCAGCATGATCACCGGACCGCAGCGGGTCAGTCGGGTGGTGAACTCCAGCATGGCGTTGAAGAGATACCGTTGCTGTTGTTCCGGCGGCAGCTCCATCGGCGCCGGAATGGCGGGGAAACGGCGGCGCAGGTCGGGCAGGAGGCGGGCGATCTCGGGCGCGGTGTCGCCGAGAACATTTCTCAGGGCGTCGGTCGGCAGGGTTCGTGAGACTTCCTCCAGGATTTCCGACGCGATAATGAACGGTGCGCCGTGTTCCTCGTATGCGTGGCCGACGAAGGGCAACATGCCCAGATCCCGGCCCATCTCCAGGGCTTCCTCCCCCAGACGGGTTTTGCCCACACCCGGTTCGCCGCCGATCAGGACAACGCCGCCCCGGCCGGCCACCGCCTCGTCCAGCCGCTGACGTAAGACCGCGCACTCATCCCGGCGGCCGATGAGCGCCGTGAGCCGCGGCCGCACCAGTTCCAGGTCGGCGGCGTCCACCGGGCCCGGTTCGGAGAATGTGAAATCGATCGGTGTTGCAGGTGCCTGTCCCGCGTCGGTGACCAGTCCCTCCGGGGAAATGTCGAACATCCACGCCAGGACCAGCGCGACGGGCAGGCCGATGATGACCACCGCCACCAGCGCCCTGCCGACCCATTCGGGCAGGTTCAGGAGGCTCAGGACGGTATCGCCGAACTGCAGCACGACCCAGGCGAGGACGCCGTAGCCGACGGCGACCCGGACGACCTTGCGGCGTTTGAGTTCGCTCCAGAAGAGTTTGGCCCCGGACCCTGCCATCGACCATCATTTCCCTTGCCAATGCGCCCGATAATAGCAACGTACGAGCAAAAAGCATTTATTTTTCAGGGATATTGGGTGGACAGTTTAGGTGAATTCCTAAACAAAGGGCCAGCGAGACAGACGGAGGCAACGATCGATTATGTCTGTCTCAGAAAAAGCCGCTCGTTGCCCCGGATTCCGCATGGACGACCGGTAGCGGATTTTTCCGATCCCCAGGCGGACGGTTATTTCAATGGCAGCCTGTCTTCCACGAGCGCGGCCACCGCCCGGTGGGTGTCGCACTCCAGGGCCCGGGCGATCTGGCGCTCGTCCCACTGGGGGGCAAACGCCTCGACGAACTCGTACATCCAGCGCCGCCAGGCCAGGTCGCGGGTGAACCCCAGCCAGGTGGTGCAGCGAGGAAACAGGCCGGCCGCGTCCAGGGCCACCAGGTCGCCGTTCTCGCATTCTGAAGCCATGCTGGCCACCACGCCCACGCCGAGGCCCATGCGCACATAGGTCTTGATCACATCGGCATCACGGGCGGTGAAGGCGATGGTCGGCTCCAGTCCGGCCTCGCGGAAAGCCTTCAGGAGTGACGACTCGTGGCGGGAGCTGAAGACATAGGTCACGAGCGGGTACTCGGCCAGGGCCTCGAGAGTCAGTGGCCCGGGAGCGTCTGCCAGGGGATGGTCCCGGGGGACGATCACGTTCCTGTCCCAGCGGTAGCAGGGTAGCAGCACCCAGTCCGGGAACAGGCTCTCGGAGCCGGTGGCAATCGCGAAGTCCACCTCGTGGTCCGCCGCCATGCTGGCGATCTGCTCGGTGGTGCCCTGGTGCATATCCAGGCGGACGTCCGGATGACGCTCGCGGAAACGGCCAACCACTTCCGGCAGCACGTAGCGCGCCTGGGTGTGGGTGGTCGCGATGGTGAGGGTTCCGGCCTCTTCCTGGTAGAGCTGCCGGGACATGCCCTGGATAGCCGCCACCTCGGACATGATCGTCCTGGCCCGCTTGATGACTTCCTCGCCCTCCGGTGTGATGCCTTCCAGGCTTTTACCCTTGCGCAGGAAGATCTTGAGCCCCAGCTCTTCCTCCAGCAGCTTGAGCTGTTTGCTGACGCCGGGCTGCGACGTGTACAGCTTCTCCGAGGCGGCCGTGATGTTGAGACCGTTCTCGACGATGGCGAGCAGAATCTTGAGCTGACGCAGGCGCATTGGACGATCGAGCTTACCGCGGATCCGTGACTGTCTGTTGACCGGCCGATCCTGCACCGGGTTCCGCCGAGCGTCAAACGGGACGGGAGGTCAGCCAGCCTGCAGTTCGCGCAGCCGGCTTATATCCGACCGTAATGGATGGAGTCCCAGACGTTATTTCCCTGGTCAGCCCCGGCCGCTTAGCGTATTAAACTGTCGCGGTCTGTCGGCCGTGAGGCTGTCTGCTGTCCCCACAACCCGGTTGGATTGGCTATGCTTTGCAACCAGGCCGGGCCTTGCAAAGTCTCGACGGCGGACCGCGACAGCGATTTGATTAACGAGGAGGGTCCCCATGATCTACCAAAGCATTCTCGACACCATCGGCAGGACGCCGATCATCCGGTTGCATCGCACCGGGCCGGACCATGTGGAACTTTATGTGAAGGTCGAATCTTTCAATCCGATGGCCTCCGTCAAAGACCGGCTCGCCTATGCCATCGTCCGCGACGCCGAGGACACGGGCCGGCTGAAGCCGGGCCAGACGGTGATCGAGGCCACTTCGGGCAACACCGGTATCGCGTTGGCGATGGTGTGCGCGGCCAGGGGTTATCCCTTCGTGTCGGTGATGGCGGAATCTTTCTCCATCGAGCGTCGCAAGATCATGAAGGCCCTGGGTGCCAAGGTCATCCTGACGCCGGCGGCAGAGCGGGCCACCGGCATGGTGAGGCTGGCCGAGGAGCTGGCCGAGCGCCACGGATGGTTCCTGGCCCAGCAGTTCGAGAACCCGGCCAACCCGGCCTATCACCGCAGCACGACCGGGCCGGAGATCCTCCAGGATTTCGCCGCCCGGCGGCTGGACTACTGGGTGACCGGCTACGGCACCGGTGGCACCATGACCGGCGCCGGCGAGATGATCAAGCTGGCCCGACCGGACGTGAAAATTATTGCCACTGAGCCGGCAGGGGCCGCCCTGCTCAAGGGGGATGACTGGCATCCGCACAAGATCCAGGGCTGGACACCGGACTTCATTCCCGACGTGCTGAACCACGATGTGTACGATGACATCGTGCCCGTCACCGACGAGGAGTCCCGCGATACCGCCCTCGCGCTGGCGCGCAACGAGGGTATCTTCGTGGGAATCTCCGCCGGCGGCACGCTGGCGGCGGCCCTGAAGGTCGCGGAGAACGCGCCGAAAGGTGCGGTCATCCTGGCTATGCTGCCGGACACCGGTGAGCGCTACCTGTCCACGTTCCTGTTCGAGAGCATCGACGAGGCGTCGGATATCGACTGGCTGAAGAGCCTGGAGAAGGCCGACTGAGACGAACCCCCTCGACCGGCGGCGGGAATCCGGACAGCATGGGCATGCGAACACTTGTAGCGTCCCCAGGGAAATTTGGCTAACGACCATGCTGCACACGCTCGATACCCAGATCCGGGTGCCCCGGCCGAGGGAGGATGTCTTCCCGTTCTTCTGCGACGCCTTCAACCTGGAACGGATCACGCCGCCGGAGCTGCGCTTTGCCATCCTCACGCCGAAGCCTGTCGAGATGAGGGCGGGCGCGCGTATCCGCTACCGACTGTCTCTGTGGGGAGTGCCTTTCCAGTGGGAGACCCTGATCAGCTGTTGGGAGCCGCCCTACCGCTTTGTCGACGAGCAGATCTCCGGCCCCTACCGGCGCTGGGTTCATCGTCACGAACTGGTGGAGACCCCGGGGGGGACCCTGGTCTACGACCACGTGGATTACGAGCTGCCCCTGGCGCCTTTTGGGGACCTGTTCCATCCTCTGCTGCGAAAACAGCTGGCGCGAATTTTTCGCTACCGCCATGAAGTGCTGCACACGATATTCGACAGTGACGACTTTCGCAGGGCACCCCTCCTGATCGACGCGGCTCCAGCCCTGGTGCCCGCCCCGGTGACGGATCGCGACACGGATCCGGCGAATGCTGCGCGGGCGCGGCCGGCCGGCGAGAACTGGCAGGTGAAACTCCTGTACGACGGTGCCTGCCCCTTCTGCATGGCGGAGGTGCGTTTCCTGGCGCGCCGCAATGACGGAAACTCGCTCGCCATGGAGGACATCGCAGCGCCGGGATTCGATGCCGGTCGCTTCGATCTGGATCAGGAGTCCGTGGAAGGAAAGATCCACGCCATCCTGCCGGACGGATCGGTCGTTACCGGCATGGAGGTGTTCCGGCGCATCTATTCGGCGGTGGGTCTGGGCTGGCTAATGGCCCCCACCGGCTGGCCGGTGCTCAGGCCGATCTTCGACTGGGGCTACAAGTGGTTTGCCCGGCACCGGGTCCGTCTCGGCAACCTGGCCGGCCGTCCGGCATGCACCGAGACACGCTGCCAGACCCGGACGTAACCTTCTCAGACGGCCGAGAGTCGATCACTCATGACCAGCCTTGACCGGTTTTCCTCTCTTCGCAGCCGCCGGTGACAGCCAGTCCGGCGTCGTCCCCTAGGGCCCATCTATACTTAGATATTCGCTCAGCCGTCATTCCGCGCGAAAGGCACTATGAAGACCGTCCGACCGCCCCTGGCCTGCGCCCGTTTCTCGGTGGGCGACGTCGTGCATCACCGGCTGTTCGATTATCGCGGCGTGGTGGTGGACGTGGACGCCGAGTTCTCGCTGACCGAGGAGTGGTATCGGACCGTAGCCCGTTCACGACCACCCAAAGACGAGCCCTGGTATCACGTTCTGGTGGACAGGGCCGATCACATGACCTACGTGGCCGAACGCAATCTGGAAGCCGACGTCAGCGGCGAACCGGTGCAGCATCCGCTGATCGATGATCTGTTCTCCGGTATCGTTGACGGCCGTTACGTCCGGGACGTCCCCAGCAACTGAAGAATCCGGGGCACGGCGTGACGCATCGGGCCGGCTGGGCGCATAATCAGGGCGACCCTTGAGAACGACAACGCGAATCCGGGAACACGGCGGGGCTTTCCATGAGCACGAGACAAGCTTCCTGCAGCTGCGGACAACTCAGCGTTACGACGCATGGTGATCCTGTGCGGGTCTCCATCTGCCACTGCCTTGCCTGCCAGAAACGCACCGGCAGCACCTACGGTGCCCAGGCCCGGTTCCCTGCAGACAAGGTTGAGGTCTGCGGGAACAGCACGGAGTATGTGCGGACGGCCGACAGCGGCCGCACCATCCGTTTCAACTTCTGCCCGGCCTGTGGGAGCACCGTCTTTTACCAGATCGACGATGCACCGGACGTGATCGCCGTGCCGATTGGAGGATTTGCGGATCCGGATTTTCCGCCACCCCGTGTATCGGTGTACGAGTCCCGACGACATGAATGGGTGCACGTTCCGCAGGAACTGGAACACTACGACTAGGATCGCCGCCTCGAAGACGGAACGAGGCCCGATTTGCGGAGGAAGACGCCATGACAGCCCTGAGAGCCATGAGCGAAGAGGCGTTCGCCCGGTACGCAAAACATTCCAGCCCCAATTATGCGCGCGAGAAGGTGGCGTCGGGAGAGTGGGAGGAAGAGACCGCCTTGGAACAGGCCCGCCAACTGTTCGACGAGATGTTGCCCAAAGGGCTGAATACGCCGGACCATTATTTTTACGAGATCGTCGACGAGTGGGACGATAAGACCGTAGGCATGCTGTGGTTCACGGTGCGTGAGCGGGCGGGCAAGAAGTCCGCCTATGTGGTGGATATCATCATCGACGACGAACACCAGCGGAAGGGACATGCATCCCGGGCCTTCCGGGCACTGGAAGAGAAGGTGCGGGCCCTGGGTCTCACGGGGATCGGGCTCAACGTGTTCGGCAACAACGTCAGCGCACAGCGCCTGTACGCCAGGCTCGGATACGAGCCGGTGAACATTTCCATGTTCAAACATCTCGAGGACAGCATCTGAAGCTGAAGGACGCGGTTTTCTACCTGGGGCTCGGCGTCCTGTTCACCCACGAGCTGGATGCACTGCCCAATCACGAGTGGCGGGTGTTGCCGCTAGTTCGGTCGCTCCCCGATGACGTCGGCATGGCCGTATTTGTCGCCCTGCACGTTCCGTTGTTTGCGGTCCTCGTCGCGCTGGTGGCCAGCGCCCGTCCGAGGGTGCGCCGACTTTCCAGGATTGGCATCGCCACGTTCCTGATTGTTCATGCGCTGATGCATCGTCTGTTTACCGATCACCCGTCTTACGAATTCTCATCGCGGCTGTCGGAATGGCTGATTTTCGGGGGCGCGGCTCTGGGTGCCGCTTACCTGGCTATGGAATTATTCGATCGCCGCACGCCAGCCAGATGATGAAGACAGGCAGCCGCGGACATCACGTTGGCCGTTCAGGCGGTGATCAACACGCTACCACCGGGATGTGCGCGCCGCACAGGTCGTCAAAATTCGTATACTGACCGCCGGATCACCGCAGCTGAGATAGGCCGGATGGGAAACAGGACGGCGTCACAATCAAGCTCGAGAGACCAGAGTCGTATCCTGTGGATGGCGATTTCGCTGATGATCGCCGTCTCCATCTTCGTTTTGAGCATCACACTCTGGGTGCTGTACCGCGAGAACTTCGACCAACGCGTTCAGGATCTGCGTGCCATGATCCTGGGGCAGGTCAGCCTGATTGAGGCCGTTGCGCGATTCGACCAGCAGAACGCCGGCCTCCAGTTCCGAGGGGGATCCTCCCAGGCCACACTTGGCCAGGTGATCGACGGGTTCACACAATTGGGCGGCTTTTCCGAAACCGGCGAGTTCGTGGTCGGTCGCCGCAAGGGTAACCAGATCGAATTCCTCACGAATTTCCGCTTCCCGGGAGACGGCGTGCGCCGGACCGTGCCGCTGGACACTCAGCGCGCTGCGCCCATGCGCCGCGCCCTAAACAACGAATCCGGCTGGATGATCGGGCTGGATTATCGGGGACAGGAAGTCCTGGCAGCCTATGAGCCTATCGGGGACCTGGACGTGGGGCTTGTCGCCAAAGTCGATATGCGCGAGGTTCGGGCACCCTTCTTCCGAGCGGCCGGGGCCGCGTTAGGGATCGCTGCCCTGGCGATCATCATTGGCGGATTCCTGATGCTGCGCATGGCGCGACCCGTGCTTCAGAGGATCGAGGAAGTGCAGCGCCGCTTCCGCAAGCTGCTGGAGTCGGCGCCGGACGCCATGGTGGTGATCGATAAGACCGGCGAGATCGTCATGGTGAACCACCAGGCGCAGCTGATGTTCGGGTGCTCCAGGGATGAGCTTATCGGCAGCCCGATCGAGGAGCTCATCCCGAAGCGCTACCGAGGAGATCATCCCGCCAAGGTGCGATCCTATTTCCTCAATCCGTCCACTCGGCCAATGGGCGCCGGCCTCGAGCTTCACGGACTGACGCGGGACGGCAGAGAGTTCCCCGTGGAGATCAGCCTGAGCCCGATCGAGACGGGGGAAGGGATGCTGGTGGCCAGTTCCCTCAGGGACGTGACCGAGCGTAAGGAGGCGGAAGCCGCGCTCAAGGCGCTGAAGGAAGACGCCGAGCGGCAACGGCGCATCGAAATGGCGCTCAACGAGCTGTCCGACGTCCTGAGAGGCCAGCAGGAGATGTCCGGTCTCGCCAACGTGATTGTTCATCAGCTCGCCAGTCACCTTGGCCTGCAATATGCCGGCGTGTTTGCTCTGCGGGACGACGGTGTCTTTGTCCGCGAAGCCGCCTACGGTTATTCGAAAGAGAGTGGTGTGCGGCGCTTCGAGATCGGCGACGGCCTGCTGGGCCAGGCTGCCCTGGACGGCCGGCCGGTTACCGTGGATCAGGTGCCCGAATACGCCCAGCTTGCGCTGGGCCTGGGAAAGATTCCCCTGGCCCACCTGCTCATCTATCCCCTCATTCACGATGGCGTGGTCGTGGGTGTCCTCGAACTCGGCGGCCTCAATCCCCTGGACGAAGATCGGCAGAACTGGCTGGAGAAGGCCCGGGAAGGGCTGGCCATGACCATCCGCCTGGTGCTCGACCTGGAGGAGCGCAACCGGGTGGCGCAGGAACTGGCCCGGGCGAAGGAGGCGGCCGAGCACGCCAATGCGGCCAAGTCCTCGTTCCTGGCAAACATGAGCCACGAACTCCGTACACCCATGAACGCCATCCTGGGCTACAGCGAAATGCTGATGGAAGAGGCGGAGGACATTGGCCAGGACGATTTCATCCCGGACCTGAAGAAGATCAACCAGGCGGGCAGTCACCTGCTGGCGCTGATCAACGACGTGCTGGACCTGTCGAAAATCGAGTCCGGGCGCATGGAGGCTTTTGCCGAGAACATTGTCGTCGATTCACTGATCGACCAGGTCGTTGGGACCACCCAGCCATTGATGGCCAAGAATAAGAACCAGCTGACCGTTGAGCGGGTCGGTGAGCTGGGCAGTGTGCGCCAGGACATGACCAAGCTTCGCCAGGCGCTGCTGAACCTATTATCGAATGCCGCCAAGTTCACCCACGAGGGCACCGTCACCCTGCGGGCGGAACGTGCGCAAGTCGGCGGCCGGGAGTGGCTTGTTCTGGCCGTGAGCGATACCGGGATCGGCATACCGGAGGACAAGCTGGAGCACGTCTTCGAGGAATTCAGCCAGGCAGACGCGTCGACGACCCGTGAATATGGCGGCACCGGACTGGGGCTGACCATCTCGCGACGTTTCTGTCAGATGCTCGGCGGAGACCTGACCGTCGCCAGTCGTGCCGGGGAGGGGTCGACCTTCACGATCCGCGTGCCCGTGCAGCTCGAGGGTGCCGATGCCGAGGCCCCGGTGGAAGTGGCGCCGGTCACCACCGAGGCCCAGCTCGAGGCCATCGCTGTCACCGGGGCCGGCCGTACCGTGCTGGTGATCGATGACGATCCGGAGTCACGGGAGATCGTCGAGCACTTTCTGCGGAAGGACGGCTTCGAGGTCGCCACGGCCGGCGGTGGAGAGGAGGGCTTGCGGCTCGCCCATAAGCTGCGGCCCGCCGCCATCACCCTGGACGTGATGATGCCGGACATGGATGGCTGGTCGGTATTGCGAGCACTGAAGGCCGATCCGGTCTTGCGGGATGTGCCGGTGGTGATGCTGACCATGGTGGATGACAGGGGCAAGGGCTACTCCCTGGGGGCCACCGACTACCTGACCAAGCCGGTGGATCGTGCCCAGCTGCACGCCGCTCTGGCGCGTTACCACATCTCGGGCGAGCCGGGCCGGGTGTTGCTGGTGGAAGACGACCGGCCGACCCGGGAGATGGTGGCGCGAGCCTTGTCGAAGGCGGGTTGGCAGGTCAGTCAGGCCGGCAACGGCCGCGAGGCGCTGGACCGGATGGCGCAGGAGAAACCCGGACTGATTCTGCTCGATCTGATGATGCCGGTCATGGACGGTTTCGACTTCCTCCTGGAGATGCGGGCCCAGCCCGAGTGGCAGGACATCCCGGTCATCGTGCTGACGGCCAAGGACCTGACCGATGAAGATCGGCGCATCCTGAGCGGCCGGGTAGAGCAGATTGTGGCGAAGGGAGCCGGCAGCAACAAGCAGGTCGTGAAGATGATCCATCAAGTGCTGGATCACGGGGCACCCCGCACCGGTAAAACCCCGGGGGCCGCAATTTGATTGCCTGTCCCGGGTCTCGGGAAATGGAGCTATTAAATATCTATATCAAACAGTCAGTTGAGGTTTATATCTAATTCAGTTTATGGGAGATTTCCTCGGCACGTTCCGCCCGATGGAGCGGGTGGGACATCGCCGATGCGCCGGAAGGTCCCACGCGCCAGACGTTTACGCCAGCATCTTGGCGATCAGATTCTCGCAGGTGCGCTGGTCCATGTACCTTGGCACCGCGTAGGTGTAGTGGGCTTCCTTCAGGGCCTTCCTGGCAATGGCCGGGATATCCGATTTCTTTAACGCTTCCAACCTGTCGGGGATATCGAAGTCCCGGTTCATGGACCGGATATGGTCGATGAACTTGTTGGCCAGGGCCTGGGGGCGGTCGCCTTTTTCTCTGAGACCCGAGACCTCGGCGAGCGTGGCCAGCCGTTTGACGCAGCTGCGCTTGGAGAATTCCAGCACGTAGGGCAGAACGATGGCGTTACCCAGCCCGTGGGGTGTGTGGTAGTAGGCGCCGAAGTTGTGGGAGATGGCGTGCACGTAACCCACACCGGCCCGGGTGAAAGCCAGTGCCGCGTAGTAGGAGGCGAAGGACATGGCCTGACGGGCCTCCACATCCTTGCCGTTGGCCACGGCTGTCGGCAGGTTATTCATGATCAGACGGGTGGCGGCGAGGGCATAGCCGTCGGTCTCCGGGAGGGCGTTGGCCGAGAGGTAGGCCTCAACCGCGTGGGTAAGGGCATCCATCCCGGTGGCCGCTGTCACGTGGGGTGGCAGCCCCGTCATCAACGCGCCGTCCAGGGCCGCCATCATCGGTACCAGCTTCGGGTCCATGATGGGTGATTTCTTTTTCTTCTTGGGGTCGGAAACGACGGCGGCGATGGTTACCTCGGAGCCCGTGCCGGCGGTAGTGGGAATCACGTAAAGCGGCATCGGTGCGGAGAACACCTTGAACATGCCTTCCATTTTCGACACGGGCTTGTTGTTGGTGGCCCGCGCCGCGATTACCTTGGCGGCGTCGATCGGCGAGCCCCCGCCCACCGCCAGGATGGCCTGGCAGCGCTCCCGCCTGAGGATTTTGAGTCCACCCTCGATCTGGTCGATGGTGGGGTCCGGCAGGATGCCGTCGTAAATCACATACCTGACGCCCAGTTTTTCCAGCCGGGCCTCCAGGCCTTTAAGCAGACCGATCTTGACCAGCATGGCATCGGTGACGATCAGCAATTTGCGCACGCCCATCAGGGCAATGGCATCGCAAAGCTCCAGCGAGGCGCCGGGCCCGGTAAAAAGCGTGGGCTTCGGGAAGGGCAGCGTTTTGATGACGCCCTTGAGGGTTTTCATCAGGCTTTGGTAGCCGGCAACCTGGATGCCAAATGGGATCATGCCATCGCCTCTCGTATTGTTGTTGGCCCGACATGCGCCGGGTGCTATGAAGACTACCAAGTATAGGGAATCCGATCCCGGTTGTGCCTTCGAGCCCGGCGGTATGTAATTAAGGGTTCCGGGCCGCCGGTATCTTTTGCGTCCTCAGGCGGAACATGAGTGCCTTCGGCTCGGGGCGCGTCGCCGGGGGGGCGGCGCCACGCGGTCATGTCGAACTGGAGTCTTCCCATGAAGAAAGTCGTCAGCGTATCCCTCGGGTCCTCGTCCAAGGACTACGAGTTCCAAACCCGGTTCCTCGGCGAGAACTTTCAGGTCCGGCGCGTCGGGGCCGACGAGGACGAAGGCAAGGCCTGGGAACTCCTGCGCCGTTACCAGGCCGAGGCCGACGCCATCGGTCTGGGCATGATTCGGGACCACTACGACATCGGTTCCCGACGGCACGTGCACAAGGACACCGAGCGTCTGCTCAAGGTGGTCACCCGGGTACCGGCCACCACGGGGGCCGATCTGCGCCGGCTGTTGCAGGTTCGTGCCGTGCGCCATGTGCAGAGGAAGCTGGGTAACTATTTCAATAACAACCTGGTGCTGTTTCTCTCGGGAATAATTAACTACGACATGGCCCTGGCGATGTCGGACTACACCCCCAATTTGAAGTTCGCCGACGCCGTGCTGGACACCGGCGCGCCGGCCATCCTGACTTCCCTGGATCAGCTCGAGGTCTACGCGCGCGGCGCGCAGCTGGCATCGTCTGTGCTGCCCACCGAGCGCTTGTCGCGGCTGCCGGGCCTGAGCGCCCTGAGAAAGGAGACGCTGACCCGGGAGATGGCCAAGTGTCACGTGATCGTCGGGACATTTGACGACATCGCCGTGTTTGGCACGCCGGAGAACCTGGAAGGCAAGACCCTGATCACGTCGGCCATCGACGAAGATCGGCTGGAGTTCTTCAAGGACTGCAACGTGAATCTGGTGGTGGACGTCTCACCCATGCTGTTTGATCGGGTGGTGGGTCTGAACACCATCCAGGCGATGATTCTTGCGGCCCTGGAGACCAGCGCGGAGGAGCTGTCCGACCATGATCTGGAAGAGATCGTAGAGGAACTGAAGATCGAGCCCAGGCTGCTGCACCCGACAGGCGAGTTCCGCAATATCCGCCGCTTCGCCTTCGTGGTCCACCCCCTGAGTCAGGAGTACATCCGCAAGGGTTTTCCGGTGCCCAAGGGCACGCCCCAGTTCGTCATGGACCAGGTCGAGAAGGTCGCCGCGCACATGCCGCCAATGGTCTACTGCAAGATGGATAACATCGTGTCCCCCACCGGCGCCGAGGCAGAGGGCTGGCTGATCTCGGTGGGCGGCACGCCCAAGGAAATGCTGACCCGAAGCCCCGAATTTACCTACCGGCGGCTGCTGGCGGCGGCCAAGATGGCCGAAAAAATGGGCGCCCAGATCCTGGGGCTCGGAGCGTTCACCAAGGTCGTGGGCGATGCGGGGATCACGGTGGCGCGTCGGGCCACCATCCCGGTGACCACCGGCAACAGTTATTCAGCCTCCGGCGCCCTGTGGGCCGCCGCCGACGCCATGCGGCGGATGAACCTGGTTAAGGTCGACAAGGACGGCAAGGTCCAGGCCAAGACCATGGTCATCGGTGCCTCGGGTTCCATCGGTTCGGTCAGCGCCCGGCTCCTGGCCATGGCTTTCGACGAGGTCTACCTGGCCGGCCGTACCCTGAGCAAGCTCGAGGCCCTGAAGAAATCCATCCTCAAGGAAACACCCAACGCCAAGGTCGTGGCCACCGTCGACTACGAGCAGTACCTGGGCGATATGGACATGATCGTCACCTCCACCTCGGGGGCTGGCAAGAAGATTCTCGACATCACCAAGGTAAAGCCCGGCTGCGTGATCACCGACGTGGCCCGGCCCCTGGACCTGCCGCCGGAGGAAGTGGCCAAACGACCGGATGTTCTGGTTATCGAATCCGGCGAGATCGAGCTGCCGAGCGACGTCAACATGAAGGACATCGGCTTGCCGCGGAATGTGATCTACGCCTGTCTGGCCGAGACCATCGTGCTCGCGCTGGAGGGCCGCTTCGAGGTCTTCACGATCGGCCGCGATACCGAGTGGCAGAAAGTTAAGGAAATCTACAAGCTCGGGCTCAAACACGGCATGAAGCTGGCGGCCATCTCAGGCGTCAACGGCGTATTCAGTGACGAGGACATCGCCGAAGTGGTCAAGCTGGCCCGCCGGGCGCGCAAGACCTGGAAGCCCGGCGATGTCAGATCAGGTCGACCTTCACGAAAAACTTCGCCCGGGAAGAGGACGGCCAAGAAGAAGCCGGCGACGAAAAAGGCCGCGACCAGGCAGGCGCCAAAGAAGAAGGCAGCAGCGAAGAAGACGGCGGTCAAGAAAAAGGCAGTCCGGCGGAAGGCGGCCTCCAGGAAGGGAGTGAGCCGAAAGTCCGCTGTGAAGAAAAAGGCCGCGAAAAAGTAGAAACGCGCTGTTCGCTTCGAGCCCGGTCTTCGGGCGAACGCCCAATGACTAGAGAGAGTCCACGACGCGCTGGATGATCGGCGCGGTGTGGCGCTCCGTGAAGTTGGAGAACATCAGGTTGAAGCTCGCCGTGTAGCGGTCCTCGCTGCTCGGATTCGACGGCACCGCGTGTTCGAACCAGGACATCCAGAGCATCAGGTCCCCTTCCTGTACCGGCAGGGTGATCTTGCCGCTGTTGTGCTTGTTCAGCCTCTCTGGTTGCGGCATCACGATACCCATCTGGGTCCTTGGTTCGACGAATTGGATACCACCGGTTCCTTCAGGTAATCGCGCGTAGTAGGTGCCGCTAAAGAAGTTGTTGGGGTGCCGGTGGGCGGTGTGGACAGCACCGGGACGGCCGATGTTGACCCACAGACCGGTGATCTCGATGGGATGCCTGCCCAACGCCAGGAAGTTGAGTACCTCGTCGGCCCCCGCCTGGATGACCGTCGCGAGGGGCTGCATGTCGGGGTCCAGATGCAGTTTCTGGTGGCTCTGCATGAAATTGGCCGGATTCTCATCCCGCAGGTGTCCCATCAAGTCGTCCGCTTTGCGAACCACCGCCTCGTTGAGGCCCCGGGCCGTATCAGGATCGACGCGCAGCCGCCAGACCAGGGTGGGGAAAAGAGGCAGGACTTCCGTCGTTTCGAATTTAAAAGCTGTGCTGCTCAATGATCGCTCCGGGTGCTCTTGGAACCGGTGGGCGCCAATGATGCCAGCGATGCGCCCGGCATGCATGGGGCGCGACCGGTCCCGATATTGGGCGGCACGCGCCCGTCAGGGATCGCGGGGCTCAAAGGCCTGGGGTCAGAAAACAATGACCGGACCAGCTGGCCATGCCGTCGGGGCGCCCATTACGGCACACTGTCGGGCAAGCGAGGCGCTAATATGCGCCCATGCGGTGGCGACAGCGTGCGAGACAGCAGGAGACAACCATGACCGACAAGATCGCGGTGGTGACAGGCACCAGTTCCGGCATCGGCGCTGCCCTGGCCCGGCGTCTGCTGGAAGACGGCTGGACGGTGGCGGGCTTGTCGCGGCGAGACGTCAAACTGGATCACCCGGGCTACCAGCACATGGTTCTCGATCTGGGCAATCTGCACGCGCTCCAGACGCTGGTGGAGAAGCGGCTGGCCGCGCTCTTGAGGGATTCGCGATGGCGGCGGGTCGGCCTGGTGAATAACGCGGCCCTGGGCGGCACCCAGCGTGGCATCGAGGAGACCGACCCAGAGGGACTTGCCTGGCTGCTGGCCGTCAACACCATCGCCCCCATCTACCTGATGGGCTTCGCGGCACGGACGGTGCCCGAGGCGACCCCGCTGCGTATTGTCAATGTGTCCTCCGGCGCTGCGTTGCGGGCATTTCCCGGCCTGGGTGACTACTGCGCCAGCAAGGCCGCGCTACGCATGGCCGGGATGGCGCTGGCGGCGGAGTTGGCATCGGATGACCGACCGGGTGGCGCCCGTCAGAACGCGGCTGTCCTGAGTTACGAGCCGGGCGTGGTGGATACGCCCATGCAGACCAAGGCGCGCTCCGGGCACGGGGACGAATCTCCCTGGAACAGGCCGTTCAAGGACTTCGCCGAGCAGGGACTTCTGGAACGGCCCGAGGACGTGATTGGCGAGATCGTGGATTTCCTTGGCGGAGAGAGCGACGCCACGTTCGTGGAGAAACGCTTCGGTGGCTGAACGGGGTTCGTAACGATGCAGTCCGGAACAGGCTCCCGGGATCTGTGGCGACAGTATCTCGCCTCCCTGTCCGATCCGGCGGACGCAGAAGGACGTTTCTATGAGGCATTCCGAATCGGTGACAGCGAACAGAGTGCCGACGCCGGGGCGGCATTGATTCGAAACGGCACCAAGACGGCCACCAGCGCGCTGCTTTGGCAATACCAGGCAGACGACCAGTCGCCGCCCCGGGAGGGTTCCCTGAGCATCGTCGAGAATGGCCGCGGCGAGCAGGTCTGCATCGTGGAGACCACCCAGGTGGAGATCCGGCGGTTCGCTGACGTGGATGCCGGATTTGCGCGGGACTACGGCGAGTGGGACGGAACGCTCGAGACCTGGCGGAGGAAGTGCTGGGCGTATTATTCGGCCTGCTGCCGCGAGCTTGATCGCGAACCTTCCCAAGACATGCTGCTGGTGTGCGAGCGCTTCAGAGTGGTCTATCCATAGCCGCCGCCGGTCTCGGCGTGCACCATGACTGCCCGGTACTGCCTCACCGTCAGGCCCGGGTCCCGGTCACTCAGCCCGCAGTCTGTTCACAAGCGTTTCCCATCGGGGATCGGCGCGCAATGGATCCGCCGCCGGGTCCACGGCCAGGTAGAACAGGTTGTACGGCTGCTCGTCGATGGCCCGGTTCATGTACTCGAAAGCCTTGTCCAGCTCGTCGAGTTCGCCATACACCAGGCCGATCTCTACCAGCGGCCATTTCTGCGCGTCCTCGCTCGCCAGCATCTCCCGGGCGCGATCGCCATCCCCGCTCCTGGCGTACTGATACGCCACGGCGGTCCTGAGGTAGGGGTTCTCGGGATCCAATTCGACCGCCTTCATGGCTGCCGGGAAAACGGTGTCAAAGTGACCCTTCCAGGATTCCGCGAAGGCGATCCAGTACCAGGCTTCGGCTGCGTCCGGTTCCATCTCCAGCAATTCTCGGGCCTCCGCCAGCACAGCGTCCCACTCCCGTGCAAAGTACAGATTCTGCAGCAAAGACACCCGGATTCTTTCCATGCGCGGATCGAGCTCGATCGCTCGCCGGGACTCACGGAGCGACTCCTCGAGGCGGCCCGCATCCCTGAGCACGTCTCCGTAACGGGAGTGTCCGTCGGCGCTCCCGGGACTCAGGGCGAGGCCACGCCGAAAGGCTGCCTCGGCCTCACTGAACTTGCGCTCCATGCGAAGCAGGTCGCCACGGGAAAAATGGCCCTGGGCCAGGGCTGAATCGAGCTCGACGGCCTTGTCGGCAGCATTCCAGGCCTCTGGAATATTGTCTGCTGACCAGTAGGACCAGCTCACCAGTTCGCCTATGGCCTGGGCGAGGCCGGCCCAGGCCAGCGCATACCCGGGGTCCTGCGCGATGGCCTGGCGGAAGAGATCCACTGCCCCCTCCAGGTTTCGCTGGTTTGGCTCCTTGTCCAACAAGTAGCGGCCGCGCAGTTCCAAATCCCACGCCTCGAGGCTGTCGGTAGGCTGACGATGGATGCGCGCGTGGACCTCCGGCGTCAATTCGGCCTTCAGGGCGCCCGCGATGGCGGTGGCCAGCCGGCTCTGAATCACGAAAATGTTGGAGACGTTGAGTTGCTCGTCGTAGGACTCAGCCCACAGGTGCTCGTCGGTGCGGGCGTCGATGAGCTGGGCATTCACCCGGATGCGGTCTCCGGCCCGTTGCACGCCGCCCTCCAGCACCGTGGCGACGCCCAGCTCAGTGGCGATCTGCCGTATGGTCTTGGTGGTGCCCGCGTATTGCATGACGGAAGTGCGGGAAATCACCTTCAGACCGTCAATCTTGGCGAGCTGGGTCAGCAGGTCGTCGTGGATGCCTTCAGAGAAGTAGGTGTCCTGCTTGTCGTCGCTGCGGGTTACGAAAGGCAGCACGGCGACGGAAGGTTCCAGGCCGTCGAGGAACTTGGCCGCCACCAGCGTCTGCGAATCTTTGTTCCCCTCGGCTGTGGCCGGCTCATCCGCGATTGGGTGCTCGGCCGCAGGCCCGGTCTCGGGGATCAGCCGATCCAGGACCAGTCCGCCGATTGCCAGTACGAGCAGCACCGCGATCAGGATATTCATGCGGCGCCCGAACCGCTCGCTGTGCTCTCTCGAAGACTCGGCGTCCTTATCTCTTTGCAGTCCCTCGGGGGTGACTTCGTAGGCCCACGAGAAGATGAGCACCGGGATGAAGAACAGGATCAGCAGGCCCACCACCAGCTTGAAGGCCCAGTCCGGCGCGCCCAGATTGGGGAACAGCACGTCGGCGACCTGAAGGATCAGCCAGGAGGCGACGATGTAAAGCAGCGCCATCTTGAAGACATGGCGCCGCTTGAGCTCGGCGAAAAACGACATGTCAGTTGCCAGTCCGACCGATGTTGGCCAGATCATGACCGAACCCGGCCGATTGTCAATTTTCGTACAGCGAATGTGAACAAGGTCTCGTTTTGGCCGCTCATCTGCTGGACCTGGCGGTCGGAATCGCTTTAACTTAGGTCGCCCCCCGCAACAGGAGACAAGTTATGCGCCGGCTATCTTTCCTTCGTAGTGTCGTGGCCATCGTCAGTCTCGCCGTGACATCGCTCGGTTTTGTCCAGGCCGCCCATGCAGGGATCATCGGAACGCATCAGGCGGTGCAGGGCGTCGAGCACGCTGCCACGGTCGAGAAGCTGCAGACGCTGATTGCGTCCGAGGAGGTCAGTGCGCAGCTGGTCGCCCTTGGCGTGGATCCCGCCTGGGCCGCTGAGCGAGTTGCCTCCCTCACGCCTGAAGAGCTGGCCAGTCTCGACGGACAGCTCGAACAACTGCCGGCCGGTGGAAGCCTGCTCGCCGTCATAGGCATCGTCTTTGTCGTTTTGCTGATCCTTGAAATAACGGGCGTTATCGATATCTTCAAGAAGGTATAAGACCCACCGGGCGTTTGTCTGTCTGACCCTGGGCCTGTTTCTCGGGGGATGCGCAACATCGCCGGTGCAGATTGCCGATAGCCCGGCGCTCGCTGGCGTGGTGGCGCCGGTAGAACTGGACGCGACGCCGTTCTTCCCCCAGGAAGCGTTGCAGTGTGGACCGGCAGCCCTGGCCACCGTTCTGGGTGCTGCCGGTGTTCCGGCATTACCCGCAGACCTGGTCCCCGAGGTCTTTACGCCCGGTCTCGAAGGCAGCCTGCAGCCGGAGCTGCTGGGCGCCGTCCGCCGGCGGGGACTGCTGCCCTACGAAGTCTCGGGCGACCTCAAGAGCCTTGTCGCACAGGTCGTCGCAGGGAGTCCGGTTCTGATCCTCCAGAACCTTGGTCTGGAGAGTTTCCCGATCTGGCATTACGCCGTGGTCGTGGGCCTGGACCCGGCCGCCAACCGGATCATCTTGCGGTCCGGGGGCGAGGCACGTCTGATCATGTCCGCCCGAAAATTTCTCAGGACATGGGAGAGGGCTGATCGATGGGGGTTCGTGGTGGTCAGACCGGGCGAGTTGCCGGCGGCCATCGAGCCGGCCGCCTACAGCAGGGCGGTGATCGGCCTGGAGAGCGTGCGCCGGTTCGCCGAGGCCGCCAGGGCCTGGGAGGCGGGTCTGAAGATCACGCCCGGTCAGCCTGTCTATCTGTTCGGCCTGGGGAATGCCCGCTATGCCCTCGATGACCTGGCGGGTGCCCGTGCGGCATGGGAGCACTACGTCGCGCTGCGGCCCGAGGATCCTTCGGGACTGAATAATCTCGCTGTTGCGCTCGGCGAGTTGGGATGCCGCGAACGGGGAATGTCACTCGCCGAGCGGGCCCTCGACAATCTGCCCGAGGCGGATCCGGCGCGGACCGAAATCAGCCGCTCGCTGCAGACGCTGCGGGCCATGCCCCCGGGCAGGGACGCCGGGAATTGCCAAGCCCCGAGGCCGTAATCGGTCTGAAACCCTGTCTGGCGGTGATCCGAGCGCGGCGCACAACGTATAATGGTCCGCTGTTTTCACCAATCCGAGGACCAATATGTCCAACGCAAGAATTATCGGCGGATTCGTCGGGGGCGCCCTGGTGGGCGCAGCAGTAATGTCCGCAGTCATGCAGCCAAAGGCGCCTGAAACCGCCGCTCAGGCCGCCGTCGTCCTGGATACCCAGGCCCAGAGATCGAGTTACGTGATCGGTACGGACATCGGCGGACGCCTGAGCGCCGAGGGATTCGAAATCGATCGAACGGCCCTGGTCGCTGGTCTGGATGACGCCCTGAGCGGAGCCGATCAGCGGCTCAGCGAAGAGGAAGCCCATGCCGCGATCACAGCGGTGATCGAGGAGCGGCAGGCGAAGGCCGAAGAACGGATGCAGGCCGCCGAGGCCGAGCGGGCCGTTGCGGCAGAGAAGAACAGGGCCGAGGGCGAGGCGTTCCTGGCCGCAAACAAGGAAAAGGAAGGTGTAATCACGACTGAAAGCGGCTTGCAGTACAAGGTGATCGTTGAAGGCAGCGGCGAAAATCCGACGCCCGAAGACACCGTCCAGGTGCACTACCGTGGCACCCTGATCGACGGGACGGAGTTCGACAGCTCCTACGCCCGGGGCGAACCCGCTGAATTTCAGGTCAACCGCGTGATCGCCGGATGGACCGAGGCCCTCCAGCTGATGAGCGAGGGCGCGAAGTGGGAACTCTACATCCCCTCCGAACTCGCCTACGGGCCGCGCGGCGCCGGCGCCGACATCGGTCCCGACGCGGTGCTGATTTTTGAGGTCGAGCTGCTGAAGGCAAAGACCTGACAGCGGAACGGCTGACATCGAGCCGGCGCCGCCTGAATCGGGCGGCGTAGGTTCACGTCGGAATTCACGGGCGGTCGCTGTCAGCGACTGCCCGTGTTTTTTTGCCATCGCGCGGCCCCCATGAAGGTGACCTCATCGCCACGTCCTGACCGGGCATCGCGATACGGCGCCCGTGTCTTCGCTGGCACCCGGCGGTGTTTTTTGACAGGATCATCGGCCGCCAAACAATTGCGGGGGAGGGTCCCGGCATGAACTTCGAAGAAATAATGCCCAAGCTGATCGATTACGGCATCCAGTATGGGCTGGTCTTTCTCAAGGCCATCGCCATTTTTGTCATCGGTCGCATCGCGGCCGGTGTGATCACGAATATTCTCAACCGGGTGATGAAACGCTCCGGCATGGACGACATGCTGCGCAAGTTCATCCGCAACATCACCTTCGCCGCGTTGATGGTGTTCGTGGTCATCGCGACCATCAGCTCCCTGGGTATCCAGACCGCGTCCCTGGTGGCTATCCTCGGCGCCGCCGGCCTGGCCGTCGGCCTGGCCTTGCAGGGATCGCTGGCCAATTTTGCCGCCGGGGTACTGATGATCCTGTTCCGTCCCTACAAGCTGGGCGACCTGGTGGAAGTGGCCGGCACCACGGGTTTTGTCGAAGAAGTGGACGTTCTGACCACGACCCTGCGCATGCCGGATAAGACCAAGATCGTGATTCCCAACGGCCAGATCATGGACGCCAAGATCATCAACTACATGGACTCGCCGGTACGCCGGCTGGACCTGGTTGCGGGGATCAGCTACGGCGACGATATCGACAAGGCCAAGTCGGTCTTGATGGAAGCCATCTCGGCCAGCGAGTATGTCCTGGACGATCCCAAACCCACGGTGTCAGTCGCCAGCCTGGGCGACAGCAGCGTCAACCTGGCGGTGCGCCCCTGGATCAAGTCGGCGGACTACGCGCCCGCCTCTCACGAGGTGACGGAGCGCATCAAGAAGGCACTGGACGCCAACGGTATCAGCATCCCGTTCCCCCAGCGGGACGTGCACATTTACCGTCACGGGGACGACAATTAAACGCATCCGGCTTGCCGCTCCGATTTTCAGACGGGCGCCATACGCTGCGAACATTCCGGGCTGGAACGGGGGACAGCAGACGTCCGGCCGGATACGTATTTGCCACCATTACTGTCTGTCCCGGGAGACCTAGGCTCCGGTGTAGGAGGGCGCTGATCATCATTCAGCGAGGGCCCGCAGAGGTGCGCCGTGAACAGCAGTGTGCTGAAGGGTGTGGTGTTCGTATCCGCCGCCATCCTGGTCGGATCATGCGGCGGTGGCGGCTGGGACTGGGATATCGACCTCGGTTACCTGACCGTCCGGCTCGCCGACAGCGCAGTCGACGATGCTATGGCCGTCGTGGTGCAGGTCGAGGCGGTGGACGCCAGAGTGTCGGGTGCCCAAAACCCCAGTTATGACTACGACCGTTTCAAGATCCAGCCCGTAGAGCAGATCGACCTGCTGGCGCTGTCCGACGGCCGAAGTGAGTTGTTGCTCAAAGGGGTCGTCTTGTCAGCCGACCGATGGGATTGGATCCGTCTGGTGATCCGCGCCGGCATCAACGGCGAAGATTCCTGGGTCGAAACCGCCACCGGTCGTCATGCCCTTTTCCTGCCTGACTCCAATGAGCGCGATTTGCTTATCCCTACGTCCTTTGTCGTTCCCAAGAATGGCACCGCGGACCTGACCATCGACTTCGACCTGAGACAATCGATCATCCCGCCGCAAAATCCCGGTGGGCTGTACCTGCTCGACCCGGTGTTGCGGCTGGTCCAAACGGAACTGGCGGGCCAGATTGATGGCACCGTAGACCCGCTGTGGATCGACAACGGATGCACGCCGGTCGTTTATGGGTTCGCCGGCGGCAACGTGACGCCAGACGACATCGACCGGTTGGCTCCCGAGCCCGTCACAGAGGGTACCGTCCGGCTCGATGGCCAGTCCGGTGACTATCGGTACGTGCTGGCCTGGCTGCCCGCTGGCGAATACACGGTGGCATTGACCTGCCAGGGTGATCTGGATCGTCCGGATCGGGACGACACGCCGTTGGTGGCTTTCCTGAAAATCGCGGGCGCGACGGTCGCGGTCGGGCAGTCGATCCGGATCGACCTCTAGACCGCGCTGTATCGGGCAGGCTCCGCGCATGTGCCGGTGCCCGACAACCGGACCTGAGGCGGTTTGTCCGTCGACGCCGGATTTCAGGCGACCAGGCGGTTGACACCGAACGCCGGGTCGAGGAGTTCGTCGCCGAAGCGACTCACATCAACCTTCCGAAGCATCAGGGAGCGATACACGCCGGCGGCCCGGAGGTCCCCGGCCAGTCTGAAGCCGACGACTCGGTCCCGATCCAGAACGATCTTGCGAAGGGCACCATGATGACTGGCGCGCAGCTCCCGGTCGCCGTTCACCGCCCCCGCGGCGATCAGCGGGAGGCCCAGATGCTTGAGGCTGTTCATGATCTCGGCGCCGGGATATTGCACGTCGTAGCCCAGGATGCGCTCGGCGACTAACTTGCCCTGCGCGACGGCGTTCGGCCAGATGGCGTGAACATATCGGTCGCCGGTGACCCGGTCGGCTGTCTCCGCCACGTCCCCGGCCGCCCAAACGTTGGGCAGGTTAGTTTGCAGCGTGGCATCCACCGGCACACCCCATCCCAGCTCCAGCCCGGAATCCTCGAGGAAAGCCACGTTGGGCTTGATGCCCGTGGCCGCGATGTAAACGCTCGCCTTGAGGATGTCGCCACTGTCCAGCACCACCCCGATGGCTCGATCTTCCAGGTCTGAAAACGACAGGGCGGTCGTATGCAGGCGTACCTCGATGCCGCGGGCGACCAGGGTTCGTCGAACGATCTCCGCGGTCTCTTCGTCGAGCATTTTGGGCATCACCGTGTGCTGCTCGATCACCATCACGTTCAAGCCGAGTTCGTTCAGGAGCAGCGCAACTTCAACGCCGATGAATCCTGCGCCGACCACGATGGCGCTGGTCACCTGTCCAAGTTCCACGCGCTCCACCAGCCGCTCGGCGGCAGACAGGGACTTGAAGTTGTAGATACCCTCCAGGTCGTGGCCGGGCAGCGGCGCCCAGGGCTGGCTGCCGGTGGCGATAACCAGGCGGTCATAGGTCTCCGAGCTCTGGTCGTCAAAAGTGACGCTCCGGCGGTCCGGCTGCAGGGCTGTAGCGGTCAGGCCGGAACGATAGTGCACCCGCAGGCGGTCGCAGGCGTCTTCTCCCTTCCAGAAAAGGCGCGCTTTCTCGCCTGTCAGGAAATGATCGGCCATGGCGGGCGGTGAATAAGGTGGATACGGCTCGGCCGAGATCATGGTGATATCGAAATTGTCGTCATGGACCGGCTCCAGCTCACGGAGCCGCTCGGCGACGGTGAGGCCGGCGGGCCCGGCACCCAGGATCAGGATACGCATGGCAGTTTGTCCCCCCATTCTTCGGCAATCTGGCGGATCACCGGATCGAAGGCGTGATCGGACTCCGGCAGGGCAATATCATTGCCAGTGAGGGTGGCCAGCAGCCCGGTGACGGCACGCATCAGAGGCGACCCCATGTCGGACAGGACAGGTTCCACCGAAGGCTCGCAGACGCGCAGTCGATCGTCATAAGGCACCTGATGGATGCTGCCGAACGGGAAGTGGCCTTCCTTTTCCAGTCTTCTCATGGCCTGGTCAAAGTCGCCGTGATCGCGCACGCCGTTGACCACCAGGTGTACGGCGCCGATGTCCAGGTCGCGGGCGAGCCGGGCCGCGTGCAAGGCGGCCTGGACGCCGTTGAACGTGGGATCGGTGACCACGACGGCGTGAAGGAAGCCGCGGGCCAACGCCCGACCGAAGTGCTCGAAGCCCGCCTGGGTGTCCATGAGGATGGCTTCATCCTGTCTGAGGGCGATGGCATTGACCACCGCCGCCAGCAGGGCGTTCTCCGGGCAGAGGCAGCCCGCGGCCGGCTGCACGGTGTTGCCCATGACGAGCAGACGCACCGCGTCCGGCGCCACGACGCCGAACCGCTCGACCACGTCGTCCACGTCCGGGTTCAGGCGGAAGAACAATCCCCAGCCTTCACCGGGACGCGCACCGGTCTTCTCCTCCACGTAGTCCGCGTTCTCGCTCAGGGGGACAAGCGCGCGGGCCTCCCCGGCGGGGAGGCCGAGGGCGTAGGGGAGATTCATTTGCGGATCAGCATCCAACGCCAGCACCCGCCAGGACTGGCGGGCCAGCAACCGGGACAGCAGGGCGGCGAGGCTGGTCTTGCCGACGCCACCCTTGCCGGTAATCACCACCCGGAAGTCCTCCGGGCGGGCATTTTTAGCGAGCACCGGGCCGTCGTGATGGCCCGGGTGCTCGTTTTCATGCGTTGCATCACACATAACGACTCCTGTCGTCGAGGGATCGCACTCAGGCGGCTTCCGCCCCCATGGCTTCAGCCTCCACAAAGGGCAGGCCCAGGCCTTCGCGCTTACTCTCGATATGCCGGCGGATCAGCAGTGCAGCCTTCTCCGGGTCCGGCTCGACGGCAAAGCGGGCGCCGACCACGCCGTCCAGGCCTTCGGCGAGCAGCTTGACCACGTTGGGGCTGCCGAAGATTGCCGGTTGGACGCCCAGCACGGTGTAGATCCCGCTGGCAACCACATAGGCGCCGATGGAAACCGCTTTCTCCGAGTACCATTCGGGCGCGGCGCCGGCCAACGGCAGCTGGTCGATGTCGGTGCCCAGGAATTTCGCCAGGGCAGCGGCCAGGACCAGGATGCGGGTGTTGTCCACGCACGAGCCAAGGTGCAGTACCGGCGGAATGCCAAGGGCCTTGCAGATCTCCTTCAGTCCCGGGCCCGCCATCTCGGCAGCCTCGGGCATCATCAGGCCGGCCTTGCCGTTCGCCACTGCGGAGCAACCAGTCACCAGCACCAGGATATCGTTTTCGATCAGGCGTTTCGTCAGCGTCACGTGACCGCTGTCCTGTTTCACCTTGGGATTGTTGCAGCCGACCACGCCAACAGCGCCGCGGATCTTGCCGGCCTTGATGGCCTCCACCAGCGGCTCGGGCGTGCCGCCCAGTGCACCCAGTATGGCCTCCACGGAGAACCCCGCCATCATCTGGACGGTGCCCTCCGGGATCCGCACCCGTTCCGGATTGCGGTTGACGTAGGCCTCGATGCCCTTGCGGACGATTTCCTTACCGATCTCCAGCCCGTGGTGGGGATCAAAGGAGATGTGGGTGGCGCCGGTGAACTTGGCTTTGTCGGCCGTGGAGATGACTTCCGTGTGGAAGCATTTCGCCACGTCGGTGACCGCCGGCATGATGCACTGATAATCGACTACCATGGCGTCCAGGGCGCCGGTGAGGATCACCAGTTCCTGCATCAGGTGATTGCCGGCCATCGGGATGCCCTTGCGCATCTGCAGCTCGTTGCCGGTGCAGCACAGGCCGACCAGGTTGATGCCCTCTGCGCCTTTTTCTTTCGCCAGGGAGACCAATTCCGGATCGTCCGCCGCCTGCATGATGACGTCCGATAACAGCGGGTTGTGCCCGTGCAGAGCGATATTCACACATTCCGGACGCAAGGCGCCCAGGTTGACCGAAGAGACCACCGGCTTGGGCGTGCCGAACATCACGTCGGAGAGTTCAGTCGCCACCATGGAGCCGCCCCAGCCGTCGGAAAGGCTGGTCCGCAGCCCGTGGAGCAGGGTATTCACGTAATCGTTGTCCACCCCCATATGGGTCCGGTGGAGCATTTCCACGTTCTCCCGGTCGATGCCGCGGGGCATGATGCCGAGCTTGGCCCACAGGTCGAGCCGCTGCTCCGGCACCCGCTCCGAGAATCCCAACCGGGTCTTGCGGGACCCGAAGTCTTCCATCATGGCCTCGGCCAGGTCGCGGGCGATTTCGCCGGGCTCACGATCTTCGGAATCGATGCCCCATTCTTCCGCCAGGGCCCGGAGCTTGGTTTCGTCCCTGAGTTCGTATCCGGAGGTTGTGCCCTCGGCCAGTTCGGCGAACACCTCCAGGATGTCGCGACCGTGGTCCGAATGGGCCGCTGCGCCGGCGGCGATGGTGCGCCCCAGGTTACGGGCCACGATGATGTCGGCGTCTGCGCCGCAGACGCCTTTCTGGGGGCCCTCCCCGAATGGATCGACTCGGCACGGCCCCATGGCGCAGTTGCGACAGCTCACTCCCAGAGAACAATACCCGCACTGGGGCTCCTGGGCAGCGAGCCGGTCCCAGACCGTCTCGATACCTTCTTCTCTCGCGCGGACGATCATCGCCCGGGCGTCGTTACAGCTGGACAGCTGTTTCACGTTCTCAGTGCCGGTCATGATGTACCCCCTCGTTCAGTTCGACGGCGGCCTCGCCCCACGCCCGCCAACCGGAGATGTTCTCCGGCGGGCGGGTGGACAGCGCCCCGCTGTGAGCGGCGGTGGCCAGCAGCGCGCTGCCTTCGCTGGCACGACCCGCCGCGATCAATTCGTTCAGTTCTCCGTAGACCAGTGCGCCTGTCTTGCAGGCTTCTGCGCAGGCTGGGATCTTCCCGGCCATCACCCTCTCCACGCAGCCGTCACACTTGAGGGCAGCGAGCTTGATCGGCATGCCGTTGCCCTGTTCGTGGAAAGTGACGGCATCGAAGGGACAGACGATGGCGCACATGGCGCAGGCGATGCACTTTTCCGCGTCCATCAACACCAGATCGTGTTCTGCGTCGCGGGCGATGGCCCCGGTCGGGCAGACCTGGTGACACGGTGCGGGATTGCAGTGTCTGCAGCGGTTAGGGAAGGACGTGTTAAAGGCACGTCCGGGTGAAACGTGGATCCTCGGACGGGGCAGGGGCCTTTCGAACACCGCCCGCGACGGATCGCCGGTCTGGGAGTGTTCGACCGCGCAGGCAAACTCGCACTGGCGGCAGCCGATGCACCGCTCGGGGTTCACGAAGACAGTCTTCATCGGACACCCCCGAGTCAGCCGGGGAACGGGTTCGTCCCCCGTGTACCCATCCCTCAGCCACGGCGCTGAGGGGTCTACACCAAGACTGGTCGACGGTTCTTGGATTGCCATCGGGATAAGTACCTACGGACGGGACGGATTCCGCCGTGCTACGTCAGGCGGCGTGGTAAGGCGCCGGCAAGGAATCCCGACGCGTCCGCGTGTCCGAATCGCCACCGGACCTGGCCGCTCGGTCGTTTCTCGAGAAGATATATAAGTAATTCTTATGAAAAAAATAAAGAATATTGATTCGACTTTATGTAAGAGCCCGCTAATTTGGGGACGGCGGCGATCGCGGGCGCAGGGACAGTGCCGGGTGGCCGGCCCGCGAATGGGTCTCCGCTCGCGGAGAAAGGGACTATACCTATAAGGCATAAATCTGGAGGCCAGCCATGTCAGCATTGCACCCGGTCGTCGCCGTGACCGGCTCGTCAGGAGCCGGGACAACCACTGTAAAAACCGCGTTCGAGCACATCTTTCGCCGCCTGGAGCTGACCGCCGCGGTCATCGAGGGTGACAGCTTTCACAAGTATGACCGGGCCGCCATGCGGGAAGCGGTCCGTCAGGCGGAATTATCCGGCACCCAGGTCAGCCACTTCGGCCCCGAGGCCAACCTCCTCAAGGAGCTGGAGCAGTTATTCGAGCACTATGGCCGCACCGGTCGAGGTCAGCGCCGGTTCTACATCCACGACGTGGAGGAGGGCGAAAAATTCGGACAGGAGCCCGGTACTTTTACGCCGTGGGAAGACGTGCCCGATGGCACGGACCTGCTGTTCTATGAGGGCCTGCACGGCGCCATGGTGAATCCGGAGGTGGACATCGCCGCCCAGGCCGATCTGAAGATCGGCGTAGTGCCGGTGGTGAACCTGGAGTGGATCCAGAAAATTCACCGGGATACTTCACACCGGGGTTATTGCGATCGTGACGTGACCCACACCATCCTGCGGCGCATGCCCGATTACGTGGAGCACATTACACCGCAGTTTTCCCGAACCGACATCAACTTCCAACGGGTGCCGACGGTAGACACTTCGAATCCATTTATTGCACGCGATGTCCCGACCCCGGACGAGAGTTTCGCCGTTATTCGTTTCAGCGACCCGAAGAAATTCGACATCAAGTTTCCCTATCTGCTGTCGATGCTCCACGGCTCATTCATGTCGCGGCGAAACACAATCGTGGTGCCCGGGGGAAAGATGGGGCTGGCGATCGAGGTCATCGTCATGCCGATCCTCGAGGAAATGATGGCCAAACGGGACAGGCTCAGGGCCGGAGAATCACAGGAGGTGGCCTGAGGGCCGTGTCAGAACTTCACTTTGCCCGAGACGATGAAGTCCGAGAAGGCCCGGGCGGCGGCGGAATAACGCCGGGTCGTCGGGCGCACGATGAACCATTGCCTGACCAGCGGGAAGCCACGCACCGGCAACTCGCACAATCGTCCGGTCTTGAGTTCAAGCGCGATGGTATGCCGGGAGACGATGGCCAGCCCCAGACCGGCTTCCACGGCGTGCTTGATGGCCTCGTTACCGGACATGAAAAGGGTCGTCGACAAGGTCACCCCCTTGTCGCGCAGATAACGTTCGATGGCCTGGCGAGTGCCCGATCCTGGCTCCCGCAGAAGAAAGGTCTCGCCGGCAATTTCCGTGAGCTTGATGGTCTTGCGGCCGGCCAGCCGATGGTCGGGTGCGGCGATGACCACCAGCGGGTTGTCCATGAACGGGACCGCTTCGAGCTGCCGTTTTTTTGGCGGAAAACCCATGAGGACGATATCGGCCTCATGGGCCTCGAGCTGGTTCAAGAGCGACTTGCGGTTGGTGACGTCCAGGCTGACCCGGATCCCGGGATACAGCTTGTGGAAGCCTGCCACGGCCTGGATCGCGTACTGGCTCACGGTCGTGGCGACGGCGATATTGAGGGCGCCGCGCTTGAGGCCCCGAATCTCGTCCATCACCTGGCCGATCTCGTCTACCTTGGCGTTGATTTCGCGGCTGTAACGCTCCAGCTCGCGGCCGGCCTCGGTGAGCCGCAGGCCCTTACCCACCCGATCGAACAACGGCATGCCGACGGCATCCTCGAGCTGCTTGATCTGCATCGAGACGGCGGGTTGACTGAGGTGCAGGTGTTCCGCCGCCCGGGTGAGACTGGAGTGCCGGGCAGCCTGGGCAAAGATTTCCAGCTGACGGAGTGTCAGGTGCATTGTGACCACCGACCAAGATATAAGAAAAATTGATGATAATGATAAATAGTTATGAGTTCCACTTATATATGGCGGCGCCTATAGTCACTGGCATCGCCAGAAATCGCGCGAGGATGGAAAAATGAGCAGCAAGACCTACAAAGCCGGCGTCAAGGAATATCGGGAAACCTACTGGGAACCGGATTACACGCCAAACGACACGGATATCCTCGCTTGTTTCAAGGTGACGCCCCAGCCAGGCGTGCCGCGTGAGGAGGCGGCGGCAGCGGTGGCGGCCGAATCCTCCACCGGCACCTGGACCACGGTCTGGACCGACCTGTTGACTGATCTGGACTACTACAAGGGCAGGGCCTATCGCATCGAGGACGTCCCCGGAGACGAGGAATGTTTCTACGCATTTATCGCGTACCCCATCGATCTTTTCGAGGAAGGCTCGGTCGTCAACGTGCTGACCTCACTGGCTGGCAACGTGTTTGGCTTCAAGGCGATCCGGGCCTTGCGGCTGGAGGACATCCGTTTTCCGCTCGCTTATGTCATGACCTGCGGCGGCCCGCCGAATGGTATTCAGGTGGAGCGTGACCGGCTCAACAAATATGGCCGCCCGTTGCTCGGCTGCACCATCAAGCCAAAGCTGGGGCTGTCCGCTAAGAATTACGGACGGGCGGTCTACGAGTGCCTGCGCGGCGGTCTGGACTTCACCAAGGACGACGAGAACATCAACTCCCAGCCGTTCATGCGTTGGCGGCATCGGTTCGAATTCGTCATGGAGGCCGTGAAGAAGGCGGAAGCGGAAACCGGTGAACGCAAGGGGCACTACCTGAACGTCACTGCGCCCACGCCCGAGGAGATGTACAAGCGCGCCGAGTTCGCGAAGTCGCTGGGTTCACGGATCATCATGCATGACTTCCTGACCGGCGGATTCTGCGCCAACACGGGCCTCGCCAACTGGTGCCGTGAGAACGGCATGCTGCTGCACATCCATCGGGCGCTGCACGCAGTGCTGGATCGGCACCCGCGTCACGGCATCCACTTCCGGGTGCTGCTCAAGTGCCTGCGTCTGTCCGGAGGCGATCACCTGCACACGGGTACGGTGGTCGGCAAGCTGGAAGGCGACCGGGAAGCGACTCTGGGCTGGATCGACCTGTTGCGCGAGCCTTACGTGAAGGAGAACCGCGGCCGCGGCATTTTCTTCGACCAGGACTGGGGCGCCATGCCTGGTGCCCTGGCCGTGGCCTCGGGCGGGATCCACGTCTGGCACATGCCGGCGCTGGTCAATATCTTCGGCGACGAGGCGGTCATGCAATTCGGCGGCGGGACCCTGGGCCACCCCTGGGGCAATGCGGCCGGCGCCACCGCCAACCGTGTGGCACTGGAAGCCTGCGTGGAAGCGCGTAACCAGGGGCGCCAGGTGGAGCGAGAGGGCAAGGAGATCCTCACCGCGGCCGCGGCCCACAGCCCGGAGCTCAAGATCGCCATGGAGACATGGAAAGAGATCAAGTTCGAGTTCGATACCGTCGACAAGCTCGACGTGGCCTGAAGCGCTCGATCCGAAATAGAGGAAAACGACATGTCCAATATCAGCGAATTTCCGGCCAAGCGTGACAGTTTGAAGGGCCGCAAGTACGAAACATTCTCCTATCTCCCGCCGATGGATGCTAAGCGCATCCGCAAGCAGGTGCAGTACCTGATTGACCAGGGGTGGAACCCGGCGGTGGAGCACAGCGAACCCGATCAGTCGGAAAGCGACTTCTGGTACCTGTGGAAGCTGCCCATGTTCGGCGAGAAGGACGTGGACACGATACTGGCCGAGCTGGAGGCTTGCCACGGCGCCTTCCCAAAACACCACGTGCGCCTGATCGGCTATGACAACATGCGCCAGACTCAGGGCTCCGCCATGGTGATCTATCGCGCCGCTTGAGCCGTCGGCTCATCGGCACCGCCGGGCGAGGCCGAAAGCCGCTCCCGGCGGTGCCGGTGGCGGCGGCCGCCGCCCGCCTGAGGGGGCGGATAGCAGCGCCTGTCAGTCGGCCGGCTTCTCGAACTTCAACAGAAAACGGTCCGATTCCCCGATCGCAAGGTATTTTTCCCGGTCCTTGTCGCCGAGGGCCAGGGTCGGCGGCAGGGTCCACACCCCCTGCGGATGTTCATGGCTGTCCCTCGGATTCGCGAGAATGTCCGACTCGCCCACCAACCTGAATCCCGCCGCTTCCGCCAGCGAGACGGTCAGCTCCCTGGAAATGTAGCCGTTGGCGTGGTCCGGATCCTCGGTCGCGGGATCCGGCCAGCGGTGATCGACGATGCCCAGCACGCCGCCAGGCTTGAGAACGTCGTACAGGGCCGTGAAGCCGATGTCGGCATAACGGCCGCTGCCGTAATTCCGGCCGACCCAGTTGTGGACGTTGCGGAATGTCAGGACCATGTCGGCTGAACCGGGCGGGGCGATCTCCAGCTGATACGGCAGGGACAGATGGGTCACCTTCACCTGCCGGTAGAGATCCGGCTTCTCTCCGAGCATGGTCAGGAAGGTGCCAAAGTAGCGCCGCTGGTATCCGAAGCGCGGGTTGACGCTGTACTGGGCGGCATAAAACGTGCCGCGCTCTTTCAGAGCCGGCGCCAGGATCCGGGTATACCAACCCGTGCCGGGCCAGACCTCGACGACGGTCATGTCGGAACGGAATCCCAGAAAGTCCAGCACCTCCTTCGGCTTGCGGTACACGTCGCGGACCTTGTCCTCGGCGGACCGGTGCTCTCCGCCGATGGCCGCGTCCACGGCGGCCTCCGTGGCAGGATCGAAGGCCCGTGCCGGGAGGGCGGCGGCCAACAGCAGCATCAGAGCGAGGCTCGAAACAGTCCCGGATCGGGACAGGTTAAAGTGTTCAGGCATGGTGTGACCTCCCTGGAGATGAGGATCGTCACGGCTGACGCCGGGACGAAATTCGAATCCGGATTTTACACGTGGCAGGATGCCTTCGGGCTGCGGATCGCACCCACTTGTCCGCCTGGGCGCGGGCTGCGTCATCCTCGATCATTGCCGCGCGACGTATTCCATGACCGGGTCCCGACCGGCTGCATAGTCTGCGAACGACAGCGACACAGGCACGTCCGGCTCGAGGGTGCCCACCCCCACGTCGGTCAGCATGGTAGGTATGAAGCACAGCCACCAGTCGTCGCAGCCGGATTCCCAGTCCTCCAGGGCCTTCCAGACGTGGATCGGAATGCCTGAATTGGGCAGTACCATCGCATCCCCGCCGTCGGCCCAGAAGACCAGATGGTCACCGACAGGCTCGCCAATCACCACCGCCCGGTCGCCGCCGAAATGCTTGAAATAAGCCGCCTCGGTAATGCCGCCGGAGAAAGTCTGCGGCGAGGTCACGATGAAGATCCGACCATCGGCAGGGACCCGCGCGCTCACTGCACGAGAGAAGCCGGCGTCCACTGTGCCGCCGCCGTTGTGACGGAGGTCGATGACGACGAATTGCACCGGCCGGCGGTCAAGCTCTGCCAGAACCCGCTCGTGAAATTCCGACAGACTGAAGCCGCCGACATCCATGGTCATCTCGAGGCGCATATACAGGCCCTCGCCGCTGGCGGACTCGATACGGGCATAGAAAAACGGCTGTTCGGGCTGGGACAGGTACAAGGGCGGGGACTGGTCCTGCATGACATGGGACCAGTCGTCCGCACCGGACGCCGGGACCATGTATTCCATCAACTGGCCGCCGAAACGACGCGCGGATCGGTCGGTAAAAGGCGGTATGGCATCGATCGAACGGGACGTCTCCGTTCCATCGGCCAGAGTGAAGCGGATCTCGACCCGGTCAGAGTTTGGAACCAGCCCCGCAGCCCACAGCAGTTCGGGAGATTCCATGTTCAGCGAACTGATCCAGGCGGATCTACCGCGGTGCCCGCCGAAATAGGGTTGGAATGCTTCCGTGATCTCGTCTGGCGTCCAGTCGCCAATGGTTTCGATTCGCGCGCCGAGCAGATCGGCGTGATCGTTGCGTGCGAGCACGACGAACAGACCGTCGTCGAACCGGACGAACCGCAGGGGCAGGCCGTTGACGCGCCCTCGGCGGCTGATAGGTGAGACATTGGTGTGCGCATTGTTCGCCTGGGCCACCGCTCGGGCGACCCCCAGTTCGAACTGGGCAGGGGTCAGTGTTTCAGCATCCCGTTCCAATTCGTCAACAATGGCGTGGAACGACGCTTTCTCCTGATCGTCGAAAGACCAGTCGTAATCCGGATAGCGCTGCAGGTAGTCCAGGTCCTGCCGCCAAGCCTCGGCCTGACCTGCCGGCTGCGGGTAATCAGGGGCCGAGGGGACTTGCATATAGCGCAGATAGAACACGCCCGCCAGAAGTGCGAGCAGTCCCAGGACCACACCGGCGGCGCCCAAAACGCGTTTCAACCACCTGGGGACCTGCATGGTGCCTTCTCCCTTCCCGGTCTTTCTGCGATGACCCCGACCCTTGGTAACGGACATCGAGCGTAGATTCTAACCGCACTCCGACGTTGGACGCGGAGAAACGAGCGCCGGTTTAACGGCGCCCGGCCCGCCGGCTATCGGCCGGGTCGGCGCGCCCATGAATGAGTGCGCCGCCTGATACGCTGCGCCGGATGACCGGTCCCGTGACCATGTGGGTGGGCAATCTCGGGTGCGGCGCGTCCCCGTATGATTAAATCCGCTTACACGAACCGAGCGAGATTTCACCATGGGCGCAAACTTCCGCAGCGACAACGAAGCACCGGTAGCGCCGGAGATCATGGCGGCCTTATCCGAGGCCAACCGAGGCACGGCCCATGCTTACGGCGAAGATGTCATAACCGCGCGTTTGAAGGACATGTTCCGGGATCTGTTCCAGACGGACGTATCCGTTTTCCCCCTGATCTCCGGGACGGCGGCCAACGCGTTGGCCGTGGCCCAGACGACGCCGCCGTTCGGCGCCGTGATCTGTCACCAGGACTCGCACATGCACACCGACGAATGCGGGGCGCCCGAATTCTACACGGGGGGCGCCAAGCTGTTGGCGCTGCCTGGCGAGGACGGCAAGCTCGAAGCGGGCGCGGTCTGCTGGAAAATCGCCAATGCCGGGCACGCCGGCGACCACGCCAGCAAGCCGACCCTCCTGAGCATCACCCAGGCCACCGAGTTCGGTACCGTGTACAGCCTGGAGGAAATTCGCGACCTGGCCGCGGTGGCACACGAGGCGGGCATGCACGTGCATATGGACGGCGCACGATTTGCCAATGCGCTTTGCTGTCTAGGGTGTTCGCCGGCAGCAATGACCTGGCAGGCCGGGGTGGACATGGTGTCCTTTGGTGCGACCAAGAACGGCGCGATGATGGCCGAGGCCCTGCTTGTTTTCGATGACGCCGATGCGGAGCAACTCGGACGGCGGCGCAAACAGGCGGGTCACCTGCTCAGCAAAATGCGTTACGTCTCCGCCCAGTTGGAGGCGTATCTCGCCGACGACCTGTGGCTCCGACTGGCCGCCCATGCCAATCGTATGGCCCGGCGCATGGTGGAAGGTCTGGAGGAGGTGGCGGGGATCGAGTTGCTTTATCCCGTTCAATCCAACGAGATCTTTGTCCGTATGGACGCGGACCTGGCCGAGGGGCTTGGCGAGGCCGGGTTCCAGTTGTACGGCTGGCCGGGTCGACCGGCCGTCTATCGACTGGTGACCAGCCACTGCACCGAGGAAGAGGAGGTCGAAAGCTTCCTCGCTGCCGTCCGTTCACTGTCTCCCGGTTGAACGCGGAATCCCGTGGCGTCCATGGATCAGGATTCACCGGCCCGATGCCCGGCATGCCGGGCGGAATTGACTCACGCCACGCATCAGGCGATCCGCGTGGATCGATCGCCCTGGGGAGACGAGTATGCGGACGAGCTGCATCAATGCGCCCGGTGTGGTGCCGGGGTCGTGGTGACCTCCGTGGATCGCTTCGCGGGGCCGGACGAGACGCGCATCGACGGACCCCTGTCTCCGGAAGAGGTGGAGGAATGGCGTCAGTTGATGAAGGAATAAGCCGGTGCATGGCCGGGGCCGCTCCGCCGTGCCGACGCTGACATATATTCATGATCCGATGTGCAGCTGGTGCTGGGGGTTCTCGCCGTGCCTGGACCGGCTCCTGGCATCTCTGCCACAGAAGATGCAGGTGCGACGGTTGCTGGGAGGTTTGGCGCCGGATTCCGATGAGCCCATGCCCGAGGCGACGCGGGCGTATGTTCAAGGTCAGTGGCGTCGCATCCAGCGGGAAGTTCCGGGCACCCGGTTCAATTTTGATTTCTGGAAGGGATGCGCGCCGCGGCGCTCAACCTGGCCGGCCTGTCGAGCCGTCATCGCCGCCCGGTTCCAGGACGAGGTTTTCGATCCGTTGATGACTCGCGCGATTCAGCGGGCATATTACGTCGAGGCTCGCAATCCGTCGGATACCGGGACGCTGATCGAGCTGGCCGGCGAGCTGGGACTGGACACCACGGCATTCGAGCATGCACTGACTTCCGAGGCCGTCGACGCAGCGCTGATGGCCGAGATCGCGGAAACGAGGGCCCTGGGTGCGCGTGGCTTCCCAAGTTTGCTACTGACCGGCATCGGGGATCCGCGATGGATCAGCATCGATTACCTGGATGAACAGACGATGCTGGCCGAGATTACAGACGCCGGTCGAGGAGACGCCGGCGGCAGCCGCTAGTGCCCGCACCGCGTCGACCGAGCGTTACTCCAGACTGTCGAGAAGCCTCTGGAAACGTGGGTCTTCGCGGATCGGGTCCAGATCTGGATCATTCTCGATCCAGCTTCGCGAGGTGATGGAGTCGTGCAGGCACTCGAAGGCCTTGTCGTTTTCGCCGGCCTTGGCGTAGAAGCAACCCATGTTGTAGCGGATGGAAGGGTCCGAGGGATCTATGGCGAGAGCTCTTTCCGCCCACTCGAAAGCGCGGTCCCGTTCCCCGAGCCCGAGGAGGGCGCCGGCGCCCAGGTAATAGGCCCGGTGGTTATCCGGATAGTCCGCGAGGTAACTTTCCGCCCGGATCACGCCTTCGCGGGCAACTTTCTCGAAGGCCTCCTCGTCGCCCATGCGCTTGTATATGGGGGCGGCCAAAAGGAGACTCTGGTAATCGCCGGGATTGACTGATGCTGCCTTCTCGAACAATTCCACGGCCCGTTCCATCTGTCCCTGGTGGTAGCTGGCCCGGGCGTAGTTGTAATACGCCTTCCAGAGAGTCGGGTCGAGCTCGATGGCCCGGTCGCACTCCGTGACGGCGTCCTCGTACTCTTCGCTGGCGAGGTGCGTGATTCCCCGGGCGGCATGAACATCGCCCCGGTCCGGCGCCAATGCCAGCGCTTTCTCGCTGGCCACGTGGGCAGCCTTTCGTTCCGCGTCGCTGCCTTCGAAATAAATGACCTGCAGGGCGTAGGTCTCCGCCAGATCGACCCAGGCGCGCACGAACTGCGGGTCGGATTCCGTCGCCTGGGAGAACAGCATGACCGCGTGGGCCAGGTCCGCAAGCGCACCCTTGAGAAAGTAACCCCTGCCGGTCAGGTAAGCCTCGTAGGCCTGCGGATCAGCCGTGGTGGCGTAACGGCGGGCGTCCGCATTCAGTTCGATGTCCAGCGCTGAGCCCACATGCCGGATAATCTGCTCCTGGATGGCGAAGATCTCTTCCGGCATCCATTCATAGTGCTCTGACCATAACTGAGCACCCGTGCCCGTCTCCCGTAGCTGTATTTCGAGCACCAGTTTTTCCGGCGAGCGCTTCAGGCTGCCATCGATCATGTGACTCGCATGCAGCCTTTCTGCCACCGACTTGGGATCAGCATGTTTGCCTCGCAGGGCAAAGCATGAGGTCTGCGAAGCCAGGGGGACCCTGCCCGTGCCCCAAAGCAGGTTCAGTATTTCTTCCGTAAAGCCGTCGGCAAAACGGGCATGGACCGGATCGTCACCGGCGTCATCCAGCGGTAGCACGGCCAGGCGCAGCGGACGATCGGCTGCGACGGGCGGAGGCGTTTGCAGAGCGGGCGTCGTTTCGCTCGGCCGGGATTCGATGGCCACCATCCGCTTGGCTGACGCGAGAAGAATGATGAGTGCCAGAGGGAAGCCCGCGACGGCCAGGGCCGCAAGCGTGTGCGGGATCCATGCCGGGAGAGCGGGCGCGCTGTAGGCCGTCGCCAGCACAATGGCGGCGAACACCAGGTAAGCGAACATCCTGCTGAGGACCCGGTGGCGTTTCAGTTCTGTGGAGTGTCCGGAGGCCATGGCCTGCTGAGAATAATCGACTCGTTCTCGAGCCGGAATGCCCGAAAGTCTAGCACTCTGTGGGAAAAGGGCCATGGGCTTTTGACGTCAGGAGCCGACAGACGCGGCCCGACTTCAAACCCACTGCGCTCAATGATCGCCCTGGAGGAAAGCTGCCAGTCTGACCAGGGCGAGCGTGTCATAGGCACAGTAGGCGATCAGAGCCTGCCGCAGCTGCTGTCGTCGTGCTTCGGGAGTGCCAGGATGGATGATCTCGAGGAAGGCATCGGATGCCGCCGCACCTTCCCGAATCTCATCCAGTTCGCCATAACTCATATCCGGCGCGATGGTGGGCAGCACTGACTTGATGGACCAGGAGCCGCGCATCTCGGGATGGTAGTAATTGGCCTTGGTCACCGGATACAGGTCTACCAGCCGGTCGATCACCTTCTTCAGCGCGGCAGCGAGGTCCGGATACAGGACGGACAGTTCCCGCAGTATCCCCTGCTCATATCTGGTGTATGTAAAGATCGGACCTTCCTCGCCCAGCGCCTGCAGCAGAGTCTCGGCGCAACGGCGCATGGGCGGACCTTTCCGGTCCGCCAGCCACTCCCTGTGGGTCAGTGCCCCGTCCCGGCTCTGTACGTGGCATGACCACTGGAAGGGCAGGGCCTGGTAGGGCCGCGTGCCCGGCCAGATCGGAACGGGGAAACCTACGGTCTCGAAATCGAAGTAATAGCGCGGCCAGGGGAGCCGCGCCAGGGACTCGGCAGCGGCGGGATTGAGGTCCCCCCTGCCATCGATAGTGACTCGCCTCACCCAGCGCTGGACATCGCTGGTCAGTCGATCTTCGGGAATGTCGCGGATGTCCGCGATGCCTTCTTCTGCCAGTTCCCATACGACCTTGCCGCCGCCGGGCAGCGTGCCGATCGGAAAGTCGGGCAGCGGCGGAGTGCAGTAGGGCAGGAAAGGGCATTCATAGGGATTTCGACACTGCGGACCCACACGGATCACCGGCATGTCGGCCGCCAGCATTTCCCGGTATTGCTGCAGCCACGCGGGAATCTGCTCCAGCATGGCGCCAACCCGGTCCGTTACATCCGCAAAGGACAAAAGGCCGTCGTAGTCGTCGTTGCCGGGATAAACGAACTGGTTGTCGATGTGAGCCAGTTCCACGGTGGCCGGACGAAGTCCCTGGCCGGCCAGCACCCACGCCTGCACTGCGCAATCGATATAGTTGACAGGTTTCACCCGGGTCGACGCCTTGACCTCTACGAGGCGGACCCGGTCGAGTTCGTCGCGAATCAGCACGTCGCTGCGCACCAACACGCCTTCATGACGAAATGTGGCTTCGAACAGGGTGACGGGTCCGGGTATGGCAAGCCGGCGCCGGGTCTCATCGATCGCCTCCGACAGGGTGTTGTCAGGGGCGATCAGGACGCCGTCCGGGAACAGTCGTCGGGCGATATCGCCAACCTCGTGCCCGACCTGGAAGGCGCGCTCGGTGGCGGACGAGACGACGGCCCGCCCCGGATCGTGGACCTCCAGCCACAGCCGCTTGTGGCACTGCCAGCCGGAGAGGATCTTGCTCTTGGAAAGGTAGAAGCCTGCCATCTGCAGAGGTTAACCCATCGACTGGCTCACGGTCCGCGCCCGTCCGCGGTCCTTCCTCTGTCGTGCCGTAGCCCAGGCAGGCCCCGCTCCGTTCAGTGGCCGGGCCCGGCCGGGTCGGAGATTCGACGGAGACCTATAATGAAGGCGCCGACCCATACGGACATCCAGGACAAACCCATGTCGTCTGCACGTGCCATGTTCTCGGCCGCTATCATCGGTTTCTTTCTGGCTGGATTTGCAGCCCCGCCGGTTTTTGCCACCAAGCCCCAGCCATCCGTGGAGGAGTGGATGAAGACTGCCATGACCGATATTGAAGTTGAACTCATCGCGCGTCACGGTAAAGACCAGGCCGAGCGGATTCATCGAGGGCTTTCCCAGGTGGCGGATTTCTGGCGCCCGGAAGACGGTGACCGAGCCGACTTCGAGGCATTTGTCAAAACGAATTTCGCCGGTGACCCGGCAACCCTCGATGCCATCTTCCAGCGCTTCCAGTTTCTGCTGGAGAACCTTGACGGGCGGATGAACCAGATCATCCTGGCCATGCGATGGCAGTCGGATCTGGAGCTCGGGCCGCTACTGCCCATGGACGTCGTCGCCGCGGGCTACGATCCGAGTGATCACGTCACTGACGACATGTTCGCCAACAAGCTGGCGTTCACCGTGCTTCTGAACTTTCCCCTGACGACGCTCGAGGAAAGATCGGCGAAAGGCGGGTCCTGGACGCGACGCCAGTGGGCGGAAGCCCGCCTTGCACAGAGATTCTCCCGCCGTGTTCCCGCCGACGTACAGCAACGGCTGTCTCGCGCGGCCGCGGACACGGACGCATACATCGCGGAATACAACATCTGGATGCATCACCTGCTGGGTGCCGACGGCCGACGTCTCTTCCCGGAGGGAATGAAACTGCTGGCGCACTGGAATCTTCGTGACCAGATCAAGGCGGACTATGCGGATACCGAGCAGGGTCTGATCAAGCAACGCATGATCCAGCGCATCATGGAACGCATCGTCGATCAGAGCATCCCGGCGGTCGTGATCGACAATCCGGCGGTGGACTGGGATCCAATCACCAATCGGGTCGCCCCTTCGGCAGTCTACGAATCCTCCATGGTCCCGCCGACCGCGGAGGATATCCACGACGATCCGGAGCCGGACACCCGCTATGCGATGCTGCTGAAGGCTTTCCATGCCCAACGGGCAGTGGACCCGTATTCGCCCACGGCGCCCAATTTCATCCGGCGTCGATTCGACGAGCAGCGGGAGATTTCAGAGGCCCGCGCCGGGGAGATGTTTCACCAGGTGCTGTCGTCGCCGCTTCTCGCCAGGGTGGCGGCCCTGATCGAGCAACGGCTTGAACGGCCGCTCGAGCCCTTCGATATCTGGTACAACGGCTTTCGATCTCGCGGCGCTCACACCGAGTCCGAACTGGACGCCATCACGCGCCGGCGCTATCCGGATGCGACGGCCTTCGCCGCGGACATGCCTCGCATGTTGGTGGATCTCGGGTTCGAGCCGCCGCGGGCCGAGCAGATCGCCGGGCGGATCGCCGTGGACCCGGCCCGGGGTTCCGGTCATGCCTGGGGCGCGTCGATGCGCGGGGCCAGGTCCCGGCTGCGGACGCGTATCGGACCCGACGGAATGGACTACAAGGGTTACAACATCGCAGTACACGAATTCGGTCACAACGTGGAGCAGACCATCTCGCTCTACGACATCGATTACTACACCCTGCAAGGCGTGCCCAACAACGCGTTCACCGAGGCTGCCGCCTTCGTCTTCCAGAGCCAGGACCTGGAACTGCTGGGACTGCCGAAACCCGATGCTCGTGCGCGCGCGCTGGAAGTGATCGGTGACTTCTGGGGCACGGCCGAGATCGCGGCCGTGGCGCTTGTGGACATGGGAGTATGGCACTGGATGTACGAACACCCTGAAACGACGCCAGCGGAACTGAAACAGGCGACGGTGGAGATTGCCAGAGACATCTGGAACAGATTTTATGCGCCGGTGTTCGGCATCCGTGATGTCACCCTGCTGGGGGTGTATTCACACATGATCCATAGCTTCCTGTATCTGCCCGACTACCCCATCGGCCATATGATCGCCCGGCAGGTGGAGGAGCAACTGGCAGGAGCGGAAGACTACGGAGCGGAGTTCGAGCGACTCTACCGCATGGGTAACGTCGGCCCTGACTTGTGGATGAGGAACGCCACCGGTTCTTCAGTTGGCCCCGAGGCGCTCCTGAGTGCGACAGAAAACGCTCTTCATGCACTCACCATCAACCAGCCAGCCATGAGATAGAGAACCGCAGCGCGGACGATATTTCTTCGCTTCAGTTCTCCAATCAATGACATGCGGAATCGCTCGGCCTCCCGGGTGGCCCTGAAACAGCGGCCGCCGCTGACCGATCCATGACATACACTTAGGACAGGGTCAGAACCCCTCGGGGAGGGTTGTTTGGACACAGTCCGTCACAAGTCTGTGGGGGAGCCGGGAACGCAGTCGGCTCAGTTGGCCGGGGCCTGCCCTGCCTGTGGCGCGCACAATCCGGAAGGCAGTCATTTCTGCACCGGATGCGGACGGTCCTTCGATGCCGGGCTCGTCTGTCCGGCTTGCGGAACGGGGTGCCCGGCGGGAAGTCGATTCTGCAGTCACTGTGGAACACGTCTGGCGCTCGCCATCGGCCCGGTCGGGGAGCCCCCGCGCCCCTACACGCCGCGCCACCTTGCAGAGAAGATTCTGACCACACGGGCAGCCCTCGAGGGCGAGCGTAAGCAGGTGACTGTGCTGTTCGTGGATATCCAGGGCTCTATGGATCTGGCCGCCAGCGTGGGACCGGAAGAATGGCACGGCATCCTCGACCGCTTCTTCCAGATACTCGCCGACGGCGTGCACCGATTCGAGGGCACCATCAACCAGTTCACCGGCGACGGCATTATGGCGCTCTTCGGGGCCCCCGTGGCCCACGAGGACCATGCCCAGCGGGCATGTTTTTCTGCGCTGTATCTGCGCGACCGCCTCCGTCGGTATGCCAACGAGTTACGCCTGCAGCGAGGGCTGAATTTTGCCGTGCGTCTGGGCCTGAATTCCGGCGAAGTCGTGGTGGGTCGGATCGGTGACGACCTGCGGATGGATTACACCGCGCAGGGCCCGGTGGTCGGGCTGGCCCAGCGTATGGAGAACATCGCGGAGCCGGGTACCGTGTACGTCACCGGGATCACGGCTCGTCTCGTCCACGGATTTTTCGAGCTGGAGGATGTGGGACCGATCCGGGTGAAGGGTGTTACGGACCCGGTGCCCGTGTTCCGGCTCCGGACGGCGGTGCCGCTGAAAACCCGGCTGGACATCGCTCGCAGTCGAGGGCTGTCCACGTTTGTTGGTCGCGAGGCCGAGATGGCGGCGTTGAACGACGGTCTGAAAGCCGCCAGGCGGGGCGATGGAACCGTCGTGGGGATCACGGGCGGAGCGGGTACCGGCAAGAGCCGGCTGGCCTACGAGTTCGGCAACCGTTGCCGGGCGCGGGGGCTGAAGGTTCTTGAGGTCTATGGTGTGCCCCATGGATTCCGTGTGCCGCTGTGGACCATCGTCCGACTCTTCCGCCGATTCTTCGATATCGACGCGACGGTTGATCCGGCCCTTGCCCGGCAGAAAATTTCGGCGCGGGTGGCAGCGGTCAGCGGGAGACTTCTCGACTGCCTGCCAATGGTGTTCGATTTCCTGGGGCTGTCTTCGGACGGGGATGTTGCGCTCAAGCTGGATCCCGAGGTCAGGCAGAGACGCCTGTTCGAGGCCCTCAGGAGGATCATCGTTGCCGACTTTCGTCGTGTCACTACTGTCGTGATCATCGAGGATCTGCACTGGATCGATCCGGGCAGCGATCAGTTTCTGGCATCCCTTGCGGCGGCCATGCCACGGACCCGGTCCCTGCTGCTCGTGACCTACCGCCCGGAATACGCCGCGGAATGGACTAATCGGTCAAGCTACCGAAAGGTGCCCCTGCCACCCCTGGCGCCGCCGGACGTGGACGCGCTGCTGGCGGATCTCCTGGGCGGCGACGAGAGCCTGGCGGACCTGAAGCAGACGATTCGGGAGCGCGCCCAGGGCAATCCGCTGTACGTGGAAGAAATGGTGCGCTCGCTGGCGGACGCCGGGTACCTGATCGGTCGGCACGGCGCCCAGCGGATGGTCAAGCCGATCAAAGAGGTCGGTATCCCCGATACCGTGCAGGCATTGATCGAGTCCCGGGTCGACCGGCTCCCCGCCCAGGACAAGGAAGTGCTGATGCTGGCCGCGGTCATCGGCAAACAATTCGCGGCCGATGTGCTGGAGGAGATCTCGAAACTGGGCCCGGTCGAAGTCGCCGCATCGCTGCGGAGACTCATCGAGGCCGAGTACCTGTTTCCGGTTTCGCTGTACCCGCGGGAGAAATACGTCTTCGCTCATCCGCTGACCCAGGAAGTGGCCTATGCGACGCAGCTCGTCGAGCGGCGTCGCAGGATACACGCAGCAGTCGCACAGGCCATCGAGCATACGGCAGGCAGTGACCCGGACCGCAAGGCGGCGGTCATTGCTTATCACTACGAGCGGGGCGAAGAATTGCTCGAGGCGGCCAGGTGGCACCGGCGGGCCGCGAAGTGGACCGGTCGCAATGACCTGCAGGCGGCTTACGAACACTGGTCCAAGGTGCGCGACCTCCTGGAACCGATGCCGTCCTCCGCCGAGGTGGATGCCCTGGCCCTCGCGGCCCGCTGGCGGATGTTGAATCTGGGTTGGCGGATCGGCGTCGACGAGGTCACGGCCGGGAAACTGTTCGCGGAGGGTAGAACCCTGGCCCAACGTCTCGAGGATGTTCCGAGTCAGGTCGGCATGCTCTTGTTTTACGGCATCACACGCATGATGGCGGGCCAGATGGAGGAAGCCCTGAGGATCTACACCGAGGCCCGGCGGTTGGCGAAAAACAGCGAAGACCCGACCCTGGAGCTCGAATGCCTGGGGCCGCCCATCCACGCGTATATTTCCTCGGGTCGCCTGCGCCAGGGATTGAAGGATGCAGAGGTTGCGATCGCTGCCCTTCGCGACAGGCCGAAGGCGGGGCGAGAGCTGTTCCAGCTCACACCGTTACTGTATCTCAGGTGCTGCCGGGGCGAGATCTTTCTGCTGCAAGGCAACGACAAGGCTGGCATCACCGAACTCGAGGGCGTGGCGCGGGAAGCCCGGCATTCGGCGGATTACGAGATTCTCGGTTGGTCACTGGGGAGCCTGGCCCGTACGGCGGCGCTGGCGGGCGACACGGATACGGCGATGGCCAGAATCAGGGAGTGCCAGGAGCTGGCCGAGCAGGCCGGCGCCCTGTCTTCCAGGGTCCGGGCTGCCCTCAACCTGAGCCTGGTGCATATTGCACGGCAGGCCTATAACGACGCAGTGGCCACGATCGAGTCGATCCTGCCGTTGGCGCGGGAGCGTCGGATCGGCCTGGACCACGAGCCCTTCCTCCTGGCCTGCCAGGCCGAAGCGCTGGCCATGGGCGGGCGCGCCTCCGAGGCGGTGGCGGTCGCCGAGCAGGCATTGAACAAGGCCCGCGAATACGGGACGCGGTTGTGGGAGATTCCGGCGCGGCTGAGTCTGGCCACGGCCCTGCGTATCAGGGGCGACGATCAGGCCGATTCGGTCCGCAGGGAACTGGCGGCGGCACGTGAATTGATCGAGGAGACCGGGGCTGAAGTGTTTCGGCCATGGCTGAAGCGTCAGTCTCGGGAGATGCAGGCGACCGCGCTGTGAGGGCGGGTGTCGTCGTCGGTCGTCCAGGGCGTGGGTAGCGATACAGAATCTTTAAGGAGTGACGGGATGATTCTTCTCTTGATGGGTGTGATGCTCTGGGCCGGGGCTCATCTTTTTCCTGCCGTGGCCGAGGAGGCGCGCAACCGACTCATGGAGCGTCTCGGGAGAGGGCGGTACCGCGCCGTGTTCTCCCTTGTGATCGCCGTGTCGGTGGTGCTGATCGTCGCGGGGTGGAAGTCCTCGACGCCGGTGTCGGTATACCGGGTTCCCTCGCTCGGTCCGCCGTTGACCGGGATGGCGATGGTCGTCGCGCTCATTCTGTTTTTCGCGGCCCGCGCCCGGACCAACATCAAGCGCGCGGTCAGGCACCCCCAGCTTACAGGGGTGCTGGTGTGGGCAGCGGCACATCTGCTGGCCAACGGTGACAGCCGCTCCCTGGTGCTCTTTGGTGGCATCGGTGCCTGGTCAATCATCCAGATCTGGGCCACCAACCGCCGGGACGGGCCGTGGATCCGCCCGGATCCGGTGCCGCGCCGAATGGATGCCGTGCCCGTCGTGATCGGAGCCGTAGCCTATGGCGTTCTCCTGTGGGCCCATCCCTGGCTGTTCGGCGTGAGGGCAGCGCACTTTTGACTCCAGACCTACCCCGACCGGCAGACCGTGATACTTCATCCGCTGCCGGCACGGACAAACCTCATGGAGAAAAGGTGCCATGCACAGATAGATAAGTCGCTCGGGCTCGCCCGAGGCCTACGACTTGTTGCTGGAGGCGCGGGCCAGGGTGGGGCCGCGCCGACAGCGTCGCCACCGCGTCGTTGGATTTCCGCCGTTAAATAAGAGAGGCCGGGCATTAGGCCCGGCCCCAATATCAGCACTTGTTGTTTTAGCTGCCGTCAGATGGCTTGTTGCTGACGTCGATCGTGCCGCTGTCGTTCACGGTATACGTTCCACCGGGATTGGCAGCGTCGGCGTAGGCCGTATTCGGCAGGGCTTCCGTCTGGCAGGTGTCGATATCCACCGGCACGGGGGCGATGAAGTCCTTGAGTGCCGATGTAAACGAGTCGGAGGACCGCCCCTTGACGTAAGCCGAGGCGAAGTTCCGGCAACCTCCGCCGGGGAATGCCTGGGTCAGATTGATCAGGGCTTCGCCGAAGGTATTGTCCAGAAGCGTGCCGCCATTGACGAAATTGTCCTCGTTATTCGGGTCGGTGCCGAACGTGAATGGGTCATTGACTGCGCCAATGGCTACATCCTCGTTAAGTGTTGTCGGCCCGCCCCAGACCGAGCCGTCCCACTCCCGCAGGGTGAGTGAAACGTTGTCGCCGCCCGCGGAGAAGTCGAAGCCGATCAGCCAGTCGCCGACACTTCGCACGGGCGTGACGCCGTTGGCGCTTGGCGTGGTCGACTGATTCAGCTCGAAATCGAAGCTGGCGGTCCCGAGTTCGTTGACGCGCAGCCAGCCGACGGCCAGCAGCACATTGCCCTGGACGACCTTATCCGTCACTGCGATGAAGTTCGTGAGGTCGCTCTTATTGGGCGGCACTGAACTGTCGACCACGCTGGGTGCCGGGTGATCTTCCTTGGCGCCCTTACCGAAAGAGTCATCCTGGGAGATGCCCTCGACCGTGACGAGCGGCGGATCGTCCATTTGCACCATCGTCAGATTCGTGGTGCCCCAGTCATCTGGTGCCGATCCATCTCCACTGTCATCGACCATATCGCCATCGATCTCGAAGACACTTCTCAAGCTCGGAGGAGACCCCGCTGCAAAATAATTGGCCGGAATGGTCGTGGATATCTTGACCTCGAAATAGGCCTCGTCGCCGCTTGGTGAGCTGGCCGGGGTCGGATCCTTGGTCAGGTTCCCGATGGAGTCGCAGTCAAGAGTAACCCCATCTGCGAGGATCACGCAGGCGTCCGTTACGGACTGGGAATCGATGGACCAGGCGAGCGCCGTGAAGCCGGCGGGATTCGGGAGCGTGTCGTCCAGGGTGACGCCGAGGGCGTCGCCACCGCCGATGTTGTAGACCCTGATGGTGAACTCGGCATCCTCTCCCGGGGCAACCGTGACGTCGTCGCTGGCGTCCGGGGTCTTCACGACGTAAAGCAACGGTGCGATATCGGTATTGGTAATGGTGCAGGTCTTGTTGTCACCCACCGATAGCGTGACCGTGCCGTCGGCGGCGCAGTCACCGCCCCAGTCACCGGCCGAGTAACCGGCCTGCTGGGTTTCGGAGGCCGTGTAGTCGCCGGCTTTCAGGCTGACCGCCTGACCACTGGTGGCGGCATCACCGTTGATAAACAGCGGGAAGTCACTGACCCCCAGCGTGCCGCCGTACAGATTGTCAACGGTCTTGACCAGGGTCAGGGTCGGCTGGACGTCGCGGTTGGTGATGGTACAGGTCTTGTTGTCACCCACCGACAGCGTGACCGTGCCGTCGGCGGCGCAGTCGCCGCCCCAGTCACCCGCTGTATATCCAGCTTGCTGGGTTTCGGAAGCTGTATAGCTGCCGGTGCTCAGCGGCACTGCCACGTCGCTCGTGGCAGGAGTCCCGTTGACGAACAGCGGGAAGTCCTTGATCTCCAGCGTGCCGCCATAGTTGTTTTCGACGGTCTTGACCAGCGTCAGGGTCGGCTGGACGTCGCGGTTGGTGATGGTACAGGTCTTGGTATCACCCACTGACAGGCTCACGTTGCCGCTGCCGTCACAATCCCCACCCCACCCTGCGGTGGTGTAGCCGAACTGCTGGGTCTCGGAAGCGACGTAACTACCGGCGTTCAGGCCGTAGGGCACGCCACTGGTAGCGGGCGTCGTATCGATGAATAGCGGGAAGTCGCCTACGCCGAGGGTGCCGCCATAGTTGTTGTTGACGGTTTTGACCAGCTTGAGGGTCGGCTGGATGTCGCTGTTGGTGATCGTGCAGGTCTTGTCATCACCGACCGACAGGCTCACGTTGCCGTTGGCGTCGCAGGCGCCGCCCCAGGCACCGGCGGTGTAGCCGTACTGCTGGGTCTCGGAGGCGACATAGTCACCGGCGTTCAGACTGTAGGCCTGGCCGCTGGTGGCAGGCGTGGCGCCGATGAACAACGGGAAGTCTCCCACACCCAGTGTGCCGCCGTAGTTGTTGTTGACGGTCTTGACCAGAGTCAACTTGGGCTGGATGTCGCTGTTGGTGATGGTACAGGTTTTGTTTTCACCCACCGACAGGCTGACGTTACCGCTGGCATCGCAGTCGCCGCCCCAGTCGCCGGCGCTGTAGCCGTACTGCTGGGTTTCCGACGCGACGTAACTGCCTGCGTTCAGGCTGACGGCCTGGCCGCTGGTC
>Ga0209536_100000458_pt1 | contig 66341 bp, 64 predicted proteins | sample DeeMarSeWOR28_12_FD_187461 | JGI IMG/M metagenome (GOLD analysis project Ga0209536, IMG submission 187461) | Marine sediment microbial communities from White Oak River estuary, North Carolina - WOR-2-8_12 (SPAdes) (version 2) | ecosystem: Environmental > Aquatic > Marine > Intertidal zone >...
CCCTGGGCTGCGGACATCCGTAGTGGCGGTCTTCTGGCGGAGCTCGGCGGGCTGATGGCGACGGCCGGCCGGCCCGAGGAGGCCAGGCGATTGCTGGAGGCACGGCTGGGCGGCATCGCCGAGGAGGAAGGCCGGATGGAAATCCATTTCCGTCTGGCCGAGCTCTACGATGCCGTCGATGACCCGGACACTGCCATGCAGCATCTGCGCAGGGCGAACCGCATGAAGGGCGCCGTATTCGACATCGAGCACTATGCCGGTCTCGTGGATCGCCTGCTGCAGGCCTTCGACAGGGACGCGATGTCCCGGGCTCCCAGGGCCACTCACGGAGACGACCGTCCGGTTTTCATCGTGGGCATGCCGAGGTCCGGGACTTCCCTGGTGGAGCAGATACTTGCCAGCCATTCCCGGGTCTTTGGGGCCGGGGAGCTTGCCGATATGGGCCTGCTGGCCCTGTCTACGGCCTCCGGCCAGGGGGAGTATCCGGAAACGGTGCGCTCGCTCACCCCCGATCAGGTGGAAAGACTGGCCGGGATATATGGGCGGCGCCTGGACAGCCTGGCGCCGGAGGCCCGGCGGGTGACCGACAAGATGTGGCAGAACTTCGAGTTCCTGGGCTTTGCCGCCCTCCTGTTTCCCGAGTCCCGGGTCATCCACTGCGTGCGGGATCCCATGGACACGGCGCTGTCCTGCTTCTTTCACCATTTCCACGGAAACGGGATGGCGTTTGCCTACGACCTGCAGGATCTCGGCGCCTATTACCTGCAGTACCGCCGCATCATGACCCACTGGCGGTCGGTGCTGGATCTCCCCATCCTGGAAGTGAGCTACGAGAGCCTGGTGGCAGACCCTGAAACGGGCATCCGGGAGCTGGTGGCGTTCGCCGGGCTCGAGTGGGAGCCGGCCTGCCTCAGGTTCTTCGAGACTGACAGGATCGTTCGGACCGCAAGCCTCGAGCAAGTTCGGCGACCCATCTACAGCACTTCCGTAGGCCGTGCCCGGCGGTATGCCCCCTGGCTGGGGCCTCTCGCCAGCATCCTGCGGGAGGCATCCTGATCTGACCAGGCACAGAACGGCCGGGTCTTTTCGTATTCCGGAATCTGGCTGGACCGGGTCAGTATTTACAGATCCCCGGATCGGTTGCCGGCGTGATCGTCACCGGGGATCTCGTCCGGCCCGGGTCGGGGTCCTGCTCATCCCCGAAGGATACTCGCTCGGTACTCAGTCTTTCCCGCCGAACGGGATCTGCAGACCGACATTGCCAATCCAGTCATTCTGCGTCGGGCTCTGGAAGTCCAGCCGATACCGGGCCTCGGTCCGGAGGGCGATGTTGCCCGAACTCGTCAGGTCGATCATCAGCCCGACCCCGGCATTGGCGTAGCCGTTCTGGGTGTCGTCCTGGAGGTCCTGGTCATTCTTCGTATAACCGTAACCGGCCAGCAGGAAAGGCGTGACGCGCCGCTCTCGATACCACACGCCGAGGACGTCGACACCGATACCCCAAATCGTGGTTTCGTTGGCGCCGTCCAGGTCGTAATAAAATCCGCCCAGTTCAAGGTTCCAGTTTTCGAAGGCGTGGCCGAGAGCCAGGTGGCCGCCGACGCCGTCATCCGTGAAACGGCTGGAATCGCCCCAGAATCCGGAAACCATGGGTGCGACGTACCACTGGCCGGGCGCTTCCGCCGCCTGGACTCCGGAAAAAACTAGGATTGCGCACGTGAACAGCGCAAGCAGGGACTTTCTCATTATTTATTCCCTCCTCCCGGGTTTTTGTTGCGGGCCCGCTTCGTCGTTACTTGTGTCGGGAGCCGCCTGGGACCGATCTATCCGATGGACTGGCAGTCCCTTTTCGAGCCGATACTACAGTAATCATCATAGCAGGGGAAACCGGAAAAACGCTCCGGATATCCCTGTCAGCTACCCTTGCGCCAGTCCTCGAGAATTTCGTCCCGACGCTTGATGATCGCCTGAATCTGGGCCTTTTCCAGCAGCCCTTTCAGGGCAGCGTTCAGATCCGTGTATTCGAGGGCCTCCAGACGACGGGCCAGCAGCGGCGAGAGCCGTAACTCCACCTGGCGAATGTCCTGGGGTCTGCCCCCATGGGTCCTGAAAGATCGAGAATGATCGATGAGGTACATCATCCAGTCCTCGCGACCATAGACCATGTTCTGCTTGGTGCGGTCCTCGTTGTAGATCAGGGCATCGAACATGAACATGAGCTGCCACTGCTCGCCGAGGGAGCACCAGCCCGTAGCCGGCAATTGCTCCTCTTCCCGTTTCAGCTCGCTGATCAGTCCGTCGATCCAGAAGGAGAGGGATCCCTGGGCGCCTCCGATAGTCCGTTCCACCGTGACCGGCACCAGATCGAGCTGGATCAGCCTGTCCAGGCGATAGGCGGCGACTTCATGCTCCCAGCGGTCCGAAAGATTGATCAATTTCCGCTGCTGTCGTTGACTGCCCTGGATGGGTGTCGATTCCGTCTTGAAAATGGCCTTTATCTCGTGGCCGTCCTTCCTCAGCACGACTTTCTGCGGTTTGGTGACGCCCTGTCCCACGTCCTCCATGGACACGATCTCGCCGTTCAGCAGGATGTCTTCGATCTGATCGTCGGTGAGATCGTCGGGACGCGGGCCCACACGCCGTGGCGGCGGCCGGATCTCCCGGGCAGCGGATTCGCCCCGATAAAGGGCCCTGAGAGAATCTCCGGACTGGATGAAGGCCGAGGCCCTCCCTTCGTACACCTCCGTGAGCATGCCCGTATCAATGAGAAACACCCGGTCCTCCATCCGCTGGACGATCAGACTGTCCTCTGTGGGCGTGTGGCCGTGCACGGACCGGGCCGCGCCGAAGTGCTCGAGCACGCGGTCGACTCGGAGAGACTCGGAATTCGGGTTGCACCAGGCGGTGCCCCGATACCAGAGCGGACCCTCGGCCGTGAAAATGGGCGACTGCTCGGTTTTACGCAGAGCGGCAGCCGCGGCGGCGAGTTCCGGTCGAGCGGCGGCAGCGGCCTCGGCCGTTGCCGCCCGCTCTGCGAACGCGGTTTCCTCGTCAAGCGCTCCCGCCCGAACCAGCGTTTGCCAGGCCTCGGCATAACGCCTCAGATCTGACTGCATCCTGGCATTGAAAGCGGTCGGGTCTTCGCCCGTCAGCCCGTCCACCAGGCCTGCGTGCACGAACAGCGTCCCGTTGAGCATAAGGACAATCGGCCGCTCGAGTATCCACCGGCCGTAGCGACCGCCGGGCGAGAAGGCTTCCCGGTGTGCGAAGTATCCCGGGGGATATTGTTCGTCGAAATCCGCCTTTGCCGCCGCATCGTCGGCGACCCCCTTCCTTGCCAGATAGGCCCGGTACGCAGCTTCACGCTGAGCCGGCTCTTCTTCCTCCGCGAACTGGCCGAACTCGGCATCCGAGGCGTATTCCAGCTCGCCGGTCATGTGCATAGCCTCGTGGTTTCCCAGCAGGACATGCACCGCTCCGCCTGCCTGCGGCGCTTCCTCCTGGAGCCGCATCAGCAAGTCGATGACATCCCGGGATCTGCCGCCGCGGTCCACCAGGTCGCCGAGACTGACCAGGTGGGTGGAGCCCCCCGCCCAGCGGCCGGATTCGTCGATGATGCCCGATTGGCGCAGGATGCCCACCAGCTCATCGTAAGCGCCGTGGACGTCACCGAAGGCCACAACGCGGTCGATGCCGGACCACTGCCACTGGTCGCTGGCAGAGGCCGCCGGACCGAAGGAGCACAGGGCGAGTACGATGCCGGCGAGGAGCAACGCTCCCCGTCGAGTGAGTGAGATCATAGGCATATGCGCGTCCCCCGGCGACTCTGGTCAGGCTCCTTACTTTAGGCCAGCCTTCCGGATCGGGCCAGTGGCGCGCGTGCGGTCCGGCCCGGCGTGCGGCCCGATAAGGCCTGGGAATTGAAATTTTCGGCACCGGGCCGTCGGACGCAGGATCGTTTCGGCACGGATCCTGTGAGATTCCCGGGTGGACAGTTTATGATTGCGGCAACCGGCCTCTGGGAGGCGAGGGGATTGAGATGAAAAAGCCTGTCGCGGTGGCGCTGATGATCTTGCTCGTTTGCGGGTGCGCAATGGAGGAGCAGTCCCGTGCCGACTTCGAACGGCACAACAGCAGCGTCCTGAGAAATTCTTATCAGGATGACTCGATGCTTGTGTTCGAGGCCAAGGCAGGCGCAGCGTTTCCGGCCGATAGCGAAACGGCCGAGGCCACGCGAATGGGGTGGCTGCAGGCCTGGCTCGATCGGCGCGGCCTCTGTCCCGAGGGCTACGAGATCATCCGCCGCGAGCCCATAGATCCCGGGCAGCCGAACTTCCACAACATGGATCTGCGCTATCTGCTGAAATGCAAATCCGCGCCCGGCGGCTAGCGAAGATAACGGTCCTCGATTTCCGTGTAGCGGCCGGAAGCCCGGATCTCTCTCAGGGCGTCATTGAACCGCGCCACCATGTCCTGTGTCGTGGAGGCGCGGCTGAACATGTATCGGACCTTATCGCCTGCCTCCAGGACAAGCGGATGAACCGCGATTTCCTCTTCCAGCCCCTCGCGCCTGATGCTGGCAGTGGCCACGAATATATCCTCGATGAAACCGTCGACGGCTCCGTCCAGCAAGCGGCTGACGTTGACGTCCCCGGTGGCGGCCGGGACGAAGCCGTCCGCGAATTCCGGATCGTCCTGCAGGGCCGTGATTTCATCGCCGTAGACATAGGAATCGGTGACGCCGATCCGCATGCCCGATTCGAGAAGATCCCGGAGTTCGCCTCCGCTCCATCGGGACACGTCTCCCGACCTGACATAGAGCGCAAAGTCTTCCGATCGATAGGGGTCGGAAAACAGGGCAAAGGCCTCTCTTTCCGGGGTTGCCGTGGCGCCGCCGATGAAATCGATCTCGCCGCTCGCAATCTTCTCCAGCAGAGCCGTCCAGCTGTCCCGTTCGAATTCGATCCGGCAGCCTGCGCGCTCGCTGATCGTCCTGGCAAGCTGAATGTCGAATCCCCAGATTTCGCCGGTGGGTGACAGGTACTGGTACGGTTCCCAGGGTTCCCATCCCATGGTCAGGAGACAGCCGGCCTCTTTTGCCGGACCGCCGGTGTCTGTCGCGGGATCATCGCTCCTGCCGCAGCCGGCCGCGAGCGCAGCAGATAAGAGAATCGCGCCGATCGTGCCAATTTTCGCCATAAGTCGCCCCGCTACCATGTGTTCCGGAGGCCATCCGGGCATGCTCAGGAGTATACCGTCCCCCGCAGGGGCCGCGCCCGGCACCTTTCTGCAAGGCTTTGAGGCCGACAGCGATTACAATACCCCGCTCGGGCCTCCCGTCTGCGGGATGCCGGTCACTGCCGGTGACCTGAGTCAATGATGCCGTAGCCGTGAAAGAGTATGGTCCCGGCTCCTCACCCGGGTGATTGTTTTATGGAAAGAGTGATTTTCGACACAGAGCTGGTGCAACGCTATGACGGACCGGGTCCGCGATACACGTCCTATCCGACGGCGGTCCAGTTCCACGAGGGGTTCGCTGCCGACGATTACGCCCGGCTCGCGCGCCTGAGCAACGCCAAGACGGGGCACCGGGATCTGTCCCTCTACGTGCACATCCCGTTCTGTCATTCCCTCTGTTACTACTGCGGGTGTCACAAGATCGTGACCCGGACACCGGGCGTCGCGGCCCAGTATCTCGACTACCTGTTTATCGAGGCGGGGCTGCACGCCGACCTCTACGACCGGGACCGCCCCGTCACGCAGCTGCATCTGGGCGGCGGAACGCCCACCTACCTCAGCGACGAGGAGATGTCCGCGCTCATGGCCGGGCTTGGCGAACATTTCAATCTGCTCCAGGAGGGAGAACGGGAATACTCACTGGAAATCGACCCGCGTACCACCGGGCCGGAGACCCTGCCGCTGCTGGCCGAGCGCGGATTCAATCGCCTGAGCATGGGGATCCAGGATTTCGATCCCAAGGTACAGCGCGCCGTGAACCGCGTGCAGGGGGTCGACCATACACTCGGGCTCGTGACTCAGGCCCGGTCAGTGGGTTTCATTTCCGTATCGGTGGATCTCATTTACGGCCTGCCCCACCAGACGCTGGACAGTTTCCAGAAAACCCTTGACCTGATCGTGGAAGCCAGACCGGACCGGATCGCGACATACAACTATGCGCACCTGCCGCGGATGTTCAAGGCGCAGCGCCTCATCCGAGAAGAGGACCTGCCGTCGCCGCAGACGAAGCTGGACCTGCTCAAGCGCATAGTCGAATTCCTGACGGATCAGGGTTACGAGTACATCGGGATGGATCATTTTGCCCTGCCCGGTGACGAGCTGGTGAAGGCCCGAAACCAGGGAACCCTGCAGCGTAACTTTCAGGGCTACTCCACCTATGCGGACTGCGATCTCGTGGCTTTGGGCGTCAGCTCCATCGGCCGGCTCGACACCTGCTACAGCCAGAACCTGAAGCTTCGCAAGGACTACTATGCGGCCCTCGACGAGGGGCGGCTGCCGATCTACCGGGGCGTGGAACTGGACGATGAGGACGTGCTGAGACGCGCGGTCATCCAGAGCCTGATGTGTCAGGACGTGGTGGACATGAAATCCATCGGCGAACGATTCGGAATCGATTTCGAGAGCCATTTCGCCAGCGAGCTGGGCGCGATGGAGGGCCTGGAGGCGGACGGGCTCGTGGAGCTCGGGGAGCAGACGATACGGGTCACCGCAAAGGGGAGGTTTCTGTTGCGTCCGATCGCCATGACGTTCGACGCCTACCTGCCTGCCGAGCGGCAGCCTGGCCGATTCTCCAAAGTCATATAGGATCCCCGAGCATGTATATGGCCCTCAAGCACCTGCACATGACCTTCGCCGGGCTCAGCATCGGCCTGTTCGTGTTAAGGGGGATATGGATGTTCGCCGATTCCCCGCGTCTGAACGCCAAGCTGACTCGTATCGTGCCCCATGTGGTCGATACGGTCCTCCTGGCCAGCGCCGTCGGACTGATGTTCGTAATCCATCAGTATCCCTTCGCGCAGGGCTGGCTGACGGCCAAGCTGCTCGGGCTCGTTCTCTACATCGTGCTGGGCACGATCGCCCTGAAGCGCGGCTCGACGAAAACGATCCGCGGTATCGCCTTTTTTGCCGCGGTGGCTGTTTTCGTGTGGATCTTCATGACCGCGACGATGCGGATGCCCTGGCTCTTGCCGGTCTGATCGTCAGCCCGAAGGCTTCTGTTTCTCGAAGATGGGATGGACCACCCGGTCTCCGGGCTCGATTCCCAGCCGCCGGCAGGTTCCGCCCTTGAGTTCCAGGACCGCCCGCACGGGCTCCTCGCTGGTAATGGTGGATCGGGAGTAGGGCGTTGTCTCCCTGGCGATACTGCTGATGGATCCGTCCGCGCGGATGAATATCATGTCCAGGGGCATGGGCGTGTTCTTCATCCACATGCTGGCTACGGACGTTCGCCCGTAGTCGAACAGCATGCCCTGGTCATTCCGAAGTTCCGTAACGAACATCAGACCGCGGCGTCGATCTTCCGGCCGCGTGGCCACGCTCACCTCGAACAGATGATCGCTACCCTTCTGCGTGAGCACCGTCAGCTGCGATACGGGGAGATGGGCGGGTACGCCGGCCGCAAGCGTCATGGCGTGGAGGCCGCAGACGAGAACGGTAATGATGAAGGCGGGCAGCAGTGGCAGGCGGTGAGTCATCTCCGGATGCCGGCGGGCAGAAGGTTGCAAGTCGATTCGGGGCAGGAACTGCCGGAACTCGTCGCCAGTATACTGCAATGCAGCATCGCATGAACAGGCCTGACAGAGAGAAAGCTGGGGATTGCAAGATATTGAATCATAGTGCTTTTTTAAATCCACTCACGTCGGGGTGGTCAGCCGGCTGACAAAACGGCTATGCTTTATCGCCCGCTTCGACGCGGGCCCGATCCGGCACCCGGCCGGATCCGGGCCGGGATTCGCAAACGATTAAAGCGGATCGGTCATCGGTAGCCCCGGGTAAAAGGGGTTCTTTGGAGGTGGGTGGCTCGCATGCCGGGAAGAACGGTGGTGCGACGCAGGCTTTCTCATCTCCGTGTTCCCGGAGCGCCGTGACCGATCCGCACTTCCACCGGTAACGGTCCGCCGCCGGGCGGATTACCGCAGGGCCTGACGCAGTTCTCTGAGCCCGTCCACCAGCTTCGTCTGTTTGCCGGCATCCAGACGGTCGAACCGCCGTGCCAGCTGCGTGATTCGGTCCGGCTCGATCTGGGCAAGGACATCGGCACCGGCGTCGGTCAATCGGACCAGCATGACGCGGCGATCCGTCCGGGAAGGCGTTCGCCGGATCAGACCGCGCCGCTCCAGGCGCTCAAGGATGCCGGTAAGCGAGCCGCGGGAAACCGCGGCCGATTCCGCCAGTTCGCGGCAACTCATGGCGCGATTCCCGCCCAGCGAGTGAATGATATCGGCCTGGGTCGGGGTGAGATTGTAACGACGCAGATGATCGGCTTCGCAGGACTGGAGGGCCTGGTACGTTGTGGTCAACTCCCGAACGAGGGCGAAGACGAATTCGTGATCTTGTCTGGCTGTTTGAGGGGAGGGCATCAACAGCTTCTCCTTATCAGACAAAATCTAGACCCTGGAAGCGTTTTCCGCAAACCGTTTTTCGGTCAGCCGGGTAATTTCATCCCGGAGTGGCGTTACGCCGGATATCGAGCGCGGCCTGGAAGACTTCCGCGTACCTTTGCGCCGAAGCGCGCCAGCTGAAGTCCCGTCGCATGCCGTTTTCCTGCAGGGTCTTCCAGTCGCCGGGCCGTTCCGTGCGCAAACGATCGGCCCGGCCGACAGCAGTGACGAGAGCGCCAGGGGATGCGGGACTGAAAAGAAACCCTGTCGGCGGCCCCCGGCCAACGTCATCCTGATCCGTGATGCTGTCGCCGAGCCCCCCCGTCCGGTGCGCTACCGGGACGGTTCCGTACCGCTGAGCGTACATCTGCACGAGCCCGCATGGTTCGAAGAGAGAGGGTATCGCCAGAATATCGGCTCCGCTCACAAGCAAATGAGCAAAATCCTCATGGAATCCTTCCTGGTGTCCCAGACGGCCGGGATAACGGGACCTGAGAGCCCTGATCCTGTCCTCGTATCCTTGATGCCCGCTGCCCATCAGGACAATTCTCGTGCCGGTCTCCAGCAGCGCCGGCGCCGCGTCCAGTATGAGGTCCCATCCCTTCTGCCGGGTCATACGTCCGAGCATGCCCACCACCAGGCCGTCGTCGTCGGTTTCCAGGGCCTTGGCTTTCAACAGAGCGGCACGGCACCTGGTTTTCCCACCTGGCTCGTCCACCGAATATGTGGCGGGAATCCGCCTGTCGGTAGCAGGATCCCACTCGGTCAGATCGATTCCGTTGAGGATCCCGGTCAGGCGGTCCGACCTGAACCTGAGAACGCCGTCCATCCCGCATCCGAGATCGCTGTTCTGAATTTCTTTTGCATAGGTGGGGCTGACGGTAGTGACAGCATCCGCGTAGAAGATGCCGGCCTTCATAAAACTCAGGTGGCCGTAAAACTCGAGGCCATCCATATGGAAAGCGAGCGAGTCTATGCCGAGACTCTTTCGCACCTTGCGGTTGAAATTTCCCTGGTAGGCAAGGTTATGGATGGTGAACACACTGGCGGCCGTGGAGTGATCCCCAAATTTCAGATAGGCGGACGCCAGCCCGCAATGCCAGTCGTGGCCATGAACCACATCGGCGCGCCAGCCGTCCAGTCCTTCCCTGGTGCCGAACATGGCGGCCACCTTGGAGAGGACACCGAAACGAATGGCGTTGTCCGGATGATCCTGTCCATGCTGGTCGCTATAGGGGTTGCCGGGTCGATCGTACAGCGCCGGGCAGTGGACGAGGTACACCGGGACCCGGCTGCCCGGAAGGTGCCCTTTCATCAGCCTGACGGAATCCGCTCCGATCAGTGGCCGGAACGGGCGACCCACGGGTCTTGCTTCCGCCGCTGCTGCAACGCCCCGGTAGGCGGGCATGATGACGCGGGCTTCCGCGCCGAAATCCCGCAACGCAGACGGTAGAGAGGCGCAGACATCTGCAAGTCCTCCCGTCTTTACCAGGGGGAAGACTTCGGCGCAGGCCAGCAGGACGTTGAGATCGACGGGCATCGGCAAGGCACCTCCGGCGAGTGACCAGCTCCGGGTCGGCCCCGGCCGGCGGGACCGGTCGGCCCGTTGCGGTTACTCAATCACGATTAGTGTCATATAGTTTAGTGAGTCTGAAAAGAGCAATCCTCTCCCGAGGTCCACTCAATTCCCTTGGAGATTCCCGCATGTCGAACAAGGCGCAAGGACGCTACGTCAGCAGCCTCACTCGCGATACGCTAGGGGTCATTCTGGCCGGCGGACGAGGCTCCCGTCTCAAACAACTGACGCTGAATCGGGCCAAGCCGGCGACACCTTTCGGCGGCAAGTACCGGATTATCGATTTCCCCCTTTCGAACTGCGTAAATTCCGGTATCCGCCGTATCGCCGTGATGACGCAGTACAAGGCCCATGACCTGATTATTCACCTGCAGCGGGCCTGGGGTCATTTCCGCGGCGAATTCGGCGAACACGTCGAGATCCTGCCGGCCCAGCAGCAGATCGACGCCTCCTGGTACAAGGGCACCGCGGACGCGGTTTATCAGAATCTGTCCTATCTGGAGCGACACGGACCTCGTTACGTGCTGCTGCTCGCCGGCGACCACATTTACAAGATGGACTACGGACTGATGCTTGCGCGGCACGCCGATTCCGGGGCGGATATCACCGTGGGTACGGTAGAGGTTCCGGTGGATCGGGCCAGGGAGTTCGGCGTCGTGGCCGTAGACGAAAAGAACCGCATCAAAGAATTCAAGGAGAAGCCGGAAAACCCGGAACCGATACCCGGTCGGGAAGGTATCGTCCTGGCATCCATGGGCATCTATGTTTTCACTTATGATCATCTTCGATCGGTGCTCGAAAAGGACGCTCGGGATCCCGGGTCCGTGCACGACTTCGGCAAAAACATCATTCCCGCCGCCATCGGGCGGGACAGGGTCTCGGCATACGTGTTCCAGAATGCCGAGACCGGGGTCCAGCAGTACTGGCGGGATGTCGGTAACGTGGATGCTTTCTACGAGGCCAATATGGAGCTGACCAGCCCCGACCCGGAACTCAATCTTTACGATGCAAACTGGCCGATCTGGACCTACCAGGAGCAGTGCCCGCCCGCCAAATTCGTGTCCGACGCGGCAGGCAAGAGCGGTGTTGCCATTGGTTCCATGGTGTCGGGCGGATGCCGCGTCAACGGCGGCGTCATCCGGGATTCCTTGCTGTTCTCGAATGTGGTCATCGAGGAGGGGGCCTATCTGGAGGGCGCTGTCGTTCTGCCCAACAGCCGTGTTGAACCCGGATGCCGGCTCCGCCGGGTCGTGATCGACGATAACTGCCGGATCCCCGCAAGCTCCGTCATCGGCGAGGATCACGACAAGGATGCGCAGCGCTTCTTTGTCACCCGGGACGGCGTTGTGCTGGTGACCAGGCAGATGCTGGAAGCCTGAGCGGGATTCGGGGGCAGGGATTACCCGCTCGGGACCTGCCGTTCCGACACCAGGACATTGAAACTGATACTGACCCGGTCCCGGTCGCTCCGGTTGATTTCGACCCCGTGTTCCAGCCAGGAGGGAAAGACATACATGCGCCCTTCCTCGGGACGCATTCTGACTTCGGTGGCGGTGAAGTGCGTTTCCTTGCCGACGGGCGGCCTCAGCATGGTGGCGGCGATGCGGGGATCCCTGAAGAATATGCTGCCGCACTCGGGCGCTGACAGGCTGACGTAATAGACGCCGCTCAGGTGGCAATTCGGGTGCACGTGAATCTTGTTGGACGCCCCCGGCGGACTGATATTGAGCCAGGCCTGGTGCCGATAGATCAGGTCGGGGAGAAAATTCTGCGACTCAGCGATTTTCCGGCAGATCCCGATGATCCTCTCGTTCATGTCCCGGAATTGTCCCAGGGTCTGGAGGATATTCGGGCTCTGCCACCCCGCCACGTTGGTATTGGCCACGCCTCGCGGATCCCGCTCCCGTAGTTCATAGGCGAGCTTGAGGATCATGGCGTTGAAACTGGCCCTGTCGTCGAACAAGGTGGTCCAGACCAGACTGGGAAACAGGGGTTTGGTTACGATTTCCACTGAATCATTCTCGTCGAAGGCGGCCGTATATCGCGGAATCGGAAGAATTATCCCGCCCGTGGCAGCCCGTTGTCCACGCGGTCCCGGTCACCGGTCGCTGGAGGCGAGGCCATTGTGAAACTTCCCTGGCTCGAAGCCTGGGCGACGGCGCTGGTCGCCATCGGATTTCCTGTTCGCGTTCTTGTGCTTTCCAGGGCCCCGGGCCTGAAGCCTCCTCCGAAGGCCCTGCCATCCCGGGTCAGGATCGGCAATTCCCGCTGGTCAGGCAGTCTGCGGATCCTGGTCCGGACAGATTGTTGCGACCCGGCGGCGCCCAGCTGCATCTAATACTCGAGAAACGGCAGGATGGACGGCGTCCGCCGTTTCCAGTCACTCCTCCCTTAAGGTGCCCGACCGTCTGATCGGTCGGGCCTTTTTTTAAGGTATCCTGCGGCCCCCAGTTTCCAGGAAGAAGGCCATGTACAAAATCCGTTTCTGGCAAACGCTTCTTATCCCGGTATGGCTTCTCGTGACCGGCAGTTCCCTGGCCGGGGAAAACGGGAACTGGATCGAGGAGAGCAACCGACATGCCCGCTATGTCCTGGAGGACAGCGCACGCCTGTTTCCGGAAACCGCGACGAGTAATGGATTCGAAGGCGCCGACGAGGACGTGATGGTGTTGGACGAGGACTTTGTCGCCGACGCGACTGATGCCCTCGAAGCCCAGATCGCGGAGCTGGAAAAGCGCCTTGAACAGACGAGCGACTCCCGCGTCAGGCAGGACATCCGGATCCTCATCGGCAGCCGCCAGCAGCTTCTGGGCCTTCTGCAGGCCCAGGAAGAACTGTTGCTGCCTTTTTACAACGTGGCCCAGGTCTTTTTCTACGGTTTGGGCGGTCTGCTCGATCCGCAGGTGGAGTCCGACCGGAGGCCCGCCGCGCTCGTTCGGCTGCGGCGTTACGCAGGCCTGGAGGAAGGCTATCGCCCGATGACCGAGCTGGCCAGGGCAAGGACCGAGGAAAAGCTGGAGGATCCGGACCTTGTCGGGCCCTACCGCGGCGAGGTCGAGCGAGATCTGCAAAACTCGCCTCGGTTCATGGCGGGCCTGGAACAGCTGTTTCAGGCCAGCGGCCTGAAAGGATACGGCGAAAGCCTCGCGGCGCTGAAGGAACAACTCGAGGACTATGACGATTGGGTGGCCGACGTGGTGCTGCCACGCGCCCGAACGGACTTCCGGCAGCCGGGAACGCTCTATCAGCTTGCGCTGGAGCAGTGGGGCGTGGACGCCACGCCGGATGAACTGATCGCCGATGGGCTGGCGGGCTTTATGGAGATCCGGGGGCAGATGCAGGCCCTGGCCCCCGAGGTCGCCAAGGCCCGGGGGTGGGAAATGACCGATTACAGGGAGGTAATCGCGGCGCTGAAGAAAGAGCAGTTCCGCGGCGATGCCATTGTCCGCCGGTACCGGGAGGTCAACGACGCCCTGGAAGAGATCATCGTCCGCGAAGGCATTGTGAGCCTGCCGGAACGACCGGCCATCATTCGTGTAGCGACTGACGCCGAGGCTGCGGCCACGCCACAACCCCATCTGAAAACGCCACGGCTCATCAATAACGAGGGTCAGCTCGTGGAATTCCTCATTCCCGTGGCCGACGCGCCGGCGGCGGGCAGCCAGACTCCGGTCAGCGACGCCACCTTCGAGGCCATGGCCTGGACTCTAGCGGCCCACGAGCTTCGTCCGGGTCACGAGCTGCAGTTCTCCGCCATGATGGATCGGGGAGTGCCGATTGCGCGGGCCCTCTATGCCTTCAACAGCACCAACGTGGAGGGTTGGGCGCTCTACGCGGAAGCCGAGGTCAAGCCGTACCTGCCAGCAGAGGGGCAGCTGGCGGGACTGCAGATGCGCCTGCTGAGGGCGGCCCGCTGTTTCCTCGATCCCATGCTGAACACGGGCGGCATTTCGGTGGAGGATGCGCGTCGTATCCTGATAGAGGATGTGGTGATGACGGCCGAGACGGCGAAAATGGAGCTCGATCGCTACACATTTTCAATTCCCGGCCAGGCGCCGGCCTACTATTACGGCTATCGCCGGTTGCTCGAGATCCGGGCGAAGGCCGAACTGGCGCTGGGAGACCGCTTCGACCGCCGGTCCTATCATGACTTCGTGCTCGATCAGGGGCTTCTGCCTCCTGCCCTGCTGGAGCGGGCGGTTCTGGAGGACTACGTGCCTTCCCGTCTGACGTCTTCCGGCGGGTAACACACATCCCGGGACTGCGATGACCGCCGGGCACAGACCCGGGTGTTACCGACCGCAGCGAGGACAGCGGCCGACAGGTCGGGCGGCGTAAAAGCCCGGCAGGAGTCAGATCAGGGCCAGCTGCCCAGGTGCCTCCGCGGGCGGTCTGAAACGGGTCGTGTCCAGATGCCGGATTTCCCCGGTGGGAATTCCGAGGCGCCGGCAGGCGCGATCGAAGCGGTCAGCCAGCATTGCCGCCAGGGGTCCCTGGCCCGTCATGCGGGTGCCGAAGCCGGGATCGTTGTCCCGGCCTCCGCGAGCTTGCCGTAAGAGACTCATGACCTTGGAAGCCCTGTCCGGGAAGTGTTCGCTCAGCCACTCCCGGAAAAGGCCGGCGACTTCATGGGGAAGTCTGAGCAGAATGAGAGCGGCGGCGGAGGCGCCGGCCTGACCCCGTTTCGGCGATGATGCTTCATCGTTCCGGGTTGGACAATTCCCCGTCATCCTGTATCGTCAGATCCATCCAGCCAGCGTAGCCGCACTCGGTTCGGAGCCAGCACTCCTTTGGAACATAGGTCTTTTTGAGGTTTCCCTGCGGCCGGAACGTGACCCGCAGCTTGGCGAATCTCGGGTCCTCGGGATGGTCGTTCCAGAAATCCAGGAGCACTTCGCCCCGGTCGGGGTATTCAAGACGCCTGAGACCCGTGACGCGGCCTCCCTCCACGAGGCAGTGGCCCGTGTCCAGATCGCAGGGTCGCCAGCGATCCATGGACCGTCCGAAGTCCTCCACATCCATGAAGGCCTCTACGTTCGCAACCTCTGCCCGCGGTGGGATGATGACGGCCATGCGGATGAACTGGCCGTCGTCGATCGCCGAGGAGGGAACTTCCGAGGTGTAGATTCTTGCCATCAGGGCCGGTCTGCCCATGGCGCCGGAAGTCCCCGATGCCGGGGCAGCGGAGGGAACGATTCCCAGGAGGATCCCGAGGCAGCTCGCGAGTACAGCGGGACGGAGAGGCTGGAACCGGTTTGAGAATTTCCCGGGTGCAGTGTCGAGGAGGTCTCGCATGGTGTTCTATTCTGCCGGATGCGGTCTCTTCGTCAATGAATCAGGACGAGGGTCGCCAGGCCGAGGAAGATGAAGAATCCCATGCTGTCCGTGACGAAAGTCAGCACGACGCTGGAGCCGAGAGCCGGGTCCCGTCCCAGCCTCTCTATTCCAATGGGCACGCCGATGCCGGCGGCCGCCGCCACCAGAAGATTGAGCAGCGTGGCGCCCGCCATCACCAGTCCCAGTTCCAGGTTGTTGTAGAGCAGCCAGGCGATCAGGCCCATCACCGATCCCCATAACAGCCCGTTGATGAGCGCGATTCCCATTTCCTTGATTGCCAGGTAGAGCAGGTTACCCCGGTGAATCTGGTCAAGCGCCAGGCCGCGCACCACCAGGGCCACTGTCTGATTGCCGGTGTTACCGCCGACCGACGCCACGATAGGCATCAGCGTGGCGAGCGCGACCAGTTTCTCGATGGATCCCTCGAAGACACCGATAACACGCGATGCGATGAATGCCGTCAGCAGATTGAGGGACAGCCAGACCCAGCGGCTGCGGGCGCTGGCGTAAACTGGTCCGAACAGATCCGTATCCGCCCGCAGGCCCTCCCGGAGAAAGGCGTCCTCCTCGGCCTGCTCCTGGAGGAAGTCCAGCAGCAGGTCCACGGTGAGACGGCCAAGCAATCGGTCGCGGCTGTCCACCACGGGCGCCGAAATCAGGTCATAGCGCTGGAACGCCTGGCCCGCATCTTCCGCCTCCTCGTCGGGGGTGAAAGCCACCAGGTCCCGGCTCATCACCTCGGCCACCGGGCGTTTCGGCGAGTGGATGATCAGCGCCTTCAGCGGCAGCGCCCCCACCAGGTGCCGCTTCCGGTCCACCACGAAAATCTTGTCGGTATTGTCCGGGAGATCCCCCAGAGTGCGGACATAGCGCAGCACGTCCTTGACGGTCGCGTGGGCGTCGATGACAAGCACGTCGCGGGTCATGAGGTGACCGACGGAGTCTTCCGGGTACGTGACCGTCGTCTCAAGCCAGCTCCGATCCTCCTCGTCCATCTCCGACAACAGGCGGGACCGGACCTCACCGGGGAGAATGTCCTCGATCAGGGCGAGATCCACGGGGTTGAGGCGCTCGCCGATGGCTAGAAGGCGATCCCGGTTGGTTTCCGCCACCAGGCCCTCGGCCACCGTATCGTTGACCTCTGCCAGCACCTGGCCTGCCGTCTCTGGGGGCGCGGACACCCAGACCACGCTGCGCTCCTCCGGCGGAAGCATTTCGAGCAGGTGGGCGATATCCGCCGGATGAAGCCGGGACAGGGCCTCGGCGAGCGCCGTTCGATGGCGCCGGTGCAGGACGTCCGCACCGAGCCCCGCACGGTCTTCCGTGCGGTCAACCAGCTGTTCCACGAGTGTTTGTCGGCGGAGCAGCTCCATGACCGGAGCCAGTCTCTTTTCCAGCATTGTGCGTGAACTGAATTCCATTGGGAGCAGCATAAGGCGGCGGCATCGGGGAGGACTAGAATACCGACCGCTCCGTGTGCGGCGCTACCGGGGCTCTCGCCGAGCGCCGCGCTGGTGCCGGTATAGCGCCGGCTCTAATATCAGACGGTAATGACCATGTCCGGAACTGACACGGGGCTTTGCGGCCCCCTGGTGAACGCTGACTGGATAGCCGCCCGGCTCGGCCAGCCGAACGTCAAGATCGTGGACACGCGTTTCAGTTTGTCGGATACGTCGGCGGGCCGCCGGGCTTATGACGCTTCCCACCTGCCGGGCGCCGTTTACATGCACCTGGACGACGATTTGTCCGGAACGGTGACGAGGAGCAGCGGACGGCATCCCCTGCCCCCCGTGGAGGAGTTCGCAGAAAGCCTCGGCGCGGCCGGGATCGGGAATGCCGACACCGTGGTGGTTTACGATGCCGCTGGCGGCGCCATTGCCGCCCGCTGCTGGTGGATGCTGCGCTGGCTGGGTCACGAAAAGGCGGCGATTCTGGACGGCGGGTTTTCCGCATGGAGCGACGGCGGATATCCAGTCGAGTCCGGGAAGCCGCAGGTTTCCCAGGCGATCTTCAATGCCCGACCGCGGTCCTGGATGGTGGTCTCCGCCGACGAGGTCCTGGACGGCATGTCCCGAGGCGAGATTGTCGTCGTGGACGCCAGGGAACCGGAGCGATTCCAGGGCCTGGAAGAACCGATCGATACCGTGGCCGGCCGGATACCGGGCGCCGTCAATTTTCCCTTCCGGGACACCCTGACAGCCGGCGACCGACTGTTACCGGCTTCCGAACTGCGCCGGCGCTGGCTCGGGAAGCTCGCGGGTCACGCCCCTCAACAGGTGGTGTGCATGTGTGGCTCGGGGGTTACCGCATGTCTGGATCTGCTGGCCATGGAGCTGGCGGGTCTGGAAGGCGCCCGGCTGTATGCCGGATCCTGGAGCGAATGGATCAGGGATCCGGACCGTCCGGTGGCCGGGGGACCCCGCCGGGACTGAGAATGACCTTGCCCGTATTACGGCGGGCCTGAATGTACTCGTGAGCCGCCGCGGCGTCCTCGAGGCTGAAGCACCTGTCCACATGGGGCCGGACCCAGCCCTGGGAGACACCCCTGAGTATCTGCCCGAGCCACGCGTTCAGTTTCCCCCGGGCTTCGTACATCCCGTGAATACTGCAGCCGAACACGCCGCGGTTACCGGTCACCAGCCCACGCGCGGAAAATCGGGGAGCGCGCAACATCGCCCCCGCGAGCCGCATCTTCGCGCGGATGCCGCTGGCAGCCAGATCCGATATCCCGAACATGCCGAGCCGTCCGGAGGGGGCCAGCAGATCGATACTGCGTTTCCAGCTTTCCGGGCCCAGCGGGTCGATCACCAGATCGACGCCGTGTCCGCCCGTACTTTCCATCACCTGTTCGTGCCAGCCTGGCTGCCGGTAATCAAAGACGCTGTCGACGCCCCGACGGGTCAGGAACGGATGTTTACCGGGACTGGCGGTGCCGAAAATGCGAGCTCCGATATGCCGGGCCACGTCGATGCCGGCGAGACCTACGCCTCCGCCGGCATTCTGGATCAGTACGGTCTGGTCCGGCCGTAACGAGCCCATCACCGCGAGGAGCACCCAGGCCGTGACATAGTTCAGCGGCAGCGCGGCGGCCGACTCGAAGCTCAGGCTGTCCGGTTTTGGAAGCGCCCGATGTGCGTCCAGGACATGGTACTCGGCGTAGCCGCCATAATCGGTCAATGCCAGCACTTCCTGGCCGAGCCAGACGGAGTCGACCCCTTCACCGACCGCGTCTACCACCCCCGCAAGTTCGTGGCCGACCACGCAGGGCGGGCGGGGCGCGCCGGGATAGACCCCCTGCCGGACCAGGATGTCGGCAAAGTTGACGCCGGCCGCGCGGACCGCGACGCGCAGCTGTCCTGCCCCGGGGCGGGGAACCGGCACGGAACGGGCTTTCAGAACCGAGGGTGGCCCATGGCGTGTGACGGCGATCTGCAGCATGTCCGGCTCGGTTCTTTGATGTGATTGTGCCGACATCTGAAATTCACCATTCGACCTTGAAGGACGGCAGGAAACCATCCGCTGCCGGATTCTTGGGGGCGTACTGCGCCTGTAGCGCCGGGCAGAGCATGTTATCCGGGCTCAGCGTCTCTCGGCGAGCCTCTGGCGGAACGCTTCGAAATTGAAGGGCCGCCCCAGAAATGCCTCGACTGCCTCCGCTGCCGGCCGCGATCCGCCGCTGGCCAGTACTTCGTCCCGGTATTCGAAAGAGACGGCTCGGTTGCGCAGGCCCTCTTTCTGGAAACGGCTGAACATATCGTCCGCTATCACAAGAGACCACATATACAGGTAGTAGGAGGCCGCATAGGGAGCGTTGGCCAGGTGAATGAATGCGGCGTAAGGATGCAGGCTCTCAACCTCGCCAAAGAGATGGTATTGGTCATCCAGCGCGTCCACCAGGCCCTGGATCTCGAAGGAGGCCGGATCCCGGTCATGCAGGCTCAGGGAAAGATCCGCCAGTTCCATCTGGCTGAGGACGAATATGCCCTGCCCGAAGCCGTCTGCCTCCCTGATCTTCAGGATGGTCTCTGCGGGAATTGGCTCGCCGTCATCGTTGGTGGCGAAGCGCTGCACCGTCGCCGGATCATGAAGCCAGTTCTCCAGCATCTGGGAGGGGACCTCGATGAAGTCCCATTCCGGATTCGTGTTCCTGACCCAGCGCTGGTGGTTCATGGTCAGCCAGTGCACCAGGTGACCGAATTCGTGCAGAAAAGTCTCGACCTCACGAAGTTCCAGATATCCCTTCCCCGACTCTCCGGGCAGATTCATGACCAGGGCAGCCGACGGCAGATGCCGACCTTGCTGGCCCACGTCCATCTGAAACATTCCGGCGTGACTGAACTTGTTGTCGCGGGGATGCATGTCCAGGTAGAACGAACCCAGTTTCCTGTCTCCTTCCCACATTTCGTAGGGCTCGACGCTCTCGTGCCACACATCGATTTCGACCGGGCGGATGGAGTAACCGAAGAGATCCCGGGTCAACTGGAATATGCCGTCCCGGACCTTGTGATATTCGAAGTAGGGCCGGATTTCTGCTGCTTTAATGGAGAACAGCTCCCCGCGAAGGATGTTGCCGATGTAGGAGCTCTGCCAGGGCATCACCTCGTCCGCGTCCGGCTTGTCCTGACGAAGCCGGTCCAGGTAGAGCTGGTAATCCTTTCGCGCACGGTCGCTGGCGGCAGCGGTGGCCCGATCGATGAAGCGCCGCACGGCATCCGCGCTGCCGGACATCTTGGTCACGTTCATGGCCTCGGCCCAGGTCGCGAACCCGGTGAGCAGGGCCAGCTCGTTTCGTTTGCGGATGAGTTCGCCCAGCACTTCCTCATTGGCGGGCCAGGCGCGATTGCCGTACTCGAAATAGAGAGCTTTCCGAAGATCGTCATCGTCAGCGTACCGCATGAACGGTCCGTAATCCGGGTACCGCGTCGTGATGCGGATCTTGCCGTCGTCTCCCGGCGGATGGCTGTCGATCCAGTCCTGCGGAAGCCCTGACAGCCTTTCCGCAGACTCGACTGTGATCGACCTGTCGTCGCCCGCGATATTGGCCGCGAATTTCTGTTCCAGGGCCACAATTTCCGTTCTGAGCGCCCCTATTCTTTCCCGGGCGGAGGCGTCCTCGTCCACTCCGTTCAGGCGGAACTGCAGCAGCTGCTTGGCTGAAAAATAGCGTGTCTCCGGATCCGTGCCGGTCAGATCCACTTCCGCGAATGCCTCGTAGACGGGTCTCGAAAGAAAGAGGTCGGTATTCAACGCCTGGAATGTCTGATCGCAGTCTCCCGCGATCCGCCGCAGATCACCGTCCGGATGGACGTAGAACATGAGCTGTGCCATGTACGTGTTGTTATCGATCTGGCGTGTCAGCTCGTTAAAGGGATCGAAGACGGTGCTCACGGACGGGGCAGCGTCGGAGGTCTCCAGAGCGGTGAGCATCTGCGAGGCTGTCCTGGCCGCGGTCTCGCATTTCTCCGCGTAATCACGGGCAGCTTCACTCAGCTCGCCTTCCGGCCGCTGGTCCGGGGCTTCGGTGACGGATGCTGCAGACGATGGCTGCTGCGGAGCCGTCGCGGAGGCGCCGTTGTTCGAACTGCAGGCAGCAGTGAAAACAAGAGCCAGCAGAGAAATGCCGGCAACTCCGGCCCTGTTTTCGGTGCCCATCCTTATCCTCTCAATGCGCCTCGTCCGTTCCTGTGCCGATACGGCGCCGTAAGGCCTCCAGGTTGAATGGCCGGCCGAGAAATTCGGCCACATACTCCTCCGCGGGGCGTGCGCCGCCGGTCTCCAGGACGATTCTCCGGTAGATCAGGGCCGTCTGCCTGTCCCGCATCCCCGCTTTCAGGAAACGTGTCGCCATGTCGTCGGCGATCGCCTGTGACCAGACGTAAGTGTAGTAGGAGGCGGCGTAGGCCGGATTGCCCAGATGGCCGAAACTCGCGTATTTGCGTACTTCCGGCAGGTGGGGAATGATGGCGTTTCGCGTCATCACCTCGTCATAGAGCGTATCCAGATCGAAGTCCTCGGACGCCCGCCCGTGCAGCGTGAGCGAGAGGTCCGCCAGCGTCAGCTGCCAATGGATACGCAGCCCCTCGCCGAGACTGCGCGCCCTGCGTGTCCTTTCGACCAGGCTGGCGGGGATCGGTCGACCCGCGTCATCGACTGCGAATCGCCGCAGCGTGTCGGTGTCGTAGATCCATTCCTCCAGCATCTGTGACGGAGCTTCCATGAAATCCCGCTCCGGCTGGCTGATGCCGAGCCAGGGCTGGTGATATCTCAGGTGATAATGGATCAGGTGCCCGAATTCGTGGAGGAAGCTCTCGACTTCGCCGTGCTCCATCTTGGTGGAGGCGCCTGTGCCGCCGGGAAAATTGCAGACCAGCACGGATTCCGGGACCGGCCCGCCCTCGAGGCCGGCGCGGTAGAAGACATGTGACGCGTGTTTGTACTTTCCCTCCCGGGGGTGCATATCCAGATAAAACCTGCCGAGGACTTCGCCGTCCTGGACAAATTCGTAGGCCTCGACACTGGCGTGCCACACGTCCGCATCCTGCCGTGACCGGATTTCGATGCCGAACAGGTCCGAGGTCAGTTCGAAGATGCCGTCCCGCACCCGGCTGTAATCGAAATAACGGCGCAGTTCGTCGCCCGACACCCGGTATCGGCTGTCCAGCAGCTTCTGCGTCAGGTAGTCGGTTTGCCAGGCGGACACCCGGGCGGCTCCGGGATCGCTGATCTTCAGCTGGCGCAGCAGATCTTCGTGGTCAGCTTCGGCCCGAGGGCGAGAAATTTCCAGAGCGCTGTCGACAAAAGCTCTTGCGCGTTCCTCGTCCCTGATCATCTTGTCGGCGGCGGCCCGGTCGGCCCAGCTGGAAAAACCCTGAAGCCGCGCGAGCTCGTTTCTTTTCCGCAGCAGTTCCTCCAGGATCGTCCGGTTTTCCGGATAGCCTCGGTTGTTGAACTCGATAAAAAGCGCTCGGCGGAGATCGTCCCGCTCGGCGTAGCGCATGAAGGGACGATAGTGGGGATAATCCGTTGTCACTCTGAATGTGCCGTCTGGCCGTAGAGAGAGCTGTTCGATCCAGTCATCGGGCAGGCCCGCGAGCGCCTCACGGGACGTCACGGTGATGAAGCGGACATCTTCGGTGATGTTTTTCCTGAATGTCTGCTGGAGCGCGGATATGTCGTTCTCGAGTTGCCGGATTCGCGCCCGAATCGCCTCGTCCTGGTGCACCCCCGCGAGCTGGAAATCCCTCAGCGTCAGCTCGACGAACCGCTGTGTTTTCGGATCGGCGCTGGAGACGTCGACCCGGTTAATCAGCTCATAGAGTGGCCGGGAGAGCCGCGTGCGGATCCGCAGATCCAGGTATCGACGCTCGCAGTCAGATGCCGCCTGCCGCAGCGCCCGGTCCGGATGCACGCGCTGCATGACGCTGGCGTGCTGAACGCCGTCGAAAACCTTCACCAACAGCAGGTTGTAGGGTCGCAGGACGCCATCCACGGCTGTCGGACCCTGGTAATCTTCCAGTTCCTCCAGAATTACCGTCGCGTCCGTGACGGCTGACAGGCACTCGATCGCCAGCTGCCGGGCCGGGCTCACGTCTTCCTCGCTTTTCCCGACGGGGGCCAAGTCCGCCGCTTTCCGGCCGGTATTCGCATGCCCGGCGCTGCAGCCCAGGAGACAGAGGATGACGATCGTGTAGGTCCGGGCTGAAATCATGAAACGGTGTGCGAGTGTTCTAACCCGGTCTGCTTGTCCGCAGGATGGGCGGGCCGCCGAAATTAATGGCATGTGCGAGCGAGCGCAAGATCGCCGCGGCGGCCCGACGGCCCCCGGCGGTGACCCATAGACCTCGGCCTCCCCGGGGTCGTCTCGTGTAAAGTATTCGCACCAAACCAAAGGAACGGGGGCTGTCACGGGGTCAGGCGATGGACTGGATCGACCAGGTCTTGCGTTTCACGCATATCACGTTCGGCTTTGCCGCGCTGACAGCGTTCTGGATGCCGATCCTGACCCGCAAGGGCGGGTCGGTCCACGTTCGGTTCGGAACCATATTCGTGCGCTGCGCCTGGGTTGTGCTGGCTTCAGCCGGCCTGGCCGTGGTGTATCACACCCTGGAACTCGCCATCGCGGGATACAGCCCCCTCGACCAGCCGGCGGTTTACGCATTCCTGGTGTTTCTCGGCTATCTGGCATTCGTGACGTGGGTCAACCTGCGTCATGCTTACGGCGTCCTTCGATTCAAGGAAGATCCGCTGGCCATGAGTACCGGCGCCAATCACCTGCTCGCCAGGCTGGCCATGCTCGCCAGCGCTTTTCTGGTGGGATTCACCCTCTGGCTCCGGCCGCCGAACATGTTCGTGTTCGTCGCGCTGGCTCCGGCGGGCTATGCCACAGGTCGCTCGATTCTGCGCTACATCAGCGAGCCGCCCGTTTCCCGCATGGCCTGGCTGTACGAGCATCTGGGAGGCATGCTCGCCGCAGGAATCGCTTTTCACACCGCTTTTGCGGTGTTCGGGGCCCGCCAGCTGTTACAGCTGGATTTCAGCGGCTGGATTGGCGTGATTCCGTGGGTATTGCCGGCCGCGGTCGGCATCCCGGCTATCGCAATCTGGACGCGGCATTATCGGCGTCGGTTCGATGATTTTGCGATTTCCGAATCCGGTGCCTGACAGGCTGCGCCCGGACAGGGCCGTGTCCGGGCGAAGAAATTCGTCGGTTCCGGGGGCGCATGGATGGCGGTGCCGACTGCTGGTTATGGCAATGATGCTCGGCGGTTGTGCCCTGTCGCCACCGCCGGACGAGAGGCTCCACAGCACTCTGTGGGTCCAGACCAGCGCGGAATATGCCATTTCGACCCGCCAGGTTTACAGGCTGGCCACCGATGCGCTGGGTCCCGCGCTTGCGGATCCTGACCGGCACGGCCTCGAATCACCGCTGTCCGCGGCCGACTTGCCGCCCGCAATTATCGTCGACGTGGATGAAACGGTGCTGGACAACTCCGGGCACACGGCGAGGATGATCCTCGCGCGGCAGGGGTTCACGACGGAGAGCTGGCGGGCCTGGGTGCGAGAAGCCTCCGCGCCGGCCGTGCCGGGAGCCGTGGACTACCTGCAGGCAGCCGCGGCTCGCGGTATCACCGTCTTCTACGTCACCAATCGTCACCACGATCTGGAGCAAGAGACGCGCCGAAATCTTGCCGCGGTGGGCTGTCCCATCGAGACCGGCACAGATGTGGTTCTGACCCGGCAGGAAGCGCCGCACTGGGGGCGGGACAAGACCAGCCGGCGGGAATTCGTCGGCGCCCGGTACCGCGTTCTTCAGATGGTGGGGGACGACCTGGCCGATTTCATCGCCCTGCCCGAGACTATTGACGACGAAAAACGCGTCGAGCTGGGAGAGCGCTACGAGGATCGCTGGGGCAGTGCCTGGTTCATGATTCCCAATCCCATGTATGGCAGCTGGGAACGGGCGCTCATGCAGGGAGGCGTTTCATTGTTCAACAGGCCGATGGAGGAGAAGTTCGAGCACCTGGAGACGAAAAAGTGACGGGCTCACTCCACGGCGAAGCACTCGAGCAGCCGGCGGGCGCCCTCTCGATCCCCGGTGATTTTCAACATGGCCGTTCTTTCTGCCTCTTCCACGGACAAAGCGCCCGTCGCGAGCTGCCATCCCGTTGAAGAATCCATCTCGATTTCGGCATCCGGATTTCCGAGGCGGCCGGGTCTGATACGCAGTTCCCGGCCAGCCAACTCGAGGATTGCGGGCAACCCGTTCAGATCTAGCTGATAGCGGCCCGTTGCGACACTTCCCGGCCCGGGACGGAAAAGCGCTTTCATCGCCAGCAGATCCCACTCCGGACGGCTGCGTTCGGCGTTGCCGGCTGGCAGACGTGTCCTCATGCCCCAGCGGGTCATTGCCAGGATGGGGGCCTCGAGCCCGCGGCCGGCGTCGGTAAGGCTCCAGCGGTGGGCGCCGTTCTCCGGAAGCTTCTCGACGAGGCCGAGCTTTTCCAGCCACGTGAGGCGGTCAGCCAGAAGATTCGTACCGATGCCGGCGAGTCGCTCCTGTAATTCGCCGTAGCGCAGCGGCCCGAGCAGCAGCTCCCGAACGATCAGGAGCGTCCAGCGCTCGCCCACGGCGTCCAGGCCGCGGGCCAGGGGGCAGGTCTGTTGATAGCTGCGACGGGGCATCGATGACTCCCGGAGGGGCGGACTGGCCAAGAGGCTATATTAAATTAAAGTAGTATATTTTTTTAAAGTGATTGCTGACCAGACGTACAGGAGCCGTTGTGTCGTCAACCGGCGGATTCATTTCATGAAGGACCGGTGCGGCACCCGGGGCCCGTCGGAAACCGTGTGTAACTGCCCGCTCCGCATGGGGTTTTACATAATCCGCAGTTCGGCACGGCAGATTGGCCGGGCGGTATACTCGCATGAAAAAGAGGATGGTTCCTTTGGCGGAGACGATATGAATAACAAGAAACCGTGGTACCTGACCCTTGTATTGACGTGCTGCACCGTGTGCGCCTCCACAACCCTCGCCGGGCCGCCGGATCGCTCTCTTGTATCCGGCCGGGTCAATGTGATGACCCAGAATCTTTACGTCGGCGCTGATCTTTTCAAAATCCTCGAGGCCCAGGTGCCCGAGGAGATCCCGTTGAAGGTGACGGAGATTTTTCTCGATATCCAGGCGACCGATTTCGAGGACCGTGCGGGAGCCATCGCCGAGCTGGTAGCGAAGCAGGATCCCCACCTTATCGGCCTGCAGGAAGTCTCCAACATTTTCGTCCAGTGTCCTGGAGACGCCGTTGTGGGAAATCCGAACCCCGCAGAGGAGCTGTATGCAGACTACCTGACGTTACTCCTCGACGCGCTGGAGGCCAGGGGGCTCGACTACTCCGTTGGGGCCGAGGTCACCAATGCAGACGTGGAGGTACCGGCGGTGGCCTACGATCCGTCGACCGGCGCTCCGGTCCTCGAAGGGTGCACGCCGCCGGCGGCGGCCCCCTTCATCGACGTGAGGCTGGTGGACCGGGACGTCATCCTTGTGCGGTCCGACGTGGACTACAGCAGTCCCCTGGGAATGAATTTCACGATTAATCTGACGGTGCCGACGGAAGCGGGACCGGTGGAGTTCACCCGCGGCTGGACGGCGCTCGACGCCTCGGTCAACGGAAGGACCTTTACCTTCTTCAATACCCACCTGGAGGTAAGCGGGAGCCCCTTTGCCCGCGCCGTCCAGTTTGCCCAGGCGTCCGAGCTGATCACCGTGCTGGGCACCCTGGATACGACCATCATCGCGGTGGGCGACTTCAACTCTTCCGCCGCCGACGGTGCATTTGTCGAATGTGCCACGCCCGGTCAGAATCCGGGTGATCCGCCGGTCTTCTTTCCGTGCCCGACGCCCTACGAGGTACTGAGCCTCAACGGCTATGTCGATACCTGGAATCAGCGTGGCGGACCCTGGGATGCGGGCTTCACCTGCTGCCAGGACGATCTCCTGGACAACGAAGACTCGGCCCATGACGAGCGTATAGACCTGATCTGGGTGCGCCCCGCTGCCGGCCATTACGGCGGACCGGTGGCGCGGGGCGTCACGGCCGGGACTCTGGGGGATCGCCCGGAGGACAAATCGGCAGGCGGCCTGTGGCCGTCGGATCACGCGGGCGTCGGTGCCCGGATGACGATCCGCGTTCCGCGCTGACCGCGAAGGGCCGTTCGCAGCGTTTGGACAGGGGCGCCAGAGGGCGCCCCTCTTTTGTCCCGGGCGATCCATAATTCCCGTTCATGGGTAAGCTTCATTTTCAGGGCTCCGCCATGAGGATGAAGCGCCCGGAGGTCGAGTGCGGCCGGGGTCGAATGCGAATTTCGGGATCATTCGCGACCATGTTTGTGGCAGAGTCCGCAGGTATGGAGATATCAGGCGGTATAGAGGGTGATGGCAGGGGACAAGCGTAGCGTATCGTGGACCCGAGCCGCATTGGCTGTCGCCGGCATCGTGGTTCTGCTGTGGGTGCTGGCTACCGGTCGCCCGCCCCGTTCCACCATGCTGCTGCACGAGATCTACAACCTCGGGCATATCCCTCTTTTCGGGCTCATTGCCCTTCTTGCCCTGTCCGCGTCCCGCGCCCTGTTCCCGGGTCTGTCGTCCCGCCCTTTCTCACACTATCTGATCGCCTTTGTATCCGTCGCCTGGATCAGTCTTGTCTCGGAAGTCATGCAGGTCGGTGTCGCCGGGCGTCAGGCTGAAGTACAGGATGCGGTCCACAACCTGATCGGGGCAATTTGCTTCCTGGCCATCTGGTCGGCATTCGATACCCGGCTGTGGACGTCGGACACTCGCGCGCCCCGGGGCCTGCTCGTCGGGGCGGCCCTGTTCGCCCTGTTCGTGTCCTTCTGGTCTCTGTTCGAACTCGCCTGGCTCTATGGCATGAGAGCGGCAGCGTTCCCGGTTCTGGTTGACTTCGACGGCCGATGGCAGAAACCGTTCCTGCTCTCCCCCCGCGCAGTGGTCAGCCAGGTCCCGGCGCCGGCAGCCTGGCAGCAAAAGGCCGGCGAGACAGTCGCCGAAATTCGTTTTCCCCAGGAGCGATGGCCCGGGGTCACGATTCGGGAGCCGTATCCCGACTGGACGGGCTACTCAGCATTCCGGATGCAGGTTTATTCCGAGCGAAAAGATCCGGTGCCCCTGACCCTGCGAATCGAGGACATCAACAGTACGCACGAGTACAAGGACGGCTTTAATCGGACCATCGCCATTCAGCACGGCCACAACGAGGTATCCGTCCCGCTGGCGGATACTCTCCAGTCGTCCGGCGGTCGCGTGATGGATCTCAGCCAGATATCCCAGCTGACCCTTTTCACATCCCGCCCGGAAGATCCATTTCGGCTTTACATGAGCGACGTCTGGCTCGAGTAGTTCTCACGCCCGCACCAAGTCTGCAACAGACACCCCTCATAGTAAGAGCCTGATCGCTTCAGACTTCTTCCATGAAGACCTGGCAGGTTTCCAGGGCCTGGTCGTTTTCCGGGATGTCCTCACAGAGAGAATCCACGTGTAACTGGATTTCCCTGATCTGCTCGTCGTAAGCGCCGTCGATATTCCACTCCGACAGCCGTGCCCCGAGCCGTTTCATAATCCGCCCGGTTCGGTTGTAGAAGGCATCCTGCCGACCGTCGAGCTCTCCGAGGAGCTGATCGGTTGCCGCAGCGATCGTTTCGGCGTCTTCCGGCGTCAGCCGAATGAGGCCGTCCACGTAGTAATAGCCCCACTGGAACCGGGTTGCGGGCCCTTCTGAAGTCTCGTAACCCTTCTTCAGCCAGGCCAGGGCTCCCTGGGTGTCGCCGGCCTCCTCGTCCAGCTTGGCCAGGCTCGGCATGAAGTAGTAGGGCTGCTTGGATTTATCGAGTTCCTCCAGCAGCAGCTGCCTGGCGTACTCGGACTGGCCCGATGCAGTGAGAACGTACCAGGCCGCGTTCATGAAGGATTGGCGCTGATAGATCGATTCAGCCTGCGTGTTGGCTCGATCCACTTCCGCCCGGGCTTCCGCAGCCATTGAATCGGGCACCTCCTGGTCTGTGTCCAGGGTTGCGAACTTCAATTTCACGTACTGGGTCCAGAGTCGATCTGCCACCGAGGTTTCCGGGTCCGCGGCCAGGGCATCCAGACGAGCGTTCCATGCGGTCACGATTAGCTCCCGCTCCGCGGTGTCCGCCAACGTCAGGCCGGCGACCACATCGCCTGAATAGGAAATCACCAGGGGCAGGTTGGCCTTCGACAGCTGTTCATCGGCCAGGATCAGCATGACCCTCTCCAGGGCCGCCTGCTTCTGGGCGTCGCTCATTGTGTAGGCATTTTCAGGGTCCTTGTCCGCCGCCAGCGCCGCTCGCAGATATTCCGCGTAGAGGCGGGCTGAAGCCGCCTCGAGATCGGGCGGGCAGGTTTCCGCCATTTTGCGAAAGGCCTCGACCCGGTCGACTCCGGCAAGCGCCCTGTCGTTGTCCTGGGACCAGGAGTAGAAGCCGAGCAGGCGATAGTCGTCCTTGCCGACGTTCTCGTCGGAGAGGACCGCCTGCACGATTTCGGAAACCGGTCGTATTCCCTCCAGCGTAAGATCGAGGACGTTCGCGTAGAGGCCGATATCGAGCCCGCCCGGAATGCGTGTCAGCTCGCGGCCGTCGGGGCTGAAGACGATCACGGTCGGATAGCCCAGGACCCCGAAGCGATCCCCGTACTTCTGCGCCCGTTCCGTGTCGCCGTCCAGGTAGACGGGGATGAACAGGCGGGATTTCTGGATGAACTCGGGCCGGCTGAAGATCTGATCCTTGATCTGATGGCAGGGCGGGCACCAGGCAGCGCCCCAGTAGAGGAACAGAGGCTTGTCCTGATCGAGAGCGGCCTCGAAGGCCGCGTCCACCGAGCCTTCGTACCACCGGATACTGTCTCCGGCCACGACCCCCGGGGCCGCTTCGTCTGCCGTCTCGGGCTGTGCCTTCTGTCTGGATTCGGCCTGAGCGGGCGGTGAATCCGAGCGGCCGCAGCCGGTAACAGCGAGGGCGATGCAGAACGCGACCAGGGCTGCTGAAATATTTTTCATCTGAAGGTTCAGCCAGGTTTGAGGTTATTCTTTCCGACTCCCGATGGTTTGCGGGGTTTCGTCGGCTCGTTGCGGGCGCAGTGTAATACCGGCGACCAGGCTGCGCCAACCGTCGGCTATCCGATCCATCGGCAGTTCCCGCGGCCTTCGATCAATCTGGACCCGGTACAGGCAATCCGTGAGAAGAAGATTCCGACTACCTTGTTTGCTGAGCCTGATCCTCCTTTCGACGGGCTGTCTGCCCGGCGGCGACGAGACGTCGCAGGAACAGGCCGGATCGTCCTGGAAAGGCCAGCCGGTACCGGAGGGCTCTCTTCCGCGACAGGTGATTCCGGAGAGCTGTTCGCTGCGGCTGGAGATTCTTCCGGAGATGTCCGGGTTCACCGGCCAGGCCGAAATCGTGGTCGCCATCCGCGAGCCCGTCGAACGGATATGGCTGCACGGTCAGGATCTCGAAGTCCGGAGTGTGGAAGTCCTGCTGGAGGACGGCGAACAGGTGACCGGGCGTTACACGCAGGTCCATCCGGACGGAATTTCCGTGATCGAACTTCCCAGTGAGGTGCAGCCCGGCGCGGCACGCATCCGGATCGGATATTCCGGTCGTTTCGCGGAGGATGCCAGCGGACTTTTTCGAACCGAGTCCGGTGGTGACTGGTACGTCTTCTCGGAGTTCCAGCCTATACAGGCCCGACAGGCCTTCCCGGGATTCGACGAGCCCGCGTTCAAGATCCCCTACGACATCGAGATCGTGACCCGTCGCGACTACGTGGCGCTGTCCAACACCCGACAACGCGAAGAGGAGTTGACGGAGAATGACCTGAAGCGGGTTCGATTCGAAAAGACTCCGCCCCTGCCGTCGTACCTTGTGGCCTTTGCCGTAGGGCCACTCGATGTGGTGGAAGGTCCGCCGGTGCCTCCGGGCCCCTGGCGCGAACAGAGCGTTCGCGTAAGAGGTGTTGCAGCGAAAGGGAAGGGGGCCGCTCTCGACTACGCTCTCGCCAACACCGCCGTGATGGTGGAGGCCCTGGAGCAATATTTCGAGATCCCTTATCCCTACGACAAGCTGGACCTGGTGGCCGTGCCCGGTTATGCAGCCGCCATGGAGAATGCGGGACTGATCTTCTACAGCGAATATCTCCTGCTGATGGAAGACAGCCCGTCTATTCGCCAGCAGGAGAGCTTCGGCGCAACTCACGCTCACGAACTGGCGCATCAGTGGCTCGGCAACCTGGTCACCATGGCCTGGTGGGACGACCTCTGGCTGAACGAGGCCTTCGCCAACTGGATGGCCGAGAAGGTCATGGCTGTCTGGCGTCCGGAACTTCGATACGGGCGTCAGGCCCTGGCGTCCGTGTTTCGCACCATGGATTCCGACAGCCTGGCATCCGCAAGGAGCGTCCGTGAACCGGTTCGGGACTCCGCAGGGATGTTTGCCGCATTCGATGACCTCACCTACGTCAAGGGCGCGGCCGTGCTGACCATGGTCGAGAACTACCTGGGAGCGGAACTGTTCCGGCAGGGGCTGAAGCTCCACCTCGAACGCTTTTCACACGCAACGGCGGATGTCTTCGATCTGGTGGATTCCCTGGAGACGGTGGCCGGGGAGGATCAGCAGCTCGAAATGATACTGCGGTCCTATCTTTTCCAGCCCGGTGTCCCGCTGGTTTCCGCGGCGCTCGACTGCGCCGGGGCGGAGGCAACCGTTCGCCTGAGCCAGAAGCGGTACCTCCCCCTGGGAGCAGTGTCCGACTCCTCTGGTCAGTGGAGCATCCCCGTCTGCATGAGCTGGGGCGGCGTGAGGAGCGAAGCACGAGCCGAGCAGTGTCTGCTGCTTTCGGAACAGTCCCGGGAAATCTCCCTGGGTGCCGGCTGCCCGGCCTGGCTGATGCCGAACCGAGGCGCGGCCGGATATTATCGCTGGGAGGTCGAGCGGGATAATCTGGCGTTTCTGGTCGCGTCCGGTCAGGCGCTGGATACGCTGGAGCGGATGAGTCTGGCCGATAGTCTGGCCGCCATGGTCCGCAGCGGATCGATTGGGCTGGACGAATATCTTGTTGCTCTTCCCGATCTGGCGGCTGCGCTCGAAAGATCCGTGTCCCTCGCGCCCGCTCCTGAAGTACGGCGGATACTGGATTACCTGGTGAAGCCGGATCAGCAAGCGGAGGCCCGCGCATATTTCGGCGCCATCTACGAGCGGCGGCTGGAATTCCTCGACCGCCCTGGGGGCGCGGAAGCTTCCCCGGAGGAAGAGCGGTTCAGATTCGAGCTGACGCGTTTCCTGGCCGAGGATGCCAGGGATGCGGACGTGCGTCGCCGGCTTGAGGATGCCGCCAGGGCCTACGAAGAGGCGGACGGGAAATCCGCTGATCAAGAAGTCGAGCCGGACCTGGTGGGCACCATGCTCGCCGTCGGTGTCCAGGAGCTGGGCGAGGAGTTCTTCGACAAACTGCTGGACGATCTGGCGGGCGAGACCTCGGCGGCGCGCCGCCGGGATCTGATATATGCCGTCGGAAAAGCCGGGGATCCGCTACTCACCGCCCGGGCACGAAATCTGCTGCTGGACGACGTAATCCGTGGAAGCGAGGTTCCCGCCCTTTTGACGCGGCTGACGGAACCGGACCGCATTGTCGGAACATGGGACTGGTTCCAGGGTAACCGTACTGCGCTGATCGAACGTTATCCCGGCGTCTGGCGGTTTTACCTGCCGTTCCATTTCTCGGCCTTCTGCGACGATCGCCGCATCTCCGAACTCGAGGACGTTTTCCTCGATTACGTGACCTCGATCGACGGAATCTCGCTCTCGCTGCGTCAGGTACAGGAAGCGGTGGGTATCTGCGCCGCGTACCGTGCCAGGCATGCCGGGACTGCGCGCGAGTTTTTCGGTTCCCTGGCCCGGGAAGCACCGCCCTGACGTCGGCGGGGTTTGCCGTAGAAGTGCGAGTCAGGCTAGCTTAGGCAGCCCAGGGGAGGGTGGGCATGTTGCGACAGACCAGAACCGGCAGCGAAGTCGAACCCCGTGCGGGCACCATGCGTCGCAAGGGCCCGGCTGCCCGGCTGGTGGTTCTCTACGCAGCTGCCTTCGTTCTGGTCAGTATCGTCCTGATCGCGGACGCGCCGCCCAAGACAAACCATTTCCTGGGTGAGCTCTATCAGCTGCGTCACGTGCTTTTCTTTGGCATCGCCGGGCTGATCGTGCTTGAGCTGACCGCCCTCCTTGGACGGCGGTGGATCCGCAAGCGCTCGCTCTACTATCTGGTGGCCGGATTTGCCGTGGCGGGCGCGAGCCTGGGCCTGGAAATCCTCTCTCCCGAAGCCGGCGCATTCAGCGTCGACCGGCTGCTGAGGAACTTTTGCGGCGGCATCGCGTTCCTCACCCTGAGCGCAGCGCTGGATCATCCGCTGAGACGTGAACACGACTGGCTTCGGGGCCGACCGCGGCGGCTCCTGGGATGGTGTTCGCTCATTGTCCTGGTCCTGGTAATGCAGTCGCTGATACCGATCGCGATTTCCTATGCGGGCAGGAGCGGGGCCTATCCCCGGGTCGTGGACATGACCGATGCCTGGCAACAGCGATTCATCCAGCCGCGCGACGCGCTGCTCTTTGTCGGAATGCCTCCCAAAGGCTGGGAGTCCAGGAACGATCGCATCACCGCCATGATTCTTTTCGGGGAAGCAGCCGGCGCCGGCGTGATGATTCAGGAACCCTATTCGGACTGGCGCGGGTACAACACGCTGCAGATCCAGATCTATTCCCTGCTGGAGACCCCGCGGACGATCGCGCTGAGAATCGAGGACAAGCGCGTGGAAAAACCTCGCGGAGACAGAACGGATCTTCCTCTGCGGGTGGAACCCGGCTACAACCTGTACGAAATTCCCATGGAGGCAATTCGCGCCGGGCCGGACGGTCGAAAGCTCAGGCTCAACAAAATCCGACGAGTCGGGGTTTTTTCGCCGGGAAGCGATGAGCCGTTCATGCTTTTCTTCAGCGACTTTCGTCTGGCTAACAGGCCACCAGCCGAAAGCTGAGGGGGGCTTCGGGCTCCGCAGCCATATGATCGAGACGCACTCCTGGAATGTCTCCCCATCGGAGGCGAGGGCGATCCAGGAGGATCTCCGCGGCCGGGTCATCACGCAGGACGACTTCGGCGACATCAGACAGGTCGCCGGCACGGACGTGGCCTTCGAGGAACAGGGTAGGGTGACCCGGGGGGCGGTCGCCCTTCTGGAATACCCTGGCCTGGAGTTGATAGAACACGCCATTGCCCGTCGTCCCACCACCTTTCCCTACATACCAGGGCTGCTGTCTTTCAGGGAGATTCCGGTTCTTCTTGACGCCATCGAGGCGCTGGGTCGTCGCCCTGACCTGGTGATCTGCGACGGGCAGGGGATCGCCCACCCGCGGCGCTTCGGCCTTGCATGCCACCTCGGTGTACTGACGGACCTGCCTGCCATCGGTGTGGCCAAGAGCCGGCTGACAGGCAAGCACGAAGTCGTTCCGGACAGGAAGGGCGCATGGGTGCCGCTGCGGGACGGCGACGACGTGATAGGCGCGGTTCTGAGGACCCGGCGAGGCGTTCGGCCCGTGTATGTCTCGCCAGGGCATAAGGTGAGCCTTGAGAGCGCAATTCGCCTGACCCTGGACTGCATCACCCGTTTCCGTCTGCCGGAAACAACTCGCTGGGCGGATCGCCTCGCCGGAGGGGGCTGAACCGGCGCGTTCCGTCTGGCGGCGCTTTACGGTGAAGGCAGCATAAGTACACTACGGCCCCATGCGATCTGGGTCGATCTTGGGTTCGGTGATGCTCGCGGCTTCGGCCGCGCTACTTGTTCTTGCCGGATGTGCGGATCGCGAGTCCTCGACGGCAGAGCGGCCCGCGGCTGCACCCGAAATCCGCAAAACGGTGGCCCTGGTGGGAGGCACGCTGGTGAACGGGGCCGGCGAGGATGTCGTCCCCGGAGCGGTGGTGGTCATCGAAGGCGACCGGATTGCCTGCGCGGGGCCGGGCGCGGACTGTGGTGTTCCCGATGCCGCCCGGGTGATCGATGTGTCGGGTCGCTGGATCACACCCGGCATTGTGGATGCCCACGTGCATTTTTCGCAGACCGCGTGGGCTGACGGGCGTCCCGATGCCCTGGATGTCAGGGCTCTTTATCCCTTCGAGGCGGTGCAGTACCGGCAGCGGACCATGCCCGAAAGGTATTTCCGCTCCTACCTGTGTGCGGGCGTGACCGCGGTGTTCGACGTCGGCGGGTTTCCGTGGACCTGGACGTTGCGGTCGAGGACCGAGGCCGACGTGTTCGCGCCCCACGTAGCTGCCGCAGGCCCGCTGATCAGCCACGTGAGCCCTCCCCAGTGGGTACTCCCGGCGGAACGGAAAATCATTGAGCTGGCGGACAGCGAATCGGGTCGCGCCGGGGTTCGTTATATCGCTGCAAACCGATCGGACGCGGTCAAGCTCTGGTTTATCGCGCCGACGGACGAAATGCGCACCGAGATCGATGCCCGGGTGCGGGCAGTCGCGGAAGAGGCCGACAATTACGGCATTCCTCTGATTGTCCACGCGACCTCCCTCCGGGAAGCCAAAGTTGCCGTCAAGGCTGGTGCGCGGGTCCTAGTCCACAGCGTACAGGATCGCCCGGTTGACGAGGAATTCATTGGCATGATGACCGCTTCTTCAGGGGAAGTCCTCTACATGCCCACGCTGACCGTGCGAGGCGGCTATGTGCGGATGTACGAATCGGCGCTGACCGGGGAAGTCCCGGAGATTGACGATCCGAATCGCTGCGTCGACGAGGATACACTGACAAAGATCGCCGAATCCGCGGAAGCCCGGGAGTACATGCGGTTCGGGGAGGAGCGCTTCGAGAGTTACGCAGCCAGGGCCGCCGAGGCGTACGAGATCATGGTGGCAAACCTGCGAGTGCTGCACGAGGCCGGGGCGACCATCGCCATGGGAACGGACGCGGGCAACCCGCTGACGGTGGCCGGGCCATCCGTATATACCGAGATGGAGGCCATGCAGGATGCGGGAATGTCACCGATGTCTGTTATTGTCGCGGCGACGCGAAACAGCGCCCGGGCGATGAATCGTGAACAGGACATGGGTACGGTTGAGGCCGGAAAGATCGCGAATCTGCTGGTTCTCGCCGCGGATCCGGTGGCGGATGTGAGGAATTTCCGGCAGCTGGAGGCCGTGATCCGCGGAGGCAGATTCCACAACCAGCACAGTCTGCAACGCCCCGAAAGAGGAGCACATTGAAGCCATATGACAAAGCCCATAGACAACAGTTTCTGGGTGATACCCGACCTATTGCTGGCCGGCGAGCATCCCGGCGCCGCGGGCGAGGAAGAGATGGTGAGGCGGATCCGCCGTTTTCTGGTGAGCGGAGTCAGCCAGTTCATCGATCTCAGTGACAAAAAGGAATGCGGGTCCTACGAAGAGATCCTGACGCGGGAATCCGGCCTGCTGGGCGTTGATGCCCGGTACAGCCATCATCCCATCCGGGACAAGGGGATACCCAGGAGTCCGGTGCAAATGGCTGCGGTGTTCCGCGAAGTCAGCGACGCCATGGGCAGGGGACAGATCACCTATATCCACGCAAACCGCGGTGTCGGGCGAACGGGCGTCGCCGTGGGCTGTTATCTGGTGGAATGCGGTCTGCCCGCGGACAGAGCTGTCAGGAAACTCGCGATCCTGTACAGCGCCATGGAGAAGAGCGCATGGGAACCGAGTATCCCGGAGACGGAACAGCAACTCGATTACATTCGCCACTGGGAGCCGGGCGCGGGCCAGGCGTGAGGGTCCGCGCCGGAGCCCGAGCCCGGTCAATCGATGACCCGGTTGAATGATGGGCCAGACGCGGGCGAGGAGCACCATCGGCTGGTGCAGGCGGCAGTGCTTTATTTCGTCACCGACGAGGACGCGGAAAGTGATACCAGCTCACTCATCGGATTCGACGATGACAGGCGGGTGGTCCGGAGGGTGCTGAGTGAACTGGAGCGCGCCGGAACAGCGATCCCGGAGCGCTAGCCGCGCAGAGGCCGGCGATCTCTGTCAGTCGGTGCCGATCAGCAAGCGGATTCCATAGGCCACCAGCACCCAGAAGGCCAGGCTCGCGATCCAGAGGACCGCGAACCAGCCAATGCGTCTCCAGGCCCCGTCGCCGCGCCCGGACTCAGTGGTAGCCGGCATCGGCAGTCACCTTGCCGCGGAAGACCCAGTAAACATATGCCGTGTACCCGAGAATGACCGGCAGCATGACGACGGCGCCGACAAGAAGCAGTCCCTGGGCATTGGGCGCCGCCGCGGCCTCGTGAATACTCAGTCCGTAAGGCACAAGATAGGGATAAATTCCGATCACCAGTCCGATGAAGCCCAGCAGGAACAGCGAACAGGCCCAGATGTGCGGCCCGTAGGTGCTGCCCGTGCGCAGGCCCTGGACGAGCTTCCAGAAAGCCACGCCCACCAGAATCGGGACGGGTGTCAACGGCAGCAGCCGGCCCCAGTCCACGTCGGGATATCTCAGTCCCCATCTGTCCGCTGCTGCGGCATCCAGGGCCGGCACCCAGAAACTGACCACCGCCATCATCACCAGAACCACCAGGGCGGCGATAAGCGCGACTTTTCTGGCCCAGTCCAGCAGATCCCCTTCCGTCTTGATGACGAGCCATGTCGCGCCAAGCAGCGTGTAGCCCCAGACCATGGCGCAGCCGACAACGAAGCTGAAGGGAGTCAACCAGTCGAACATCCCGCCCACGAACCTGCCGTCGGCCAGCTGGATGCCCTGAACGATGGAGCCCAGCACCAGTCCCTGGGAAAAAGTTGCCACCACGGATCCCCAGTGGAAAGCCTGATCCCAGACCCGGCGGCCTGCGCCGGTGGCCTTGAAACGGAATTCGAAGGCAACGCCCCGGAAGATGAGGGCGGTCAACATGAAGCCGATGGGCATGTAGACGGCCGGCATCAATGCGGCGTAGGCCTTGGGGAAGGCGGCGAAAAGTCCGCCGCCGCCCAGGATCAGCCATGTCTCGTTGCCGTCCCAGATCGGTGCCACCGAGTTCATCATGATGTCGCGATCCTGGTCGGTGGCGGCGAACGGGAACAGGATCCCCACCCCGAGGTCGAAGCCGTCCAGCAGGATGTACATCAACACGGCCACCGCAAGGAGGCCCGCCCATATCATCGGAAGATCAAGCCATTCCATCGCTCAGACCTCCGCAGGATCGTCCCGCCCCAGCGCCAGGGGCAGTCCGAGGATCGGTTGTTTCGACTCTTTCTCCGGCGGCGGTCCCTTTTCTTCCGGACCCTTGAAGGCAAGCTGGAAGATGTAGAACGTGCCGGCCGCGAATACGATCGTGTAGGCGAAAACGAAAACGATCAGGGACGTCTCCACGGCGGCGGCCGTGACCGGAGATGCGGAATCGGCTGTCCGCAGCAGGCCGTAAACCGTATAAGGCTGTCTCCCGACCTCGGCGGTAAACCATCCGGTCAGCACCGCTATAAAGCCCGTCGGGCCCGCCAGAAAGCAAAGGCGCAGGAACCATGGCTGAGACTCCACCTTGTCTCGCCATACCAGGAAAGCGCCGTACAGTCCGATGAAAAGCATCAGCATCCCCAGGCCCACCATGATCCGGAAGCTCCAGAAAGTGACGGCGACGGGCGGACGTTCCTCGGCGGGCCATTCCTTGAGGCCGCGAATGGGGCCGTCGAAAGAACCGGTCACGACCAGGCTACCCACCTTCGGCAGCTGGATCGTCAGGTCGTTGGCTTCTTTCTCTTCATCGGGCAGCGCAAACAGGATCAGGGGCGCGTTGTTCTCGTAGCTTTCCCAGTGTCCCTCCATCGCCGCCAGCTTGATCGGCTGGTACTCATAGACGTTCGCGCCATGCTCGTGGCCCGCGATCATCTGTAGCGGGACCACGATGGCCAGGAACCCGAGGGCCATTTTCGTCATCACTCGAGCCGGCTCCTTTCGAGTTCCCCTGAGCAGGTGGAGCGCGCCCACGGAGCCGACTACCAGAGCCGTCGTGCAGTAGGCGGCCAGCACCATATGAACAAACCGGTAGGGGAAGGACGGATTGAAGATCACTTCAATCCAGTCGGTGGCGAAGAAAACGCCGTCGCGGATTTCGAAGCCGGCGGGCGTCTGCATCCAGCTGTTGGCAGCCAGGATCCAGAAAGCGGAGATCACCGTGCCCACCGCCACGATACAGGTGGACGCAAAGTGCAGCTTGCGGCCGACCTTGTTCCAGCCGAACAGCATGATGCCCAGGAAAGAAGCCTCCAGGAAGAAGGCGGTCAGAACCTCATAGCCGAGCAGAGGACCGAGCACGTTGCCGGTGAGTTCGGAAAAAAGACTCCAGTTAGTGCCGAACTGGTAGCTCATCACCAGGCCGGATACCACGCCCATCCCGAAAGAAATGGCGAAGATCTTCACCCAGAATCGATACAGCTGAAGATAGACATCCCGGCCGGTCTTCAGCCATAGGCCCTCGAGCATGGCCAGGTAGCTGGCCAGACCGATGGTGAACGCAGGGAAAATGATATGGAAAGAAACGGTGAACGCGAACTGGAGACGCGCCAGGAAAACCATGTCAAGGGAGTCTGTCATTAAAGGCTACTCGACTTTGAGACTGTGCGTCCCTCATCTTCACGATCAGTGTGGAGATGAGGACTATTGCCGAGATAGCTTAAACGTCAGAGGAAGACGTTTCTATCCGTAAATTCCATACTGTCCGGAATGCGGTTTGAATTGCAGTGGGTGAAACCGGGCAGAAAATGGCTCATCGCCGGAGTGATGGGACGCCGGGCTGACATTTCTTGGAATCGGCCCGGCGTCGCGCCGATGCTTACTCGACCGAGACGACGGTCACGTCGAAATTGAGCGCCTCGCCGGCCAGCGGATGGTTCAGGTCGAGGACGATGATTTCCTCGCGAACTTCGTGTACGCGGACCTGAAAGGGCTGGCCGTTCGGTCCCTCCCCGTAAAGGACCTGCCCGACCTTGCGGGCATCCTCGGGAACACTGTCCTCCGGGACTTCCCGGAAAAACTCGGGATTGACGTCGCCGTACCCGTCTTCGGCGCTGACGCGCACGCTTCGCGAGTCGCCCTCCGTCATGCCCTCCAGCTCCTTTTCGAGAGAGGGCAGGATCTGTCCCTCCCCCTGCGTGTACTTCAAAGGTTCGCCGCCAACATTGGAGTCGGCAACGGTACCGTCATCCAGCTTGAGCGTGTACTCGATGGTGACGGTTCGACCAGATTCGATCACAACTTTCTCCTCCCCGTTTCCGGGATTTTCTTCGGCAATGGCCGGCGCCGTGGCTCCACACGCAAAAAGCAGGAAACCGAGGATCAGACGCGGCGTAATGCGTAGATTCATAAACGGGACTCCAAAGGTCCATAGGGTGGACGAAGGCCGCCCACAGATTTAGCAACGGCCCGCTCACAGGATGCAGTGCGACCAGAGGGGAAGAGGCAGACTCGACGCCGCCGGAGACAAGACACACGAAGCGAACAGATCCGGACTCTACGCGAAAGCCCGCTTTCAGGGCAAATTGCCCCCCGGTCTGGACGGCCGGGAATGGCGGCGCCGATCCGGCTTGTTACGGAGCAGTCGAGCTGTCCTCGAACAGCAACAGGTGAACGTTGCCGTCCTCGTCTACGCTGGTCAGGGCAAGCTTGCCGAGATGGAAGCTGAACCGGGTTACCCGGCTGAGCAGATCCATATAACGTTTCTCGGTCTCCATGATCTCCTCGGGACAGGCCATCATCGTCCCGGCCAGCGGGCCGAAGCTCAGTTCACCGGGCATCCGCCCGTTAACAATGCTTCCCATGTAGCGGTTGCAGCCGCTGCTCCCGGCGACGCGCCCCCCGCTGAAATCGATCGTGACCCGGGGGTCCTTCGGCGCTTCCTCGCCGAGATCCATGGCCACGAGCCGCCACTCTGCCGATGCCAGCACTTCAGGAGACAGTTTGCCCCGGATATCCGTCGGGCCCTCCGTCAGGCCGCGATCAGTCTGGGTCCAGCGGCGGGTGACAAGCTGTGACGGGCAGCAGGCAGCGTCTTCCGGGCCTGACTGAACCATGTCCAGCTCGATGAATCCGTCAGCGATCCGCCAGCCCTGGATCTGTACGCGATCGCCAAGCGGGGCGGTGCCCATATTGATGACCCGCCCATCCGCCATGGTCAGGGTCGCCAGGTAGGAAAAGGTACCGGATCCCCCGGAGCTCTCCGACAACAGCACGATGGTCTCTTGAAGTCCGTCACCATTTACATCGGCGCCGAACTCGAAGTCCTGCAGGAGCTCCACCCGCGGCGCGGAGACGCCGCCATCGGCAAACGGCGCGCCCTCGAAGATTCCGCCGGACAGGGTGACCGGGTGGTCATAGATGCCGTGATAGGTGGCGTCCGCTGCTTCGTCCAGGCCCGGCCTGTGTGCCGCGCCGCTGTGGCCGGATTCCACCGGTGACGAAATAGGCTCGCCTCCATGCGAGTCCTCGCTCACATCAGGGGTGCCGCAACCCGGCAGCGCAGTCGCGAGAAACAGCAGGCCCAGGACTCCGGCTCTCAAGATAATTCCTCCGCTCTGATACGGACATGTCGGCCCTGATTATCACACAGGCGATGGCAGGTCCCATCGCCGTTGCCGCCGGCCAGGGCGTCGGCAACGCGTGATGACACTGGCCTGCAACACAGCCTTAACCAAATCGTCAAGCAATGGCATTAGCTTCCCGAGATCTGGATGGCGCAAGCCATAAATTGTTCTTTCCGGGGGAAGATTCATGATGCACCGAGCCGCCAAGGACCGCAAAACTACTCTGCGGTCGTCCTTTGCGGTCGCCATTGTCGGCCTCGCCGTTTTTTTGTCCGGCTGCGAGGGCGACGATGGTGATAATGGCTTCAATTCTCTTGTCAGCGTCAGGGACCTGTCGCCCGGGGACGATTCCGCCTGTCCCGGTGGCGGCATCGCGGTCGACTCGGGACTCGACCGCAACAGGAACAACGTGCTCGATCCCGATGAGGTCACCGACACCTCGTATCTGGAGTGCGTTGAGGCGGATCTGGCCCTGACGCTCCTGCACATCAACGACGGGGAGTCCAAGCTTCTTGCCAATGACGACAACCCGGATTTTGGCGGTGCGGACCGATTCGCCTCGCTCATGCTGAAGCTCAAGGATGAGGCGCTGGCCGACGATCCCGACAGCGACACGCCCCGCGGGGTGCTGACGGTGACCTCCGGCGACAACACGCTGGCCGGCCCCGAGCTGACGGCAGGTTTCGAGAACCACGACGCCGGCAATCAGATCTATGACGCCATCGCCCTCGACTACATCCGTTTCGACGCCATGGCCATCGGCAACCACGATTTCGACTTCGGTCCCGACCGTTTCGCGGACTTCGTGGGCGACCTCGTAAACAGTCAGGTGCCTTTCCTGAGCGCCAACCTGGACTTCAGCAATGAAACGGCAGAGCTCCAGGGCCTGGTGGCGTCGGGCCGGATCGCGAAGAGTGTCATCGTGGAAACAGCAGGAGAGCAGGTGGGTATCGTCGGCGCGACCACGGAAGCGCTGTCCAATATTTCCTCGCCCCGTGACGTGATCATCAACGACGTGGAAACCAGTGTCCAGGCGGAGGTGGATGCACTTCTGGCCGCCGGCATCGACAAGATCATTCTGATCTCCCATCTGCAGAACGTCGATGAGGATATCGCCCTGATCGCCAACCTGACAGGCATCGATATCGCCGTGGCCGGCGGCGGCGACGAGGTTCTTGCCAACGACGATGACCTGCTGTTGCCAGGCGATACGCCCCAGCGCGAGTATCCGATAATCGCCGTGGATTCCGATGGCCGCGAGGTGCCTGTGGTGACGACGGCGGGCAATTACGATTACGTCGGCAGGCTCGAGGTTCTCTTCGACGCCGAGGGCGAAGTTATCCTGGTTGACGAGGACAGCGGGCCTGTCCGGGTGGCAGGTGGCGCTGAGCCCGATGCCGTCGAGCCCGATCCGGTGGTCAGTGCACAGGTGGTGCAGCCGGTGGAGACTTTCGTCGCTGACCAGGCGAGCAACGTTATCGTCGAGGCCGGAAGCTGCGAGGTTGACCTCAACGGTCTTCGCGGCGGTGTCAACGAGAACCCCTTCGAAATCACCGAGGTCGGCGTGCGCAATACGGAGACCAACGAAGGCAACCTGATCGCTGACGCACTACTCTGGCAGGGGCAGCGGCTGGCGGCCGACTTTGGTGCGCCAAACCCGGTAGTCGGGATCCAGAACGGCGGCGGCATCCGCAACGACAGCGTCATCCCCTGTAGCACGGAAGGCCTGACCGAGCTGGATACCTTCAACATGGTGCCCTTCTCCAACTTCGTGACCATCATTTCCATCCCTCGGCAACAGTTCAAAGAAGTCATGGAGAACGCGGTGTCGGCCATCGAATCAGGCAGTGGACGTTTCGCCCAGGTGGCCGGCTTCAGCTTTACGTATGACCGCAATGGCACCGCCCGGGTGGGTGAAGACGACGGCACGGAGGTCACGCCCGGCACCCGGATCGTGGATCTGACGCTGGAAGACGGTACGCCGGTGGTCGTGGGCGGCGTTGTGCAGCCCGGGCCCGACATTACCGTCGCGACCATCGATTTCCTGGCCCGCGGGGGCGATCAGTATCCCTACCGGGACGCGCCATTCACCAGTGTCGGCGTGAGCTACCAGGCGGCCGTGTTCAACTATATTACGGCTCCAGCCGCAGAAGGGGGTCTGGAAGGCGCCCTGTCCGCCGCGGATTATCCGGAAGGCGGTGAAGGTCGGCTAGTGGATATAACACCCTAGCTTGACCCCTGGGTGAACGACGGCGGACGACGGGGCCTCTCCCCAGCCGGGGCGGGGCCCTTTCAATTCACCCGGTGCAGCTTCTTGCCGCAGTGAGGGCACACGCCTTCGGCCCGTAATCTGCTGCGCTGGTTGGAGACGATTTGCTGGACCGTTTCCGCCGGGATACCGAGTTCCCGGCCCACGCGGTCGATCTCCTCGCGCTCGGAGCTCTCCAGCTTGCCGTCGTCGATCATGTCGGAAACCAGGTGCTCGAGTTGCCCGCGCCGATTCTGGATCTCCTCGGAAAAACGGCCGGCCAGCATCGCGGCCGGCAGGGCCACCGTGCCAACGCCAAGGAGCATGATGACGGCCCCGAGCAGCTTGCCCAGCGGGGTCACCGGCGTCACGTCTCCATAGCCCACCGTAGTCAGGGTCACGACCGACCACCAGATCGATTCGCCGACAGTGCTGAATGCCTCCGGCTGGGCCTCGTTTTCCAGAATGAACATCAGGCAGGCGGAAAAGAGGATCAGCACGAGCATTACCAGCGACGCGGCGATAAGTGCCGGAAGCTGAACACGCAGCACGAACAGGAAGACGTCCAGGCCGGGGAAATAATGGCTGAGTTTCAGCAGTCGCAGGAGACGCAGCACCCGAAGGAAGCGCAGGTCCACCGGCAACAGGAAGGCGAGATAGAAGGGCAGGATCGCCGCCAGATCGATCAGGGCCATCGGCGACAGCGCATAACGGATGCGGGCCGAGGACGGAGAGATACCGTGATACCTCTGCGACTCCACAATGCTCCACAGCCGTGCCACGTACTCCACCGTGAATACGCAGACCGAGAAGACCTCGAACCACCAGAACCCCCGGCCGAAGGCCTCCATGTAGGGCGGATACGATTCCAGCACCACGGCCGCCACATTGGCGAGTATCAGGAGAATGATGAATCCGTGCAGCCAGCGAACCGGCCCCCGGCCGGCAAGTCCGATCTCCAGCCCCAGATAAATCCGGTGCCTGAGTGAAGCACTCCCTGTCATGGGGAAAAGTATGGCAGGTGCCGGGTCAGCCTGGAAACAAACGGGGGAACGGATCAGTATTCCGTCGGGCTTTGATGATCGAAAATTTTCGGCCCTGACTCGACGGCCGGTCGTCTATAAGTATTGATGTGAACCGCAATCAGGAAAGGGCCCGTTCCGCGGAGGGTCCGGAATCCCGGAGCCTTCTGAGACACCTGCCCAACGCCGTTTCGGCGGCCCGGCTGGCATCCACGCCAGTGCTCGCCTGGATGGCCGCCACGGGTATGGAACGGCCATTCTCCTGGCTGCTGGTGGCTGCCCTTGCCAGCGACGCGCTGGACGGGCTGCTCGCCCGGGCGTTTTCCTGGACTTCCCGTCTCGGTTCCCTGCTGGATTCCCTTGCCGACGCGATGCTCATGCTGGTGGCGGCCTACGGGGTATGGGTTTTTCACTATTATGTTTTCGAGGATTACGGCATCCTGATCTGGGCCGTACTTGGTCTCTGGGCGCTCCAGCACCTGTTGGCAATGATCCGCTACGGGCGGCCGGCCAGCTTCCATACCCGCCTTGTTCGAGTTGCCGTCGCGGTCTTCAGCCTGTTCCTGATCACTCTCTTTTTGTTCGGCTTCCAGCCGTCACTGTTCTTCATAGCTGCCGCCCTGAGTCTGGCCGGGGTGTCGGAAGAACTGCTCCTGATTATCGTCGTTCCGGAATGGACCCCCGACCTGCGCGGCGGCATCCTGGAGGTCATGCGTCGCCGGAAATCGGAAGGACCTTAGCGGTGCTGCTAATGGATACGGAGGAACCCGATCAATTTCCATAACGCTGCACGGTGGCGCGGCAAAGTCGTCCGGGACGATCTGTGAATTAATCGGCACTCGGCGAAAAGCTTCCCTGCCGCCAGGCCCATGTCAGCTTGTGAAGCTCCATCACCGCAAGGATCGAGAGACTCAGTCCCGCCAGCAGGATCCATTCGTTCCGGCCTACCGGTTCCGTGGAGAGAAGCAGCTGTCCCCATGGGCTGTAGAGCATGGCAACGTGGATTGAAAAGGCCGTCAGCATGCCGATCATCAGCACCGGACTTTTAAGGGGTGAAAGGGCAAAGGCCGACCGGGTTTCGGAGCGGCAGTTGAACAGGTGCACGTTTTCGAAAAGCACCATCAGAAGCAGCAGGGCATTACGGGCGGCCCCCTCGGACCAGCCCTGCTCCAGGGTCCAGTGGAAAAGCCCGTATCCCACCAGGCCCATGACGAGCGCGCCGACAACCGTGCGTTCGATCATCAGCCGGTTGAAAATGGGTTCTCCCGTGGGGCGGGGAGATCGGCGCAGAACGCTGCCGTGTTCGGGTTCGAAGGCGAGAGCCACGTCCTGGATGCCGTTCGTGACCAGGTTCAGCCAGAGAAGCTGCACCGGGAGAAGCGGGATGGGCATACCGAAGCCGATGGCCAGCGCGACCAGAACCACCTCTGCCGCACCGGTGCTGATAAGCAGATAGATGACATTGCGTATGTTGTCGTAGGCGATGCGGCCTTCCTCGATGCCGGCGGTAATAGTGGCGAAGTGGTCGTCGCTGATGACCAGTTCGGCCGCTTCCCGGGCCACGTCGGTGCCCGATTTGCCCATGGCAATGCCGATATTCGCCGCCTTCAGTGCCGGCGCATCGTTGGCACCGTCTCCCGTGACGGCCACAAAATGTCCTGCAGCCCGGGCAGCCTCCACAATTTCCAGTTTCTGGTGAGGCGCGACCCTGGCGAAAACCCGGCCCCGGGCCAGCAGTTCCGGCAACCGGTCGTCCGGCGTGTCGATCAGATCGGCACCCGTCACCACGGCACTTTCGTCCTCGGCCAGTCCCAGATCCCGTGCTATGGCGAGCGCCGTCACCGGGTGATCGCCCGTAACCATAATGGTATCCACGCCTGCCCGGTGCGCCGCGGCGACGGCTTCCCGCACTCCCGATCTCAGGGGATCGATCATCCCAACCAGGCCGAGGAAAGCCAGATCGGTCGGCTGCGGCGGCACCTGGGCGTCGTCAAGATCCGGCGGCGCCTCGCCCTCCGCCACTGCCAGTACCCGGAATCCCCTGCGAGCCATGTCATGAGCCATTTCTCTGGCCTTCTCCAGGGCTTCGGGCGGCCCGCAGGACATTTCGAGCACCCGTTCCGGGGCGCCCTTGACCATGACGCGCAACCGGCCGTCGATCCGATGGAAACTGGCTGCGAACTGCCGTTCGGCTTCGAACGGGATCTCATTGATCTGCGGGTGGAGTTCCAGCGAAGCCTCACGCCGCCAGCCGAGCTTGTAAGCCATGGTCAGCAGCGCCACGTCCGTCGGGTCCCCCCGCCAGGTCCAGCCGGAGTCCACATGATGGAGATCTGCTTCGTTGCATAAGACGGCGGCGCGGGCCAGATCGGCAAGCGGGACACCCTCGTCCGGCTCCAGGGGCCTGCCGGCAAGCAGAAACCGGCCTTCGGGAATGAACCCTTCACCGACGACCTCGTAAGTAGTTCCATCCGCCAGCCGGACTTCCCGGACGGTCAGTTCGTTGCAGGTGAGCGTCCCGGTCTTGTCGCTGGCGATGAGGGTACAGCTGCCGAGGCCCTCAACCGCCGCCAGGCGCCGAACGATGACGCCGCGACGGGCCATCCTGGTGGTGCCGATGGCCAGCGCCACCGTCAGGGCCACCGGCAGACCCTCCGGTATGGCGGAGACGGCCAGCGCCACGCCAAACATGAACATTTCCGTGATCGAGTAACCGCCCAGTACCGCACCCATTACAGAAACCAGTGTGGCGGCAGTGAGGACGCCGATGGCGATCAGCCGCGTGAACTGTTCCATGCGCAGGATAAGGGGTGGCCTGCCCGATTCAGGCGCCAGAACATCCAGGGCCAGCCTGCCGATGGCGCTCTGGACTCCGGTGTCCGTGATCAATACCTGTGCCCGACCCCGGGAAACGATGGATCCGGCACGCACCATGTTGCGGCAATCCGCCATGGGGGTCTCCGCCGGACCGGTCCACCGTGGATCCTTCAGTACCGGCAGGGATTCCCCCGTCAGCAGCGATTCGTCCACTTCCAGGCCGTGGGCCGTCAGCAAGCGCCCGTCCGCCGGGACCCGGTTGCCGGACTCGACGAGCACTACGTCGCCGGGCACCAGGAACTCTGCGTCGAGTTCCCTGATCTGGCCCTGCCTCTTGACCGTCGCCCGGGTTGTCAGCAGTTTTCGCAGCGCCTGGCTGGCTTTTTCCGCCCGGGCTTCCTGAATCGTGCCGATAATCGCGTTGATCAGGAGCACACCACAGATGAAAGCCGCGTCCTTGAACTCTCCCAGGGCAAGGGACACCACCGCGGCGACCGCCAGCACATATATCAGCGGACTTCGAAACTGGCGCAGAATGATCTGGAACAGGGATGGCGGCGGTGCTTCCGGCAGCCGGTTGGGCCCGTACTCCTGCAGCCGCAAACTGGCCTGTTCTTCCGTCAGCCCGCCCGAATCCGAATCGACGGTTTTCAGGACGGTTTCTATGGTTTCGGAATGCCAGGAGGCCGGTGCGCTGTCCGGCGGCCGTCGCTGTTGGGCATGGTTCGTGTCGCTGCGGTCGGATCGTGTCATCGCGGCATCATCATCTGAACGCCCGTAAGCAAAGATTAGGACGACTTGGGGCCGCGCGCCCGACATTCGGGTGACTTTTGCCCGGGGAGATGCCGGTGACCGCGGACCGGCTCGAGGAAATCAGGCTTCCTAGAGATTGTCGTCGGGCGTTTGCAGAGACGTGATAAGCCGTCTTAGCGGGGTCTCGTCCAGCGGCACAGACTCCTGCTCGCAGTAACCCGGCAAACAGGCCTCGGTCTGCATGAAGACGAAAAAGTAGTTGTCGGTATCGAAGGAGCGGGGAAAATGGATGTACATGCGATTGTTCGTTCTGGCCCCGCCATACTCTTCGCTGAACTCAAGCCGGTAGCTCATCGAGTACATTTCCTTGCCGCCCACCAGGGCGATCTCGCGATCCAGATCGCTGACCCCGAAAAGCCCGTGTATCTGCCCTCTGAGCCAGAGCTGGAACTCTTCCTCGTTGCAGTAATTCTCGGCGGTCTGTTCGGGGGTGAGACCGCACTGCGACTCCTCCGGTCTGGTCCGCAGCACGAGAAGTGCCGTGGTGCCGACCCGGTTTCCGGAACTGAAGTGTTCGCGCCTGAACAGCACGCGGTTCTGTTCCCGGGCGATATCCCATTCGCCGGAGTCTGGTACCGCCACCCGGAAACTGCCGGCGTCCACGAACTGCTCCGCCGCCGCGGGGAGATATGATCCCCACGCGACGAGAAGCAGCGGCAATACGGCCGCGATACAGCCGCTGCATGCGCCCCAGCGTCGTGATCCGTGTTCGCGCGGATTGCTCTTACGGCCCTTCATGCTGACTCAGCAGGCTATGGCGATGAAGCTGGCTGGGCCGCAATCAGCACCTCCGATTCCGTTGGCGGCCAGCAGGATGAGCGCCATCAGCAGGAAGAAAACGATCAATGCTCTGGCCAGCGGATTCCAGAAAAACTGACGACCGCCCGCAGGCCGGTTTCGGTAGCGCTGTAGGTACGTCATGCCACACTCCTCCCGGACCGGAGGCAGCGGCAGTGCTCGAGCCGGGCGCGAAAAATCCTTTGACGATGCCTGAGCGCCACGGCCCCGATCTCTATATAAATCTATAGCTCAGAAAATCGGTTCCTGCCGGGCGCAGACATTCCACCGGCGATGGTGGAAGGGGACAGGTTTCTCGGGAGTCTGCGTTGGCGAGCTCAGGGCTCCCGCCATCTGCGCACGTAATCGAACTGTTCCGGCGTTTGCGGCGTACTCTCGTACCAGGCTGATTTTTCCATCTGCGGCCAGAGACGGGCGAGCTGGCCAAGAGCCGATTCGCCGGTCAGGCCTTGCCGGACCAGGTAGCAACCGATGACGGTTCCGGTTCGCCCGATCCCGCCCCAGCAGTGGACGTACACCGTTCCGCCCGTGTCGATCCGCTGGTCTATTTCGTCCAGGATCCGGGTCATGTTTGCCGGATCCTCGGGGATGCTCATATCGACGATGGGCAGTCGCAGGTAATCCACCTGGAGCTGTCTGGCCCGTCCGAGTTCATGCAGAAGATCCTCGTACGGATCCAGTTCACCGGGGGTCGTCAGGTCAATGAAATCCGTGATGCCGCATTCCAGGTAGGACTCGAGTCGGGGCATCGCCAGCTCAGGGCGGGTCGAGGCCGGATATTCGCCAGCCAGCAGGCGATTGGGCTCGACCCAGTAGGTATTGGTATGCGGCCTTCTCATACGGCGATTTTGCACCAGTTCTGCCGGAATTTAATCCCTGTGCACGGCATTGAGGACCAGCACCGTGCAGCTTTTTCACCCGCCCAGGCATCAGATCGGGTCAATGTTCGATCGGCGGCAGATCCGATGATGTGACCCGATCCACAGACTGCACACCGTGCCGGCCGATAGACTGCGGGAAAAACATTCCGCCGAAGCCCAAGGCTGGCGGACGACAGGGAACAGGCGACGATATGGACGCGTCTATATTGGTCCCGGCAGGCGCGGCTCTCCTGCCGATGCTTCTGATCTTCGCTTTGATCGAAGCCGTACGGTATGCGGAAGGCCTGCGCCGGACCCGTTCGCCCTTTAACCGTGACTTTCTGCGGCCCGCGGGGTTCAGTCTCCAGCGCCGCCTGGAAGAGCTCCAGCTGGAGCTGGCTTTATCGTTCGGTTTCGGCCTTTTCGTGCCCCTGTGGTTCTACAGCATGTGGCTGTCGGTTCAGAACTGGAACCCGGACGCGGCCACGACCTCACTGCTCGTCCTGTTTGCCGTGGCAGGGGGCGGCGGATTTCTCGTCCTCCTGCTGCGGACCTTCCGGAATTACCGCGGCCTCCGGCTGCTGCGCATGGGTCTCGACGGGGAGCTGGCTACCGGTCAGGAACTGGACCGCCTCATGAGGCATGGCTGCAGGATCTTTCACGACGTCCCCGCGGGACCAGGGAATATCGATCATGTCGTCGTCGGTCCCGCCGGAATCCTGGCCGTGGAGACAAAGTCCCGGCGACGGGCCGACAGAGGTCGTGGTGCGGAAGACGCCACGGTTAACTACGACGGCCACAGGCTCCGATTCCCCGATGAGGCGCAGACCGCGTATCTCGACCAGGCCGGGCGCCAGGCCCGGTGGCTGGGCGAATGGCTGAGTCGGACACTGGGCGAGGAGGTGGCCGTGCAGCCGGTTCTGGCGCTGCCCGGCTGGTTCGTCGACCGCCGCGGTTCGGGCCAGGTCGCCGTGGTGAATCCCAAAGAGGCAGCCAAGCTGATCCAGGGGCCGGTCGTGCTGGATCGAAGGCGTCAGGAACGCATTTCCTTCCGCCTGGAAAGGTCCTGTCGGGCAATGACTCCCCGAAATCGTCGACCGGCAGAATGAGCTTTGTTGTCAATCCGGTTTTCCTGGCGGGTTCGTCAACGGGATCCGGACGCTGATCTCCGCGCCCCCGAGAGACGAATCACCGAGAGAAACGGATCCGCCGAGGGACTCCGCGATGTCCGTGACCACGGCGAGGCCGATACCCTGGCCTGCTCCCTCGACGGGGCCGCGAACGCCCCGGTCCAGCAGTCTCACCCGCTCCGTTTCCGCCAGGCCGGGTCCGTCGTCCCCGACGATAATCCTGAGTTCTCCCCGGTCTCTGTCGGCGTCTCCCGTCGTCGCGATCTTTACGGCCACGCGGGAGCGGCAAAACTTGAAAGCGTTATCCAGCAGGTTGCCCAGGATCTCCAGCAGATCGTCCCGTCCGCCGGGAAATTCGGCGCCGGCTTCCAGCTCCGTGGAGACGATCACTTCCCGGTCATGGTGCGCCCTGGCCAGGGCGTCGAGGACCTGCTGGACCGCGGGAGACACGGGATGTCTTTCGCCTGCCAGCGAGGGCCCCGCAGTGGCGGCACGTCGAAGCTGATAATCCACGATGTCCTGGATTCGGCGGACCTGCTCGTCCAGGACCGCCGGTTCGGTTGGCCCCGATTCAAGATGTGATCGAATGACAGCCAGCGGCGTCTTCAGGCTGTGGGCAAGATTGTCCAGGGATTCTCGATACCGCCGGGTGCGGGATCTTTCGCTGTCGATCAGCCGGTTGATACTGCTGGACAGGGCCTGTATCTCAGCCGGATAGCCATCGCTCAGTTTTCGCAGTCGCCCGTCCTGTATCTCCCGCACTTCCGATGCCGCTCGTCCCAGGGGCCGCATCAGGTATCGCAGCAGGACGAGCTGGATACCGAGAAGGATCATTAGCAGCGCAGCGAATCCCCCACCCAGCCACGTGCGGTACCGGGCGACCTGCGCATGCAGGCCCCGCAGGCTGCTGCTGACCGCGAAGACGAACCGTGATGTCCGGCCGTCATCGAACTCCCATTCGATTGCCAGCGCTGCACTGAGGAGCTCCGTGCCGTCGTCCATGCCTGCCCGATCGAAGCGTATGCGACCCGTGTCCTGGGGGATCCTCGTCGGCAACCGCAGTCCCAGGGCAGATGCGGAAGTCCAGATCGTCTCGCCCTGGTCGTCGATTACCTGGCCGTAAAGCCCGGAACCCGGTCTGGAGAACCGCGCTTCCGGTAGCGTTTCCGGTAGCCGCAGCATATGGTCGTCGGCGGGATCAGCCGCCGCCAGAAGCCCCATCACCTGAGACTGCAGGAGCTCTTCCAGGGAGCTTTCCGCGGCGCGGCGGAAGGCAAGGTCCAGCGCCACGAAAGCGGTCGCGAAAAACAGGATCATCAAAAACGTGGCCGCGGTGAGGACGCGGGTGCTCAGAGCGCGTCGGTCTGTCATCCGCCGTTCCTGTCCAGGCTCCAGCGATACCCCCGACCCCGCAGGGTCTCGATAGGGTTCAGTTCCCCGTCAGGATCCAGCTTTTTACGCAGCCGGCCCACGAAAACCTCGATGACGTTCGAATCCCTGTCGAAATCCTGATCGTACAGCCTCTCGGTCAGTTCGGATTTCGACAGCACCTGGCCGGGCCGCATCAGCAGGCACTCCAGAAGGCGATACTCGAAGGCCGTTAGGTCAACGGGGTTTTCGTGCACGCTTACCGTCTGCGATCGCGTGTCCACCGACACCGGCCCGGTGGCGATCGTCGGGCTCGACCAGCCGCCGGCCCGGCGCATGAGGGCTTTCAGCCGCGCCAGCAATTCTTCCATGTGGAAGGGTTTCACCACGTAATCGTCGGCCCCGGCCCCGAGACCGTCCACCTTTTCCTGCCAGCGACCGCGCGCCGTCAGTATCAGGATCGGGAAGTCCCTGCCCTCTTCGCGAAGCTTGCGGATGAGTTCCAGGCCGGGCAGCCGTGGCAGACCCAGATCCACAACGGCTACGTCCGGACTGTATTCCCGGGCGTAGTACAGGCCCTCCTCGCCGTCGGCCGCTTCGTCCACCGTGAATCCGGCCTCGCGCAAATGGGCCGCCACGTTCCGGCGCAGCGCCTCCTCGTCCTCTACGACAAGAGCCCGCATGATTTCATCGGATAGAGCCCGACTGCGCATCGACGCTGACGGTCTTGACGCGCCCCGAGGCCGTCAGGATCTTGATACGGTGCACCCGGCGATCTCCGGAGCCCCGGGTTTCCGCCTTGAGAATCGTGACATCGCCGTACATCTCCCTCACCCGACGGATTGCTTCGTCCAGGGAAACGCCCTCCGAGGATGTTCGCAGCCACCCCGAAGTCTGGAAGGGATGAGACGGCGCTGTGGCCTTCGCGCCGGGCGCAACGGCGAGAAAAGCCGCCAGCGCGGCTGCCGTCAGCATGGGTCGAAACATGAACGGCATTGTCAGCCATGCGTTCAGGTAACGCAATTTCGACCTGGCTTCGGGCAGCGCGCCGACGGCAGGCGGGGATCAGGCGCTGGCCGGGGTCACCTGTACCCGGACCCTGATTCGTTTGCCCGGATGTTCCGCGGTACGCGTCGTATAGATACGGCCCGCATACCGGTAGGTGACACGATAGCCGTCAAGATCCCGGCGCTCCTCGGTCACGTAATTCGTGGCGCAGCGCTCTACCGGCCGTTCGCGAACATCCCGGTAACCGTAATCGTATTCGCTGCGGCGACTATGACTGGCCTGGTGACCGACGGCGGCGCCTACCAGGGTGCCGAGAACCGTCATGGCGTCGCGACCATCGCCGCTGCCGAACTGCCGTCCGATCACTCCGCCAATAACGCCGCCGGCGATAGTGGGTACGGCGGAACCGCTCCTTCGGGTATGGCGGCGTGGTACCGACTCGTAATGGATTTCGGTCCAGCATTCCCGCTCCGGGATCTGCACCTGTACGTACCTGTAGACAGGCTCGACGTCCACGACTTTCGCGTACTGATAACCGTCGTGGTCGGCGGAGGCCAACGTCGGCAGGCAGGCTGCCGCCATGGCGGTGGTAAGCACGAGAGCTTTGCGGATCATCTTTCTGCTCCTTTTCTGTTGCCTTTCGAGACGGCACTTCCGATCTCGTGACTGCCAGATTACGAATCGGGGCTGAACGCAAGCTGAACGCGTCCCGGAACCTGACTCCGGGTAACCACGCTCCGTTCAGCATCCGTTCAGCTTCAGGGGAGTAGCTTTTCCCTGCACCAGTCGAAGAAGGGCCACCAGGGTCCAGGGAGTCGCAGATGAAAGGAACAGACGGAAACCACGGGGCATCGTCAGTTCGCGGCGCCGCCGCGGCCCTGCTGATCGCCGTCCCGTTACTGCTCGGGGCCGCGCGGGGACCGACCCTCCAGCTCTTTCCCACCACCGTTCTCGAGGACATCAAGGAGACCGGGCAGGCGGCCGAACAGATGGAAACCGGGCTGCAGGACGTCATCGCCCGCCTGGACCGGCAGCAGCAGCTGTATGTCCAGAGCAAGTGTGACGGTGCCGAGGGGGATCCGGGGTGCGGCCGCATCTCGCGGCAGCTAGGGACGAGCTATATGGAGATGCTGGACGTCATGGCCACCCGGCTGCCGGATATGGAGCGGGCGGTGAACAGCACGCGGGACAGCCTGGAGAAACGGCTCCGGGCCGAACTCGGGCTGAAGATGACGCCATGGACTCTGCAGGAAACGCTGCTCGGCAACGAGCCGACCGGTGCAGAGACCTCCCAGCCGCGGCTCCGCGGCCGCTCCGGTCTGCGACTGTCGGAGAGGTTCCGTCAGTACTACTCCCTCGTGGCCCAGTCCGGCCGTACCGCGGAGCACTCGCTGGCCGTCGTGGCCGCCGACATCTACCTGGACATGGAGGAGGCCTCCACGCTGATCGCCCAGACCCGGGAGGAAATCGGGCGGGCGACCCTGCTGGAAGAACTCAACCAGTCCTTCGGCGTGATCACCCCCGAGATGCAGCAGGTAGTGGACGGGGTCAAGACCATTCTGTTCGGGGAGGCGGGGCAGGTGATCGAACTGGCAGGCCCGCCAACCGGAGCCGCCGACGACAGCTACCAGAGCCCCCTCGAGTGGTAAACAGGAGGAATCAGCCATGATCGTGAATCAGAATTACCGCCGACTGGCACTGGCCTGGGGGCTTGTCGTCATGCTGGCTGCCTCGGGTTGTGCGACGGCGCCGAGTCCTGACTGCCGCATGTCGGACACGCGCGCCCTGAATGCCGCCATAGAGTCAGCGCAGGATCGGCTCCAGCAGGGCTGCGTGGCGCAATTCGACGGCTACATGGACCAGCTCCTGGACGTGGCGGCCGGTGACCCGGATCCCGACAACAAACAGGCCTTCAGCGATTTTCTCGTATGGGCGGCGGATACCGGTCTGCTGAGCCGACGGCAGGCGCAGGAGACCTGGAACCGCTACTTCAACGTGAAATTCGTCTCGTTACGGGGCGACTACAACAACTGCGCCCAGACCTGCCCGGTCCGCCGGCAGGTGATGACGGACATGGAGCAGGAGCTGGCTGACAAGGAACGGGGCATGCTGCAGGCTGCGCTGGATCGGGAGGGCTACTACCGGGCGGACCGTCTTCTCAGCGAGACGGAACTGGTGCTCGAGGCGACCTGCCGGGCCTGCGAGGCGGGGGGCAGGTAAGCGGTGGCCGCCGTGAGCCAGTCAGCCCGGGAATTTCTCGCCGGAATGCTCGCAGGTGCCCTGGTCAGCGTCGCCGCTGTGTCTGCCCTCGTCTATTCAGGCCCCGTTCCCGAGGCTCCTGACCAGGTCGGCGGTTTCGTCACCTGGGTCTGGAGAAACCTGGGATTCTCCCTCCCCGTGTTCGGCCTGGTTCTCTTCTTGTACGTACTGAGCCTGCGGCGCCTGAGAAGGGCCCTGGGAAGAGGCGCGCCTGCCGACGAAGTCCGGCAGGCAGATCATCTCAGCGATGTCTGGACCAGCCTGTTTTTCGGAGTCGGCGTGATCTGGACCGCCATCGGGATGCGCGGTGCCCTGGTCGAGTCGCTTACGGGCGACGTGGCCGGTGGCGTGGAAGTCCTGGAGAGAATGATCGACGGCGGCATCCTGATGGCCTTGTCCACCACCATTTTCGGCGGGGTGGGCGGTTACCTCATGCGCGCTTGGAAAGCGCTTGCCGTAGGGGCGGATCTGGCCCGATATTACGAACGCGAGAGCAGCCGCGACCTGGCGGCGCTGCGGGCGAGCGTGTCCGGCATCGAGTACCACCTGCGCGCTCGTCGTCAAACCCTGGGGGAGGGTCGCCGGTGATCCGCCACCGCGCAGAGAGCCCATCGCCTGCGGTGACCGACGCCGAACTGCAGGCGGATGTCATGCGGTTCGTGGCAATTCTGGCGCTGTGCCTTGTGGCGGTATCCAGTCTGGTGGACGGGTACCGCGCCTCCGTGCCCCCGGAGGATGACTCCCGCGACACGGCGTCACCGGTTGCCGCCGCGATCGGACGGATGCCTGCGTCGGCATCTTCCGGTCTTTCTCCGTCGGACCCGACGCCGCAGCAGAGGCCGGATCCGGTACCGGTCCGGCAGACGGTCGAGATTCCTGCCCCCGTTCCCGAACCGGAGAGCATGGTTTCCGAGGCCGCGACTGCGCCCGCTGCGGCGACCGCTGCCCAGGTGCCTGGACTGACCCTGCGATTCCTGACGGATGCGGCGCTTCTGAGACTCGTGGCCCGGGGCGAGGCTGGCGTATACGTGCAGACCGGGTCGCGGACTTTTGCCCTGGATCTTTCCGCCGGTATCGAATTCCGGGAGTCACCACCCCCTGCGCAGTTCTATGCCATGGCCGCCGAAACGGTACCCGGTGTTCTGCAAGCGAATTACACGGGACCAGGGGGTGGTCAATGGGGCGTCACTCTGCCCAGGGACACGTCGCACGCTATTGAGGCCTTTCTCGCCGCCGATGCCGCGGGCGAGCTGATTATCGACGCCCAAGGGCGGGTCAGCCTGGAGAGGACCCATGAATAGCCTTCCTGTCTGTCTGTCAGCCCGACGCTGGATGCCGGCAGCGCTTCTCTGCCTGTTGTTGATCGCGGCGCAGTCAGTGTCGGCGGAAACGGTGACGGGCTGGGCAGACCAGTCCCTGACCCCATGGCTGGTCCGGCAGCTGACAGGCCACCCACGGTTCAAAGGCGAGCCTGTCCGGGTTGCCGCCTTCGATGGCGAGACCGAGGACGCAACGCCGAATTTGCTCTCGGCGAGCCTGGTCTCGCGCGTCGAAGACCGGCTGGCGCAGGAAAACGGGGTGCGTCTGGCGTGGCGCCGACCATCGCCGGACTGGAGCGCTGCTGTCCCCTCGCTCAAGCCGTCCTGCAGACCCCGGGAGGAGGTTTACGTGATTGCCATCGAGTCCGGGCTGCTGGCGGACGGGGTCGCGGCATTCATCCGCGCCCGAATTCTCGACGTTCGGGACAGGCAATGGGTCCCGGGCGCTATGCGTGAATGGCAAGGGAGACCGGATGCCGGAGAACGGGTCAAGCTGGTCAGCGAGACGCGGAGAGACGAGTTCGCCGGAAGTCGGGATCTGCCCTTCGAGTCCGGGCAAGAGGATCTCCTGGCAGCCCGGGCCGCCGAGTCCCTGGCCTGCGCGCTGCTGGCCCACCCGGCGGAGGATCTTCGGCTCTGGTACAGCACAGAGACCAGGGAGCCGGCCGAAGGTACTGTGGCAAGACTCGTGCCCCAGTATCTGGCGCGCTCCGGACTGCTCCGGCTGTCCGGGACCGAGGGCGACGCGAATATGGTTCTGGCTGTGGAGAGTCAGGCGCTCGACCAGGCTACACGGCAGCTCTGGATCATTCTCGAACCAACCGCCGCCGACCCGGACCTGCCCAGTGTGCGCACCTCGCTTTACGCGGCCGGACGAACACCATTCCCGCCCCGCGCGGCGGAAGGCGCATCGGTCGGGCCGAAAGAGCCGCCCGGGCCAATCGCCGCGGTCCTCCGTCCGGGAGAATGCCGGAGCCGGAAATGTCGGCAAAGCGGCCTTTCCGCTGAGCCCGTGGTAGAGGTCGGCATCCGGGGCTTGCGGCACGTCGAGCTGCTGGCCGTGACGGAGGGGGGCGGCCTGGTTCGTCTCGCTTCGTCGGGCTGCGAGGAAGCCCCCGTCGAGAACGTCTCCGACGCGATCCGGGTGAGGCCCGAGGCCACCGGCAGGGAACTGGTGGCCCTGTTCGTCGTCGCGGCGACGAGCGTCGCGGCCGCGGACGATCTGGCCGGCGAGTTCCTTTCCTTCCCCGGAGCCTGCCGGTCCGCCGGGCTCCGTGCAGCCGCGGCCCGCGGACGGCTCGTCACTCTGCAGCGACGCCTTTCCCGGTTCGGAGGCGAGATTCAATGGACGCGGGTTGGCCTGACGGGTCCGGTGTCCCGTATGGAGTTCGCGGATACAGGCCCGTTCTGAGAAAAGGGGCATCACCATGCGCATTTTCGGTTTTTTTGTCGGCGCCGCGCTGGTCGGGGTGGCTGCTTTCGCATTCGGGATCCTTCCGCCCGAACTGCTCCACGTCGAGAAAGGCGACTCCGGCTCAATACACGCCGGGATGACGGTTCCGGCGGCGGCCTCGGCGGGCGCTGGCTCCCCCCCGCCGGCCCGGCCCGAAGACCCGGTGAAGACAACCGCCGGCATTCCGGCGGAGACGGTCGCGGTACCGGAAGGGAAAGACCAGGCGGACGCGGAATCGGAGATCCCCGGACAAGCGCCGGACGGGCCCGACCACGAATCCGCCGACCCCGCCGGGGCTCAAGCCCGCTTCCCGGACGGGAGTGATTCACAGCGCTGGGAGGCCTTCTTCACGCCTTTCAGGAGCCAGGCCTCCGCCGATGGATTTGCACGCTTCCTGCAAACGGCCACGGGTCGCGAATTCAGGGTGACAAGGGCCGGGCCCGGCGAGTATCGGGTCTGGGTCCGGGTGGGCTCCGCGGAATCCAGCGCCGACAGGATTGCGGAAATCGAGGCGGTGACAGGCATGTCGATACGGGGAGGACAACTGTGAGGCGCAAGCTGCGATGCACGGCTCTCTGGTTTTGCCTTCTGTTATTCCCCGCCCTGGCGATCCCGCGGCTCGACAGCAGTCAAACCTCGGCCGCCTGGAAGCAATTTTCGGCGGGCCCGGATCCCCGGCTGTCCATATCCGTTCCGTTCGAGGACTGTTTCAGGGAAGCCGCGGTGACCCATGACCTGCCGGTGGCGTTGCTGGTCGCCGTTGCGCGGGGCGAAAGCAACTTCGATCCCGACGCCGTGTCCTCGGCTAACGCCCGGGGTCTGATGCAGATTCAGTGGCCGGGTACCGGCCGGCATCTTGGATTCGAACAGGTGACGGATCTCCACGTGCCTTGCCGGAACGTGGATGCAGGCGCGCGATATCTGAAGGAATTGCTGAAGCGCTACGGGAACGACCTGCACCTGGCGCTCGCCGCCTACAACTATGGGCCGGGTCGCATATCGTCGAACCAGGCTCTGCCGGACGGCGCAGAATGGTACAGCGCCTACATCTACCGGCATCTGCAGTACGTGCTGGGAAATGGCGGCGTCGCCTCCGGGCAGCGCGAATGGTCCGCGGACAGGCAGCTGGAACTGGCGGTCTTCAGGGCGCCGTATCGTGCCGCGGCGTTCATGGCGGCGTTGCAGGAAAACGCGGCGCCTGTCCGCCTGGACTGGTTTCGGCAGGACGTAGCCCGATTCCGGGTGGTCATGCTCTACGCCAGCCAGGCCGAGCGCGCGGCCGGCCTCCGGCAACTGGCAGCTGCAGGGTTCGCCCTGAGCGAGGCGCAGGGTGATGGGTAGGGGTGCTCGCCGATTTTCGCTGCTCCTTGCGCTCCTGCTGGCGGGCCCGATGCGGGCGGGCGAAGTTTTCTATGATTACGCCGAAGTCACCTCCGTTCGTCCGGTGGTCGAGCGCCCGTCGCCTGCCGCCAATCCGGAAGCGTGCCGGCCGCCGTTCCGTTCGGATCTTCGTGACGGGGAGGCCATGGGGGGAGAGGGCGTCGACACCCTGGCGGAGGCGCTGCGCAGGGAACTGGACCGTTTGAACGATCCGGCTGCCTGCCGGTCCGTTTCTGACGGGCGGGAAACCATCGTCGGTTACCAGGTGACCTACCGATACGGGGACACCGAGTACACCCGGGTGATGGAGCAGGATCCCGGCCCCAGGATGAGAGTCCGTGTGCGCCTGGACGCCGGGCGCTGAAACGCTACTTGCCGCGCCAGCGCCGGCGCTGGTTGAGCATCGCCCGCAGGCGCCACGGCAGCGGACGGGAGGAGCTCCAGTGCTCGGCCACTTTCGCGAGCTTCGCTTTTTTGTTCGATTGCATGGTGCTGAGAGTCCTGATTCTGATGGCCGTGAGCATAGCCGGTTCCTGTTACAGATCGTTGACCGCGCCGGTCCGCCGGAACGGGCCGGCCATGTGCCGCGCCGTCAGTCCAGAAAAGGTTCGATGAGCGAGCGGACATTCACCCGCGCGCGGATTCGCGCGCACAGCAGGAAAGAGCCCACGAGCTTTCGGTGGAGAAAAATGGTCTCCGGGGGCGGCGCCCGGAAGTGTCCGCTCTTGAATACCAGGTCGATCCCCGCATCGCGGGCACGGGCGGTCAGGTCGGAGGAGGCGAAATCGTAGGCGCCCTGGTGGCGCAGAGGTTCGCAGATCATCAGGATGAGGTTCACGATCTGGCGCGCGTGGTCGTCGCTGTCGTCCGGATGGATATAGCCGATTTCGGTGGCGATGGATTCGACCAGCTCGATATCTTCATCCAGCATTGCCTTGCAGATCCTGGCGTAGCGGCGGGTGAATTCCGACGGATATTCCATGGCGGACCCGAAATCCAGAAGATCGAGATCTCCGCTGTCCGGGTCCACCAGATAATTGCCGAAATTCGGATCGGTCTGCATGACGCCGAACTCGAAAAGCTCCCTGAACAGCAGGTGATACAGCAGGCCGCCCACCCGGTCGCGACGGCTCTGGGAGGCACCCGGCTCGCCCAGAGTGACCAGCGGTTCGCCGTGCATGTAATCCATGGCGAGAATCCGCCGTGTCGTGAGGTCGCGGTGAACGGCAGGAACCCGGAAGCGTGGCTCGTCGGCCACGAGGTCGCCGAAGCGCTCCAGGTGGGCCGCCTCCTGAAGATAGTCCGCCTCCTGCTGCAATTGTCGTCGCGCTTCGGACGTGATTCCGGAGATGTCCAGCTCCATGGGCAGGATCCGGGACATGCGCAACAGGGTCGCAAGATTATTGACGTCGCTGCCTATACTCCTGGCCACCCCGGGATACTGGATTTTGAGGGCAAGCTCCCGGCCGTCGGATGTCACGACATGATGGACCTGGCCAATGGAGGCGGCCGCCACAGGCTCATAGTCGAACTTTCGGAAACGGGCCTGCCATCCCTTGCCGTACTCCCGGCCGAGCAGCCGATTGAGCTGGGACACCGGCATGGTATCCGCCGAGTCCCGGAGGATGGCCAGTGCCTCCGCAAATTCCGGCGGCAGGACCTGCTCGCTTTCCAGGGACAGCAGCTGTCCCAGTTTCATGGCAGCGCCGCGGAGGTGGGACAGCCGCCGCGCCAGCCGCGAGGCGTTGGCTCTGGTAAGCAGGGCGCTTGATTGTCCGGCGCCTCGGCTGCCGGCCAGGCGCCGTATGCTTTCCGCTGCGCCGCCGGCGGCGAGACCGCCCGCCGTCAGTCCGAGACGTAGCACCCGACCGATCCGGGTCGTGGGGACCCGCGACTGGCGACGCTTTCGTTTTTCGGCCATGAGATGGCTTGCGAAGCCTCTCAGCCCTCGGTGAAAAAACCGCAGGAGCGGGAGATATCCACGAACTGGGACTGGAAGTCGTTCATGGCGGCAAAGGTCTCCCTTGCGGAGGGGATTTCGAGCAGCTCGTCGAGACCGGCGATTCGTCCGGAGAACCAGTATTCGACCACGCCGTCGAAGGGATCGGCGCCGCCCCGCATTCGGCGGACGTATTCGTTTGCTTCCACGACCAGCGTACGACTGAACTGGTAGTGCTCCGCGCCGACTGTCCTTGCCATTCGGGTCACCAGATCGGCAAACTGGTCAGAGTCCCAGTACTGCCGGAACTCTGATTCCGAGATATCCTCGCGCCGGCGCAGGCAGCTGATGAATCGGACCATGACGTTTTGTTCTCCGGATCGGGAAAGGCCGCGATAGTGTAACCAAGCTTGGCGACGACATTGAGAGCGCTTTCGGCAGCGGCTCAAATCCGGCGGGCTTCCTGGTGCGAAATTGATCATATACAGGAGCACAGAGAGACATCATGTGGTCAAAATCCAGTCGCATCCCGAGCCCGGAAGAGTCGCTGCCCGGCCGCCCCCAGCCGATCGCGGTCGCGGAGCGCCATTTTGTAAACGGGCGTCCCCTCGACGGTCCCTGGCCTGAGGGCGCCTCACTGGCCATGTTCGGCCTCGGCTGTTTCTGGGGGGCGGAACGCAAATTCTGGGAGAAGCAGGGGGTCTGGGTGACCGCTGTGGGGTATAGCGGCGGCATCACGCCGAATCCGACCTACGAGGAGGTCTGCTCGGGATTGACAGGGCACGCGGAGGTCGTGCGCCTCGCTTTCCTCCCTCATGAAGTCAGCTTCGACGCGCTGCTGGCGCTTTTCTGGGAATCCCACGACCCAACCCAGGGTATGCGTCAGGGCAACGACATCGGCACTCAGTATCGCTCGGCGGTCTATGTCTTCGACGAGGAGCAGCGTCAGCGGGCGGAGCAGTCCCTTCGGGCCTACCAGGCGGTGCTGGGCAGCCACGGTTACGGTGCAATTACGACGGAAATCCGTGATGCGGGGCCCTTCTTTTTCGCCGAGGACTATCACCAGCAGTATCTGGCGAAGAATCCCGATGGCTACTGCGGCCTCGGCGGTACAGGGCTGAGCTGTCCGGTCGGCCTCGCGGAAGCACCGCGGGCCTGATCGGCGCGCCGCTGTCCGTCCGGGACACTCGCTTCAGAGCAGGTTCGACAGGAGTATTCCTCCAACCGCGATCGGGCAGAGGTAGCGCAGGAGAAAGCGCCATAGCCGGTACGCCAGAGAATCCGCCAGGCCGAGCTCGTCCCGGCAGTCCGGTGACGGCATGGCCCAGCCGACGAAGATCGCGATCAGCAATCCGCCGAGCGGCAGCATGATGTTGACCGCGAGGAAGTCCTGGATATCGAAAAGATTCTTGTCGGCGAAAGCCTCGATGGCGGCCAGTGGGCGCAAATCGCTCCATATATTGAACGAAAAAACGGTCGTCAGCCCCAATAGCCAGGCCAGCAGCCCGATGAGCGGCGTGGCCACCTGACGCCGCATTCCCCGATGTTCGTCCACCCATGCCACGATCGGTTCCAGGACCGCGATGGAGGATGTCAGCGCCGAGACAATGAACAGCAGGAAAAAAATGGTTCCGAACAGGGCGCCGGCAGGCATATGGCCAAAAGCCAGGGGCAGCGTCACGAATATCAACCCGGGACCCTCTGCAGGATCGAGCCCGTTGGCGAACACCAGGGGGAAAATGGCAAGGCCCGCCAGTAGCGCCACCAGCGTGTCCGCACCGGCGATGATGACGGCGGCCCGGGGGATCGAGATTTCCCGGGAGAGATAGGATCCGTACGCGATCATAAGCCCCATCGCGACGCTGACGGAGAAGAAGGCCTGGCCTACGGCGCCCAGGACAACCTGAGGCGTAATCTTTGAAAAATCCGCCTGGAACAGGAAATCCAGGGCCCTGGCCAGATCACCGGCAACAGCCGCATATCCCACCAGCGCCACCAGCATCACGAAAAGCGCGGGCATGAGGAATTTGACCGCCTTCTCGATGCCGCCCTTGAGCCCCCGGACCACGATCAGCACCGTGACGATAATGAATACTCCGTGCCAAAGGGCCAGCTGCCCGGGAGAGGCCAGCAGCTCGCTAAACACCGTGGTGACGGAATCGCCGGACGCCCCCCGAAAGATACCGGTAGCAAACTTCGGGACATAGGCCAGGGCCCACCCGGCGATGACGCTGTAGAACGCGAGAATGATAAATACGGCAGTGATATTGAGGATGCCCACCCAGCGCCAGGCGGGACTGGCCGCTGCCGCTTTCGCCAGGCGCTGGAAACTCCCCGGAGGACTGCGTCGGCCGCGGCGACCGATGAGGAGTTCTGCCATGACGATGGGGATTGCCACAAAGACGACGGCGACGATATAGACGATCACGAACGCCGCCCCGCCGCTAACGCCGGCCGTGTAAGGAAACTTCCAGAGGTTTCCGAGGCCGACTGCCGCCCCGACCGCCGCCAGCAGGAACACGATTCGGGAGGACCAGGTCTCCTGGGCTTCGATCGGCTGCATTCTCGCTCCGCGTTTTGAGCTGCGACAGATAATAACGAACCTGGGGCCACGCCGCGTCAACCCGCGAGACGCTGGCGCGTTGTCTAGACTAGGATTCTCCAGAAAGCGGAATGATTACCATGAGCGTGTCTGCCATTTCGCGCGGTTTCGGGGTTGTTCTGTCTGCGCTGACGATCGCCGCCTGCGCGGGTGGACTCGGCGGCCGCGATTACGATCGGAGCGACGCCCGCCGGGCCTACCGGGCAGAGGCAGGGCAGGTGGTATCCGTTGTACCAGTCAGAATTGAAGGTCAGTACACAGAACTCGGCACCGTTGGCGGCGCGGCGGTGGGCTATAGCCTCGGCCGTATCATCGGAGACGGCTCGGGATCGAGGGTCGCGGGCGCGGTGGGCGGCGTCGCCGGGGCCGTGGCCGGCCGCGAGATCGAAAAAGCCGCCACCCGCGAGTCGGGGCTGGAAATCACGGTTGACATGGATCGGGGCGATACCCTCGTCATCGTCCAGTCAGACGAGGTCGTCTTTCAGCCTGGCGAGAGGATTCGCGTGCTTTTCGGGCGCGGCGACGAGGCTCGGGTCGTCAAGCCCTGAGTCAGCCGGAAAGCGCTGGAAAATCCGCTTTCCTGTCGGCCACGAAGACGATCGCAGGCCGACATCCGCTGTGGTTATTCGTTCGCAGCTGACCCGTATCCGGACCGGATGCCAGGATGAGCGGTCTGCGTATAATGCCCGGCCCCATGGAGCAGAAGATGCATACGCTGCTGGCCATCAACACGAGCCCGATGACCCGATCGGCGGTGACACGCCGCCTGGTAGAGTCATTTACCTCGCTCTGGACGACCAGATTCCGGGGCGGGCGCGTCATACGGCGGGATCTGGGCCTGGCCCCGCCGCCTCACCCTGAGGAGGAGGTGCTGCTGGCATTCTCCAAGCCGGAATACGCCCTGACTGACGCGGACCGGGATGCCTTGCGCGTGTCCGATGAGCTGGTGAATGAAGTCGAGGCGGCCGATCATATTGTCATCGGATCGCCGATGTACAACTTCACCGTCACGTCCGGCCTGAAAGCCTGGATCGACCTGATCGGACGGCCGGGCAGGACTTTCGAGTACACGGAGGCCGGCCCCCGGGGCTTGCTGAGCGGCAAGCAGGTTTTCGTGCTCACTGCCCGCGGCGGTTTCTACGCCGACGGGGCACAAGACGGGGACATGGACTTCCAGGAGACCTTTCTCCGGGGCTACTTCCGCTTCCTGGGGATCGACCAGGTACATTTCGTCCATGCCGAGGGTCAGGGCATCGACCCTGACACGGCGAGACGGAACGAAGCCGCGGCCGTCCGGCAGCTGCAGGGGCTTTTCGACGACGGCCGCGTGCAGCGGGTCGCCTGACAGGTGACCCGGATCGGGGCTCTATGGCGCTCTATAAGGCGTGACAGGAGCCCATCATCGAATACACCGTCTCGGTGGTGCTGACAGCCGCTGCCATGCGGCCGGTATCCACATGGATCGCGATGCTGAAGGCGAGCCCGTCCTCCAGCTCCTCGGGCTCCGCGTTGACGCCCTGCAGAAGAAGAAGCTTCGGAAGAAGCGTTTTCTTGTCGATCTTGACCGTCCCATAGCCGCCGTCATAGCGCCGGCCCGTCAATTCCATGG